>WSSedL1CaDRAFT_10000004_pt1 | contig 175433 bp, 191 predicted proteins | sample WetSurSL1Cattail_FD_9464 | JGI IMG/M metagenome (IMG submission 9464)
CGGAGAGGGAACCACGGACCCGTCCGTCTTTTCCTTTGAGACGCTGGGAGAGCGTCTTTAAGGGCCTGCCGCTCCTGTGGCGGGCCGGGGGACACCCGGCAACTTCGTTATCCAGGTACGTTGTCACGTGGTACTGGAGCAGTTCCCAGAGGTCCTCAATGATCAGCTGAGGCGCTCCTGCGTCCTGGTTCTCCTTGAACCGCTGGTTGATACGGATGATATCCACGAGCTTGTGGGTAAGGTCGTCTTCCGACCGCTGGCCGTTCTCGAGGATAATAGACGGCCGCATCGTGACCGGCGGGACCGGGAGCACCGTGAGGATCGTCCATTCGGGGCGGGCAACCTTCGGGTTGATACCGAGCGGGACAAGATCCTCGTCCGGGATCTTCTCTAATCTCGCGCGGATGTCGGCGGGCGTGAGCTTGTGCTCGACCTTCTTGCCCTCCTCTACCATCACTTCGGAGAAGGTAGTAGGCTTCTCGAAGTTGATCTTGAGCTGCTGTTCGCCGCAGTACGGGCAGACGCGCTCCTTTTTCACATCCTTTTCCGAGATCTGGTCCCCGGTTGAGTCCTCGTCGGTCCCGACGACTTTCTCGATCTCGTCAGGCGAGAGGAGCACCCGGCCGCAGGAACGGCAGGTGACACGGAGAAGTTTCCGGATAAGCCGGGTGTACCCGACATGAATCACCGGCTTTGCAAGCTCGATGTGCCCGAAATGTCCTGGGCAGTCGCTTGCTTTCTGGTCGCAGGTCTTGCACCGCAGGCCCGGGTCGATGACACCGAGGTTGAGGTCCATGAGACCCTGCGGATAGGGGAAACCATCATCATCGTAGGTGTCTGCCCAGATGATCTTCCTGACACTCATCTCCCGGATCTCCTTGGGGGAGAGCAGGCCGAACTCGATTTTTCCGATTCTCTTTGGGCTTGGCATGACTGTTTGGCACCTCCTTATACAACGTCCTCTAACCTGAGGCGGGGTGCAATTCCCATGCTCTTCATCTCATCTAAGAGGAGCTTAAAGGCGTAACTCATCTCGACCGAGTAGATATCGGTCTCGTTACCGCAGGCAAGGCAGCGGGTCATGTTGCGCTTGCGGTCGAGCATTGCAACCATCCCGCACCGGGCGCAGACATATTCCTGCACCTTATCCGATTCATCGAGCAGCCGCTCCTTTAATGCCATGGCGGCGCCGTGGCCGATCATGACATCACGCTCCATCTCACCGAAACGGAGACCTCCTTCACGGGCACGTCCTTCGGTAGGCTGGCGGGTCAGGACCTGCACCGGCCCGCGGGACCGGGCATGCATCTTGGAACTAACCATGTGGTACAGCTTCTGGTAGTAGATCACGCCGATATAGATATCGGCCTTGAATGCCTTGCCGGTATAGCCGTCGTACATCACTTCACGGCCGGTATGGGAGTAGCCGAGTTTCCTGAGCGATGCACGGAGGTCGGCCTCACTCTCGCCACCAAACGCCGTCGCATTAATCCGACGGCCTTCGAGCGACCCGACTTTCCCCCCAATCATCTCAAGCATGTGCCCGATGGTCATACGGCTCGGGATTGCATGCGGGTTAATCACAAGGTCCGGGGAAAGGCCGGCCTCGGTAAAGGGCATATCTTCCTGGGGGACAATCAGGCCGACAACCCCTTTCTGCCCGTGACGGGATGCAAACTTGTCGCCGATCTCCGGGACACGGAGGTCACGGGTCCGCACCTTCACGAGGCGCGAGCTGTTCTCACCTTCGGTGATGATAACCGTATCGACGATACCGTGCTCGTTACTCCGCATGGTGACCGAGGTGTCGCGGCGCTTCTCTTCCGCGATAAGTTCCCCGGTGGGTTCTTCAAGGAACCGGGGCGGGGAGGTCTTCCCGATGAGGACATCCTTTTCTGCAACGATGGTCTCGGGGTTGATCACACCGTCCTCGTCAAGGTTCTTGTACGAGTCTGCACCGTGGGCCCCGCTGACTTCCTCGTTCGGGACCTCGATCCGGTCGATCTGGCCGCCCGGGTACCGGCGTTCTTCGCCTTCGTAGGTCCTGAAGAAATGGGAGCGGCCGAGGCCGCGGTCGATCGAGGCCTTGTTGAAGATGAGCGCATCTTCAATATTGTAGCCTTCGTACGAGAGGATAGCCACGACAAAGTTCTGCCCGGCCGGCCGGTCGTCCGAACCGATCAGCTCGGAGGTCTGGGTGTGGGTGAGCGGTTTTTCCGTATAGTGGAGCATGTGGCCACGGGTATCGGGCCGGAGCTTCATGTTTGCCGAACCAAACCCGAGCGCCTGCTTGACCATCCCTGCGCCCATCGTGACACGGGGACTTGCATTGTGCTCCGGGAACGGGACGTGTGCTGCACCGATACCGAGGATAAGCGACGGGTCGATCTCAAGGTGGGTGTGCTCGGGGGTGATATCCCCGGGGTTCATCGCAATATAGAGATCTTCTTCCTCTTCTGCATCGACAAACTCGATCATGCCGTGTTTGACGAAGTACGAGAAATCGATCTCCTTTTTCGCGAGTTTCCTGATATCGTCTTCGCTGATGAGGGACTTCCCGTCCTTTAAGACGATGAGGGGGCGGCGGGCGCGGCCCCGGTCGGTCAGGATCACTACATCGCCGTTGAACTCCTTATAGGAGACGTTGACTTCAGCGGAGATTGCACCCTGCCGGCGCATCGTGCGGATATTCTCCACCAGGGTCTTTGGATCGTCAACGAGGCCGACCAGTGCCCCGTCGACAAATACGCGTGACTTCTTCATCGGACCTCACCCCGGATCTGTTCCACGTTTAAGGTATGCAGGATGCGCATGATCTCCTCTTCGTCGTTAACACCCTTGCTGATCTCGACCATCTGTGCGAAGTTTTTCACGAGACCACAATTTGGCCCTTCAGGAGTCTCGCTCGGGCAGATCCGGCCCCACTGGGTCGGGTGCAGGTCACGGGCCTCGAAGTGGGGCTGTGAGCGCGAGAGCGGAGAGATCACACGGCGCAGGTGCGAGAGGACGGCCATGTGGTCGACGCGGTCCAGAAGCTGCGAGACACCGGTCCTGCCGCCCACCCAGTTACCGGTGGCAAGCGGGTGGAGGAGGCGCTCGGTGAGCACATCGGCGCGGACTGCGGTTGCAATCGAGAGATCGCGGTGCCGCATACTCGCGCGTTCGAGCTGGTACTTGATATCACGGGTCAGCCGGTTTAAGGAGATACGGAAGAGGTCTTCCATAAGGTCGCCGGCGAGCTTGAGCCGCTTGTTCGAGTAGTGGTCCTTATCGTCGATCCGGCGCTTGTTTAAGACAAGATCAAAACAGGCTTCTGCCATGCGGCCGAGGAAATGCGCCTTTGCCATCCGGACCGAGGCTACTGCCTCTTCGTATCCTTCGTCGCCTTCCTTCAGCGTCGCCGGCAGGGCATAGTTGAGGTGCGGGAGCAGGTAGTTGTCGAGCACGAACTCTGCGCGCTTCTTCTGGTAGTCCCGCGTCTGGTTGGGCGCGAGTTTCTTACCCACGTACATGACGCCGTCCTCGACCGAGTCGCATTCGCTCTCTTCGAGGTTCTGCATCATGAAGGTAAGGATATCCTCATCGGTAGAGACCGCATTCACGACCTCCTGGTCGTTTGTCATGCCGAGCGCACGCATCAGGTCCACAAACTTGAGGTGCCCGGCAACGGACGGGAACGAGACCTCTAACAGGTTCTTCTTGTTCCTCTCGACAACGACAAGCGCACGGTAACCGCGGAACTGCGAGAACACCTTTGCTACATAGATACGTTCGTTGTACCGTTCGGTGAACTCGGTCATGATCTTGTTCGAGGCAAGATCCTCTAAGGTCATGAGCACGCGCTCGGTCCCGTTCACGATAAAGTACGCACCCGGGTCGAATGCATCTTCCCCGTGGGAGACGCGCTCGTCATCGCTCATGCCGTACAGGTTGCAGGCAACCGAACCGACCATGATGGGCAGCTGCCCGATGGTAGTGACGATCGGCTCCTGACGATCCTCGCCGTGTACGAGCGTCAGTCCCAGCTGGATCGGGGCCGCATAGGTAAGGTTCCTGAGACGCGCTTCGCTCGGGTATAACTCGGCCTGCGAACCGTCGGCTTCCCGGACGAGCGGTTTTTTGACCTCGATGCTTCCGAGCTCGACCCAGACCGGTTCGTTGTTCTTGCCCCGGTTTTCGATGTCGGTCTCGATGATCTTCTGTTCGTTGACCACTTTCTGGAGATTTTCCGTCAGGAAATAGTTAAAGGAGTCAAGCTGGTGGCGCGCAACATGCTCCCGTGCAAAGTATGCCCTCGATAATACGCTTCTGTCAATCAGATAGACCGCCCCCCGGCCATTATTTCTTGGGTCTCCTGATAACGAGCCGGTAGGCTTCCGCCCTGCCGGCAGTATGGCTCTTCCTGATAATCCGGATCACGTCATCGACTTTGGCGTCGATGGACTTAACAGCAGGATCGTCGTGATAGATTTTTGGTAACTGTTCGGTTGTAATATGGTAGCGGGAGAGCAGCGCTGATACTTCCTCCTCGCTCATAAGCTGGTGATCCGGCACCATCACATGTGACAGCACAGTTAACTTCGTGCTCAATGAAAAACCCCCTTAACGTTGAAACGATTGCCTCTCAGATGCATCACCGCAAAAAATCCACGATTGGATCGTGGTAACGGGCCCGGAGGGATTTGAACCCCCGACCACCTGGTTAAAAGCCAGGCGCTCTACCGAACTGAGCTACGAACCCCGGTACAAATAAGATGTACAGCATTATAACAATGCCAGAAAACTATATAAACATTACCCCCGATCATGCCATTCATTCCTGCTGCCCCGCAGGAGGTGCGGTTCTGGCAAGGAGTTCCTGAAGCTCCCGGATCCTCCGCTCGGACGAGGCTACCTTCTCCTCAAGGGCCCGTACGGCAGCCATTTCATCAGGCGAAGGAGTGCGCCCGGCCTGATCCCTCCCGACTGCCGATCTGAGGACAACGAGAAGGTTCCGGTCGACTTCGATCGACTTGCGCAAGGCACCATACTCTTTTATGAGAGAAGGATCAACCCCTTTACCTTCAGCCAGGAGTAATTCCTCTTTTATATCGTTTCTCCGCGAGAATATCCGCTGGATCGATTCGATCAGCTGCGCCGGGTTGACCGGTTTTGATACAAAATCGTCGATACTCAGGCTGTGCTCCTTAGCTTCGGCAGGAGTGATCTTCTTTGCCGAAAACATGAGCACCGGGATCTCCCTGGTATCGGGATCCCCCTTGATCTTCTCTAACGTCTCCCACCCGTCCATGGGTTCCATCATGATATCGAGGAGGATCAGATCGGGAATTGCGGATTTTAAGATCCTCAGGCACTCGTCCCCGCCATGGGCCATGATAGGAGAATATCCCTTGCGGGACAGGATGGCGGCAAGCCCGTCGACGATAAACTGACTGTCGTCAACAATTAAAATTGTGGTATCCATGAGGGGGGCTCCCGGGTAGGGCCTGATATAAAGGGGCCGGCATGTGCTGCCCTGCTTATATGATATGCTGCGGAACTATTCAAAGGTATATCCGATCGCACTGATCAACGCCGTATTTTTTTATGCAAGTTTCCCGGCGAGTTCGGTCTTTAGCTGCTGGAGCCGGGCTTCCTGGAACCTGAGATCGGTGTCCATGGTTTTTAAGGCACGGGAGAGATCTTCACTGACCCGGACTTTGGTGTCATTGAAGCTGTAGGTTGTTTCGAGGATCTTCATTAAGCGTTTATTGACGTCGATACCCTTAGAGAGCCGGGCATATTCGCCGACAAGTTCGTCATCGGCCCCGGATTTTGCAGCCTTATCCACATCGGTCCGGATATTCTGCCGGCGGCTGAGTACGTGTTCGATTGCATCGTAAAGCTCGCGGTGGGTGATGGGCTTGAGCACATAGTCCTCGATAAAAGGACCATACTCCTGTGCTTCGGCCGGGGTCAGCTGCTTTGCGGTGAGCATGAGTACCGGCACCTCTTTGGTTGCCGGATTTTCCTTGATCTTCTCCAGGGTTTCCCATCCGTCCATGGGTTCCATCATGATGTCGAGGAGGATCAGATCCGGGGTGACCGTTTTTAGGATCTCCAGGCACTCTTCGCCACCATAAGCAGCCACCGTCCGGTACCCGCCCCGCTCAAGCATCGTCACAAATACATCTACGATAAACGGACTGTCATCGACCACAAGAATCGTGTACATCGTTACATCACCTCCCCGATCTCTGCAGCAACGGCGCAGATACGCGAAGCCACATCATCTTTCTGTGCAGTACCGTTAAGGACTGCTGCGATAAGAAAATGCGCCCCGGCACCCATGACCAGCAGGGACGACCCGGCCGCCTGAATGGTAATGGAAGACGGGTCTTCCATATCCAGAAGGTGCCCGGCAGATTCTGCAGATGCAAAAAGGGTAGCAGAGAGCGCTCCGAACCAGGGTTCGTTTAAATTCCGGTTAAAATATTTTCCCTGGATAATACCGTCCCGTGAAACTAATGCGCAATCCGTCACACCATCAATGACCCGTATCTTTTCAATAAATGCTGCACGTTTATCCGCACACATCTCTCAAGGGCTCCCGGTGTTTCCCTGTCTGCACTCAATCATAATTCAAAATAACACCATATATACATATCCTTTTTTTAATTTTTTTTGAGAATTTACCGGTGAGATCTGCCGGGAATGGCAAAAAATATCAAAATACCGGATTGCGGCAAATGGTTTTTGAGAGTTTTTACGGATGCAGGCGGGATTCCCGGGATCACTCCGACAGGGATTTTTTACCAGAGGAACCTGCCTCAAGCAGGAACCGCAGGAATATACCGGTTACGCCGGCCGGCCTTTCTCACATTCGTTGAAATACCCGGCCTCCGGATCGTAAAGGTGATCCCACGCAATCAATCGTACTTGTAAAACCCCACACGAGCAAACCCGGCTCATCAAGACCAGGAACGTCCATAAGACCGGGCAGCTGTTCCCAGCCAAAAACAAGAAAGGTAGATATGGAATATCTGCGAATAGTAGAGAGCGGGGCCATAGGGTAGCCTGGCCATCCTAGGAGACTGGGGGTCTTCTGACTCGCGTTCAAATCGCGATGGCCCCATTCGTATCGTTGTTTTTTTTGGTGACTTGTGCCGTGAAGATTACGGAAACATGTATCGACTGCCTCATCTCCCGGGTCGGGATGGAGTGCGGCCTTGTCGGGGCGGACCCGGAAACGACCCGCCGGGTCTCGTCAGCCTGCCGCTCGTACCTGGTATCCATCAAGGACCAGCCCCTCACCCACCCGCAGATCGCAAGCCTCGTTCACAACCATGCCTACCAGCTGCTCTCTGCGTCCGATCCATTCCGTGCTCTCAAAAAACAGGGAAATGCAGAAGCCTTATCGGTCTGCAAAGAAGTCAGGCCCACCCTTAAAACGTTCCGGGACTTCGTGCTTGCCTCGGTGATCGGTAATACCTTCGATTACGGTGTCAAGGGCCACACGGTCACGGATAACTTCTCCGCTTTTTTCAAAGATGAATTTGTAAAAGGATTAGCCATCGACGATACCGACCGGATCTTTCCCCTTGCAAAAAAGGTGGTCTACTTAAGCGACAACTGCGGGGAGATCGTCCTTGACCGGGCCCTGATCCAGTACCTCAAACACGGGGGCGCACAGATCACGCTCGCGGTAAAAGCCCTGCCGGCGCTCAACGATGCAACCCTTGAAGATGCGCGGGAACTCGGTCTCGACCGGATCGTGGACTGCCTTACCACCAACAGCACAAAAGCGGAGATCGGTCTTTGTCTGGAAGAAGCCCCGCCGGAACTTACCCGTGCGATCAAAGACTGCACCCTCATTATCGCCAAAGGTATGGCAAATTTTGAATCCCTTTTCGAGCGTGACGATCTCCCCCCCGTTGCATTCCTGATGGCTGCAAAATGCAAACCTGTTGCAGAGATGGTCCAGGTCCCGGTCGGCGCAAAAGTTGCACTCTTAAAAATGTGATCGTCGGGGAAAAAAGCGTTCCATAGGAATTTAACTGCCCGGGCCCATCACTATTTATGGTACTGCTTGAAGGAATGGCACTGGGATGGCTCCTGATTGTCCTTGGGGCCGTCCTGCTCCTGGTCGAAGTCCACAGCCCGGGTTTTTTTGCCACCGTCCCTGCAACCGTGCTGATCATCATCGGCATCCTCCTCCTCCTGGGAATTGATATCTTCAACTCGGGGTGGGGCGTTATCGTCGGCGTTGTTGCAGCCCTCTGCGCCGCCGGGGTCACGGTGTGGATGTACAGCAGGATTAATCCCGAGGGGACCCCGACTACTATCAGCCGGGACTCGCTCATCGGAAAAGAAGGGATGGTCATTGCCGATGTCGACGCGACAACGATCAAAGGCAAGGTCAGGATCGGTACAACGGAATGGAGTGCCCACTCCACCGGCCTGATTATTCCTGTCGGGAGAAAAGTTCGGGTTGTCGATTCCGAGGGCGTCCATATTGTTGTCGAGGGGGTGGACTAAGCCATGGCATTCATCGAAACGTTACTTACCATATTTTTGATCCTTGTCATCGTCATCATCTTTGCAAAAGGTGTCGTGATCATCCAGCCGTACGAGCAGGGTCTCCAGATCCGGCTCGGGAAATATATCGGGCGCATGAACCCGGGGTTCCGCTGGATCGTCCCGTTCGTGAGCGACGTGACAAAACTCGATCTGCGGACGCAGGTCGTGGATGTCCCCAGCCAGGAAGTGATCACCAAAGACAATTCGCCGACAAATGTGGATGCGATTGTCTACGTGCGGGTGATCGATCCCGAGAAAGCCTACTTCGAGGTCTCCAATTACCGGATGGCGACCGTTGCGCTTGCGCAGACCAGCCTCCGTGGCATCATCGGGGACATGGAGCTCGACGAGGTTCTCTACAACCGGGATGTCATCAATACAAAACTCCGGGACATCCTCGACCGTGAGACCGACCAGTGGGGAGTCAAGGTCGAGCGGGTGGAGATAAAGGAAGTGGACCCGGTCGAGGCCGTCAAGAACGCAATGACCGAACAGACCGCAGCAGAGCGGGCACGGCGTGCGGCAATCCTCCGGGCCGATGGGGAGAAGCGTTCCGCGATCCTCAAGGCAGAGGGCCTGCGGCAGAGCATGATCCTCGAAGCGGAAGGAGAACGCCAGAGCAAGGTGCTCCGGGCCGAAGGGGAACGCCTGTCAAGGATCCTCCAGGCGCAGGGCGAGGCTCAGGGCCTGCGCATCCTCTCGGTGGGTGCGGCGCCGCTCGACAAGCGTGCGATCACCGTGCTCTCGCTCGATGCGTTGAAGACCATGGCAAACGGTCAGGCGACCAAGATCATCTTCCCCTTCGAGATCTCCCAGCTGATCCGTCAGGGTGCTAAGTTCCTCGGGGCCGATGAAGAGACTGTCGACGATATTGCGGGCAGGCCGGTCATGGACGAGAGCATCCTTGGCGACATTCCTAAGCGGGAGGCAGTCGATGCAATCCTCAAGGAGATCCAGGACGCAGTTCCCAAGGTCTCCGAGGAGGAGCTCAAGGATACGAGCAAGCGCCGGTTGCCGGTGAATAAAGATGGCGACAGCGAGCCGGTATCACCAGCCAGGGAATAATTCCTTTTTCCCGGATGTGGCTGAGGTCTCGTCCGGTACTTTTTTTCGCGAACAAAAAACAAATTCTAAAATTTTTTAGCCGAAAAAAATACCGATCCGGACGATTCGGTTTTTTTAAGCAATAGTGCCGAGAAAATCACGTCAGAAAAAGAAAAATATTGTCGGTTGTACATCCGATAATCGCCTAATTATCCGAATATCGGTAAGGTAACTTACCCACACTTTTCGGGCAAAAAATCGCAGTACTTTTTTGTTCGAATCTTTTTTAATGATACATCTGCCCGTTATCAGACATTATCTGAACTAATGAACGAATGGGGATGATGATACTACGGCTCATGATCACACACGACGGCAGCGAAAGCTATCGCCAGACACACCCTGCAGTAAAAAATCGGAAAGGTTCTGCCCGGCAGCCGCTCACATATGCAGCAAATACGGCAGCATGATAAGCGAGATCAGGACAACGATCATCACGTAGCTGACCGCCCCGACCACATAGCTCGAATACTTAATGAGCCCGCGCCGGTCGAGGAGCCGGTCGACTCCTTCCTTGAAGATATACCCGCCGTCCAGCGGGACCATCGGGATCGCATTGAAGATCCCCACGTTGATGTTGATCCAAGCGCACCAGAAGAGGATGTGGATCGCATCCCAGAACCCGGCAAACGGCGCCTGGTAATAGGACGTATCGGGCGTATCGAACGCTAAGATGCGCAGGTACTGGGCAGCATCCCCACTCGCAAAGGGCACGATCAGAAACTCAAAGAACCCGACCGGTGAAAGCATCGACCCTACCGCAGACTTGACAGCAGTACCGTCATAGTACTGGACTCCCATGAAACCGCTCGTCTGGTTATTGCCATATTCCTTTGGCCATGCAGCAAGCGTGATCGTATAATCGGCTGCGGTCCCGTCCTTTACCGTGGAGAGCTTCACCGTATCCCCGGGTTTTGTTGTATTGAGGATCGCAGAGACATCCGCCCGGCTCTCCACCGGGATCCCGTTGATCGCGGTTACTACCGACCCCTGCGCCACGCTCGCGTTATCGGCCGGGTAGCCCTTGTAGATCCCGTGGACTGCCGGCTGCGTGGCCGGCACCACCATACCGAACATGAGGATGATCAGCACAAAACAGGTAAACCCCACGACAAGGTTGTTCGTGATCCCGGCGCCGAACATCCGCATCTTGGGCATGCCTTTTTTCTGTTCGAGCTCCTCGTCATCCGGCTCAACAAAGAACCCGATGGGAATAACGGCAAGGAGCACGCCCATGCCCCTGACCTTGATATTTTCCACCCGGCAGAGGATTGCATGCCCGAATTCGTGGATCACAATGGTTAAGAAAAATGCAAACCAGACCGCAAATGTCGAGGGAACATACTCGTTGATCCCGGGGAGCAGAAGAATGTTCTGCGGCTCGTAGATCCCGGTCGGCTCCGGTTTGATCATGAGGGTATACCGGATCGACAAAAAGAGCATAACGGTGATAAAAACGGAGACAATGATAACCGCAATGACACCGACCGTTCCGTAGATCCTGAAAAACGTGCGGAACCGGGTAAACTTATCGAAGAACGCAACCCTGTGGGTCTTGATCGCCATGATCGGGCCGTAAAAAACAATATGGTCGGCCCAGAGGTTTCGCGAATGAATAATATACGCGACAATGGCGTACAGTGCCACCAGGGCAACGAGGATCAGGATCCAGTCCATCCATATCTTTTGGCATGGGGAACCTGATAAAGGAATGGAGGTTTATATACGAGGAGAAAAACGCCGCAACAAAAATTTTAAAAAAATGCCGCAAGGCTGCTCTGGGATTTTTTCCCGAGCAGGGCGCTGACCGTCTTCCAGCTTTTCCGGGCTATAGGCGGGGGAACGCGGTGCTCGTCGATATATGCGGAGAGGTACGCGATGGTAACCGGGTCGGACGGGTACCCGCTCCCGATATCGCCATACTTTTCCTTGAGTTTTTCAATCTCCCGGTCCCGGGTGACTTTCGCGATGATGCTTGCTGCGGATACGATTGGGTAGGTATCATCCGCGTGGTGCTCGGATACGATCTCGCAGGGGGTCGCAAGGTGGCTCTTTACGGTCTCTGCATACCGGAGCGGGTTGACATCGCAGGCATCGACATACGCGGTTTTGGGATGCGCTTTCTCGATCACCTGCGCATGCGCCCGGGCAACGATGGCATTCATCGTCATCTCGCGTCGGATACGGTCAATCTCTTCAGACGGGAGGATGACAACAGCGGTCCTGCACCGCTTTTTTATAAGAGGAAAGAGCCGTTCCCGCTCGGCCGGTGAGAGGGTTTTGGAATCCTTTACCCCGAGGTCGTCAAAGACAGCGGCGGAACGAACAGCCACTCCCGCAACCACCATCGGCCCCAGCACCGATCCTTTTCCCGCTTCGTCGACCCCGCAGATCACGGTACCTAAGGTCTGTTGCGCAAATTATTTCAATGGCGATGATGGTAACCGGTAGTCATGTATATTATCATCGTGGGGCTCGGCGGCATCGGACGCAGCCTTGTCAGGCAGGCGGTCGAACACGGCAACAACGTCGTCGTGATCGACCATGAAGAAGCCCGGTGCAGTGAGATCCTGGAGCACTACGATATCCTTGCGATCACCGGTAATGCCACGGACAAGTCCACGCTTGAGGAGGCCGGCATTGACCGGACCGATGCGTTTGTCGCAACAACGAGCGACGATGCGGTCAACCTGATGACCTGCTGGCTTGCAAAACGGTTCCACGTCCCTACGGTCGTTGCCATCGTCAACCAGTCAGCCCACTCAGAATTCTTTAAGGAAGTCGGGGTCAGGATCAGCGAGAACCCGGACGACCTCGTGGCATCGCGGCTCTACTACTGGACCGAGAACCCGCAGCTCCAGCAGCTCGCCTCGATCCCCGGCGGCAGCATCTTCGAGATCGTGGCAGAAGAGGGCGCACCGATCGTGGGCCACGAGATCCATGAACTCAAAGTGAAAGACTTCGTTTTCATCGCCATCCGGAGAACCGGCGGCGGGCTCATTATCCCGAGCGGGAATGTCCGGATCCAGGCCGGGGATACCTTCACGGTCTTTACCAAGAAAGAGGCCGAGGACGACTGCCTGCGGCTCTTAAACAAACAGTTAAAAAAATCAACGGAGTGAGGCCGCAAGGGCCCCGAGCTCCACGAGCAGCTTCGGGTTGGCCTTCAGCAACTCTTTTATCAGCGAGAGTGTGGAGAACTCTTTTAAGTCCATCTTCGATACGGAGTGGATGATCGTGTTCATCTTCTCGTCGGACTGCTTGATCATGTACTCCTTGATGTGGTAGTTGCGCTCGATGGTCTTGCCCATCGGTGACGCACGCCATGCCTTGTCGTAGGCCATGAGCGCCTTTTTCGAGGTGTCGCCCTTTGCAATGCAGGCTGCTGCGGTCTCGGCGGCGAGCTTGCCGGTAAACATTGAATTGTAAATACCGCCGCCCGTAAGCGGATCCACGACACGGGCCGCATCGCCGGCAAGCATCAGGCCGTCGGCAACCGTGCATTCCAGCGGCCGGCAGACCGAGACGCCGCCGACAATGCTTTCGATGGTCTTGCCATGCGGGAACTTCTGCTTGACGAACTTGTCAAGATAGTCCTTTGCCCGGTGGCCCTTGCCGCTCTTCCGGCCGGAGATCCCGATACCCACATTTGCCGCCCGCCTGCCCTTGGGGAAGATCCAGAGGTAGCCTTCGGGGGCGACCTCGTTTCCGATATAGAAGATCGTTGCATGGGGGTTGATGTCGATATCGGTCATCACGTACTGGACCGAGCTCATGATCTCCCGGACCGGGACGGTCGTATCGATACCCGCCCACTTGGCAAACTTGGACTCGATGCCATCGGCTGCTATTACGACCTCGGCATTGACCTTCTGGACATTGCCGCAGGATTCGAGCTGGGCGCCTTTGACCCGCCCGTTCGACATCAGCGGGGCCGAGGCCCGGGTCTTGACAAAGACATCCGCACCGGCCTCTGCCGCCCGCCAGACCAGTTCCCGGTCAAAGACCTTGCGGTCGAGGATGTACCCTACTTTTCCCCCGGCCATGGAGGATTCGAGCGTCATCTCAAAGCCGTCGGGTGCCACGACAACCGCCCCGGTCATCTCCGCAGAGATCCAGCGCGGGTCAGCGTCGATAAACTCGGCAAGGGCCTCTTTCCCGATTCCCTCCGCACAGCGGACCGGGGCACCGATTGCCGGGCGTTTCTCGACAAGGCAGACGGAGAGCCCTTTTTCTGCCGCGGTCTTTGCAGCGATGGCACCGGCCGGGCCGCCGCCGACGATCAGGATGTCGTATTTACTTTTCATGCACGACCTCCAGCGCTCCCAGCGGACAGACCTTGGCGCAGATACCGCAGCCTGTACAGTTCTCCTCAACCGAAAGGTATGCGTCGATCAGTTCCAGTGCGCCTTCAGGGCAGACTGATACACAGCATCCGCAATACCCGCAGATATCCCGGTGTACATTAAGCATTGATCGAATATGTTGGAGGCCGGTTTCATTAATCTTTACGGCTTGTTCTCGGATTGTCGGGTAACGGCCGGGTAAGTTCACCCGGCATGTTTGGAATCTTTTAAATACAATCGCTAGGAAATCTACTTCCTGCTACTCTAAAGGCATCAGGTACGGCACACACGGGTACACACCGTCCCTCCTCTCGCGTACATACCAGCCTGACGGGTACAATACAAGGTGACCAGATGGCACAAAAGACCACGATACCAAAGGTGACAAAGGACCAGATCAGCCCGATTGGTTCTCTTATAAAAAAGAAGGATCTCTCGATTGTTGATTTCAAATTCAACGACCTGCCGGGACTCTGGCAGCATTTCTCTATCCCGGCAAAAGAACTCGCAAAGGAAACCGACCCCAGCTCCGGCATCTGGGCAGAAGGGATCGGCTTTGACGGTTCGTCCATCCGGGGGTTCCAGAAGATCCAGGAGTCCGACATGGTCCTGTACCTGGACCCGTCGACGGCAGTTGTCGACCCGGTCTGCGAAGTCCCCACGCTCTCCATCGTCTGTAACGTCTTTGACCCGATCAACAAGGTAGCCTACAGCCGCGACCCGCGATACATTGCCCAGAAGGCAGAGGCATACCTCAAGTCCTCCGGCATTGGCGACGAGAGTTTCTGGGGACCGGAATACGAGTTCTTCCTCTTTAACGATGTGAGATACTCCCAGACCGTCAACGAAGGATTCTACTCGGTCGATTCCACCGAGGGTATCTGGAACTCCGGCCGCGACGAGGACCCGAATCTCGGCTACAAGATCCGGCACAAGGAAGGATACTTCCCGGTCCCGCCGCACGACTCGCTCCAGGATGTAAGAAGCCACATCATCAACAAGATGATCGATACGGGCATCCCGGTAGAAGTCCACCACCACGAAGTGGCAACAGCAGGACAAAACGAGATCGATATCCGGTACAACTCGCTTGTCAGGCAGGCCGACAACTGCCTGATGTACAAATACATCGTCAAGAACGTTGCCCTCCAGTTCGGCATGGTTGCAACGTTCATGCCAAAGCCGCTCTTTGGCGACAATGGCTCCGGCATGCACACCCACCAGTCCATCTGGAAGGGCGGCAAAAACCTGTTCTTCGATCCGAAAGGCTACGGTATGATCAGCCAGACCGCAAAGTACTACATCGGCGGTCTCTTAACGCATGCAAATGCGCTCATGGCCTTCTGCGCCCCGTCAACCAACTCGTATAAGCGTCTCGTGCCCGGCTACGAAGCACCGGTCAACCTCGTGTACTCGCTCCGGAACCGCTCGGCGGCAGTCAGGATCCCGATGTACTCCGAGAACCCCAAGTCGAAGCGGATCGAATTCCGTCCGCCCGACCCGACCTGCAACCCGTACCTTTCGTTCTCGGCCCTCCTGATGGCCGGTATCGACGGTATCAAGAAGAAGATCGACCCGGGCAAGCCCTTCGAAGGAAACACCTACGAGCTCGACGGCAAGGCGGCAAAGAAGCTCCCGACCGTTCCCGGCTCGCTCGAACAGTCCATCGATGCACTCGAAAGCGACCACAAGTTCCTGCTCGAAGGCGGCGTCTTCACACCGGATGTCATCGAGGCATGGATCGAGCTCAAGCGTGCAGAGATCGACGCAGTCCGGCTCCGCCCCCACCCGTGGGAGTTCCAGCTCTACTTCGACGTATAATTCAAACTACCCTTTTTTTCGTAACCTTCTCACGGGCAGGAAAATTCCGGGACACTGCTTCGGCGGGATTTTTTAAAAAATAGGTATCCTGCATTCCTTTGGCAATGTTCTTACGGACTCCCCCTAGCGAGACGGGTATGGCCGTGCCACCCGTCGAGCGCGAGGGGGCAGGGGGGCGAGTGCTCGCTATCGGTAAAAGTGGCAAGAAGCACGGTCTCAATACGTTGTTTTCTTTACGATGAATGTACTGGTGTATCCTGCCCAGACCTCACACCAGCGAGAACGTCCCATACTTCCCGCCGCCGCCCGGGTGCAGCACGACCCGGTTCTCCCGCAGTGCGGATACCGCCTCTGCCACCTTCGGGTGGATGGCTCGGATCTCGGCAAGCGGGACATCCGTGATAACCGCGATCTCGTTCCCGAACGCGGTGATAAACGCATCGTAAATCCCCCGACATTTCTTGGTGTTCGGCGACGATGCGCCTTCAACCGTCTGGATGATCTGGGCCAGCGGCAGCACGTGGAGATACGGCGGCCGGGGCCGGGCGGTCCCGCCTTTTGCGAGTTCCTTTGCCCGGTCAAAGACGCCTTTTTTGATCTGCCCGCCATCCGCAGGACACCGCCAGTGATGCCCGATCGCTTCTTCAAGAGAATATTGCGTGTAGCAGCGGGTGCATGCCGTCCGGTTGTACTTTCCCTCTTCCGGGAAGAACCCGGCATTTAATGCAACCTGTCCGGACCGGATCGCGGCAAGCACGCCCTTGGGAGTATTTGCGCGGAGGGTAAACCGGGTAAACTCCCGCCCGAGCTTGTCCGGCGTCGGGCTGTGGGCATCGGAGTTGGTGAGAAACGGGAGATCGTAGAGATCCGGGATGGCGGCTCCGTACGAGCTGTCCGCAGAGAGGCCGAGCTCCACAAAATCCACCGGTTCGCTCCCGTAGCAGGCGGAGATGCTGTCGAAATAGGCATACATTGCCGTCCACGGGGTAAAGGCATGGGCCGGCCCGACAAGGGCACCCACCTCGTGGGCCCGCCGGGCAATCTCCTCCCCACTGAGGTACACATGGGGCCGGCCGCTCGTTACAAAACTCTTTGCTGTTCCTGCCAGCAGCTCGCGGAGCTGGTCGAACTGGGCGGGATCCTCGGCAAGGACAACATGGTGAACCCGGCTCTTGTCCTCGATCTCTGCCTGCGGGACGATGGTGATGCCAGCATCGTTCTCAAAAAACGATTTCCATCCGGCGAGCCAGTCCGGCTGGAGTGCATCGCCGGTGCCAAGCACCTGGATCCCCTTGGTGACACAGCCCCGGATTAGCGCCTCCGGCTGCATAAACCGGGAGACGGCAATGGAATACGGCGAATGGATGTGCAGGTCGGCATTGGCAAGCATGGCTGTCTTTTCAGTTTGGACACTGCACGATAAAAAAGCCGTTGACCCGTGCCGGGCACATGCGGGAGTTTTAAAAAAAAGGTTCAGCCGATATAGCTGAGCTCTTCATCCTGCTGGAGCTTCTCGTTCTCCAGCAGGCCCTGGACCACTTTTTCCATCTCGGCGGCCCGGTCGTTGAGCTGGGTCGGGTCGATCGGCACGGCAATGATCTTCGAGAGCACCGCAAGCACGCCAGCGGCGCTCATCGGGTCGACGATATACCCGCTCGTCTCGCCCATCAGGCAGACCCCGTCGATCCCCCGCATCCCGCTCATGCCAAGGATCAGACCTGCCGCCCCGATGATCCCGCCGCCCGGTTCGTCGCGCTCGAACGTAACGCCGGCAGCCTCGATCTCGGGCTTGAGCTCTGCACGGTTTGCCGCACCGAGCACCCGGGGCGCATTGACCAGGTGGCCGACCCCGAACCCGCCGAGCGTATAGATCCTTTTTACGCCGAGCTCTGTCGCAACGTCCAGGTAGGCATCGGCCATGAGGTAGTGGCCCTCGTTTGAGGTGCTCTGGAAATCGCCCACGAGAAAGACGATATCGTGCGGCTCTGCCCGGTACAGGTAGATCTCGTTTCTCGGGAGCCGGGCGATACCGTTCTCATCGAGGATCACCTGCGGGGGCAGGTAGATCGCATGGATATCGCCGATCTTTTGTGCCCCGAGCATGTGGATCATGTACTCGGCCACGAGTTTTCCCACCTGGCCAATCCCGGGCAGACCTTCGATGAGCACGGGATCGTTAAGATGGTGATCCGCAAACGAGTCCTCGTACCGGATGCTGATATCGTCAATCATGGAGAGGTTCCCCTTTTAGCCATCCGCCGGTACCTGCCGTACCGGTCTTCCACGGAGAACCGGGCCGGGTGGGCCGGTACAGTAGCCGCTCCGCAGGTCGGACAGGACAGCAAAAGAGTATAGGTATGGTCTTTTGGGCAGTAACGGATTCTGCCGCTCATTGACTTTTCCCGGACTTGGGCTTTTTGATCAGTTTGCCCTCGCCGCCGGCCTTTTCAAGGACCGCAATGGCAGCATGGGCAGCCTTTTCAAGGGCCTTTTCCGCTTTCTTGTAATCGGGTGCAGTTACCTTGACCCGGTAATGGGGGGCGCCGAGATATAAGATCTCGATCTCGGCACCGGCGCTCTTTGAATCGTGGGCTTTTTTGAGCGCGGATTTGATGACCGAGACCCCGTCAGGCTGTGCCGACATCATTTCGAGCTGCCCGGTCACTTCCACCTTCGGGATCTTGAGATTTTCATGGGCAATATGCACCAGTGCTTCGCCGGCATTCTTTGAAAGTCCCAGCTTTTTGACCGTGGCCTCACTCTCAAGGACCAGATCCTCAAAGACCGGGTAGAATTCGCCGTACTTGTCGTAGATTACCTGCTCGATCGCAGCGGCAGGTTCCCCGGCTTTCTCCGCAGCAAACCCGATCCACTTCTTTGCCTTGGACTCGTTTTTCCATTCCCGGATCTTTTCGCGGCGCTGGTGCTCGTTAACGTCTTTTAACGAAAGATCGATGTGCCCCCGGTCCCGGTCCACATTGAGGACCTTGCAGACGATCTTCTGGCCCTCGCGGATGTGGTCCCGGATATACTTGATCCAGCCGGTTGCAATTTCGGAGATGGGAATGAGCCCCTGCCTGCCGTTGTATTCGTCAAGGGAGACGAACGCTACGAAATCCTTGACCGTTTCAACGGTGCAGACGACCAGTTCCGATTCTTGGGGCCATTCTCTGTCCGGCATGTCAGCGGCGCTCACTTGAACTCAGAGACGACTTCTGCCTTTAAGGTCGCCTTTCCGCCGGTTGGCGTTGCAAGATCCTTTCCGCAGACAACACACTTGACGGTTGTGCTGGCCTTGGAGAAGATCGTCTGTTCATTGTCGCAGTCCGGGCACTTGACCTTTACAAAGCTGCTCCGGTTTTCACGTGCTTCGCGTACCATTCAACTCACTCCGTCAACTCGAACTTGGCAACCCGGTATCCCTTGCGGAGATGTGCCTTTCCACAGGTTGTGCAACGGTACCTGACGTTGATCTTCTTTGTCGGTTTGTCGCCACCGGGGACTTTTGAGAACTTGCCCATGTTGCCTACTTTACCCCTGCGTGCTTTCTGGCGGTCGATCCAGTGAAGGCCGGTTGTCTTGCTCTTCTTGACCTTCTCCACTTCGTGGATCTGGTGACTCCTGCAGAATGGGCAGTAGGTTTTGAATTTTGCTGGCATCTTCATGATGATTTCACCGAAATACAAATCCGATAATCGAATCCCAGTATTATTTACTAAGGTTCATATTTAAGATATGGGTGCAGCCGGCATCCGGTCCGGACCCCGGCACCCGTATCGTCTCGTTTTTGTGCAATTCTCTCGTGGCGAAGAGTGTAAAGTTTTGGCGTCGGAATCTTAAATAGATTCGGATATACCGCCTTAATTAAAAAACAGGTGCGCCCGGTGCAGGTGCTCGTTTAGGCTACTTGCAGGTCGGGAGCGTGATGGCCGTAACAATCCCCCGGTCGCTTAATACCGCTGCGTTCCGCTCCGGGAGGGTTACGATATCGCCTTTCGCGAGCGCATAGTTCCGCCCGTCGATCCCCATGAAGGTGTCCATGTCCGCACGGACCCTGACGAGCAGGTAATGCGGGGTGAGGGGCGGTTCTTCGGGAGCCGCTGCGGCCACAGCGGGTGCAGGCTCTCCCGCCTCCCCGGCCTCTCCCGATGCCGTCTCGTACGCCGCCTCCCAGTCATCCTCGCTTGCATCGGTTGGGGCAGCGGGAGTAGCAGAGGCCAAAGAAGCCGGCGCTGCAACCGGTGCCGGTACAGGGACGAGCGGTTGCTTCTCGTTTTTCAGGAGCGTCCCCTGGCAGGCCAGAAGGCCGGCTGCGACCTGCTCGAACATGCTCTTCTCGGCCGGAAGCATCCGTTTGACCTCTTCACGGTCATAGTAATTGCCCTCGGCGTGCATGAGGGCGAGGGCAAGGATCTTGCGCGAGCGGATAGAGAAGAGATCGTGCAGGGTCTCTTTCATCGCGATCGTCTCCTCAATGAGCGCCCGGGCCTCGTCCGAGAGCGGGTCCTCGATCGCGTACACCTTCTTTAAGAGTTCCGCGATCTCGCCGTGCGTCCGGTCGAAGAGATCCGGGGATACCTGGAGAAGTTTCCCGGTTTCGCGCTCGGAGAGCAGGATGCTGCGCAGATCGTCAAACCCCATATAAAATGCCCCTTTTTTTCTTGAAACGGAAGGTTATGCAATTTCTGCTATGCCGCGGCAGCAGAGGAAGACCGCCACCGCTTCAGGTACTGTAGTGATCCCCTTTTGGATCTGATAAGTGCTTCCCAGCATCGGCATGGCAAGCGGGAACCGGGCGTCGACTTTTACCTCCCGCTCGGAAAAGACCACGGCATCGGTGAGGGGGTCAAAGCCGGCAAGGTCGCGGAGTTCGAGCTGCTGGACCTGCATCCCGCTCCCGCCGTGGAGGGAGGTCGGCATCCGGATCAGGCGTTTTATATCGGTCGTGACCGGCTCATCGGCAAGCGCTGCCGTGTCGTTGAGGCGTTTTTTGAACTCGCCCTCCTGCTCCTGGAGCGCTGCCCGGATCACCCGGTCCTTGAAGATCGTGGGATCGATCTTTGGTTTTGCAACCTCCGCCTCCATTTCGCTGCAACGTTTCAAAAAACCGGCTGCGGAGTCCTTTCCCACGCCTTCAAGCCCGGTCAGGTACTTCATTGCATCCTCTTCGGAGAGACTCGCGATCCATGCAAGGTACGCACCGAGCGCCTGCCGGAACCGGGCCGGCCACCCGGGCCCGGACGGGTTTGCGCCAAGCAGGATGGCCGGGTCAAGGCCGATCCCGCAGATGTAATCCACCAGTTCCCGCCGTTCCGCGCTCCCCCACCCGCGAAACGCAAGGTCGCGGATATGGACATGGTAGCCCCGGCCTCCTGAAAAGACGAGCTCGATCTGCTTTTTGTCGACCCCGAGTTCGCCGGTCAGCATGTCGAGGAGTTTCTCCGTCTCGGCCTTTACTCTCGCGAGCATCTGGTCGTAGGGACCTTTCACGATATGGTCAGCGTCGAGGTCGAAGATCAGGTCGGCCCCGCACCATCCCTTCTCCGCCATGGTCGGTGCATCCGGCTTCTCGTAATAGGCGGTCGAGTAATAGATATGCGAGGGAACGAGGTTCCGGATATAGTCCGCCATCTCCCCCCGGCCGGGAAACGCGGTGTGCCGGCGCATCCGCATCTCGGTTGCCCCCGGGTTAAAGAGGACAAAGCCCCACTCGCGCTGTTCGAGCGAGGACGGCGCAACAAGCACCGCCTTTTTGTAATACTCGGCAAAGCGCTGCCGCACGAATTCCGTGGTGGCCGGGTTCATGGCATCTCTTTTACCATGTAGGGCCCTTTTCGTTCATATCCCTGTCTCCGGTAATAGGGCCGCACCCCGATCCCGCTCATGATCGCAACGCGCCGGTACCCTGCCGCTTGTGCAATCTCCTCGGCCCGGGCAAGCAGCATCCGGCCGAAACTCCGGTGCTGCCACTCCTCGATCTCCGCGGCATCGCTCCCGACCGGGACCAGGCTGCCGTACACATGGAGCTCGCGGACGAGCGCTGCCTCGTGGAGCTCGGGCCGGAACTCGGAGGACGGGAACCGGAGCCGGGCAAACCCGATGAGCGAGTCCCCGGATACGGCGGATATGAAGTGCTCCTTCCCACCGCAGCACTCGTACGTTGTCACCCGGATCTCGGCCTTCTCGTCCGAGGGCAGGCGCCCGATCTCGCGGCAGCGGATGCAGTGGCAGCGCCGGCCCTGTGCGGTAAGCCGGTTCTGGGCCAGCTGCCGGAAGTTCGAGTGCCGGGACCCGGCCACGATCAGCTTTGCCGGGATATCACGCTGCACCCGGGAGAGACGGGTGTACTCGGGGATAAGGGACTTTGCATAGGCAATGAGATCGATGAGCTCGTTCTCCTCGTACGGGGCATAGCGTTTGAGCTCCCAGAGTTCCTCGATCTCGGAGCCGGGGGTGACGAGCGTCGGGTAGATCTTCAAAAAATCCGGCTTGAACCGGGGATCCGAGAAGATGGTTTCGAACATCTCCTTGTCCTTTGCAATCGTCGAGTGGGGGAGGTTGGGCATCATATGGAACCCGACCTTGATCCCGGCGTCCCGCAAAAGCCGGTTTGCCTCCGCGGTATCCGCTACCGTGCAGCCCCGGCGGTTAAAAGCAAGAATTTCATCGTCCGTGTGCTGGACGCCGAGCTCCACCTTGGTCACCCCAAGGTCGAGCATCCGGTCGATATGCTCTCTTTTGCACCAGTCGGGCCGGGTCTCAAACGTGATCGCAATACACCTGACATCTGCGGTCTCGTTTGCCGCCTCGACGTCGGCAACGGAGGGCGCGGTCGCAGCGGGTGAATCTGCCGGATAGGTATTCATCGCCTCGATGCACCGGGCAACAAACTCGTGCTGGTACATGATGGGCCGGGCGGTCATGGTCCCGCCCATAACGATCAGTTCCACCTTTTCCACCCGGTGGCCCAGCGTCTCGAACTGGCTGAGCCGGGCATGGACCTGCGCGAACGGGTCGTAGTTGTGCTCCCGCGCCCGTTTCGCGGCCGGCTCTTCACCCGTATAACTCTGCGGTGACCCGAACGGGTGGGCCGGCCCGCCCGGGCAGGGAAGGCACTTGCCGTGCGGACAGGGATACGGCGAGGTCATCACGGCGACAGGCGCAACGCCCGAAAGGGTGCGGGTAGGCTTGACGAGAAGGATCCTGCGGAGAACTTCCCGCTCTTCGGGCAGGGCGGCTGCTAAAATCGCCGAGTTCTTCGGGACCGATAAAAGACGGTACTTCCGGCAGACCTCGATCTTGGCACCTACGATACCGCTGTCCCCGGGGGAGAGCGAGAGGATGCGGGAGATGATCTCCCGCAATGCCGGCACCTCATCCATAAAAATTAGTGTTCGACTGCGACCTGCTGTGTGGGGGCTGTTGCAGTCTCAGGAGAATAGTTCACCACATGCACCGGGTGGTGTCCTTCTATATGGGAAACGATCTCTTCGCCCAGTGTGAGAAGAGCATCCTTGTGGGCTTTCTTGTCCTTGTGAATGTGAACGGGAGATATTGCAAGTGCATCGTATCGTTCGGTATCGATCTCCTCGTTAGTCGTACTCTCGTAATACTTCCTGATGTGTACCATCAGCATATGCAGATGAAGCAACTCTTCCTTTTGCACACTATCGCCTTCTCTCTGAAAAAATACTTTTTCTGTGCGACAGATATACCTTACTGGTGAGATTTATAAGAAACATCCTTCACCCGAGGGGTATGCTTGCGGGACTCGCAATTGGGGACGCGTTGGGTGCGCCCTTGGAGGGATCTGCCCGATATGAAGCGTGGCTGACAAACATGCGGCCCGGAGGGCGCCATTCCCGGAATACCGGACAGTATACGGACGATACGCTCCAGGCCCTTGCGGTCGCGGAATCGCTCCTTGCCTGCAAGGGATTTGACGGATCCGACCTTATTCTGCGGCTGCTTGAGGGATACCATGCACGGCCGGAATGGTACGGCCCGACATCCTCCGCATTCTTCGATCTGGTGGCCCGCGGCACCCTACCGCAGCAGGCCGCATGGCTCGTGCATAAGAAGAACGGGGGGAGCCGGAGCAACGGCAGCGTGATGCGGGGGTTCCCGCTCGGGATCTTTTACCCGGCCGACCGGGTGTATGAGGTCAGTATTGCCTGTTCCCGGCTCACGCACTACGATCCGGTTGCCGCTGCCTGTTCCGCGTGGCTCACCGGGATGGCCGCCGATCTCTGCCGGGGCGCATCGCGGAAACAGGCGTTTGTCCGGGCCCGGGCCCGGTGCCGGGATCCCGAGGTCCTCGACCGGCTTGGGAGTTACGGGAGGTATGCACCGGACCCGTCGCTCGATGCCGTGCTCTGTTCCCATGCAGCGCTCTCCTGTTTCATGAACGCAGCGACCTTCGAGAATGCCGTGCTCGCGGCCGTGAATCTCGGCGGCGATGCAGATACCGTGGGGGCCTGCTGCGGGGCGCTAGCCGGGGCATACTGGGGCCTTCCCGCAATTCCGGAGCGGTGGAGCCGGGTGCTCGAAGGATACGACCGCGTGGTCCGGGTGGCCGGGGATCTGTGGGAGGCCCGGGCGGACCGGGCACCGGTAGCATAAATACCAAAAATCTGCTAATTCTGCATCCGACCCCCTGCAGGGCTTTCCCTTCGGGAGGGTCCATGACCCCCTGCCTAAAACACCGGATCGTTCCTGTTTTTACATCGGCAGATGTTCAGATCGAAAGAGCGCCGGCCCTGCAAAATGACCGGTCATGCGTGATCTTTTCAGCACTAATTTTGTATCCGACCCCCTGCATGGGATCTGGAAAAAGGGGATAAAAACCAGCAATTCTCCGGTGAAGATTTTGCCTGAGTTCAGGAAAAACAGGTGCAGGGGGTCGGATGCATATTTAGGATTCGTGCCTGAGGGTACCGGCATCTGCTTTTTTTGGCAACCGTAACCGGTCCTGGCCCGCAGGGAACGCCCGCGATAAAAAAACGAAAAACAAAAAGAGTATTACGCCGGCCGGACTTCGACCAGTTTTAGGGCCCGGCCCTTGCTGCAGATCTCGGATGCGTTCCCGAGCACGTCCCCGACCACGTACTTCTCGCCCTCGACAACGCCGTCGGGCCGGCAGAGGGGATAACTCCGGCAGTCCGTCTTGTTGCACGAGAACTCGATCTTGATCTTCGAATTGACAATCGCCTTGTCGGCGCTGATGAGCATGGAGACCGGCGCTTCGGTCACCTCGACCGCGGTCGCCCCGTTGTAATGGACCGGGCATTCGTGGTGGGTGCTTCTTACCGAGACTACCCGGTAGCGGTGCCCCCGGTTAAGGTTGTGGCAGGCCTTTTTTACCTTGCAGGTCCCGCACTCGGAGGATTCCCCTTCGTAGATGAACTCGGTGCCGGGCTTTGCAAGAACGGTCCCGACGAGCGTCACTTTTGTTTTTATTTCTGCCATACCAAATCCCCTCCACTTCATAACCAGTCCGGCTCACTCGGAATAGAGCATCGAAACAAGGCGTTCTGCCGATTCCTTCGTGATGCCCGTATCAAAGATCGTGAAGCGCTCCGGACGGATAGTCTTTGCCATCAGGAGCGCTTCGACCGCGACCGTGTCGCTTATCCCGAGATCGGCCGGGGTTGTCGGGGCTCCGATGGTCTTGAGCGAGGCACGGATCCCCCGCCAGTCGCCGCCGTGCAGGTACATCGAGATGATGGTGCCGATCCCGCAGCTCTCGCCGTGCAGGGCTTTTCCCGGGGCGATCCTGTCAAGCGCATGGGAGAACTTGTGCTCCCCCCCGCTCGCCGGGCGGGACGAGCCGGCGATACTCATCGCGACCCCGCTCGACACGAGGGCCTTTGTCACGAACCATGCCGACTGCTCCTGGTGCGGCTTGATGAGGTCGGCGTTCTTTACCAGGATCTCGGCGGTCATCTTCGAGAGCGCAATGGCGTACTCGCTCATCGGCTCGCCCTTGATCCGGTGGGCGAGCTCCCAGTCGAGGATCGCGGTATAATTGGAGATCACGTCCGCACACCCGGCCGCGAGGAGCCGGTGGGGGGCGGCTGCAATGATACCGGTATCGGCGATGATCGCAAGCGGCGGGTGGGCTTCTAAAGAGACATTGCCCTCGCTTGTCGGGACCGAGGCCCGGGCCGAGGCGATCCCGTCGTGGGATGCTGCGGTCGGGACTGATACGAACTGCCGGTCGAGGTTATAGGAGACGATCTTTGCGGTATCGATCACCCGGCCGCCCCCGACGCCGACCACGAAATCAACGCCCTGTGCTGCCTGCTCGGCCTCTTTGATGATAGCCGGGCTGATCTCCTCGGAAATGAATACCTGCACTGTACCTGAGCGGGAAAGGTACTCCTGCACGGTCTTTCCCGCCCGGTCCATTGTGCTCTTCCCGGAGATCAGAAGCGATGATGTGCCCAGTTTTAAGTCTTCACAGACCGGGACGATCTGGCCCAGCACATCGTGGCCTATTACCACATCCCGGGGTAACTGCATCCACTTGGACTTGTCAAAGACCTTCTCTTTGAGTACTTTTATTGCATCTGGGCTCATCCGGATTATGAATGATTAGTGATTTCCTATACAAATATTACATCGATCCCGTCAAGTACGGCGAGCCCTATAATATTGTCGAGACGCTCACCTACGCAATCATTCTTATTATCGGCGTGTATTTGTTGTATCGCTGGTTCTCAAATTCAACGTGGTTGGCCGAACGGGGCATAAAACTCGATGCCGCGTTTATCCTCGCCACCCTTCCCTATGTGGTCCTGGGGGGAGTGTTACGAGTCGTGCAGGATGCCGGGATGGTCACCGGCGACTGGCAGTACCTGATCGTCACCCCGCCGATCTACTTCCTGCTCTTCTTCTTTGTCCTTGCCATGATCTTTGTCGGCGGGACGCTCAGGAAAAACGGCATGATCCAGAACTTTTTGTCGTTCTATGCGCTTGCCGGCTGCATGGCAGTTCTCGTGGTCTCGCTCATCCTCCTCTCCTGGGGGATGGTGCACAGCCATGTCGACCTCTTCATCCTTGCGATCATCCCGCTCATGGCCCTCGTTACCGGCGGACTGGTCTGGGCCTGTATGCGCTACGTCCTGAAATGGGAGTACGTGAACGACCCGCTCTACATAGCGCTGATCTTCGGGCAGATGCTCGATGCAAGCGCCACGAGTTACGGCCTCACCTTCCACCCGGCGGTACACTATATCGAGCAGCACGTGGTCGGCTCCAATCTCATCGAGATGACCGGGACAGCCTTTGTGATGTTCCCCTTAAAACTCGTGGTGCTCTTCCCGGCGATCTATATTATGCAGTTATACCGGAAAGAGGCAAACCAGGCGTTCTGGCACCTCGTGCTCCTCGCAATGATCGTGGTCGGGCTCGCACCGGGTATCCGGGACATGGTCCGGATGGTCCTCTATGTCTGATCCCAGCGAGGCACCGACCCTCCCGTCATTTCCTTTTAAAAATGCCCTTGTGGTTACGGCCCTCATTTTTATCGTGGCAATACTTGCCGGCTGGGTGGGGACGGCCCATACGCCGGCTATCGGCGAGCAGCTCATGGCGCTTTTCCAGAAAGAGGTAGCCGGCCAGATCACGATGGGGGATCCCGCCGACATGTGCGCGAAGCTCCTTGCAAACAACCTCGAAGCCTGCATCATGCTCTTTCTGGGCGGGGCATCGTTTGGGATCCTCACCCTCTTTATCCTGGGCGTGAACGGGATCGTGATAGGTTCGGTTACCGAGATCGTCAGCCAGGGCCATTCGGCGGCATTCATTGCCGCAGCCCTGCTGCCCCACGGGATCTTCGAGATCCCGGCGTTCATCATTGCCGGGGCGCTCGGGGTCTGTATGGCGCAGTCGCTTATTGCTGAATGGTACGGTGCGGGCGATACGGGCGAAGATGCCAAACGATATGCCCGGCTCTTCCTCCTGTACGTGCTCCCGCTGATTTGCGTCGCCGCCTTTGTCGAGGCTTTTATTACGCCGGCAGTCATACAATTGGTAGCTTAATACCCGAGGCTGTACATGGAGGAGGACACAGGCGCCCTGCCCAAGAAGCAGGAATTTTCCGAATGGTATAACGAACTTCTGTGGCGTGCGGAGATCATGGATGTCCGCTACCCGGTAAAAGGGCTCTATGTCTGGTTCCCGTACGGGTTTGCGATCCGCCGGTTCGTGTACGACCGCCTGCGGCTGCTGCTCGACCGCGACCATAAGGAGGCCCTCTTCCCGCTGCTCATCCCCGAGCAGGAGTTCATGAAAGAGGCCGAGCACATCAAGGGTTTCGAGGAGGAGGTCTACTGGGTGACCCATGGGGGCACGACACCCCTTGACGTGAAGCTCGCACTGCGGCCCACGAGCGAGACGGCGATCTACCCGATGTTTGCGCTCTGGGTCCGCTCCCATGCCGATCTTCCGTTAAAGATCTACCAGATCGTCAACACTTTCCGGTACGAGACCAAGCAGACCCGACCGATGATCCGGGCCCGCGAGATCACCTCGTTCATGGAGTCCCACACGGTTCACGCTACCTGGGACGATGCACAAGCGCAGGTGGAGTCCGAGATCGCGCTCTCACTGGAGTTCTATAACAGTCTCTGCATCCCGATCATTATCTCGAAGCGCCCCGACTGGGACAAGTTCCCGGGCGCCGACTACACAATCGCGATCGATACGATCATGCCAAACGGCAGGACCCTCCAGATCGGGACCGTGCACCATCTCGGCGACCACTTCTCGAAGACCTTTTCGATCCAGTATGAAGATAAAGACGGAAACCAGCAGATCGCCTACCAGACTTGCTATGGGATTTCGGAGCGCTCAATTGCAGCGCTCATCTCCGTCCACGGGGACGACAAGGGCCTGATCCTTCCCCCGGCGGTCGCCACGCTCCAGGCGGTGATCGTCCCGATTACCATCGGGAAACGCCGCGACGATGTACTGGCAGCCGCGGAAAAACTCAAAAAAGATCTCGAAGCTGCGGGATTCCGGGTGAACCTCGATGCCCGGGACATGCGGCCCGGTGCAAAGTATTACTGGTGGGAACTCCGGGGAGTACCCCTCCGGCTCGAACTGGGGCCAAGAGACCTCGATGCCGGTACAGCGCTCGCGGTCAAGAGAACGGGAGAGAAAACCACCATATGCCTCGCAAATGCGGCCGAAGATACCACCCGGGTCCTTGCCGAGGTTGCCGATGCACTCCGGGCAAAGGCGGAAGACGGTATGAAAACGCACCTGTGCAGTGTTGCCTCGATGGAGCAGCTCAACGGGGCGCTCAACGATGGAAAGGTTGCGGTTGTCCACTGGTGCCAGGACCGGGCCTGCGGGGATAAGATCGAGGAGCAGGCGAACTCGAGCATCCTCGGGACGAACGTGCGTTCACCCTATGTCAGCGAGAGCGACGGCCCGTGCATCATCTGCGGGAAGCCGGGCAAGGCAACGCTCGTTGGCCGGACATACTGACGGGCCCGCCGGAAAACCGTTTCGAGTGGCCAAATCCCCCTTTTTTCCTGCCGATTCCTGTAAACCCCCCCATTAAGAGGCGATGGGCAGGTGTTTTGGATACCGTGTACGTTTCCGGACCCGGGCCAGCGTTACAGTTATGAGTGAATACTACTCCCTATTAACTTAAGAGCGCAAAAACAGAGGTACTATTCAGTATCCTATCCCCGAAGCGATGTCTATGAAACTTCCTGCCTTCATTCTCCTTGCCATTCTTCTCGCAGCCTGCGTAAGCCTGCCGGCTTCTGCCGGCATTACTGCGGCAACCAGCGGGCCGCAGACTATCGTGAAGGCCGATACCGTCACCATCAGCGGGACGGGCGCAGAGAACGGGACGATGGCACTCTGGATCGTTGGCAGGAATTATTTTAACCTCCTCACCGCCACGCCCGATAAACAGGGCAATTATGTTTTCACGGTAAAACCCGAAGAGACCAGCCGGTTCTCCAGCGGCGAGTACGCGCTCATCATCCAGGACCCGGGGGCGGACAAGGCACTGGGGATCGCGCCCCTGCTCTGGAGCGACGGGATCCGCATCGCCGACCAGGGGAAAGTGATCGCAAATATCGGCGATAAATCATCATTCAGGGCGGATGTAACCCCGGTTGCCGCCACCATCCTCAACAGTTCTTCCCTCTCGGGTACCGACGATATTTTTACTCCCCGGTACTTCTATGTGGAAGAGCCTTCCGTGAGGTTTACCCGGGCCGGCGATAACGCAAAACTGCCGGACCAGGCCACCGGTGAAGCCATTCTTATTACCGGCACTACCAATATGGGAGCAGAAAACGTTCTCACGGTAGAGATCCGGAACGCAACGGACCGGTCGCTCGTTACTTCACGGAGCATCCCGGTCGTGAAAGGCACCAATACCAACCAGTGGACCTATTCGCTTGACGCACCCGGCATGCCGGCCGGAGAATATGTCGTAACGGTAGGACAGCAGAAATATTCCACGATAGGGAGATCGTCCGCCCTGCTTTCCATTCTCGAATACCGGCTTGCCGGAACTCCTGATGTTCCCCTCCTGCCGGCGATACCGGCAACCGGGGATCTCTACAGTCTTATCCTTCCCCTCATCATCAGCTTCGCGGCACTGGTGATTATCGGGATTATCATGATCGTATCCCTGCGAAAATAAGAGGCAGGATACAATCGGAGACTCTTTTTATTCCATTCCGTGGGATTATGGAGTGCCAGGAAAGAAAAAATCCGGTCTGGATCCTGAATTTAAGATAAAATAAAAAGGAAAAAAGATTCAGCACCGGTCGCAGAGGTACTGGATCTGGACCGCTGTGTGACGCATATCGCCGCAGATCTGCTTCTTCCCGCCGAAGACAAAATGGCGGTGGCATTTGGCGCAGCGCTTGGGCCGGATCCGGTCCAGCACTCCCATCGGCATTTCAAGGGAAAACTCGGTCTTGGTCCATTCCTCGGCAGGTTTGTCCGCATTCTGCTCGTAGCTTGTGACAAACTCCATGATCTGGGAGGGCGGGACACCGAGATCGACGAATTTTTTGAACACGAAATAATTGAAGATCAGCCACGAGAGGTCGGACCGGTCGAGGATCCCCTCGTACTCGCCCACCTCTTCGTCAAACTCCTCAAGCGAGCACCCGCACAGCGGGCATTTCCCGCCGACAAGCTCGTCAAGGAAGACCTCTTCCTGACAGCCGGGGCAGGTTGTGTGCGGTGCGTGCATCCGTGATGACATGGGTATCTCCGTATTCGGGTTTATCGGGTATTTTTTTTGCTGCATATGGTGCAGGACCGTCAGTAAATGACGGTAATTTTTCTCATCTGCTCTGGATTATCTATGAGCCGGGTGGGCAGATATAGGTATCATCCGTGCATACCATGCCCGATAATACGTTTGTGGTTTAGGGGTATTCCCGGTGCCGGTTTTCAGCTGGCTTCGGGCTCGGGGGGCTCCATGACGAGCGTGCCGAAGATCACTTTCTCCAGTACCTGGGCTACGTACCGGATATGCATTGCCTTTTCCATGTCCTCGTTCCGGTGGACATCGGCATAGAGCTGGAGCCGCAGGAGGGCGAACCGGAACCGGTCAAGAGTCTCGTCGTCCAGTTTCATGGCATCCCGGTAGATCGGTTCGAGGAGGTCGGGGAATGCCTGCGGCTGTTCGAGGCAGGCGATCACCGGTTCATAGAGGGGAAGGGGTTCGGATTTCCCGCACAGGATCCGCTGGTAGTCCATGTCGCCTAGCCCTCAACAACCTTGACAAGGGATTCCATAACCTTGTCGACGCTCGCCCAGGTAGGGCTGTCCCCGCGCCGGATGATAAAGGGCCGTCCCTCGTCGCCGGCTTTACGCATCTCTATATCGATCGGGATGGCACCAAGGAAGGGGACCGAGAACTCCTCGGCGATCTTCTTGCCGCCGCCCTTGCCGAAGAGATCGATCTCTTCACCGCAGTGGGGGCAGATCATACCGCTCATGTTCTCGATGATACCGATCACCGGCAGTCCCAGTTTCTCGACGAACTTGATCGCTTTTTTCGAATCGAGGGTGGCGACATCCTGCGGCGTGGTAACGATCACGGCGCCCCGGACATTGGGGGCGAGCTGGGCGATCGTGAGGGCTTCGTCACCGGTTCCCGGCGGAAGATCCACGACAAGATAATCGAGGGAACCCCATTCGACATCGGTAAGGAACTGGTTGATCGCCGCCATCTTCATGGGCCCGCGCCAGATGATCGGGGTGCTCGTATCCGGGAGTAAAAATGCCATGGAGATGACCGCAAGGGATCCCGTGACCTTGACCGGGACAATCTTGTTTCCCATCGTCGCGAGTTTCTGGTCCTCTAACCCGAGCATTTTCGGGATATTGGGACCGTGCATGTCGAGGTCAAGCAGGCCGACATTGTACCCGTGGCTCGAAAGCGCATAGGCAAGGTTGACCGAGACCGTGGACTTGCCGACACCGCCCTTGCCCGAGAGGACAAGGATGACGTGTTTTACATCGATTGCTGCTTTCGGAGGAAGGCCCGGTTTTGCATCGGAACAGTTCCCGGCCGATGCGCAGCCGGAACATTCGTGAGAGCAGGATTCCTTGGTGGGTGTTTGCGGGATTTTTCCTTCAGGTTTCTTTGCCATGGTAGTACCTCCTGGATCTTTTTTTACCCGATTGTGCGGTAATCTTTGGGTCTTAGTAGGTTTTTCCTGCGAGACAATAAAGATGTGGAGATGGCGGCACACGATGACCGGGGGACTGGTTCCCCGGGTCGAAAGGTCATGTCTGGAAGAATTGGCCGTTCTCCGGCCCGGCCTCGTATACACAACCGCAAGGAGGCAGGTATTTTTATCCGCAAAAACCCAGATCCATCCGATGAAACCGCTCGTAGTCTCCTTAGGTTTCCTGGAATTTCCCCTGGATTATACCGCTGACGGGGGCAACCGCTCGCCCCGGATCACCTTAAAGGATCTGGAGGCCGGTGCCGTGTCTGTTGCGATCATGGTGTTTAACCCGTTTATCAAGTCCTGCTGTTCGTTTACCCCGTGGATCATCTGGAACCTGCCTCCGGCGCCGGTGATCCCGGAGGGTATCCCGAAGGATGGCAGGGTCACCCTGCCGATATCCGCAGTCCAGGGCATCACGGACTATGGGATCACCGGGTACACCGGCCCGCAACCGCCTCCCGGAGAGACGCATCGTTACCAGTTCAGGGTTTACGTTCTCGATATCCTGCTCGATCTTCCCCCGGGATCCGACAAGCACAGCCTGGTGGCGGCAATGGATGGCCACATGATCCAGTACGGCGAGACCGTCGCGATCTGTACCCGCTGATTCTTTCCCGATACACGCTGGCATACCACGGTTTTGCGAGGGGCATTGCACCGGTCGGGTTCCCGGCAATGATCGTGCCGGCGGCTGGTTTTTTCCCCGGCCCTCCGGTATCGCGGCAGCATTAAAGCCATCGTGCTCGTACTAAAGAGGTGAGATATGGATACGGTCAGGAACCCCGCAGGTACTCACTTGCCACGCGAAGATCGGATACACCGGTATACAGAGGAGCGCGAGGCACTCTTCTCCCCCCATGCAACCCGGAGCACCCGGGCAGTGCGCAGGAAAAACCGGAAGCCGGAAGATATCCGTACACCCTTTTCCCGGGACGCGGACCGCATCATCCATACCCGGGCCTACTCCCGCTATATCGACAAGACCCAGGTATTTTACCTGGTGGAAAACGATCACATTACCCACCGGGTGATCCATGTCCAGCTGGTCTCGAAGATCGCCCGCACCATCGGGCGCTCGCTCCGGCTCAACGAAGACCTCATCGAGGCGATAGCGCTTGGCCACGATATCGGCCATATCCCGTACGGCCATTTTGGGGAGAGCTGCCTCTCCACCTTATGCGAAGAGCACGGGATCGGGAAGTTTACCCACAATGTCCAGAGCATCCGGTTTCTGGACCGGATCGAGGACCAGGACCTGACCATGCAGGTTCTGGACGGGATCCTCTGCCATAACGGCGAGAGCGACGATGTCAGGATCTCCCCGGTTCCCTGTCCGGACTGGGCAGCCTTCGACCAAAAAGTTGCCGGATATGCCGCAAAATGCCGTATGGATCCGCCGATGACGCTCGAAGGCTGCGTGGTGAAATTTGCCGATACCATCGCCTATATCGGCCGCGATCTCCAGGATGCAGAAGAGGTCGGCCTGATCGCCGGTCCTGACGAGATCCCGGAAGAATGCCGGGAGATCCTCGGGTCGGACAACCGTGTCATCGTCGACACCCTCATCCACAATCTTATCGATCATTCGGATTCCGAAAACAAGGCATATATCTCATACAGCCGGGATGTCGAACGGGCGCTCGTAGCACTCCGGGCATTTTCCCGAAAGCAGATCTATAATAACCCGAAACTTACCGCCGAACGGGAAAAGATCCAGGGGATGTACCGGACGCTCTTTTGCCGGTACCTCGACGATATCGAAGCTGATCGCCGTACCTCCCGGATATTCCCCGAGTTTATCGAATCGCCGTGGGTCAACCGGGAGTATGTAACATCGACCGCACCGGCCGGCCTTGTCCGGGACTATATCGCCGGGATGACCGACCGCTACTTCCTCAGGCGTTTCGAGGAGTGCGTGCTGCCCCACAAAACCGAAGGCTCGTTCCGGTGAAGGGATCAGTCGTACTTTCCCTTTGGCCGTTCCCACCCGGTAAAACCGCAGTAGATACAGCCATCGCCGCCACAGGCCGGGCAGTACTTCTTTGGCGCCCGTACAAGAACCGTACCGGTTTTGTTGCAATAGGTGCAGCCTGCCCCCTCGCAGTGCCTGCATTGCGCCGGTTCCCAGGATATGGTTTCGTCAGTCATTATTCCATCCCCGGTTAATCGTCCTCGTCAAGATACCGGGACAATGCATCCAGTAACTCGTCTGCGGTCTGGTACCGGTCTGCGGGGTTCTTTGCAAGGCATTTGAGGATAATCTTCTCGACCGCCTCAGCCTCGGGATTGTACTCGGTGGGCGGGATCGGTTCTTCCCGCACGATGGCATTCCCCACCTCGACAATACTTTCGCCGCCGAACGGTATCGACCCGGTCACCAGTTCGTAAAAGAGTGCCCCCAGTTGGTAGATGTCCGTCCGCACATCCGTCCTCCCGAATTCCGCAGGCGAGACCTGCTCGGGGGCCGCATAGGAGAGGGAAAACCCGGCAACGCTTGACTTCGCCATGGTGGTTGCGATGACCTTGCTCATCCCCCAGTCGGTGATCTTGGGGACAAATTCCCCGGTCATGAGGATATTGTGGGGCTTGATGTCCCGGTGGATGATCCCGTGGGCATGGGCGTAGGTAAGACCGTCGGCAATCCCGTGAACGATATGTACTGCTTTCCAGACCGGGAGGGGTTTTGTCACTTCCTCAAGCGACCCCGGTACATATTCCATCTCGACATAGGGGATGGGGAGGATGTTTACCTCGAGCACTTCTACGATATTGGGGTGACGGAGCGTCTGCCACGCAGCGATCTCGTTTAAGAAACATTTTCCGGTCACCTCATCGAAACTGATGGGGAGCTTGACGGCAACCAGGCGGTTGTCCGATTTGCGGTGGGCGGCAAAGACATTCGCCACGCCGCCGCGCCCGATATGCCGGATATCCATGTATTTTCCCTCCAGTTCGGGGGGGAAATAGGCCTTGGATGCTGCCGAAGGGGAACTGTTCTCTTCGGCAGGGAGGCTTTCGGTCTCCGGGACAAGGACGGTCTGTTCGGCCTCGTTTTCCCGCGGAATGACGGGCATTACCGGCTCTGCGGCAGGCCCGGTGTCTTTTTTCAGGTCAACGGGGCGTTCAACGCTCTTCTCTGTCGGGGGTTTTTTAAGGGAAAACCGGGGCCGGCGTTTATTCGGTGACGATAAAACCAGGAAAGCCACGACTCCGATAACCGCGAGGACCGCAAGGATGGCAAAAGCATACCAGACACGGTTTTCACCCTGTTCGGGCGCAGCGGCCACCGGGCCGGCTGTCTGGGCAGGGGAGGCAGTCACAGGGGGAGTACCATGCTGGGAGAGTATTGTCACGGTCCGGGCAGGAGCCGGGGTTGTTACGGAGGGAATTACAGAGGAAGGAGTGACCTGCGTATAATATTCGGCCGGATCCATGAGCGGGAAGGCATCCGCTTCGTTCTTTGCCCCGCCCGCACCATGCGTCATCCCCTGGCCGACCGTATACTGCGTATCGCCGATCCCGTCAGAATTCTGATCGGCGCCATGGTAGTCGCTCCAGTAATTCCCCATCCGGCTTACCGATGTCTTTCCCAGGTAGACATAGGACTGGCCCGATACCGTATCCCAGATGGCCCCGGACCCCTTGGATATCACGTTCTCCGTATTGGAAAAGGTATTGAGGACAATGGTATTTCCCCCGGAGCGTTCATCGACGGAGATCCCGACCGCATTCTTCATCACCCGGTTTTTTGTGATCACGTTTCCCTGCGCATTTTTCAGCGATATCCCGGCCTGGCGGCTGTCGGAGATTGAATTCCCCAAAACCTGGTTGTTTGCGGCCGATACGAGCTCGACACCGATGGCATTTCCCACGAGGGTATTTTCCGCAACCGTATTCCCGTTCGATGCAATACGGATCCCACCGGCCTCGCTGTTCCTGACAGAAAAACCCCGAACGGTACAACCGTCTGCGGCGATCTCGATCGCAGCTCCCCTGCTACCCGGATCGATCACCGGTACTCCGGCACCGGTATCGACACCGACAAGGGTAATTTTTTTGGTAATCTTTACCGTCTCAGGGTAGGTGCCGCTCCAGACCGTGACCGTATCGAGCGGGGACGCCCAGCTTACCGCATCCTGGATACTGGTAAAACTCGCTCCCGATGGGGCGACCGTATATTCTGCCCCCTGTACAGGAGCCCCGGCAAGAAAGAGCAACAGCAGCAGGGTACAACAGAACAGCTGAAACGGGCGGCCAAAAAAACAACGGGTAATCATGGGGCAGGTTCCGGTATTCAGGATCACGGGGCATTATCCTATTTATATCTGTATAATGGAACGGGTTATACTCCCCCTTACCAAAAGAGGAGTTCTTCAGTGGCCCGGGGGAATGATCAGCAGCAGCCGGGCGCTCCCGGCCCCTTTTGCAAGTTCCAGAAGATCGCCGTCGTGGACGGGTGTCGGCACATTCTTTTCCACCCGTGCGTTATTGAGGACCGTTCCACCGGTACTACCGCAGTCTTCATAGATCCATCCCCCTTTTTTGAGGATAAATTTTCCGTGGGGCCGGCTGATCCGGGTTACGGCCGTATACGAAGCAGACAACTCGACATCGGAGTCCCCGGTTGCATCGGCAGGCCGTTCAGGATCGATCCTCCCGACCCGGAGGCTGTCGGTCCTGAAAAGGTAAATCTTCCCGTCGTCACGACCGCCAAGGACAATAGCCGCAGGAACGTTCCCGAGCACTTCCTGCGAAAGGGTGTTTTTGACCTCTGCGAGCCGCCGGGAGATCTCCCCTCCGATGATCTGGACCCGGGTGTTGGAGAATAACCCGAGATTGCGGATAATGGATTCAAGTCCGCCCGGCACAAGGGAATACTGCCAGACCGGGTGGATGCCTTTTGAGGTGGGGGATCCAAGTCCCGCCTCTTTTTTTATCACCCCGATACTCATGAGCTTGTCGAGATGTTTCTTGGTGTTTTCATAGCTCGTCTCGATCTCGTTTGCGATCGCCCGGGCATCGCGGGGCTTTTTCTCTAAGAACTTGACAATCCTGAGCCGTGCGCTGCTGGAGAGTACATCCAGATATTCCGAGAGCTCGTCGAACGATTCCGCAGTATCCTCAACAACGATCGTAGGAGACTTGTCTGCCGGGTCCATAGGCATTCAGTACTGTTTAGTCGTTGTGTCTTACTATAACCCTATCCACGCATGTTCCGCAGGGGTACGGGATACAACCCGTCCGGGAATGGATGTAACCGGGGGGTTCAATATACCAACCTGCATCATCGGCCCAATATATGTGCTCCTGCATAAAACATAGCAATCAGGTGATACCCACAAAGCGGCGTGTCACCGACCCACAAAAAAGAACAAAAACCGGAGATGCACGCATGGATACCGGAAAGATCATGATGGGAACCGCACTGCTCCTGATTACGATCGGCCTTCTGGCACATCCTGCGGGCGCTGCAGATACCGGTACCGTGATACCGGGTATACCGGCAACAGGTACCGCAGATGCTACAACCCTTCACGGGCACTGCCTTTTGGGCAGTCTCCCGTCCACCGGTTCCTCCGGCATTGCCACGCACCCGTACGAACGATTGAACCGGTCTCCTGTACCCTGACCCGTACCGTAATCTGCATCATTGGATGGTGAGCACAAGATCGAAAACGGTGCAGGAGATCTTTACCAGCCACATCCCCGCTTAAAAAAAGCAGGGAAAATACCTCGCGCATAAAAAAACAATCCCAGTCCTCCAGGCTTCATACCGGCACATCGTGCCCCATACATTCACTTTTTTTTTAAAAGAGAGCAAAAAAAATCCCCGTACATTGTTACCAGAATATACCCGCAGGAACACGAGCCGGGTATCCCTGGCAAACCATGATCGAGATTAAAAAAAAAGAGCTGAATAAAAAAAAGGGAAGATTACTGCTTCTTATGTTCCTGCCGGAAAACCATGAGTGCGCCGATAATTCCCACTCCCGCAATTGCTGCAATGCCAAAACCCGGGGATTTTTTTGCCGGGGTAGGAATGGAGGTCAGCGGGATAATGGTAGTAGGTTTTGTGGTCGGCTTCAGGGAAAAGGTCGGCTGTGTCGTGGGCGGTGAGGTAACCGGGGTCGTAGTCACGGATGCCGAAGTCGTTGTGGCAAGCTGGATATTGTCGATCCAGCCGGTGGCAAACTTATTGGTCGAACCGTCGCCGTAATCCCCGACAGAACCAATATAGATCCGGTTCATGTTTTTCAGGGGTTCTTTCGTGGAGAGGAAATAACTCCAGAGCTGTGTTCCGGTAAGCTTGTTCGTTACGGTCATGGTCAGTATTTCAGCATCGTCGTCATACGCTACCCGAACGTGGTACGGTGTGTTGACAGCGTATTTAACCGTCGGCCCGCCGTACGAAGACGTATCGCTGGTTGTTTCCATGAGCTTCGCGCTCGGGGTGATGAGCCGGAGGGTCATGATCTGCCCGTATTTTGCATTGCTAAACGCGGTAATCACATTCGGGCCTTTTCCAACATCCATCTCGGTTCCCGAAAAGCCCAGGCGGAAGGTCGAACCTTCATCCACCGATTCCAGCGTGACATCGTAATCGAGGGTAAACGATCCCTTCTCATAATCGATAGCTGGGGAATAGGCATAATTCCCGGTCCCGGGTGCGATGCTGAAATGGTACATCTCTTTTGACGAATCCCAGTAATCGACAGACGGGTTGTTCGTTGTCCAGCGGGGATTTGTCGCAAAGTTGGTCTGGTACAGGGTTTTCTGGGCGCTGGTGTCGGCCAGGACCGGGCTGACCGTGAGGAACACCAGCAGCGTAAGAATCGATACGATGATGATTTTTGCAGCGTTCATAAAAGACTCTCCATTCGTTCCGTACAGGGATACTTTGTGATCTCACCCTGATGTTTATCGTCAGGTACTGCCCTGTCCTGATGATATATACATATATATGCGGCACCGTCGTTTTTATAAATATCCTTGCCCCGGCAAAAGCCTGCCCGGCATACTTTGACCCGGGGCCTGCCGAGCACTATATTTATCACCGAAATAGGGCAATATCATAGAGCAGAAAAGATTCTCGCGATAGTAGTCTAGCGGCAGGACAGGAGCTTCCCAAGCTTCTAACCCGGGTTCGATCCCCGGCTATCGCATCAGTTGTATGGACACGGAAACTGAACGCTGTGCGCTGCGGATCATTGCGGAGAACACGAGGGGCGTACTGCGGGATATAGCATCCGTGCTCGCAGATCATGGGGCAAACATCCTCATGGTCAACCAAGAGATCTTTGAGACCGGGCAGTATGCCGGGATGGGGGAAGTCTATCTCGAATACGAAGCAGGCCCCGCCGACCGCGAACAGCTCATCCGCGATCTCGACGCCCTGCCTCTCGTTAAAGAGGTAAAATCCTTCCAGCCTTTCGACAATATCTTCGGATCGCGGGTCATTATCATCGGCGGCGGGGCACAGGTGGCGCAGGTGGCGCTCGGGGCAGTGAACGAAGCCGACCGGCATAATATCCGGGGCGAACGGATCTCGGTAGATACCATCCCCCTTGTCGGGGAACGGACCCTTGCGCAGGCAGTTGACGCAGTTTCGCGCCTCCAGCGGGTGTCCATTCTCGTCCTTGCCGGATCGATCATGGGCGGCGATATCACAAAGGCGGTGGACCGGGTGCGGGAGGCGGGAATCCCGGTCATCGCGCTCAACATGGCAGGAACCGTCCCGGAGCATGCAGATCTTGTTGTCACTGACCCGATCCAGGCCGGTGTTTTTGCGGTCATGCACGTGAGCAGCAAGGCAGTATTCGATATCTCCCGGGTCCGGGGAAGGAAATTTTAATGGATATCATCGAGCGGGCCGTCACGGTCCTTTCCCACGATGGCCTTGTTATCTACCCCACCGATACGCTGTACGGCCTTGGCGCCGATGCGTTCTCCATCGAAGCCATCGAGAAGGTCTACGATGCAAAAAAGCGGAATCTTGCAAAACCGATCTCGATCGCCGTTTCCGATATCGAGATGCTTGCCGCAGTCTCCCGCATCGACACATCCATGCAGGAGTTCATCGAACGGTTCCTGCCCGGGCCGGTTACCGTAGTCGTCCCGGCAAAAAAGATTATTCCTGATATTCTCACCGGGGGGACCCGGACGATCGGCATCCGTATCCCGGCTCACGGGATTGCCCGGCAGGTCATAGAAAAATTTGATGCCCCGATAACGGCTACGAGCGCAAACCTGTCCGGGGGAAAAGACCCGCAGACCCCGGATGAGTGTACGGTGCCCCACGATCTTCTCATCGATGGGGGAAGGCTTCCGGGCACGCCAAGCACGGTCGTCGATCTCGTGACACGGACAATCGTCCGCCGCGGGGCAAAGGCAGAAGAGATCGAAGTGTTTTTGAAACATACGGTCTGATGGAGAAAATCATGCTGCCGGTCCGTCTCCGTGATTTTATCGAAGATCCTGACGGCTGGCTCTACGCGGTCTCGACATACGACAACACCGAAAAAATCGGGTGCGTGCTTCGGTATGTGCCGGAAGAGAACGGCGAGCGGGTCAGCCCGGCAGGCCGGCGGTACCGGAAATACGATTTCGAAGAGGCCTATGCAAAAATTGCCAGGGAAAAACCGGCCTATGCCGGCCTTGTCCAGCGGATCCCCCGAGGCGATGTGCGCCGGGTGCTCAAACCAGACGAGGAGATCGAGCGAATCGCTGTGGCATCTCCCCGGGTAAAAAAACTGCTCGATCTTTTATCCCTGCCCCGGGGAACGGTCGGTTGTACCGGCTCCCTCCTCTGCGGACTTGCCAACGAAAGTTCGGATATCGATATGGTAGTCTACGGAAGGCACTGGTTTGGCGCGCAGGACCTTGTGAAAAAAGGGATCCAATCCGGAAAGATTGAGGGGATGTCCCCAGCACTCTGGCGCAAAGTCTACGACAAGAGAAAACCCGAGATCTCCTACGATGCCTTCGTGATTCACGAGCAGCGGAAATGGAACCGTGGCCAGATCGATGGGACCTACTTCGATATCCTGTATACCCGGTCGTACGACACCCTTGCCGGTGCACCTTCGGGGAAAGGTGAGGTGCTCGGGAGAACAACGATCGAAGCAACGGTCACTGATGCCTCGCTTGCGTTCGATAACCCGGCGGTCTATCTGGTAGACCACGATGAAATCACGAAAGTGCTCTCGTTCACCCATACCTACAGCGGGCAGGCACTTCGCGGTGAGATTATAGAGGCCTGCGGGGTCGTGGAACAGCACGGCCCGGAGCGCTGGCTGATTGTCGGGACAACCCGCGAGGCGCGGGGCGAGTATATTATTTCCAAGACCCTGATAGAACAGTAAATTCTTTTTTCAGGTCATCATATTGCACGATCCTGTCCACGAATGCCGACATCTGGGAGAAGATCAGAGGGTCAATACCATTTTCAACGCACAAAAAGATGCCCGAAACATCCGAGAGTTTGAGTTTGTTGACCACGAAATGAAGAAATTTGGACGCAGTTGCCGTGGGAATATGGATCAGGAGCATGCTGACGGAATCGAAGATGATGCATTTTTTTTGCGCCGGGATCTCCTTGAGCAGCTCTGTGATAGCGATCCCCAGGCCGGTCAGATCTGACGGTTGGTTGACATACCGTATATGGGGATCCGAAATCGCGGTACCACCTGAGTAATGGGTGACCGCATCGACAACGTAATACTGATCCCGGGAGATACCCTCCTTTGCGTAGGATTTAGTGAGGACTTGGCCGGGCCGGTTGATGGAAACGATTAGGGGGGTACAACCTTCAGACAGGCTTTTTTTGACGACCATTATGTTCATGGAGTTAATATCCTGTGGGTTTGAGAGCAGGAGATAAAGCCGCGTATCGGTCGTGAGATCCAGTCCGCCGTTGTTCGTCATTGTTTTACTTCCCTACAATGAACTCGCGGAACCCATCGGGAATCTCTTTTTGCCCCTCGGCGGCCTGCCGGGCAAGATCCTTTAATGTCGCAGACATGGTATTGAGGTTTGCAACCTGCACCTGGATCTGCATCCGGATCTCTTCAGCATTGTAGTCCCCGGATCCAATCTCCGGCTCAATCGAGAGCAGATTCTGGCAGGTCAGTTCGAGAGGTTTCTGGACGCGGAGGACGGATTCATTGAGATACGCGAGCAGGGCAACCATCCGCTCCTCGGCCTTTTTCTGGTCCCTGATATCGACAAAACTCTCGATAAGGTAGGTTCGGGTCTTTACGGTCGCCAGCGCCACGGTCTTAAGGACAGGGATTCTTTCGCCGCTGGCTGAAACCAGGACACGTTCTGTGCTATGGAAGAGGTTGTGCTGATCGGTGATCGGGCATTCCCCGCAATGGGCCAGGCAGACAAAATCATGACAGGTCTTCCCGATAATCTGGTCTTTAGATAAACCTATGAGGTGTTCTGCATCATCATTTATATCCACAATTGCATGGGTCTCGGCATCGATAATCATAATGCCGGTCTGAATCCGGTCAAAGATCTCCCGGAATATATCGTTGCGCGAGATTCCTTCTTCCCAGGTCGGACTCTTGTCTGCCATTGCACTAGCCTGATCTTACATCAAACGGCGGCAGAGTATTTACATCTTGTCGTTTTCTTCGTCGGGATCAGGGATACGGCGGTCGGTATTTTCCCCTGCGGGATCCTTTTCTTCGGACATGCGTGCGGTCCGCTCTGCAACAGGCTGCCTCCAGCATTCAACGGTTTCCTCATACCATTCCGGAAGGGACTCTTCTGCACGGACAAAGTGCAGTTTTTGCAAAATATGCTGCATGATGGGCCGAGGCATCACAACCCTGACATCATACCCTTGTGCAATCCAGCGCCGGATCAGGGTCTGGGTATTTCCCTCGTTTTTATACCGGGAGATGATGAAATGGAGGTAGATCCGGTGATTTCCTTTAATTTCGAGCCAGCCGGAATAGAGCGATTCCACAAAACCAAGGGCATCGCCATCCGGAGTACCGGATTCGATACGATATGCAGTCATCCCTGTCACATCCGTACTTCTTTAGTACGGTTGCCGGACGCTCCCTAAAAAGTGAGGGTCCGGGCAGGGTGAAAGTGTTTTCTCCCCATGCACGGAAAATACGATACAATGCTTTTTCTGTTCCCCCTTCACAGATAGATGATAATAGACAACCGGGGTACGGGCATACGATAGAACCCGCTCCCCTGAGGGATACCAAAGGCAGCAGGCAGTTGGTGAAGTCATGAGCGGGGATCAGTCCGTGTACAGAAAAGATAGGGCCGTATCGGAAGTGATCGGTTCCATCCTCTTAATCAGTGTCGTCGTGATAGGTGTCGCGGTAGTCGGTGTCCTGCTGATGTCCCACCCGACCCCCCATAACCTCCCCGCGCTCAGTGCAGTCATCGCGGAGGATACTGCACAGAAAACCATCTCTATCTATCACGATGGCGGGGATTCGGTTTCCCATGAAGATATCCAGATACTTGTAGACGGCGTGCCCCAGGCGTTTTCCAGCAGCGGATCCACGGGGTGGTCCACATGGTCCATGGGGCAATCTCTGACATATACCTATACAGGTGCATCACCGGGTCTTGTCCAGATCGTATATACCGGGGGCAGTGGATCTTCGGTACTCGTATCATCCGACTTTGGACCGCTGTCAACGACTGCAACTACTGCCGTTACAACAGCCACAACCACCACACCGGTGACAACAACGACGACACCTCCAATTATACCGGTTGCCGCAAATTTCACCGTTTCACCTGCGAGCGGATATCTGCCTCTGTCCGTGCAGTTCACCGATCAGTCAACAGGTCCGGTTACCAGCTGGTCGTGGAGTTTCGGAGACGGCAACACCTCCACTCTCCAGAACCCGCAGTATACCTATCCGGGTGCAGGGAACTATACCGTCTCTCTTACCGTAACAAATGTTACCACGGGTGCATCCAGCACCGTATCAAAGACGAACGTCGTCCAGGTACTGTCCTTTGCCCAATACATCACCAATGAGAGTGTCTTTGTCTATGGCAGCAAGTTGTATTTCCAGGGGAATCAGGTCATTGGCCCCGGGGCAACGGTTGTCCTTACCGGAACTTCCATTACCACCGGGGACTTTAACGGCGGTGCCTTAGTGGCGGTCAGTAATATCTATGTCGACGGGGATGCTAACCTGGATGGCGGGAGTGCAAGCTGGGGTTCTTCAACCAGTCCCGGCGTCATCTGTGTCAATGGTGATCTGGAATTAATGACAGGGGGACGGGACATCTACGGTAATGTATATGTGAACGGTAATTTCAATGCAAAAGATACCAAAATTCATGGAAATGTGTATGTTAACGGCGATGTTACGCTGGGGTGGACACCCACGCTCGACACCAATTCGTATATCTATTATACCGGAACCCTGACGGTTCCCTCAAACTACTACACGTCCATTACGTCCAAATGTATCAAAAACTCCACTGTGCCGGGATTCACTATGCCATCCCTCCCGATGCCCTCGGTTAAATCAGATACCTGGTATACAGCCCATGGATATACCTCCGGGGGAACTCTGGCAAGCAATGCAAAAATAGTTGCAGACAGTTATTCCTCCACGGGATGGGTACCCACTGCAACCAGTGTGACCATTGTTGCACGCAATGGGGATATCACGCTGACCGGCCTGGGAGGGAGCGGGGTTACCGGCGTATTATTTGCTCCAAAAGGGAAAGTGCAGTTTGAGGGTGCGTACTTCCAGGGTGTTGTCATCGCCCGCGACGGGTTCTATGTTACCAGCGGAGGCACTACGGTGACGTTCAAGAACCTCAAGGATTATTACGCCAGTTCGGACGACTACCCGTTCTGATGGACGGGCTGTAGTATTTTTGACCGGATAATCCAGACCCTAATAACTTTATAAACCAAGTCATAAACGGATATTCTGATGATAAAAAGAGGACCTGCGATAACCTGCCATGAACGAGCACTTTCCGAAGTGATCGGATTTGTGCTGATCCTCGGGATCATTACCGCAGCTTTCTCCCTGTACCTCGTGTACGGCGTGCCGGCACAGGGCCGGGAGAGCGAGATCCTCCATATGAATGATATAAAAGACCAGTTTGTCTCTTACAAACTCAGCCTGGATTCGCTTTTTAACAACAACAAAGTAGGGACATCGGTGAGTAACGCGTTCACGCTGGGTACCAGCGGGGGATTCACCCAGGGGTCAAATAGTATCATCCCTATATTAAGCCCGGTCAGTTCGAGCGGGGTTATTGCAATCAATCAGCGAACGCCCACGCCAGAGACACTGGAGATCTCTTCGTATTCCCTGATTGTCGATCCGAATGTTCATAATACCTCACAATTAGCTCTCAGTACGCCTACTACAATCACTGCCGTACCCCAACACATCTATATCAACATCTCGAATGTTCAGCAGTCTGTTCTCAATCCCTCTACCTACTATGGCTTACAGGTTGATGGAACGGGTTGGACGGCGACGGTAAACCTCAGTCCCCGAATGGTGCCTTCCCAGGTATATAGTGTAACAACACAAAGCTCTGCCTGTCCACCGGGAACACAAACCAGTACATCCACATCAGGGACCGCGATTACGTACTATTGCCTTAATTCGGTCACCGGGACACTGTACAATGGGTCCGATATATCCATATCCGTGTTCAAAAACGGCAAGTCCACCCTCCAGAGCATTCCCGTGTATAGAGCGATCACTCCGGGAAGTTACTCTGTGGATATCATGGATCCTGCGTATGGAATTCAGCCAATAATACAGGTTCCAGACACACTCACCTTAAAAAACACACTTCCCAACAGCACTGCCGCGATCCTGGGGTCAAGCCTGATTGTAAATGGTTTCACTCAGAAAAACTACAACATGTCCTCACTTCCTCTGGGCTCTCTGGAATACCGGGCGAAAAACAATTACTGGATTCCCCAGAATTATTACTACCAGATGGGCGGGATCTTCCTTGAACAAAGTGATGGGAATATCACATGGAAACTTCCCCCGGAGATCTCGTTCTCGAACGATCCCACCCATAATCTTGTCATCGTAAATATCAACGCGCTCGCTCTCGACAACAGTTCATCAGGAATAGTGGGCGGCAATAGTCCCGTCCAGGTTAAGACAACGCTAAATTCCATTACGCCGCTCCCCTTTGCATTGGTTGCGCAGGGTACCGGCAACACGAAATGGATTCGGATTGATGTCACTACCACGGACGTTAAGGCGCAAGAGATGTGGCAGACGTATTTTAATTATACCGCAATGGCCGCAGGAATTCCCAACACGCAGGTAGGGACCTCATCTACAGGAAGTTTTATTATCATAAATGGCCCTGATGCAAATCCTGACGGGGCCTATGATATCAACGTCATCGCATCGACTGCCACGTACATGCCTTCCATCCACGGTGTCGGGGGATCTCTTCAGTGACGGAGCAGGCACGTGAAAGCGGCGTATCCGGCACACTTGGTTCTGTGTTCCTGATAATCGTGGTTGTTGCCGGCATGGGGGTTCTGATGGTCGCGGTCATCTCCCAGCCGCACCCCCAGAACGTCCCGGCCATGACCGCCGAAGTAATTAAAACCGCAAATTCCCTCTCGCTCCGCCATGACGGGGGAAACACGCTGACCCGGGGGGACTTTAAAATCCTTGTCGACGGACAGGACAAAACGGCGGCATTCGGAGATCCGGCAACCTGGTCAATCGGGCAGACACTCCAGTATACCGGGTACAACTCCACGAATCCCGCGAAAACCATCCAGATTGTGTATACCGGGGGCGGTTCGGCACAGGTAATCGAACAGCTCATGGTATAGACCCCTCACCCGACCGCAGTGACCACTACCCCAGCGATGCAGGGTAGTTAAAATTCCCGGGGAATATTTTCCGGTCCCGTGTCTCGCAAAAACAGGACGTTTTTTATCTTCTCACACCGGCACCGTGATCGTGGAATCCCGGGTTACGAAAATGTTGTATGCCTCGTGGTCGGGATTGTACCTCACCTGGACATTGCCAAATACCAGCAGATCCCCGTACCCTGCCGATAAAACGGTCTCGTTTTCGGGCCCGGCATGGAACCGGGGGAGCACCGCAAAGACCGGCTTCTCCGCAGACCCGTCGCAGATCCTGAATACGTGCGTCTTTGCATCCCCCAGGTCCCCGGACATTTTCGCGGCGATCACCGTGATCTTCTTACCGGTATTCAGGTGAACTTTCGAGAGCCGGATCGCTCTGGTATCCCGGGAGACATGGCACGCCTGCCGGGTCTTCCCGTCCTTACGCAGCATAACATAACTGTACTTGATATCCGTGTTCACGTACCGGAACGGTTCATCACACGCTACAAGCGCCTGCATGATCCGTGTCGGCTGTATCGGCGGGGCTGTAGTAAAGCTCCAGCACCGATCCGGCGTGCAGTTGGTGCCCCAGACAAAGCTGCAGGGCGCATAGATCGTAAGCCCTTTCTTTTTGAGCGCAAGGGAAAGAACCCGCAGGCCGGTCGAGGTGACCTCTTCGGCAGGTTCCACAATGAGGATCGTGCCGTCCGGGGCGAGGTGCCGGGCATATCCCATGACAACTTCGGCCCGTTTCTCAACCGAAAGTCCGGCAAGCTCGTTGAGCACATTGGAAAAGACGATGAGATCGGCCTTTGGGGGGAGCGAGGGATTGTCGGTATCGGCAATGTCTGCCCCGATGGGCGGGTGCAGGATCACGCGGGAACCCGCGACCGCAAAATGCTGTGCAAGGAACCCGAATGCTTCGATATGCTCCTTTGAGCGTTCGACCGACCAGACCTCTGCTTTCGCAGAATCGAGGTGCTGCCAGAAGTCCGCGATAGCAAGGGGGACGACACCCGGCCCGGATCCAAGGTCGAGAGCAGTCATCTCCTCTTTCAGGAGACCGTCGCGGGCAAGCTGTGCGAGCAGGTGCCGGGTCTGCATGAAGTAGACCGGGAAATGGTAGGCAAGGTAGCCAAGCACGGAGTACCCTTTCGTGTACTGGAGCGAACGCCGTTCGGTCGGTTTCCAGTAATCGTCTTTTTGTGCGACAATGGCATGCCGCAGGCGTTCGAGGACAACCGGGTCGTTTATGTCCTTCCCGGTCTTTTTTGCGATGTACCCGGCAACTGCCGCATCAAGGGCCGGCGGAAAACTGCGACATGCGAGGTAGTCGCGGACCCGGTCTTCTTCGGCTGCAGTCAGGACACAGGGGAGGGCCGGCACAATGCGCCGGACTTCGTAGTCACCGCCGGTCTTTGTTATCCCAAGACCGAGCGCGTCGAGCTGGGGAAGGAGTGCTGCATAGATCTGATCGACCGTGGCAGGTTCGTCCAGGTAGGTGGCAATCTCGGAGAGCAGGAACGCCGGTCGTGCGGATGCAACGTATTTTACCGTGGAGACCAGCTGCTTTTTGTCCATATCGTGCCGGAATCTTTGTACCGGGCGTTCATACATCTTTTGATGAGCCGGGTACTTTTATGGTCCGTAAAAAAACCGTCCTCTTCATGAACCGGGAGGACAACATACGTGGTACCTGAGGATATTATGTTCGATCACTGCCCCGGGGCGGCCAATATTCAGACGCCGACGCTCACCATAAAAAAGTGCCCGCAGTGCGGGGAGGAGGTCGAGGTGTTCTCAAACGATATCTCGGTCAAATGCAGCAGGTGCGGGTTTGTGATCTACAATGACATAGCCTCGTGCGTGCAGTGGTGCAAACATGCCCGCGAATGCGTTGGCGATGAGATATACCGCAAACTTACGGAAAAAAGCAGAACCGACGGGAAAACCTGAAAATTCACGGGGCCGAAATTATTTCCCGCAGCCGTGCCGGTGTTCCCCGGGCACCCAGCGTCCGCCGTCTTTCGTGAGTTCCTTTTTCCAGATCGGCACCCCTGCCTTTATGGTCTCGATGATGTACCGCGACCCCTCGTAGGCATCCTCACGGTGCCCTGCACTCACCACGATGACAAGGATGTTTTCGCCGACCGAAAGCCTCCCGATCCGGTGGACGATATCGACCGAGAGGAGATGCCAGGTCTTTGTGGCATGGGCCGCGATCTTCTCCAGTTCGGGGACGGCAACTTCCTCATAGGCTTCCAGTTCCATCTCCATGATATCGTCGTCGCGGACGATCCCGTCAAAGACCACGATCGCACCGGTACCGTGCCGCTTTGCGCCTTCAATCAGGTTCCCGATATCCACATCGGCAGTCTGGATAGCGATCATATAAGTGCCCCTTATCCCCCGGCCACCGGGGGGAAGACGGCAATCTCGTCGCCATCGGCAACCATGACCGTCCCGGCTTCCGCAGTCTCGATGCGCCTGCCGTTCTGCATCAGGATAACGAACTCGCGAAACGCACCCTTCTCATCGAAGATCGCATCGTAGCCCTCGGTATTTTTCGTTGCTATCTCTTTTACCTGGTCGAGGAGGCTCGTTTTTCCGCGTACCTCGACAAGGATATCGGTCCCGAGCAGCTCGCGGAACCGGGCAAAAAACCGGATCTTCGCCGTCATCACTTCTTCCTTCCGTTTAGACTGTGTTCCTTCTTTTCAGGTATCTTTTCCGCTCTGTCGCTCCCGCATGCCGGGCATTTCGGGTTTCCTGTCACCGCAATCTCTTCGGTCCGGGAGCTCATGCCGTCCCAGATCAGGAGACGGTTTGCCAGGAGGTCCCCGGTACCGAGAAGATACCGGATCACCTCGTTTGCCTGGAGGGTACCGATAACGCCCGGGGTTGCGCCGATCACCGGGAATACTTCTTTTGGGGGGGCGCAGGGGAAGATACAGCGCAGGCACGCGGTTTTCCCGGGGATGATTGTTGTTGCCTGCCCGTAAAAGCCCCGTATGGCCCCGTGGAACAGCGGGATCTTCTTTTCCAGCGCAATATCGTTCAAGAGATACCGGGTCGGGTAGTTGTCCATGGCATCGACAATGCCATCGGCGTTGCCGACGAGCCGGGCCGCGTTGGTCTCATCGATCGTGGTGTCGATGACATTCACGCGGATATCGGGGTTGAGCGCAGTCAGTTTCTCTTCAGCGGAGGCCACTTTCTTCTTCCCGATATCGGCCTGGCCGTGCAGGATCTGGCGGTTGAGGTTGCTTAAGTCGACCACATCCTTGTCCACTACAGTGAGGGTCCCTACCCCGGCCACCGCAAGGTAGATCGAGACCGGGGACCCAAGGCCGCCTACCCCGGCAACAAAGATATGGGCTTTTTTGAGGCGCTCCTGCCCTTCGTCCCCAAAGAGCATGGTCTGGCGCCTGTACCGTTCGTGTTCGCGGAGAGAGAGCATCCTTTTCACCTGCCATTACCCGACCGGATACGGGAATACCCCGTTTAGAGCGAACATCCGCCTTCTTCCTCATGCTCGTGGGAGTGAGGGTTGGTTTCCTGCCAGGGTTCAAGGCCGTGTTTTACCCGGTAATCGTTGATGGCCTTGTGGATCCCTTCCTCGGCAAGCACCGAGCAGTGCATCTTTATGGGCGGCAGGCCGTCAAGGGCCTCGGCAACCGCCTTGTTCGAGAGCTGCCAGGCATCTTCGAGCGTCTTTCCCCTGACAAGCTCGGTCGCCATGCTGCTCGATGCTATGGCCGCCCCGCAACCAAAGGTCTTGAACTTCGCGCCGGTGACGATGTTGTTCTCGATCTTCAAAAAGATCTTCATGATATCGCCGCAGACCGGGTTCCCTACTTCCCCGACACCGTCCGGGTTCTCGATCTCGCCGACGTTACGGGGGTTCTTGAAATGGTCCATTACGGTTTCGCTGTACATTATTTTCCTCCCTGTTTTGCAGACTGCTGGTACAGGGGAGACATGTCCCGCAGGCGCGATACAACTTTCGGTAACACTTCGAGCACGACATCGACATCGGCGTCCGTATTAGCATCGCCGAGCGTCAGCCGGAGCGAGCCGTGCGAGATCTCGACGGGAAGACCGGTTGCGAGCAGGACATGGGAGGGTTCGAGCGACCCGGAGGTGCAGGCGCTGCCGGTCGATGCGCAGATACCCTCGTCGTCCAGCCACAGGAGCATGGACTCGCCTTCGATGAACTCGAAGCTGATGTTGATGTTCCCCGTCAGGCGTTCGGCCGGGTGGCCGTTCAACCGGGAATACGGGATCGTTTCGAGGATCCCCTTCATGAGCCGGTCCCGCAGTGCCAGGATCCTTGCGTTATGGCCGGGGATATCGGCGGTGGCAAGTTCGATTGCCTTCCCGCAGCCAACGATCCCGGCAATGTTCTCGGTCCCGGCCCGCTTTTTGCGCTCCTGGCCCCCGCCATGGATCAGGTTCTCGATCCGGACGCCTTTTTTGATATAGAGCGCCCCGACGCCCTTCGGACCGTAGAACTTGTGGGCGGAGAGGGAGAGCAGGTCGATCCCCTCTGCCTTCACATCGATCGGGACGTTCCCGATCGCCTGGACCGCATCGGTGTGGAAGTACACATTGTGCTTCTTTGCCACCGCGGCGAGTTCCCGGATCGGCTCGATGGTGCCGATCTCGTTGTTGGCGTACATGATCGAGACGAGGATCGTCTTGTCGGTGATCGCCTTTTCGAGTTCGGCCGGGTCAACGCGGCCGTACTTGTCCACGGGGAGATAGGTAACCGCAAATCCCTCTTTTTCCAGGAACTGGCAGGTGTGGAGGACCGCATGGTGCTCGATCTTTGTCGTAATGATATGGTTGCCCCGCTTTCGGTTGGCAAATGCCACGCCCTTGATCGCCCAGTTGTCCGACTCGCTTCCTCCCGCGGTAAAATAGATCTCGTCGGGATCGGCACCGAGTGCTTTTGCCACCTGTGACCGGGCGGTATCGATGGCGGTCTTCGATTCGCGTGCAATCCCGTAGATGGACGAGGGGTTGCCAAAGTGCCGGGTGAAATACGGGATCATTGCATCGACAACCTCTCCTTTTGCCGGGGTTGTTGCCGAATGATCCATGTAGATGATGCGCTTGTCTCCCATGCTCTCTTCCCTTGCTGTTTGAATATGTGCGTGGTTCGTCTGATTATTCTTTTGTTGCCCCGGGTGCTGCCGGGCCCCGGGCACTACCCGGGAATGGCAGCCGGTCCGCCCGGGGGGAAATTTCCGTTTATGCGCCCGGTTTTCGTGTCCGGGAACCTGCCGGGCAATGTTTATTATGCAGCGGGATCAAATTCACAATTGTGAATGCAATGAATTATGTAACAATTGTGATAACTTAAAGGTTGTGATATAATGGAAGCCCCCTGCCAGAAGATCGTATGGGATGTCCTGCCGGCGATCCGTGCAGCCATCGCGGTAGAGCTGGTCAGGTGCGGGGTCTCGCAGGTGGAGGCGGCACGGATGCTGGAGATCGCTCCGTCCGCGGTCTCCCAGTACCTCTCCGGAAAACGCGGGTACCGCATAGAATTCGAGAACGAGGTAAAGAGATCCATAGAACAGCTTGCCCGGGATTTACAGGACGGCAAAACCGTGAACCTCGTTCAGCGCACCTGCGACATCTGCCACCAGCTCAGGGAAGGCGAGGAATACCAGTGCGGCGGGAGCAGTTCCGCAAACAACCGCTGCGGCAGCTGATCGCAATACTTTTTTTCATACCCGCAAACTCTTTGGATTTACTCTTATGGACGCTCCCGCTCTTCGCAAACGCACGCTTGAAAAAATTGCAGCCCGCGGATCGATGCTCGTCGCATTCTCCGGCGGCGTTGACAGCAGCCTGCTCGCCGTGCTTGCAAAGGAGGCGCTCGGCGACCGGTCGCACTGTGTCCTTCTCGACAGCCCGGTCGTGCCCCGCGAGGCCATAAAAGAGGCAGAAGCGATTGCCCGGGACTATGGCCTTACCCTCGAGATCCTGCCGGTGGCGGTGATGGAGGACGGGCGCTTTACCAAAAACCCCGCCGAACGCTGCTACTGGTGTAAAAAGAACTCGGCGGCAGCCCTCAGAAAACGGGCAGGGGAACTGGGGCTTGCCTGCATTGCCGACGGGATCAATGTTTCGGATACCGGGGAACACCGGCCCGGACTCGTTGCAAGCACCGAAGAGGGAATCGTCCACCCGTTTTTGGAGGCCGGGGTCACCAAGGAAGGTATCCGAGAGATAGCTAAAGCCGCCGGGTACTCCTTCTGGGACAAGCCCTCGGCGGCGTGCCTCTCCTCCCGTATCCCCTATGGGGAGGAGATCACCACAAAAAAACTGGGCATGATCGAGAAGGCCGAGGAGTACCTGCACAAAAAAGGGCTCCGTCAGGTCAGGGTGCGGGCACATTCCACGATTGCACGCATCGAAGTGCCTAAAGAGGAGATGCACCAAGTACTGGATATGCATGACGAGATCGCCGGCACCCTTCGCGGGTTCGGGTTCTCGTACGTAACACTCGATCTCGGGGGATACCGGAGCGGGAGCATGGACGAGGTGCTCGATCCCTCCGCCAGAAATATTCCAAAAAAACCGGAAACGAGGAGCCCGACATGACCGTGCCGATGTACAAGAATATGCCGTGTATCAGGATCGACGGCGAGTCCATGACTGCGGGAAAACACGAGGTTATCGACGAGGTGCCCGAGGCGCTTTTCGTGAACGGCAGGCACGCGATGACCGCGATGATGAGCCCGGTGGAACTCGAGGACTTCGTGACCGGCTACCTCTATACCGAGCAGATCATCAAGGGCGTGGACGAGATCGAGTCCATCCGGATCGAGAAGAACCGGATCAGCGTGATCACGAAGAACCTTTTCAAGGTTCTCGGCCCCAAAAAGACGATCCTCTCCGGGTGCGGGGGGGCGACATCGTATATCGATACCGAGAAGCTCCCGAAGATCGCCTCCGGTGCGGCCTTTCCTCCCGACCTGATCCGGGCCATGATCAAGACCGTGCTCGAATCCGAACTGCACCAGATGACCGGGGGCATCCATATCGTGGGCCTTGCCTCAGAGGACGGGCTCATTGCAAAATCAGAGGATATCGGCCGGCACAATGCGCTCGACCGGGTGATCGGTTACGGGCTCCGGCACAAGATCGATTTCTCAAAGACGTTCGTGCTCTGCTCCGGGCGGATCTCGTCGGAGATGGTAAGGAAATGCCTGATCGCAAACATCCCGCTCGTGGTCTCCCGCGGGGCAACGACAACGCTCGCGGTCACCCTGGCACAGGCAAACGGGGCCTGCATTGTCGGGTTTGTCCGCAGCGCAAAGATGATGGTGTACACGCATCCCGAACGGGTGCAGGGCGCGCCGTCACTCCAAAAGTGAGTGCCGGAGCCGGCAGACCTGGCAGAGGTCGCCGGAACAGGGATCGCCGCACTCCCGGCAGCGGTGCAGCGGTTCCATGACCGGGGCCCCGGCACAGCAGCGTTCTATGGTCTTTTTTGCGGCCACAAGGTTCTCCATCGTCCCCGGATGACGGTACTCGTAGTCCGAGAGGAGGGTACGGACCCCGGCCCGCAGGGCATATTTCGTGTACGGGCATTCGGGGAGCACGGTAAAGAACCCCTGCACGAAGAGGTATGCGGCAATCTCTTTCTCGGAGATCGTGGCAAGGGGCTTGATTCTCGGGAGGAAATCCGCGGACGTGCCGGTGCCCGTGGTGCGGAGGAGCCGGGGCAGGTCGCCCCGGAACGCGTTCATCAGGACCGACTGGGCTTCGTCGTCGAGGTTATGCCCGGTGGCGATCGCGGTTGCGCCGGCCGTCCGTGCAGCATCGGCAAGCGCTTTTTTCCGGAGGATCCCGCAGATGGTGCAGGCCTGCTCCTCCCGGCCGGCAAGCAGCGTGTCGAGGTCGCTCCCGATGAGATCCTCGAAAGAGACCAGCCGGTGCTCCACGCCGAGCCGGGCGGTCAGGGACGCTGCGGCCTGTATGGTATCGGCACGGTACCCGGCAATCCCCTCGTCAACTGTGATTGCAACAAGGCTTGCGCCCGGCAATAAGGGAAGGAGCCGCGAGAGGATCACAAGAAGCGCGGTGCTGTCCTTCCCGCCGCTTAAGCCCACCGCGATCCGGTCGCCGGGCCGGATCTGCCCGGTCTCTGCTACCGCTGCCCGGACCCGTTCCTCCACGTCCCGGACAAGGTGCGTGCCGCAGAGGTGGCGGCGCGTTACCGGCTGGAAGATCGCCGCCGGTTCCCCGCAGAGATCGCAGCGGGGCATATCGTCCTGTCCGGCACCCGGTCCCGTGCTCTCATCCCCCGTGCGCGATCCGGATGATCCGGACCTCGTCGTCCCTGCCGAGGAGGGCCTGTTCGGGAACGAGCACGCCGTTTTTAGCCACGATAACCTCCAGCGGGTGTATCCCGAGCTCGTTCAGGAGATCGCGGACCGTGACAGGGGCCTGCTCAAGTACACGCACTTCCTGATCCGGCAGAATGACTTTCATTATCGCTTCTGATCTTGGCATGCCGGGGGCATAAACATCCCGGTGCCGGTCCGGCCACGGGCGCGGGTATTTCATACCTTATGACACATAATTACGATACAAATTCTAAAAAGGATCGTGGCACGAACATGCAGGACATCACCCGGATGCAGGACGAGATCCGGCAGCAGAAAGAGCAGAAGAACGCGATCATCCTTGCGCACAACTACCAGCGCCCCGAGGTGCAGGACATTGCGGACGTGATCGGCGATTCGCTCGAGCTCGCCCGGGCTGCGGCAAAGATGGACGGCGAGGTTATCGTATTCTGCGGGGTCGATTTCATGGCCGAGACCGCGGCGATCCTCTCCCCGGAAAAGACCGTGCTCCTTCCTGCACCGGATGCCTGCTGTCCCATGGCGGAGATGGTGAGCGCAGAAGAGCTCCGGTTCGCCCGCAAAAAGCACCCGGAGGCGGCAGTTGTCTGTTACGTGAACACGACCGCGGAGGTCAAGGCGGAGAGCGATATCTGCTGCACCTCGGCAAACGCCATCGACGTGGTCAATTCGGTTGCCGAAGATACCGTGATCTTTGTGCCGGACAAGAACCTCGGGCAGTATGCAGCCCGGTTCACGAAAAAGACCGTCCTTCCCTGGGAGGGCTTCTGCCTTGTCCACGAGCGGTACACGCCTGCCGATGTGGCGGCGGCAAAGCAGGCGCACCCGGGGGCAGAAGTCCTCGTCCACCCGGAGTGCCGGCCGGAAGTGATCGACCTTGCCGATCACGTGGCAAGCACCTCGGGGATCCTAAAGCAGGTCAAATCGTCGCCAAACGAGGAGTTCATTATCGGGACCGAGAACGGCATGCTCCACCGGCTCGGAAAGGAGTGCCCGGGCAAACGCTGTTACCCGCTGTCGGAAAAGGCGATCTGCGTGAATATGAAAAAGACCGATCTCGCCAAAGTCCGCGATGCCCTTACGTCCATGAAGCCCCGGGTCACGGTGCCGGAAGAGGTTGCTGCCCGGGCGCGGACGGCAATCGAACGGATGCTCGCGCTGTGAGCGGGAATATCTCTCCCATTTATTCACTGTAATGCCGGTACGGTCTTTGCCCACTCACCGACCTGTTTTCTCACGTCATCGTCCTTGTACCCGGAGATCGTGACCCGGTCCCGGGCAATGCTCAAAAACCAGAGCGTGCCGTCCGGGTCATGGCACTGGAGGGTTGCGGAGAACAGATCGGCATCGGGGGTGTGTTTTGCCTTCCCGCCGTGGGCCAGTGCATTGGCGGTGTTTGAGACAACGGCGGCGATCCCGTCCTCGTACCCCTCCAGCGTGTGGTAAACGTCGGACTCCGATCCTACCTGGACGCGGTTCTTGTCGAGGTACACGAACTTCGCGGTGTACATCTCACGGATCTTCTCGACGGGCGGGTGGTTTTTGCGCCCGGTCATATACGATGTGCACCCGAACGGGTTTTTCAGGACAATGTCCCGGACGAACGCAGCAAACGCCCCGATATCGGGGAAGGGGGTTTTGGGGTACAGGACGGCACTTTTTGGCCCGGTCTTTTCTCTGAATACAGCCATAGCGATCAGCACGTTTTTTGGCGCTGCGGGGATATTTGCGATCCCCTCTGCCTTGTATGATAACAGATGAACGGGCGTGTTCGATACATAGTTTCCGGTCGTTTTTTTAGAGGCCCCCGGCCCGGCTCACCCCGGAGAACGGCATTTTTTGCCGGGTAAAATGAGGGGGGTCATGCTGAAAATGATGTGACCCCCCCTGTTTTTTAAGGGTTTTCCGGTCCGGTTTTTGGCATGTCAATCCGGTTCTTGGCCGGCCAAGGTTTGCCCCACATGCAAATTTTACGGCAGAAAACCGGGCGAGATCCTGCGGACCCGGGATGCCGGGATCGCGAGATTTTTGTGGCGCGGGCCGGGCTCCTAAAAATGGTATGACCCCCCTCCCCCCTTTTGCAGATTTTGGGGTTTTTCTGATAGGACTTTCCGAAGTAAAAATGGGGAAATCGGGGGCTCAAAAAAGGCTCGTGCGATAAGGGGGGGTCATGCTGATTTTGGTGTGACCCCCCTTACCCGGGTACGCGATGGGATCATTTTCAGGACGCTCTTTTAGGGCCATAAGCCCTCGCGCAGGTATTCCCTTATTTTCACCCCGGCACCGGCATCCCCGTTGCCTCCATCTCCCGCTCTATCTCCAAAATCACCGCAAGCTGCGCCTTTGTCGACGGCCCTTTTGGCACCGCCTTACACCCCGTCGCCCTGCTCGTGGACTCCTCAAAGGTCCCGATCTCCCGTGCAAGGGCGATTACATCGGCCTTGTCAAACCCGATCAGCGGGCGGTACACGGGAATCGTTGCCGCATCGGAGAGGACCACGAGGTTGTCGAGCGTCTGGCTTGCCACCTGCCCGAGCGACTCGCCGCTCACGATCCCCTTTGCCCCGGTCTCCTCGGCAACCTTCTCCGCAATCCGGTACATCCGGCGCTTGCAGAAGATACAGGTGTACTTCTCGTGGTGGCTCCTGACGAGTTCCTTCTTTGCCGCAGCAAGGTAGGAATCGTGGATCACCCGGAGCTGTATATCCGGCTGGTACTGGCGCAGCACCTCCACCACCCGTTCTGCCCGGGCAAGCACGGTCTCGTCAAGGAAGGTGTCGAGCGCAACAAAGACCGGGACGATCTTACAGCCCCGCTTCATCATCATATAGGCCGCTACGGGCGAATCGATCCCGCCCGAGACAAGCGCGACAAGGGTTCCCTCGACCCCGAGCGGCAGGCCGCCGGCGCCTTTTGTCACGATATCGTACAAGTAGCACTCGTCCTGCCGGATCTCGACATGGATCTCCACGTCGGGCGTGGCAAGGTTCACTTTCAGGTGCGGGAATGCCGCCCTCACCACGTCGCCAAGCTCGATAGCCTTGTCGTTCGAGGAGAAGTCGTGTTTTCCCACCCGCTTTATCTTCAGGGCAAAGGTCTTTGCCAGAGGAAGGCCGTGGGATCTGCCGTATTCGATCACGGCGGATTCAAGCGGGCAATCGCGGGGCACGTGCTCGACCTTCGAGAACGAGACGATCCCGAAAACGTGCCGGAGCTTCTCCGGATCGACCTCCCCGGTCAGCCAGATCCGGCCGCGTTCGCTTTTGATCTTTAACGAGGGCATCGCCTGCCGGATGTTGTTCATCAGCGTCTGCTCCCAGCGCCGGCGCACCGGGTCTGATTTCAAGAAGATCTCCGCGTACCGGACCAGCCACTGTGTTGTCATGAAAAGGTCATCCCGTTATTGCCGCACGCATGCGGGGTTGTTCGTTGCGATATCCCCGTCAAGGTGTATTCCCGGCGAGCCCCGGGCATGTGCCGGCACAGGGGTTTTTCCCGGGACAGGCATGCTCCGCGTCCGCCTCCTTAAAGGGGTGGTGGCAGTACGGGCAGGTGAAGTCGCACTCCGTTCCCTCATACGGGCAGATGGTCATCGAGAGATCGGCGAGCGGGTGGCCTTTCCCCCGGATCTCGAACTGCTTGTACCACCCGAACGGGGCACGTTTTACCTCGATTCTGCTCGCCGCAAGACCTGCTTCGAGCCCGTTGAGGATGGCAAGCGCCACATCGGGGGAACCGAGCGTGCTCGTCAGGTGGGCGTACGGGTAGATGAGGGCACGGACGGCGCCGAGTTTTTGTAACCGCACAAGAACGCTCTCGGTTGCGCTCGCAATCACGCGGCAGGGGTTCTTCTCGTCGAGTTTTTCCACGCAGCAGAAGAGAACAACGCATTCCTCCATACTGTCCTCGCGGACTGCGATCTCCTCGGCGAGCTTTGTCTTCTTTGTGGCCCGGTACCACATCCGGTCAGCGTGGATGGAGAGGATCCTCATGGGGACTGCCGCCCCACCAGCGTGCTGATCGACTCGCTCGTGACAAGGCCGGTCACGCGGTTTTCGCCGTCCACAACGGGAAGTGCGGAGATCGCGTGCTCTTCCATCTTGCGGGCCGCAGCATCGACCGTCTCGTCCCCGGTCACGGTCACCACGTCCCGGCTCATGATCTCGTCGAGCCAGAGGAAGTTCGAGGCCACCGCCTTTGCAATGTCCCACGAGGTAACGATCCCGGCAAGCTTTCCCTGTGCGGAGAGGACCGGCAGGTGGTTGACCCCGTAGCGGACCATCCTCCGCGCCGCTACCGCAATCGTGGTCCCTTCCTCGATGCACTGGACATCCCGGATCATCACGTCCCGGACCAGGGTGTGCGACAAAAACCGGGTGATGAGATACGAGAGCTGCCCGGATTCGAGGAGGAACGCATCGTGGCCGAAGTTGGAACGGATCTCCGAGTACTGCACCTCGCGCCCGTTTGCCGCAAGGGCCGCAGCGATCTCCTCCGACTGGTACGGGGGATAGAGCCAGTCCGACGATACCGAGACCACGAGGTACGATGCCTGTGCCGGGGCAAGGCCGGCGGCAAGCGATCCCCCGGTGGTGAGGTCGAAGTAATCGAGGGCTTTGGTGATGTACAGGTAGGAGTTCGCGTCGAACCTTTTGGTGAACGTGTCGCCCTGGTGGTGGAGGTAGCTCTCCACGGCAAACTCGGTAGAGAAGTCAAAGCCGACCTTCTCCTTTCCCTGCAGGGCCCGCCCGAACTTCGCGTGCATCGATTCGTCGGAGAGGTAGGTGATGTGGCCTACCATCCGGGCGAGCGCCAGGCCGTGGGCCGGCGGCTTCTTCCCGTAATAGTCCCCGTTGTTCCAGTCCGGGTCCGAGAGGATCGCCTTTCGTCCCACCTCGTTGAACGCTATCTGCTGGGGAGTCGAGTAGCCGGTTGCCGCGATCACGATCGCCTTTTTGACCGCAGCGGGATACGAGACGGTCCACTGGAGCGCCTGCATGCCGCCCATCGAGCCGCCGGCAACCGCATAGAGTGTGGTAATGCCGAGCGATTCGAGAAGGAGTTTCTGGGCATGGACCATGTCGGGGATGGTGATCACGGGAAACGCAGCGCCGTAGGGCTTGTTGGTTGTGGGGTTAACAGAAGAAGGGCCGGTCGAGCCCTTACATCCGCCGACGACATTGCTGCATATCACATAATACCGGTCCGTGTCAAATGCCCGGCCCGGCCCGATCACCGCATCCCACCAGCCGGGTTTTGCATCCCCTTCGTGGGTTCCTGCGGCATGGGCATCGCCCGAGAGGGCGTGGCAGATGAGGATCGCGTTGCTCTTCTCCCGGTTGAGCTTCCCGTAGGTCTCGTACGCTACGGTGATGCCGGGAAGGACCGCTCCGCTCTCGAGGGTGAACGGACCGGGGAGGTCCGCATGTTCCGTTGTTACAATCCCCGGGGAGCTGCCGTGCATGAGTGTCGCCTTATACGTTGTCGAGGGCCTGCCTGAGGTCGTCGACGAGATCTTCGATATCTTCGGTCCCGATCGAGAGCCGGACAAAGTCCCGGGTGACCCCGGTCTTTGCCTGCTCTTCGGGGGTGAGCTGCTGGTGGGTGGTGCTTGCCGGGTGGATCACGAGGCTTTTGGAATCCCCGATGTTTGCGAGGTTGCTGAAGAGCTTGAGCGAGTCGATGAACTTCCTGCTCGCCGCTTCCCCTCCTTTGATCCCGACACCGACGAGCGGCCCGAAACCCCCTTTGAGGTACTTCTTTGTCTGCGCATGGTACGGGTTATCCGGGAGGCCCGGGTAGTTGACCCAGGCAACCTTCGGGTGGCTTTTGAGGTACTGTGCCACCGCGAGCGCGTTCTCCGAGTGCCGGGGCACCCGGAGGTGGAGGGTCTCAAGGCCGATCAGAAACAGCCATGCATTGAACGGGCTTAAGACCGCGCCGGTATCCCTCATGAGCGAGACCCGGATCTTAAAGACAAACGCAACGTTCCCGAGACCCGGGAAGTTCCCGAACGCATCCCAGTACACGAGACCGTGGTAGCCCGGGTCGGGCTCGGTAAACTCGGGGAACCTGCCGTTGTTCCAGGCAAACTTCCCGGAGTCAACGATAACGCCCCCGAGCGAGTTGCCGTGGCCGCCGATGTACTTGGTTGCCGAGTGGACAACGATATCGACGCCGTAGTCGATGGGCCGGACAAGACCGACGCCGGTGGTGTTGTCGACAATGAACGGGATGCCGTTTTCGTGGGCGATCTTCGCAATCGCCTCGAAGTCAGGGGTGTCGAGTTTCGGGTTCCCGACGGTCTCGGCATAGATGGCCCGGGTCTTCTCGTTGATGGCTTTTCGGAACTCTTCGGGCTTCTGCGAGTCCACGAAGACCACATGGCGCCCGAACTTGGGGAGCGTGTAGTGGAAGAACTCGTACGTGCCGCCGTACAGGTTGTCTGCCGATACGATCTCGTCCCCGGGCCGGGTGATGTTGAGGATCGCGTACGTGATCGCGGCAGCGCCCGAGGCCGTGGCAATGGCCCCGGTCCCTCCTTCGATGGCCGCGATGCGCTTCTCGAACACATCGGTTGTCGGGTTCATGAGCCGGGTGTAGATGTTCCCGAGTTCCTTTAAGCCAAAGAGGTTCTCGGCGTGCTCGGTATTCTTAAAGACGTACGATGTGGTCTGGTAGAGCGGGACGGTGCGGGACCCGGTGGTCGGGTCCGGTACCTGTCCGGCGTGGAGGGCGGTCGTGCCCAGCCTGAACTGCTTCTCGGTCATGGATCTTCCTCGGTTGCGTCCTGATAGTGTGGGGGGTTTTCTTTAGTTTCCGGCGGCGTTCTTCTCCACCGGGATCTCGTATTTTTCTGCGATTTCGGTAAACGAGTCCGCAAGATAGCGGATCTTCTCCCACGAGAGGCCGTAGGTGTTGAGTTTCCAGGTGCGGGTTGCACCGGCAAACTCGCCCACGATCCCGCGTTTCGTGAGTTCGTCGGAGAGGTAGAACCCCCGGCGCTTGTGGGTCTGTGCCACGACATCGAAACTCCCGGTCGTGTCGACCTTCGTGAGCGAGTGCTTCCGCGGGTACTCGGAGAGTACCTTGGTGCCGTTGATCCGGAGCAGGGCGTCGATGAAGTAGTTGGACTTCTTGACCTCCTCGTCCCAGTGGAGCACCCGTTCCTTTACCTGCGGGAACGATGCCATCATGGAGAGCAGGGTCCCGCCCATCAGCGTGCACCCGAGCATCTCCACCTCCTTTATCCCGAACTTTCGTTTCGTGAGATCGCCGACCATTCCCGTGGTCCGGAGGGCCTTTGGCGCAAAGTCGTCGTTTATCGCAAGGACTCCTGACGGCGCCACCGAAGCCATGCTCTTGTGGCCCGAACCGACCACGAAGTCCGCCCCGATCTTCTTCCCGTCGACCGGCTGGACCCCGACCGTGTAGGCTCCGTTATACATGAAGGGGATGCCGTACTGGTGGGCGACTTTTCCTATCCCGGTAATCTCGTGCTCGTTTGCATACTGGTAATCGAAATGGTCGATCATCACAAGCACCGGGAGCTTCCCCGTTTCCGCTTTCACGTCCTCGATTTTTTGTGCGGTCGCCTCGGCGGTCACGATATGCTGATCGGTTATCGGGATCTCTTTTACCACCCCGCCGGCGTTTTCCACCGCAAGGAACTCGGTGTAATGGGCGAGCGCCGAGACGATGACCGTGTCGCCCTTGTCCACGAGCGTGTTGGTCACGGCCTGGAACCCGCGCCGGGCGCCGGGCACGACCCGGGCCTGGTCCATGTTGAGCCATTGTGCGAGATCGGCGTGGAAATCGGCGATCCCGGGCCGGCTGATCTTGTCGAGCCGGAACGGTTTGCGGCAGAAGTCGCAGGTGGAATACCCGTCGCCGTACGAGATGAGTGCCTTTCTCGCCTCGGTGGTCAGCCGTCCTGCTGCCTGGATGGGCTGGATGTTGATGAACTCCTCCTCACGGGAACGGACATCCAGCGTGCCGGCTATCTTTGTCACTTTGGGAGTCCCGGTGCCTGCCTCAAGATCGGCAATGATGCCCTTGAGGTCCTGGATCTTCTGCCGGAATGCAGCCTCCTGTTCGGCCGAGAGGCCGGTGGGGAGGGCGTCCCGGAAGATCCCCCGGATCTCCTCGAGTTCAAAGAGTGCCTCGAATGTTTTCTGCGTTCTGATACTCATGGTTTCACCAGAGAGCCAGGACCCGGAATCGAACCGGGATATACTGATCTGCAGTCAGCCGCGTAGCCTTTCCGCCATCCTGGCCTGGGAGGAGTTCACGATTGTGAATCCTACCATATTAGATAACAATCGTGAATATTTATAGATTTTCCAACCGGCAGGATTTACCTGATCCCGGTTTACGACGGCATATACCATTTTCCCCGGCTTTTTAGTATGATGATGGGAGATATTATGTGCGCATATTAAATGCCTGCCAGTAATGAAGATACTGGTATTTCCGGGTAATATAATTATTGCCGGAATACCGGGGCGGGCCCGCGGCATCCAAAAAAGAGAGATGAGAGAGAGACTGCACGGGAAAAACGAGAGGAAGAGAGCGGTATCAGACAAGCGGTTCCGGCTGCTGTTCGTTCAGTGCCGGGAGCCGGGTGGTCTTAAAGAGTACCGGGGCATCGCTCTGCCGGATCTTTTCCACGATCAGATCCTTACCGTTCTTTGTCATGGCAAAGACCGGGACGGATACACCCGCCTGGAGGAGGGCCTTTTTCCCGGCAATCTCCCGGACCGGGCCGGAGGCGCAGGCAGTGACAATATCGGCCGAGGACACCAGCATCTCTGCTTCGCTGCCGCTGAGTCCGGTTGTATGGACTGCAAATATCAGCACATCCGGGTATTGTTCACGGATCTTCTTTGCCTCCTTTGGGAGGGCGACGGTGACCGCGATTCTGGTAAAGCCCCGGTGGCAGGCCTCTGCCACACCGGCGGCCTGGTCGAGGGATGCACCGGTTTTATCGGGAACGATCCCCCCGTTCTCCTCGATCCTGCGAATGACCTCCGGGTAGGGCACGGTTTTAACGAGGCCCGACATCCTTCCCCCGATTCCCTGGACAAGTACCGGGTTCGTTGCCACAAGGGTTCCTGCGCCATCCGAGGCAAGGACAACCGCGTCGAGAATGCCGGCAGAAAGTCCGAAACTGAGGATCTCCGAGGCGCCAAACCCGACAAACGGCCGGGCATCGGTCACCTGGCGCCGGGGAGTACACATGCCCCAGGTTCTGATCCGGTTCTCGATGTTTGCCTTTACCGACGCTTTGTCCAGGACAGAGACGGGATATGCCATCTTCTGTGCAAGCGGGCACGAGGCAATTCTTGCGTCCCCTACTTCCACCACGGTACCGTTGCGGATAACCACCCGGCACCTGCCGATGGCTTCCAGGATGTGTTCGTCATCTGCCATAGAGCATCCTCCCGTACCAGTAATGGGAACGGGTTGTATCTTATCCCTATCTTTGGGGGGTAAAAACGGGGCGGGCCGGGAAAGACCGACCGGAGATGAGGTGACGTGCCCGTCGTACAGGATCTCTTCAGGGGATCATGAGCGGTGCCGGCAGAAGGCAGGGAAAAACGGTCCCGGGAAACAAAGGAACCATGAGAAACCGGGAAAAAGAGCCAGGACCCGGAATTGAACCGGGATATACTGATCTGCAGTCAGCCGCGTAGCCTTTCCGCCATCCTGGCCTGCGTCGTTCTTCACAATTGTGATTTGACATACTAATCTAGGCCGGGGTATTATTTAAGGGCCGGTTTTCCGGCAAGAGTTGCCTGATCCTGATCTGGTCGGCAGGACTGGCGGAGGGTACCGTACAGGGGAGGTAATTGTGAAAAGAACAAGGAAAATGAGGGGGTGTCAGGAAGCCGGGACCGGTTCCTGTTCTGCGGGAGCAAGCCGGTACAGGCTCTGGCGTGCATCCGCAACAGAGAGATACTCGGCAAGCACGTTCTCCGCCTTTAACCGGGAGAGCGCATAGCGCACGGTGCGTTCCGGGAGATAAGACTCACGGATGATCTCCTTCTGGGTCATCTGGCGGTTTGCCCTGATGATGGTATACACCAGTTTTGCCGATGGCGGCAGGTGCCCGAGTCTCTGTACCTGTTCATGGATGCCGGTATTCACAGCAAAGACGATCACTCATGGTTGACCACACCACAGGTATGTTCACAATTGTTAATATTCTTAGCCCTGCGGGGGGCAGCCCGGCTCCCCCTCCCGCTTCACCCCGTCTGCCGCGGGTTCAGTGCTGCCATGAACCGGTCCCGGATCTGTGCGGGGGACAAGGAAATGTTTGGCACATCGCTGTTCCCGGGCAGGATCCGGACGTGGACGAACGAGGGTCCGTCCGCGGGTCGTGCAGCAAGCGCTGCTTCAAGTTCCCGTGGTTCGTGCACGGTCATTGCGTGCGTAAACCCGGCACCGAGCGCCATGAGCGCAAGATCTGCCCGGTCCTGTCCCGGGCGGGGCTGGTTGCCGGTGCTGCCAAAGACGCCGTTGTCGAGGCAGGCGATCGTGAGGTTCCCCGGGGCAGCGGCCGCAATCACCGGGAGGACCGCCGAACCGAGCAGGCTCCCGTCCCCGTCGATCACGATCACGCGCTTATCGGGCCGGGCCATGGCGATCCCAAGCCCGATCGCCGATGCCTGCGTGTAGCTGCCCAGCATGTAGAAGTTCTCCGGCCGGTCCCGGGCAGCGCAGAGTTCCTTTGAGGGGACGCCGATGTTTGCGACAAGGACTTCGTCACCTGTAACTCCCGCAATGGTGCGGATCGCATCGTACCGCGTCATCGAAGGCGTCCGCCAGTTTCGCGTATAGCAGACAGAGAACGGGCGCACAGGCAAACCCTCCCCGGGCGCGCTGCCGGCAGCCTCCGCGATACAACCGGGTTTTACGAGGATCACATGGGGCGCATGGTCGCGGTATGCTGCTGCCACCGCCCCGCCGATCTCCGGTGCAGCATCCGGCCCGGAGACCACCGTACAGGCAATACCCGCTGCGGCAAGGATCTTCGGGAGCGGGCGGTTGAACGGGATCTGGGCCGGGATCTTCTCCCCTTCGCACCCCCGCCAGCTCGCGAGGATCGGGAGCGGCAGGCCAAAGGTCACGGAAAGGGAGAGGAGGGAGTTTAGCATGTTCCCGAGCCCCGAACTCTGGATCGCCACCAGCGGCCGGGCACCGGCAAGGTACGCTCCTGCCGAAATCCCCACCCCGTCCTCTTCCCGGGTCAGGCCGACATGCCGGAACTCGCCCGGGAGCCGGTAGAAGAGGCCCTTTGCCTTGTCGCAGGGAATGGAACAGACAAGGTCGATCCCCTGCTTCTTTAGTTCGCCGATGATCTGGTCTTCATCCATAGTGTACCACCCAGTTTTTTAGTCCGGCAACGAGTCCGTCCACGGGATCCCCGGCCCGGACCGTTGCCGCCGGTTCGAGCGGGTACTGCGGAAAGTCCTCCCGGATCCGCTCGTACCCCCCGCCCGTGATATTGAGCAGGATCGTATCGTCTCTTCCGATCGTTTTTGCCTCGGCGGCCTGCATGAGCGCCGCCGCAGCAACCGCGGCCGCCGGGTCGGGATCGATCCCCTCCGCATCCCGGATGAGCTTCTCCGCTGCCCTTCCCGAGGTATTGGATACTGCATACATCTCCCCGTTTGTTGCGCAAAGAGCATCATAGAGCCCGCCCGCGATGGCATAGGGGGGTTTGCGGTTGGTCAGCACCGGCGACATGACCTCCTGCACGGCATGGGACGCATCCGGCATATCGGTCACCTGGTCGAGGTTACGGCGGCGCTGCTGCCATGCAGAAACCATCGGGGTAAAGGGCTCGTTCTGGGCGCAGTGGAGCCGGGGCAGGACCGCACCGAATCTCCCGTCGCTTTTAAGCCGCAGGGCAGCCTCCCAGGCCGCTATTGCTCCCGTGCCGCTCCCGACCGCCTGGAAATAGTGGTCCGGCATATGCCCGATCGTGACTGCCGCGTCGAGCATCACGGTCCCCATACCGTCGCGCCGGGCTACATTCTTTGCCCCGCCTTCGGGCACGCACCCGGGAACGGCAGCAAGGGTGGTGCTGACCGCAATGGCATCCGTATAATCTCCTTTGACGGCAACGAGGAAGATATCGTGTGCCGGCGTTGTCGTCCAGAGCCGGGGGATCGCGGTTTCGGGAACGGCAATGACGACCGGCCGGCGGTACTGCGCAGAGATCCCGGCAAAGGCCCGGCCGGTGTTTCCCGCCGAGGCGATCACCGGGATCTGCCCGCCACATTCCTTAAGCCGCTGCATGGTTACGAGGGCTTCGAGTTCCTTGAACGATCCGGTGGCAAGTGCCGCACCGCGTTCGGGCCAGTACCCCGAGAACGACAGGTACAGGCGGGAGAGGCCGAGCTCGCGGGCAAGGCCGCTGCTTTTGTACGTGATCGCTCCCCCTGACGGAAGCAGCGGCCGGCTGACCGGGAGCCAGCAGAGGTACCGGAAGATCCCGGTGTACGGGGCGAGGCGCAGCCTGCGCCGGGAGTACTCGGTGCGCAGCAGGGAGTCGTGGCCGCCCGGGCAGGACTGGGCCGAACTATCGGGGATCGTCTCTCCTCCCCCGACGCACCGCAGCCGGTACCTTGGTATCGCGCAGGGCCCGTTACAGGATGCGGATATCTTCAACTCTGACGTGGATGCCATCATGTTTCTTCAACACCATATTCACGAGCGCCGTGTGCGCAAGGTCCATCATGCAGTAGCCGGGCAGGAACCGCTGCCGGATCCCGAAGGTCGGCGGGCGCAGCACGGTCTCTGCTATGCCTTCAAAGGCATGGACATGGTAGGCCTGTACGTCGAACGCCTTCTCCTTTCGTGCCGCGAGCGGGCCGACCGTGTGGCATTCGAGCACGCCGGTCACCGGGTTCGCGGAGAGGACGCGGAGCGCGTGATAGACCGGGCAGCCCGGCCCGGCTGGACGGCCGGTCACGAGCGCGCCCGGCTGAATATCCCATTTCTCCACGAGGTCGGCCCGGAACGGCACGATGAACTTGCGGGCCGAGGGTTCCCCGGGGAATGCCCGGATGATAAAATCGTAATTTGCGCCGGTAACATCGGTCCCGGAGTAGCGGACCGTATCCGGGCACACGCCCTGCCCGGCGGCGTAAAACGGGCAGTCGCTCTCGGACTTTTTCCCGGCAGTTACCGCCCCGGTAAACTCCCTGCAGGTAGGAATACCGCACGAGCCGCAGTCCTTGCCGGGAGGCGTCCATGCCATACGGGGTTAGTCCCCCCGGTAGAGGTTGTCGGCCTCGTCAAGCGGCCGGATCACACCGAAGTGGTGCTGCCACCCGATCTCTTTTTTGCCGATACAGATGGTGCAGACCCCGAGCGGCGGCGTGCCCCGCAGCGTGATGGTCTCCGCATCGGCGATACCGGGATACCTGCCGATCGCCTGGAGCAGGTAGCGGAGCCCGGTCCCCTGCACGGCATTGGTCTCGATGATATCGATCTGCGGGACCACGCTCCGTATGCATTCCCGGAACACCTCCTTTTCCGCCTGCGAGACAAGATCGGTCTTGGTAACGACCGCAGCATCGGCAAGGGCGATCAACGGCGCCATCTTGAGCGGCGCATTGCTCCCGGAGACGGCGGGAAGCACGGCAATACCGAACGCCTGGGTGGTGTACGGGGTGCACCGGAGGCAGAGCCCGGCGCTCTCGACGATGAGCATCCCGGCGTTAAGGTTCTCTGCCCACGCAATCGCGTCTTTTAACACCATGATGCCCATGTGGTCGGGGCAGAGGTCGCCCGAGTAGACCTTCCGTACCGGGATACCGAACTCCCCGTGGAGTTCCTCGTCCTCGAACGCTTTTACCACATCGATCTTGAGGTACGCCGGCTCGTCCGTTTTTAAGAATTTTTTTATGATCTGGCGGATGACTGCCGTCTTACCGGCACTGGGCGGGCCGGCTACCATGACAAGTTTCACGCAGGCACCCCGGGCTTTTTCTGGTGTACCGGGGCCTTTTCGGGATCGCCGATCAGCTCCCCGCCCCGGATCCTCTCGCGGAGGTCCCAGAGGAATGCATCCATCCCGGAGACGGTGCCGACGATATCGCGTTCCCGGTTCCCCGGTTCGAGCACCCCGGAAACCGCCCCGTTCTTCATCACGATCCGCCGGTCGGTAATAAGCGCGAGATAGGGGTCGTGGGTAACAAAGATCACGGCCTTTTTGTAATCCTTCAGGCAGGCAATGACCCGCTCCTTGTTGATGCCGGCGTTCTCCACTTCGTCGAGGAGCAGGATGGGCGTCCGTCCGATCAGGATCGCATCGGCAATCAGGAGCGACCGGGTCTGGCCGCCCGAGAGTCCGGTCATCCGCAGGGAGCCGGCAATCTTCTCGCCGGTAAACTCGTTTGCGAGCGCTATGGTGCGGGCGATCAAATCCTGAGAACCCGTGTCCCGCGCCTGCATATGGAGGGCGAGGAACCGGTCTACCGTGAGGTCGGCAATGACCCGGGTGCTCTGGGTGATGAGCGCAATGGGCTTCTTTGCCGGGTCCCGCACGAGTTCTTCCGAAGGCTCGGCGCCGTTGACAAGGATCCGCCGTCCCGTTGCGGTGTCCTCCTGCGCGAGAACCTCGATATCGTTGATGAACGCGGATTTGCCGGAGCCGGTCGGCCCCACGATCGAGATGGTGTCGCCGGGCCGGATCACGATCCGGTCGAATCCCTCCTTTTTGCCGTCGCGGCTGGTCCCGGGGAGGAGGGTTAGTTCGTACGGTTGTGAGCAGTCCATGACAGGATCATGGGCAGGGTCGTTCAAATATATTTCCTAAAGTGCAAAAATTTTTTCCTTATAGTAATAGTTATAATCCAAAAATGACTACATTAGGGTTAATATGTTCTCAAAACGGATATTCGAGACGGATTTTACCGTGGCGCTCAACGAGGAGCTGGAGCGCAGGAACATGTCGGTAAAAGACCTCGCCGACCAGACGGGAATTCCGGCATCCACGCTTTATAAGGTGACGCTCGGGGAGCGGGACCCCCGGCTCTCGACCGTAAAAAAGATCGTCGCGGTTCTCGAACCGGAGCGCCACCGGTTCATCGCGGTGATCGCTGCAAAGTTCCTGCTCGATTCCTTTGCAACCCGGGAGGTCGAATTTTCAGGACAGAAATTTGCCATTAAAGGATACTCCGCCCATTCCCTCGACGAATGCATTGTCGCAGCTGCCCGGGCGGAAAAAGACGGGGCCTCGGGGATCATCTGCGCGCCGATCCTCGCCTCGATCGTGGAGAAGATCGTGGACGTGCCGGTCGGGATGCTCCGGCCCGAACTCTCCTGCGTGGACGAGGCGATCGGCGCGGTGCTCAAGAAGATCGGGTGAACGGCAATGGAGGGCGACACGATCCGGATCGGCCACCTCTCGACCATGTACCATACCGCGTTCCTGCTCCGGGGCTCGGACCTGCTCGCGGACCAGGGCATTGCTGCAACGTGGACACTCTTTCCCTCGGGGCCGGACATCATCAGCGCAATGCAGGCAGGTACGCTCGACCTCGGGTACATCGGCCTTCCCCCGGTCATCATCGGAATCGACCGGGGCCTGGAACTCGCCTGCATTGCCGGGGGCCACGTGGAAGGGACCGTGATAGTTGCCGGGCGCAGTACGCCCGCCCTCGCCGAATGTGGCAGCATGCAGGAGTTCCTCGCACAGTTTGCAAAAAAAACCATCGGCACGCCCCCGAAAGGATCGATCCACGACGTGATCGTCCGCGAACTGCTCCGGGACTACGGGAGAACGGATGTTGCGGTAAAGAACTACCCGTGGGCGGACTTCCTTTCGGATGCTCTCGGGACCGGCGAGATCGCGGCTGCGGCCGGGACGCCGGCGCTCGCGGCCACCGCACACCGGTACGGGAATGCCCGGCTCGCGGTGCCTCCCGACCGGCTCTGGCCGTTTAACCCGAGCTACGGGATCGTTGTCATGCGGGAGATGCTCAAGAAAGCAGACCTGCTCACCCGGTTTTTAACCGCCCACGAGACAGCCTGCGAATGGATCCGGCACGACCCGGCTGCCTGCGCGGATGTCGTTGCCCGGACAACGGGAATGGTCGATCCGGCGTTTGTCCTTGAAACCTACCGGATCTCGCCGAAGTACTGCGCGGCACTGCCCCCGGAGTACATCGCGTCCGCCATGAAATTTGTACAGACGCTCCACACCCTCGGCTACATCTCGCGGCCGGTCGGCGAGGGCGAAATATTCGAGCGGTCGCTGATAGAAGAGGTCCATAAAGATCCGCACCATTACTCCGCCGGGATCGCGGATACCCGGTAGTGTCTCTTACACGACCCCCGCGTAAGTGCGATCCAAAGAACGGGATTAGTTCAGGACCCGGTATGCCCCGCGGGGGACCCGTATCGAGAACCGGGCACCGGAACGGTACTCCCCGGTCTCTGCGATCGTGATCCGGGTGATGGCAAGGATCTCCCGGGTCAAAAACAGGCCAAGGCCGGTGTTCTTCCCGATACCCCGGGAAAATATCTTCGCCTTCTCTTCTTCGGGAACCCCGATACCGTTGTCCTCGAACGAGAGGACGAGATCGGGGCCGTCCATCTCCCCGTACAATCGTATTTTCGTAACGTTCTCGCCGTACCGGAACGCATTGTCGAAGAGGTTGTAAAAGACCTTTTCGAGCATCGGGTCCGCATAGATCTCGAGGTCTTCGGTCTCGCAGGAAAACTCGATCGTATTGATAAACTGGGCATATGCCTGTGCGGCAGTGGTTTTCACGTTCTGCCAGACCGGCGCCTTGACCCCGAGATCGTCGTACCCCCGGGTAAACTCGATATGGCTTTTTACCGCAAGCAGCAGCTTTTCCTGTTTGTCGATGAGTTCCTCTGCCGCCGGGTCGGAATGCCGGTCCCGTAAGATCGCATTATACCCTAAAAGCGCGGTCAGCGAATTGAGGACATCGTGACGCGTCACCCCGATGATGAGATTGAGCTTGAGGTTTGCGATCCTGAGGGCATCGTCGACCCGCCGGACCCCGGTCAGGTCCCGTACCGAGACGATCATGACCTGGCGGCCGCCAAGGGTACAATACGCAATCGTGAGATCGGCCGGAAAGATCGTGCCGTCCCTGCGCCGGTGGTAGCGCAGCGGGATGCGGGGAACCTGCCGGGCAAGGGTCTCGCGGGTCTTCTCGGGCTCGGCGGACAGGTGGATGCAGTCCATGTTGTTCATCTGCTCGCAGGTGTACCCGTACAGCTCCCGGGCCGCCTCGTTCGAATCGACGATCTGCCGGGTCCGGGTATCGATCAGGACAAGGGGATTGTTCTTGGCTTCGAAGATGCCGCGGTACTTCTCTTCGCTCTCCTTTAACGCCTCCGCGGTTGCCTCAAGGGCAAGCTCGGCCTCCTTTCTCCGGGTGGTATCCTGGACGATCCCGATGACCCCGGTGATATGACCTTCGTGATCGAACAGGGGGGATGCAATGCACCGGATCCAGATATTCTTCTTTTTTGCGGAGAGCTCGATGAGAATATCACCCGAATCGAACGTCTCCCCGGCAAGCACACGCTTGAGATCGCCGGGAAACCGGGTATCCTTAAATTCGGGGAACCGTTCTTCGAGACGTTTTCCCACGACATCTGCCCCGGGGATCCCGGTCAGCTCTTCCATATACAGGTTCCAGAGCGTGAACCGGAGGTCGGTATCGTACGCGGTGATCCCTTCCCGGACATCGCTGATCACGCACCGCAGGTAGGCCTCCGAGGCCCGGATCTGCCGTTCCGACTCCGCGAGGCGCCGTTCGCCCATGGCGAGCTCGTTATAGTTCTGGCGCAGTTCCTCCTCGGTAGCAGTCAGCTGCTCGAAGGCTGCGTGGATCTCCTCGTGCTTCTTTTTGAGCTCCTCTTCGGCACGCTTGCGCTCGGTGATCGTGCGGGTGGTGACGATAAGGCCGCCGATACCCTCGACGCCGTACTTGTTGGTAAAGACGGATTCAACCCAGAGATACTCCCCGTTAACATTTCTCATCCGGTACTCTGCGAAAATGGAGGAATCCGGGACTTCACTCACTTTTTGGTAACAGGACACAACGCGTTCCCGATCGTTGGGATGAATGTACGTCAGGGAATCGGTTGCATGCCGGTACACCGGCTCACCTTTTGGAAAACCCAGGGCCCGGTATACCGATGGCGAATTATAGACTGCCCTGCCCTTTTTATCAAAGATCTGGATGGCATCCGAGATGTTCTCAAAGAGGGACCGTAACCGGATCTCGCTCACCCGGGCTTTCTGCTCGGCATGGTTTCTCCGGACAATCTGGGCGATCTTGTGCCCGAGCTCGGCAAACTGCGCCTGGGGATTGCCGCCTTTCTGGATGTAGGAGTCGGCGCCGCTGTTGATCGCCTCGACTACTACTTCTTCTCGGCCCCGTCCGGTAAAAACAATAAACGGGATCGTGTTGCCGGACGCCCGGATCTCTTTGAGGAGCTTTATCCCATCCATCTCCGGCATCTGGTAATCGGAGAGGACGACATCGTACCGGCCGTTTTTCAGCCGCTCGAGTGCTTCGCGGGCGGATCCGACGGGCTCTACAGAAAAATCTCCCGTCTGTTCCAGGTACAGCCGGGTAATTTCAAGTAAAGCTGGTTCATCGTCAACATAGAGGACACGGATCACGGTACGTCCACTCTTGGTAATGACGGGTTGTCGTGCCCGTTATTTATAGGATTTCCCCGGTAGTGGTACCGGGAGGGATCGAAGGGGGTTACCCGCCGTTGCCGGACTGCCTCGGTAAGGATCCGGGCTCTTCCGCCTGCACCGGCTGCAGGATCCCGCGGATGTGCCCGGGTGAGTGCAAAAAAAATCGCAGTTAACGCCATATTTATCCAAATCTCCCCCAAATGGGGAGTAATCAGATGGTGAACCAAACATGAGAAAACCCCTTTTGATCCTGATGTGTACATGCTGTATGCTCTTTGCCGCAGGCCTTGCCGCCGGCTGTGTGGGATCGGCCCCGACGGGTCATGAATCCCCGGCAGCGACAGCCGTTCCCTCCGTCCCCGTGACTCCTAATACCACGGTTATGACGCCGGTTCTGGCAACCCCGACAGCTTCTGCCGCCACAACTTCAGCAGGTACCGCCACGGTCTTTGTCAACAGCTCCGCTGACGACAGTATCCTGGTGCTCCCCGCCACAAACCATGTCCTGGTCCGGCTCTCCGAGAACCCGACCACCGGGTATGTATGGAATGCAACGGCATCGAGAAAACTCTCCGTTATCCAGGATACCTACACTGCACCGACAGGAGATCTCATGGGTGCGAGCGGCACCCACGAGTGGATCCTGGCCCCGCAGGGCGTGGATACCTATACCTTCACGGCAGTCCAGCTGCGCCCCTGGGAAGGGGCCACGGCAACCGACAAGACCTTTACGCTGGTGATTGTGGCAACACCCGAATAACCGGGGGTCACTCCCGCAGCCCTCTTTTTCACAAGGTATTTTTGCACAGGATTCCCCCGCACAGGTGCAGACCGTAAAAACCGTACGTGACGGGGCCGCACGTAAAAAAGGATGTTAGTGGTTCTTCCTTGCCATAAGGACGAGCGCCCCGCAGATCCCGGCAAGGGCCAGGACTGCCGGGATGCCTGCCCGGGTTGTGACCGTAGTGTTTCCCGATACGGGGGTCAGTGTCCCGGCTACCGGGGTATAACTCCCGCCCACGACATTCACGGTTGAGATCCAGTCCTGGTACCCGCTCTCGCGCAGCATCAGGGTGTGTCCCCCCGCGGCAATGTTTGCAAGGACTGCCGGGGTTATCCCCATGTAGGTATTGTCCAGGTAGATGGCCGCACCGGCGGGGGAAGAGGTCACGCTGATCTGGCCGGTGGTGTCCGGTGTTGTAACGACAGTGGGCACCATGGCTGCGGCAACCGTGGTCACTACCCCTGCCTGGACGACTGCGGTCTGAGTATAGGACTGGTAATCCGGCATCGTGAGCTGGACCGTATATGTCCCCGGGGTGAGCTGGGTGATACTGAGGGGCGCACCCGCATAGGTGGTTCCCTGGTAGTTGCCATTTAAAAAGACCGCTGCTCCCGAGGGTGTCGACTGTACCTGGATATCGCCGTAGGTAACCGTGGACGGGTAGGGGGTCATCCCCGGTGCAAGCGTGGTGGTTGCCCCCGGACTGATGGTGAACTGCTGCGTGGCATCGTAATACCCGGCCTTTTTGAGGACGAGTGTGTAGGTGCCGGGCGCAAGCGCGATGGTCTGCCGGCCGTTCCCGTAATACATGCCGTCAATGTAGATATCGGCATCGAAGGGGGTGATATCGAGGTATCCGACCGCCGAGGGTTCCGGGTCGAGGCTCGCCGAGACATACGTTGTGGTACCGCTGCTGCCGGCACCGACAGTATCTCTCCACATCCGGTACCCGTCTTTATAGACGGAAATGGTGTGGTAGGTAGAGTCCTCGACGGCAAACGTTATGGGGGTGTCGTCACAGCTGGACCCGTCGAGACACGCCCATGCACCCGAGGGATCGGAACTGACCGTGAACCATGCCCAGCCGGCAGAAACCGGGGTGACAACCAGGCACAGGAGGATCGCGATCATCCCCACGAGCAGCAGGGAGGGATTTTTTTCGTTAAATTTAACCATAGGGGGTATTTGGAGGAGCATATAAAAAAGGTTGCGAATCTATACCCCGCTCTCTTACCTGAAAACGTATCTGGGAACGAAGAAGAAACGCCAACCACCTGTACGAATTTGGTTCGATACACTACGTGCCATATGAGAGGGTAGCTCCATCATTAAGGAAAGGACACTCATCACAACCGATAAGAAAGATCAGGAGCGTACACACACCCACGTACCTGACAAGAGTTGTTTTATGAATACGTGCAGCTGGATGGATCCGCGCCTTGAGAAACGGAGCTCGGAGACCGAAGGATCCGGGATCTTTGCCACGGGGGATATCAGAAAAGACGAGCGCGTGGCGATATTCGGGGGAAAGGTCATGCTGATCGACGAGATGTACCAGATCCCCCCCGGGCTTATGCGATATACCATGCAGATCGAGGAGCGTTTTATCCTCGGTCCTGCCTGCGATCATGCCGAGGACACGGATTTCTTCAACCACAGCTGCGAGCCCAACTGCGGTTTTTCGGGCCAGGTCTTTTTAGTGGCCATGCGGGATATCGTGGCCGGGGAAGAGATCACCTTCGATTATGCCATGACCGTGTCGGAATCGGTGGGGAGCGACATGGTCTTTTCCATGGACTGTGCCTGCGGGTCTCCCCGGTGCAGGGGAACGATTACGGAACAGGACTGGATGCTGCCCGAACTCCAGGAACGGTACCGGGGCTATTTTTCCCCGTATATCCAGAAGAAGATCGGGGAGCTTGACGGGAAGAGGGCCCGGGCTGGCGGGGATACCGTTGTGCCCTGCGATAAGAAAGCCGGGGTCCTGCTCCGGTGATCTTCCCCGGTTCCTGAAATTTTTGTGGACTCACCGCGTGCCGGTACCTGCGATACTCCGCCGTACCTGCTCCCGCTGCCTGCCCGGGAAAAGACCGGGTTTTCCGGCAGGGGCCGTACTTCCGGGCCTGCGATCCCGGGGATCCGGTAACCACACGGGAACCGGAGCCCGTGACCAGCCCCGGCCCCTTGCCGGGACAGAAATGTTGGTAATCCCTTACGCCCAATCCCTGACGTACTGATGACGGAGAGTACCATACCGGGAACGCCCGGCGGGGCAGGGGGATTCCTGCACCGGATGGCAGGCCCGGTCTCCTCTGCCATTCTCTTTGCCCTTGTTTCAGCGGTCTCCTTCACGATTGCCTTTTTTATCACAGGCTATGTGCCCGAGGATACCGATACGCGGATGATCGGCGCGATGTGGGCGATGATCTCTGCGATTGTCGTGATGCAGGACACCCGGTCCGCAACGATCAGCACCGCATGGCTGCGGATCCTGGGCTCGCTTATCGGGGCCGTATTCTCGGCGTTCTATCTTCTCGTCTTCCCGTTCTCCATTGTCGGCATGGGCATCCTGATCGGTGTCGTTGTCCTTGTCTGCGAGCTCCTCCACCTGCCCGGCCATCTCCGGCTTGCCGGCCTTACCGCAGGTATCGTGATGGTGATCTCGGTGGTAAACCCCGACATTCCCCCGTTTGTGAACGCAGCCACCCGGTTTTTTGAGGTGATCATCGGGAGTTCGGTGGCAATTGCAGCGGCATGGGTCTGGCAGTACGTTCTGGGGAAAGACTGAACCGGCAGTAGCCGGGCATTCTGTCTTTTTGGTACCTCCGGGGGTCATTAGTGCAGAAATTCCTGCATTCAAAGACATCCTTTTCCTGCACCCGGTAAAAATCCGGTGCAGGTGTGGTATACCGTGTCGAGATCCCCTCTGCTCCCGTTTATTTTTGAAATTAAGACGTTCGTGATGTTGCGGGGGGCCTTCCGGAGATTATCCCGTTCCTCGATCCGGGCATCAATACCGCTACCCAGGGGATATCACCGGTTCTTACCGATTTCCTTGCAGCAGGCAGGGATCTCGATACCACGGCAGTGTACCTTGTCGTCGTCATCCTGCTCTACCTGGGGTTTCACCCGAAGTACGGGGTCAGGCTCGCAGCACTCTTCGGGATTGCCGGCGGCCTTAACGAAGCCCTGAAGCTCTTTTTTCACCTCCCCCGCCCGTACTGGGTCTCTGCGGCGGTGAAAGCCTATTACTCTGTTCCCTCGTTTGGGTTTCCCTCGGGAGGTGCGATGTGCAGCGTGGTGGTCTACGGGTACGTTGCAGCCGCGGTCAGGAAGTACTGGGTTGTCATGGTATGCGCTGTTCTGCTCGCCTGGGCCGTGCTTGCCCGTATTTTTGCCGGGGTCCACTTCCTGCTCGATGTGATCGGGGGCCTTTTCTTCGGGGTGCTCCTCCTGCTTGCGTTCCACGTTCTTGCCCCAAAAGCCGAAGGTTTTGCCGCAGGGCTCAGGAAACCTGCCCGGGTCCTCTGCATCTTCCTTGTCGCGGCACTGCCGCTGCTTTTTGTCGTCCCGGCATACCTCTCCCTTGCCGGCTGGCTGATGCCCCCGGAGTGGGCTGCAATGGCAGCAAACCAGACCGGCGCGCTTATCGATCCGGTTCGGATCCGGTATACGTGGGATGCATGCAGCCTGATTCTCGGGTGCCTGCTCGGGTACGAGTTCCTGACGGGACGGGGCGGGTGGACTCCGCCAAAACGGGTTCTTTTACGGGGCATGATTGCACTTTTCGGGGCGGCATCCTCCCTTGCCCTGATCGTATGGATTACGGAGGTCCTGTCTATGCCCGGGACGGCACTTCCGTACCCGGTTGCACCGTTTGTCTCCATCGCCTGTGCCGGTTTCTGGTTTAGTGCCTGCGTACCGCTTGCCGCCCGAAAACTGGGCTTCGGGAGTAAAGACCCGGGGAGTATGTGAGAACGCCCGGGAGCGGTTCGCCCGGCCCCCGCATCCCCATTGTTGCGGAATTTTAGCGGCCGCCCCGACCGTTTCCGGAAATGATCGGTCCGACCATCTTTTCTGTTGAGTGCAAGGTAGGGGGGGTGGGGGCGATCGCAAATCCGCGTGGATCAATGGCCGCCCCGACCAATGTCTGAGATCGGTCGGTCCGACCATTGATCGAGTACGGTCGGGGCGACCACCCCTTCTCGTCTGAAGTTCCAGTGGAACCACAGGTCACGGTACTGGAAAAAGTACGGCCACCCCGACCATTTTTGAAAATGATCGGTCCGATCATTTTTTCTGTTGAGTTGAAGGTAGGGGGGAGGGGGGTAGCATTTTTTTTGGAGGTCGGGGTGACCACTGCGGGAGGAGGCGGGGGGTGGGGTTGTGTGACGAACGCATGTTTCCCCTTTTAGAAATCAGCATTTTTGCTATCACCCTTGGGCCGTTAAAATCATTATTAATATCCGACTGAATTGACCAATTCAATCTTTTTAGGAGCCAAATATAGGGAGAGCATCCGCACTTTCACGCTGCACGGCCGAGGTATATATAAAAAAGAGGCCTAGCTCCTATCAATAGTCCTGAGATGGAGAGAATGAAATCGTGATAAAAACGTAAATGAGGAATTTATGGAGAGAAGATTACTCCTTCCAGTTGTTAAAACACGAAACAAAGAGACCTATATCGATAACTCGTGTGACGTTTCTGCTATCGTAATAAGGATTAGGGATTTTCTTTTTAAGGATGGATCCCTGAATTGTGCCTTAATCAAAGAAATTCAAGATGCAGGAGGATTACACCAATATTACAATTTTAAAGGGCCAATTATCTTTTCTTCAATAATGCGTGATGAAATTCTAGACTCATGCGTTGTTGAAACCTATATCTTTCTTATAAATCAGCTTAAGCCTGAGTATTACCTAACTCCAGACAGCTATACATATCGAGGATATAAGATAGATTCTCGATCAAAAATTGAAAAAATTTTAGAGATGACAAAAATCATTTTAAAAGAATGTCCCGCGAGTGAACCAATCGGTCTCATAAAAGGCTGCAATCTTTCCCAAATTGATCTTCATCTCGACAAACTAATAGAGTTGAAAATTAAGCGATTTTGTTTCCATGCGGGAGATTTCATTTATAAAGAGTCTGAATATTCCAAAAGCCAAGCAATCTTTTTTGCTAAATCGATGAAAGAAAAAAGGATTTATCTAATCATATACGGGGTTGGAAGCAACACCTATTTTAGAAAATTCCATTTTGCAGATGCTTTTGTTACAAACTCGCATTTTATGCAAGCAGCTAACCATCGTCGCATTCCCGGTTCAAAATGGATTACCTTCAAAGGAAAACCAAATCAGGAGACGATTATGGAGAATTTAAGATATCTCTTGAGGTTAGTTAACCCACCAAAGGACTTGTCTCTCCTTTCAACATGGTTATCCACGGAAGTAATCGAAAACATCGATAGTTTATCCATAGGATATTACCCTGTCATAAATAGGGAGATTAAAATTAAAGAGGTCTGATTTTCATGGGAGGAGATATTGCACCGAAGGAATATGTAGAAAAACATGGCCCGCAGGACGGTCAAGCCACAATTGAACAATTTCAGGATCTATTGACACGAAAAAGGATCCAAGATAAATCTGAATCTTACGAGACAGATATTAACGAAAAAATCAACGAAAAACTAAGTGTTTACAATGACAGGGACACAGAAATTCATCGTGAACATCTGAAGGACATCAGAAAAATAATTGAAGATGATAATGAAGGATCGATCGAGTTAAAATTTGCGGGATCTGTCAGCAAACATACCTATATTGATGGACTGAGTGATGTTGATGTTCTAGTTCTTGTCAATAATTCAGAATTGGCCGACAAATCTCCCCAAGAAATTAAAATATACCTCAAATCCGTATTGCAAAAAAGATTGAAGCATGTCAAGGAAATACATACAGGAAGTTTGGCAATTACAGTGATTTTTTCCGATGGAACCGAAATTCAATTACTTCCTGCACTTAAACGAGGTGAGGGTTACCGCATCCAAGAGGAAAAAAGGAATTCTTGGTCAAATGTTACACGACCTGATAAATTCGCAGCCAAACTAACGGAAACAAACCAAAATTGTGGGCAAAAAGTTATTCCAGTTATCAAAATTGCAAAAAGTATCAATTCTCAGTTGCCAGAGGATCAACAACTATCAGGATATCATATCGAATCACTTGCAATTAAAATTTTTAGAGGTTACCCTGAAGATGCCCCTAGGACTCCTAAATTTATGCTGAAATATTTCTTTGAAAAAGCAACCGTTGAAGTCAAAACTCAAATAAAAGATAGTACGCATCAATCCATTCATGTTGATGATTATCTTGGCCCGAATGACTCACTTCAACGAAAAAATGTCAGTGATACACTTAAAAGAATTTCCGATAGAATGAAAAATGCAGATTCTAATGCAAATATCGAAGAATGGGAAAAAATTCTTGGAGATATAAATGAGTGATAACACCACTGAAAATGAAACAGGTATTGAGCACGTAATTAAAGATCTTCAACGAAAATCAGAAATTTTACGAGAAATTCAGGTTTTTTGTTCAAAAAAATGTAAACGATGGGCCGACCTTATATTACTCCTCACGGTATTACTTACGATGGGTATCGCATTTCTATCGTTAATTGTCCCAGTATTGATCCATCTTGACGGAACTGCGAATACCATATTTGGAATTATTATTGCTCTTGCAGGAATGGGAGTATTATTTCTTTCAATATCGGATAGAATTTTTGGAATTAATGAACGGTATGCTCGCCATCTCCAAGGAGAGAAAATATTGACGGATTTTATTAGAGAATGCCATAGTTTCCGACATGTCGAATTAAAAAAATATAGTGATGAGAAAAAGATGATCAAATTAAATGCTTTGAAAGATCGCTATTCCCAGATACAGCAGATATTACCTCCAAACGATATTTCCAATTTAGAATTCCTAAAAATTAAACAACAATACTACCTTAAAGTGGACATAAGTAAAAAATTAGATTTAGATCATAATTTGGATATTGAGAAAGCAGCGTCTCTAAATAAGAATTCGGATTAATAACTTTCTTCACCTCATTTTATTCGATTAAAAGATGTGTTTTTCATAATTCCACATTGCTCAAATCAATAAAAAACAATTTTATCTTTAAAATACAATCGTAAATAATGGACGAACTAATCCTAATTGATGCGGCCTGTCTAATAATAGGGATAGTTGGGATTGTTCTAGCCTACTTTTTTTATTTGAAAACCAAGCAACAAGAGGAAGCTGTCGCAGCTGAAAATAAAACTGCTTTAATGGAGATAAGGGGCTCTATCACAGAACAAACAATAAAATTAAATGATATTGAAGTAGGACTCGCCCAATTTCAAATTCAAGGAGATGTTATAAACTATCCGGAAATTCAACAAAAGACAGACGCACGAAAAAGATTAGAAGCATTTTTTATTGGAATTTTTGTCACTATTTTACTGGCTGCGATTATTGCATATCTCACCAAACCACGTAAAAGATCCTGATTTTTCCACTAGTTTCAATCCCCAAACCGGAGTAACTCCCTATTTATCTTCACCGACAGCTCCCCCCGATAACTTCCAAAATTCCCGCAGCTTACACGAAGCATTTAACCCGGCATAACCTTGTAAGGAATAATCAACTATGTCCCTGACATTCTGCACCAAGGTAACGAGGAAGATCGCGAATATCGGGTATCCAAAGAAAGTCGCCCGCCGCTTTGCGAAAGTCTTTGCCGTCCTCATGACCCTGACCTGCGGCCTCTTCGGGCTCTTTGAGAAGGAAAAAGCACCGATCTATCTGAATGCCGGTTTCGGGATGCATGCTGCGGGTGCCCGGGCCGGGATCTTCTCGCCCGCCATCTCTTCTATACGTCGTTGACCGCCGGTCCGGTCATTACGGGTTCCTGATTACCTGCACAGCGTATGCTGCCGAAGGTTATCCGGCCCGTACCGTTTCCAAAAAAAAGCGGTATGACCCTGCACCGGGCCGGCCTTGTCATTCCCTTTGACGAGCGGATGCGCCCGCCCGTCGCGATCCCCACAAAAGAATACCCCGGCCCCGGGTCACGGGCGAAAACGAGGTGTAGTACCTATGGCAACCCAGACCACAGAACAGGGCGTGATTGCGCCGGGTGCGATTGCATCCGGTGCCACGTACAGCAACCGGATTATTCCCTGCACCATTGCAGGTGAGACAACAAATGTTCTTCTTCCGGAACCGGGCACAAAAAAGCTACCGGGCGGCACCGGCAGGACTTCACACCGCCGCACCGTAAAAAACCGCAAAACCCGGGCCGGCAGCCACCGGAAGACGAAGGCAGGATCTGCACGTCCCCATGAGATCTGGCTCCGCCCGCCAAAGGGCACGTTCGAGGCGGCAAAAATCCTCGCGGCCGAGGGATACATTATCGGCAAAACCACCGGGCCGGCCCCGGTCTTTGACCTTGTGGGCAGGTCGCCGGAGCAGGGGATCCTGGTCAAGATCGTCCGGCCACGCGAGCCGGTCCGTGGCGCTGCCCGGGTGGCAGAGCTCTACCTCCCCGAGATCCTCCTGCTCCGGTCCTACTACCGCTCACCGGCAGACAGCATCGAGCTCTGGATCTTCTCCCGGGAAATTGGCCTTGCCCGCTACCGGGTCTTTGACTGGGGCATTGCAAACGTCACAACAGTTACAAAACTCTTCAAAACGCAGCCCTCCGGGAAGGTTGCAGGACAAACCGGGCAAAAAAATCTCGTAGAACAACAGACCCGTAACTCTCCCTGACCCGATTGCGTATCCGGGCAATAATCGGGCCCGGATCCACTTCCCTTTTTTTCGCTATATATTCAGAACTCCTATGATGGTATGTCAAAGGGCGCCCCGAGACAAGAGAAAAAAAAGAAAGGAAGTGAAAAAAATGGCAGACTTCGCACCAAACAGTGCAGTAAAGAGTGCGGTCCGCAAACTCGCGGCACCGCTTGCGGATGTGGACGCGTTCAACACGCTTGTCCAGTCCGTCATCACGAACAACCCGTTCGGATGTGTATCGTATATGAACTCGGGCGCCAACCACCCGCCCGTAGAGAAGTCAAAGGAGAACTACACGGCAAAATTCGTGTACCAGGATGAGGACGCAAAAAAGATCGGCAGCGGCTCGGAGAGCTACCGCACGGTCGCCGGCTACAAGGCCGGCATCGCAGCAGTCCTTGCAAATTCCGCCAATGTCACGGCGCACGGGGGCAACCCGGCCCATGATTCGGACGGAGACCTGTTCTCCGCGACGCTCAAATGCCATGCGGCAAACGGGGAGATCTTCCTCGTGACATTTGCCCGGGAGAAGGTCTCGCTCTCGTCCTACGAAGACGAGTCCATCCGGACCGTCATCGAGACCTGGGCAGACGGTATCCCGGCCCTTGCATGAGGCGATCCGTTATGGACAACGAGATGATCCTGGCCGGTGCCTTCCTCGGCACCGGCCTCCTTGCCTACGTGGTAATCCCGGGCCTGCTGGTCATGTGGGACCGGGTCCTCGACCACATGGAGACAAACGAAGAAAAGAAGTAAGAACAACCGCCGGCGGGGGAGGTTTCCCTGCCGGCCCCCGTTTTAGGACGCTCCGTGTAGTTCCTAAAAAAGCAAACCCATAATAGGAAGCATTGATAACAGAACCGCCATGAAGCGCTGTATTCCAGTCCTGATAGTAGTATTCCTTGTAATTCTGGTCCTGTCTGCCGGCTGTACCGATTCCGCACCGCCGGCATCCGGCGGATCGTCTGCCACCGGTACGGGTAAAGGCGGCATGAGCGTGAACGTCAGCGCAATGGACAGCGTCCTTGCCTCCACGTATCTCCAGATGCCCGACCTCAACATGACCTTTATCGATTTCGACATCACCAACCCCTCGGACACCGCCCGCACGGTCACCGTGGAATCGGAGATCCAGGGGTATACCGAGAAAGCGATCAACACCGTCGAAGTTCCTGCCCACGGGAACATAACGGTCGGGCAGACCCCGCAGCTTCGCACAAGCGCCATCCCCGCGGAAATGACCTCCGCAACGCTCCACTACAAGGTCGCCCTTTCTGACGGGACCAGCATCGACGAGCAGACCGAGCCCGTCAAGATCTATGCAAAGGATACCATGGTCTGGTCTATTTACGATGGCGCGGAATGGAACGACATGACTCCGTACATTGCCGCGTGGGTAACCCCGCATGCTGCCGATATCGACCCGCTCGTGCGCAAGGCTGCCAACTACAATGCCGGGAAATCGATGACCGGGTACCAGTGCGGCGACACCTGCACGGATGCAGAATGGGAAGCCGACACCAATGCCCAGGTAAAGGCGATCTTTACCGCGCTCAAGAACGATTACCAGATCACTTACGTCAACTCGCCCCTTGCCTACGGGCGGGAGACCGAAGCCTCGCAAAGGGTCCGGCTGCCGGCAGAGTCCATCTCCTCGAAATCGGCCAACTGTATCGACGGCACCGTCCTGTATGCCTCGGCCTTTGAATCCATTGGCATAAACCCCCACATCATCGTCCTCCCCACCCATGCGTTCGTCTGTTACGACACCAAACCCAATGCTGCCGGCCAGATGGCCTGCCTTGAGACCACGATGACCGGGTCTTCGACATTCGAGGAAGCAGCCGCGTACGGGGACCAGGAGTACCAGACGGAGATAACAAACGGGAACTTCAAGTCCGGTAACTCCCAGGACCTGTCCGTTGCCGAGTTAAGGAAAATCGGCATCCTCCCGATGCAGTAAAACGAAAGACCGGGCAGACAAAAAACTGCCCGTTTTTCGCAAACCCCGAATTTTTTTTATAGCCTTGTGCCGGTACGGAAAAGAAACGAGCCTGCCCGCACAGGATCAACTAAAAAAAGAAACCTTTTACCCGGTAAAAGGAGAGGCCGGGATCAGAACCAGCTTTCGAGCGTCTTTTGCCCGGCCTTTGTCGAGTACCGTTCAAGCGCGGCATCGACCCGCTCCGGGGCAAACTCGTACCCGTCGCAGAGCATCCGTTTGATCCCTTCAACGCTCGGGTGGCCCCAGGCAAGGGAGTATTCGGTCGTCACCGGGGGCCGGAGGAAAAAGTCCATCACCGGCGCCGGGTCAAAGCCCGGGCACTTCTCGGCAAGCTTTGCTGCAAACTCCCCGTTTCTTACGATCTTCAACGCGGTCTTTGCCCCGACACCGGCCGCCCCCGGGTTAAAATCGGTCCCGACAAGGACCCCGATCTCCACGAGCTGTTCCCGGGTAAGCGAGAGGCCGGCGAGCACCTCGGGGAGTGCCACCCGCTCCGGGTTTACCGTCACGACCCGGCCCCGGATCTTGCGCTTCCCGCTCACGGTCAGGTTCCGCATCAGGAGCGGTGCGCCAAAAAGGAGCGTATCGTAGTCCTGCGAGACCGCAAACCGGGCATCCCCCCGCTGCACCATGAATGCCGCCTGTGCCTCGCCTTCCGAGGGAGCCTGCACGTACGGGATCCCTAACAGATCGAGGAGCTCTTTAGAGGTCGCGATGATCGTCTCGTCCACCCGGGTCGCCGACCGGGCCTGCTTGTATGCCTCCTCATCGTCGCCCCGTTCGACTGCTGCCTTGTACTTCGCCCCGGCCTCGTCGCGGAGCTTTTTACGCTCTGCGTTCGTCTCCTGCTTGAGCTCGGGCGGTTTCCCGTCAAAGACAAAGACCGGCTTGATCCCTTTCTCAAGGAAGTTGACCATCCGGAACAGGATACCCGAGAGGTGCGAGGTTACACGGCCTTTGGAATCCATCAGCGGCGTCCCGTCCGGCTGCCGGATGATGGTTAAGAACTGGTAGAGCGTGTTATTCGCATCGACCGCTGCCACTCCCGAGAGCCCTTCCCAGGAGACCGGGGTTTTGTAATCGGCGATGATATCCCGCAGTGCGACACCCATGGCACGTCACTCTTCCTTATAGGTTTGTGCTCCCCGCACGCTTATTTGTAGGCCCGTTTGGAGAGTTCGGTCACCAGGTCTTCGAGTTTTGCCGTGGTCTTATCGTATTTCTCTGTCATATTGCCGGAGATCTCCTCGAGGTTCGTGCGCAGCATCCGCTCCCGGGTGATCACGTTCTTTTCAAGGTTTCTCACCTTGATCTCCAATGAGAGGAAGAGCCCGCCAAGCGAGAGCGCCATGAGGGCGGCGGCGACTGCGATGATGATGTCCTGCCAGAACCGGAGGATCAGGACGAGGGTGGAGACGACCATGACGGCCGTAAGGATAATATCGGGGAGATACTCGGGAATGTCCATGCTTTTAGATGATGAGAGCGCACATCATTAAGTTAACTCTCTCACCTTCAGGAGCACGTACTTCATGGACACGACACTTGCCCGCTTCAGGGACGCCCTGCCCGTCCTTGTCATGCCGATCTTTCTTATCATCGTGGAACTCGGCGCCCTCCTCCTTGCCTTCCCGGTCCAGTCCGCGGGCCTCGTTGCCTTCGAGGACCCGGAATCGGTAGCAAACCCGTTTATCTTCCTTGCGATCATCCTCGGGTTTACCATCGTCCTTCTGGTGCTGATCAAATATGCCCTAAAAAAGCTGATCGCCGCCATCATCGGCGTTGCCATCTTCTTTACGTTCTGCTTTGTCTTTGCCGCCATTGTATACGGCCTTGCAAACATCAGCACCACGGGGACCGGCGCCTGGTGGGAGGATATCGTGCCGGCGGTTCTCGTGTACTCGACAACCGCTGAAACCCTCCTTGCAACCGGTCTCGTGCTCGGGCTCTCCGTGGCTGCCACCCTGCTCCTGTACAAGTACCCCGAGTGGTACGTGATCGACCTGCTGGGACTCCTCCTTGCCGCCGGCGTTGCCGCGATCTTCGGGGCATCGCTCGATGTGCTGCCGGTCCTCCTCCTCCTCGCAATCCTCGCAGTCTACGATGCGATCTCGGTATACAAGACCAAGCACATGCTCACCCTTGCCGAGGGAGTGATGGACTTAAAAACGCCGATCCTCTTTGTGATCCCCAAAAAGCGCGACTACTCGTTTATCAAAGAAGGGATCGGGAAGATTGAGGAAGGCACCGAGCGTTCCGCCTTTATCATCGGCATGGGCGACCTCATCATGCCCGCGATCCTCGTGGTATCTGCCGCGATCTTCACCCACGGGACAAAATATTTCGGCCTTTTTAACCTGCCGGCGCTCGGGGCAATTATCGGCTCGGTCTGCGGCCTTGTCATCCTGCTTCACTTCGTGATGTCGGGAAAGCCGCAGGCCGGCCTGCCCCCGTTAAATGGCGGGACGATCCTCGGGTTTCTCATCGGCTGGGCTCTCATCGGCTTTGCGTGAGGATTCCCAGTCCTTTTTGTGGGAGAGGAGCTCGGCGAGCACCTCGTCCACCCCGTCTTTTGTCTCCGTTGACATGGAGCGGTAGCCTTCCGCAACCGTAAGGTCGGACTTGTTTGCCACGACAATCACCGGAACGCTGACCATGCCCTTTACCTCGTCGAGCAGCCGCAGCTGCATCTCCATGGGGTACCCGCAGTGCTCGGAGGGGTCGAGGACATAGAGGATCACGCTTGCCACGTTCATCATTGCGGAGAGCGCCTGCCGTTCGATGGGGTTTCTCTCTTCGGAGGGGCGGTCGAGGATACCCGGGGTATCGACGAACTGGACCCGTTCCCTGCCGGTCTGGCGGAGTCCTACGATCACGCCCTTTGTCGTGAACGGATAGGACGCAATCTCGGGCGTTGCCGTGGAGACCAGCCGGATAAAGGAGGACTTGCCGACGTTCGGATATCCCGCAATCACGACCGTAAATGCATCCTCGACATGGGGCAGCTTGCGGAGGGTATTCCTGACCTCGTTTAAGAAGTGCAGGTCATCGTCGATCTGGTGGACCATGGAGGCAAGCCGCGCCACCGCACGTTTCCGGTACACCATGGTATCGGCTGCTTTCCGTGTCTGGACCGCGATCTCGTGGCCTACCATCTTCGTGTGCTTTGCCGCCCAGCCGACCGCCCCGAGGGACTGCTTGATCTTATCGACCCCGTAGAGGATATCGGCCATCTCCCGGTAAAAGGGCGGGATCTTTTCAAACTCAGGGAATCCCCGGATGATGTAGACCAGCCGGTCGTGGATTGCCGCGCCGACGGCTCTTACAAACTCTTCGTTAGCCCGATCCTTGTTTGTCTTCTCTTTACGCTTTTTTGCTGCACGGCGAAAGCTCCGGTCAAGGATCTCATCTGCTGTGGGCACTGTCGGCATCCGTTCGAATTCCACAAAACTCCAACCTATATATCCATAGACAGTTATACGTCTTATCGTTATGGAGCTCTCGCTCATCCAGAAGGATATCTTAATCACGCTCATTACCCTCTATCACCAGCAGTCGCATTCCATCAAAGGCGAGGAGATTGCCGATATGATCATGCGCAACCCGGGTACTGTGCGCAACCAGATGCAGTCCTTAAAGGCGATCGGCCTTGTGGATGGCGTGCCCGGGCCAAAGGGCGGGTATATCCCTACGGAACTGGCGTACAAGGAGCTCAACTTAAATGTCTCGGGCGGGGACTACGATGTCCCGATCAGCCGCGATGGCGTGGAGGTCAAAGGCGTGCACGTGCAGGAGGTGGACTTTACCACCCTCTGCCACCCGGACATCTGCCATGCGGTAATCAAGCTCGTGGGCAGCTCGAAGATCTTCGACATTGGCGACAAGATTACGATCGGGCCGACCCCGGTGAACAAACTGCTGATTCGGGGCGAGGTCTTTGGGAAAGACGAGGTCAAGCAGTCGCTTCTCATTGCCACGTCCGAGATGATCTCGCTCCCCAAGCAGCCGATCAAGGCCTACATGAGTACGCCGCTCTTATCGCTTGCAAGCACATCGACACTCCGCGATGCGGTAGCCCTCTTTACCCGGGAGCATATCCATGGCGCACCGGTGATTGACGGGGAACACCTTGCAGGGATTGTCACGATGAGCGATATCACAAAAGCCCTCGACCAGGACCTGCCCTTAAAGACCCCGGTCTCAAAGGTGATGACAAAGGAGGTTGTCGAGGCTCCGTCCGACATCAAGCTCTTTGAGGTGGTCCGGCGGTTCAAGGAACGCGAGATCGGGCGGTTGATCGTGACCGAGAACAATAAACCGGTCGGGATCCTCACCCAGTCCGATGTTATCCGGGTCATCCCCTCGCTCTGAGTGTGAGGCATCGGCAACGACCGGATAATTTCCCTTTTTTCCCCGGCAGTACGGAAAAATAACCAGAATTGCCGGTTGGATTCAGAAAAGCGCCTTTCCTGCCCCGCCATTTCAGAACAATTTAAATAGTAACAGGGCTGTATTTTTTTTCATGACTCGTACGTTTGCCCGCAGTCTTTCGCGGAAAAAGATCATGAGCAACGATGGAAAGCTCGTCGGTGTGCTCAAGAACCTCCGGGTCGATTTCGATTCGGGGCAGGTCCTCGATTTAATCATCCACCCGGACCAGTCCTTTGTGACCGACGGGTATGCATTAGAAGACGGCAACCTGCTTGTCGTTCCCTTTGAGGCAGTAAAGGACATCAAGGACTATATCGTCGTCGACCGTTACCTTGCCCGGAGATAGGGCCGATACTTTTTTACGGCTTGTACAAAGCCGGTTCCATACCCCGCGTCCATCACGTCAGAGGCGGCCTTTTTTGTTTCGGGATGGGCATTTGCAACCGTGACCCCTTTACCGGCAGCAGCGATCATGCCGGCGTCGTTAATCCCGTCGCCGATGGCAAAAAAGTCTTTTGGGGAGAGCTCCAGGTCGCGGGCAAGGAGGGAAAGGGTCGTTCCCTTGCTGACGCCTTCAGACTGGAGGTGGATGGCAAACCCGGTGTCGATCACCTGGACCGGCTGGCCGGCGAGTACTTCTTTTACTTCGTCTGCCGGCACCGTGCGGGCAAAGGCAAGGTCCGCGAACCGGTACGCGAGGTTGTAGTACTCCAGGGAAATGCCCTTCTTTTTGAAATGCGCTTCTACCGTTTCAAGGGCCCTGCGGCAGACCGCCTGGTCGCCGATAACATGGATTTCGCCGGAGTACCCGATACGGTACACCCCCCCGTTCTCGGCAATGAACGTGCCTTTCGTGCCCGCCATTTTGCAGAGGGCGTCCATGAAACAGGAGGTATTCCCGCTTGCAAGGACGACCTCGATGCCGTCCTGTGCAAGCTCCTGGAGACCTGCCAGAGCTTCCGGGTCGATTCTCCGGGCTGGATCCGTTATTGTCCCGTCAATATCCGTAACAAGCGCACTTAACACGGTTTAAGTCCCGCCTCTTCGACCATGAACGGAGCCTCTCCCTCGGGAAGGTTCGGGCTGTCCACGAGCCGGGCAATCCGTTTGCCTGCCTTGCTCTTACGCAGGTAGATACGGAAGGTTGCAGTGTGGCCCACGATGTTTCCCCCGATGGGCTTTGTCGGGTCGCCGAAGAAGACTGCGGGGTTGGACATGACCTGGTTTGTTACAAGGCCGACCGCGTTGTGCTCGTCGATGAGCTTGAAGAGGTCGTGCATGTGCCGGTTGAGCTTCTGCTGCCGTGCGGCGAGCGTGCCACGGCCGGCGTACTCGGCACGGAAGTGGGCGGTGAGCGAGTCGATGATAAAGAGTTTCACCGGCTTGTCGGTCTCTTTGAGCTCGTTTGCAAGATCGCGGGAGTTCTCGACGAGGAGCATCTGGTGGTCCGAGGTGTGGGCCCGGGCAATGTGGATATTGTCAAGGAACGTCTGGGTATCCGGGACACCGTCTATCCCAAGGCCGGCAACCATCTGTTCGATACGCTCGGGACGGAACGTGTTCTCGGTATCGATGTAGATCACGCTGCCGTTCATGCCGCCCTGTTCCTCGGGCAGCTGGACGTTGACTGCCAGCTGGTGGACGATCTGGCTTTTACCGGAACCGAATTCACCGTAGAGTTCGGTGATTGCCTGCGTCTCAAGGCCGCCACCGAGAAGTGCATCTACTTCGGGTACGCGGAACGAGAGCTTTTTGATCTCCTTCCTCTGCTCGAAGATGTCTTTTCCGGTCCTGAAACCACCGATATCTGCGGCCTCGCGGGCGGCTTTTATGATCTTCTTTGCCGTGGACTCGGAGATCTCGGTGATCTCGGAGAGCTCGGCAGGCGAGGCGGTTGCAATGCTCTCGACCGAAAGGTATCCTGCTTCGCGCAGCTTGTCAGCGGTGGACGGCCCGACTCCGGGCAGATCCTCTATATCCAGTGGTTTGTCAGCCATTTCTTGTTACATCTCCTATGGCACAACACCATTTTAATTCTCGCTATATAACCCGGGGCCCTGCGGGGGGTGAAAGTGAAAAAGTATCAGGGCCGGGATGCTTCCAGCCGTGCGATAAGAGCGGCGAGACGCCCGGCAACATCCTGCAGATCCTTTTCGGCCGGTACCGCAGTATCGGGGATGATCCGGCTGCCGGCAAGCACCCCGGTGACTGCGATCTCGGTACCGGCCGGGTAATCGCCCTCGACAAGGTAGCGTTCGGTCCCGTTGTCGATGAACGTGCCCCCGTTCCCGGGGATTACCGTCCCGGTAAAGACGACTGCCCGGCGCTCTTCCTGCGGAAGCCGGAAGACGCTCCCCCTGCCAACGCCAAGCTCGATCCCGACGAACCGTCCTGCCCGGGCGGACCCGTGGTAAATCTCGACCCGGGTGCCCGGGCGGACCGGCTGGAGGGCAAAATCTCCCCAGAGCACCACCGCGAGATCGTCGGTCCCGTCGCTGATGCGGATGTTTCTCACCCACGACGGGTTGCCGGCCTTGGTGGTGAATGACCGGGGTTCCTGCACAGCCTTTACCTCGCCCGTGACGGAGTACTGTCCGGTATCCGCGACTGCCCCGAGCGGGGTAAAGGGAACGGTCACGGCCGTGTCCGTGAGGGTCACCGTGCTTGTCTCATCTATACTGTAAGCCCGGCCCTCTGCACGCCGGTCGGGCTTTGCCCCGGTAATATGGACCGTGCTTCCCGGTGCTATGCCCAAAAGAAGGTCGGGTGCCCAGGCAACGAGCCGGGCAGTACCCTGTGCATCCCCGACAAGGCACTCCCTGAGTTCCCCGGTCGTCCCGTCACGGCGGGAGAAGGTGCGGGGCTCGTCTGCATTGATCACGACAACATCGAGATCAACCGGCTCCATCGAGATGCTGTTTCCCGCCGTTGCCGCACAGGTAATCTCGCAGGTGACCTTCCGGAGCGCAAGGGCATAGATCTCCCTCGTGCTGTTTGCCGGGTGCCTCCCGATCACTTCCAGCACGTCGCCAATAACGATCTCGCAGACCGCTCCCGCCCGCTCGTCCCAGAGCACGATCCGGGTGGTACCGGTCTCGTCTCCGGCAAGGATTGTCGCAACCCATCCCTTCTCCCCGTCTTTCCGGTCGAACTCCTTTGGCTCGGTCTTGTCGACGACCTTTGCAAAGAAACAAAAAAGGCTGGATTTCCCCGAGAGTTCCTTTACTTTGACATGCTGGCGCCCGAGTGCATCGACCACAAGCATCGCCGCGGTCGGCTCGTCGAGGAGATCCCCGCACTCGTCGATCTTTGCCTCTACGCGCCGTTCGAACTCTTCCTGGCTGATGAGGTCGTCGACCAGCGCATAGTGGAAGAGGACCACGATATACTCCCTACCGCTGCCAGGGTGGCCGGATCATGGTGCCGGTCAGGTCGGCAAGTGTCTCGCCGCGCCGCATGAGCGCCTCTTCATTGCCGTGGATGAGGACTTCAGGACAGCGGGGCCGGCCATTGTACTGCGAGGACATAGCGTACCCGTATGCACCGGCGTCCAGCACGGCGATCAGGTCTCCTGCCGCAAGTTCGGGCAGCTTCCGGTCTGCGGCAAGGATGTCCCCGGTCTCGCAGATCGGCCCGGTCACGGTGTATTCGGAGGTGAGCGGGGCGTCCGCACGGTTTGCGACAACGACCTCGTGGTAGGAGTCGTACATTGCGGGCCGTATGAGCAGGTTGAACCCCGCGTCAACGTTCGCAAACCGCTTGTGGGCGGCCTTTGTCGAGTTCACCCTTGTGAGAAGGACCGTTGAATCGGCAACAAGGAACCGGCCCGGCTCGATCCAGAGCGTGGGGGTGATCCCCGCTTTCTTAATCCCGTCAAGGAAGACCGGCATCACGGCATTCGCGTAGTCCTCCGGCGTCGGTGCCGGATCGGTATCGTGGTGGTACGGGACGCCAAGGCCGCCGCCGAGATCGAAGAACTCGAGCTTCACGCCCATATCGGCGAGTTCCTTTGCAATTCTCACCATGACCTCTGCTGCCTTTGCAAACGGTGCTACTTCGAGGATCTGCGAGCCTATGTGGCAGTGGATCCCGACAGGTTTTACGTGTTTGCAGGCCAGCGCTTCCCGGTATGCCGCAGGGATCTGCTCGTGCGGGATCCCGAATTTGCTGGTTTTCAGGCCGGTAGCGATCTTCGGGTGGGTCGGGACTTCGAGCGCCGGGTTGACCCGGAACGAGACCTCCGCAACTTTACCGGCCTTTGCCGCGATTGCATCGAGCTGGTGGAGCTCATCAAGGGAATCGAGCGAGACTTTCACGCCGTGCTTTACTGCAAGGGCATGGTCCGTGGGGGTCTTTGAGCTGCCGTTAAAGAGCAGCTTTTCCGCCGGCATCCCCGCTTCGAGGGCGAGGGCGAGTTCGCCTGCGGAAAAGATGTCCGCCCCGGCGCCGAGTTTTGCGAGCGCCCTCATCACGGCAAGGTTGCCGTTTGCCTTTGCCGCAAAGAGGACCTGTATCTTCTCGTACCGTTTGGAGAGCGCGGCACGGTACGCCGTAAAGTGCTCGCAGATCCGGTCCTCGCTGGTCACGTAGAGCGGGGTGCCGTATTTTGCGGCAAGGGTAACGCAGTCCTGGCTCCCGATGTGCAGGTGGCCTCCTTTGACCGCGAGGTGAGAGGGAAGTTTCACAGCGATAACCTCCGCATCCGTTCAAGAGCCTCGCGTATCCGCTCCACCGGCCGGGTGATTGCAAACCGGACATAGCCCTCGCCCGCGGAACCAAAGCCAACGCCGGGGGTCACGACGATACCGGCTTCATTCAGGAGCTTTGCCGTAAAGGACATGCAGTCCTTTACCGGCATCCAGACATAGAATGTCGCCTTCGGGGAGGGAACATCAAAGCCGAGCTCTCGAAGCCCGCCGACCAGTACGTCGCGGCGCTCCTGGTAGATAGCACAGGCCTCTCTGACGCAGTCCTGGGGGCCCGAGAGGGCGGCAATTGCCGCGTGCTGGACAGCGTTAAAGACCCCGGAGTCAACGTTGGTCTTGACCCGGCCAAGGCCGGACAGGATCTCCGCATTCCCGACTGCCATCCCGATCCGCCAGCCGGTCATGTTGTAGGTCTTCGAGAGCGAGTGCATCTCGATCCCTACCTCCATGGCCCCTTTTGCCTCTAAAAACGACGGGGCTTTGTAACCATCGAATGCTACCTCGGAGTACGGGTTGTCCGAGACAACCACGATGTTATGGTCCGCGGCAAAGTCCACGACCTCTTTGTAAAACGAGAGGGGGGCAATGGCTGCCGTGGGGTTGTTCGGGTAGTTGATGAACATGAGCTTTGCCGAGCGGACAACCTTGTCCGGGATATTGTCGAGGACCGGGAGGAAATTATTCTCCCGCAGGAGCGGCATCTCGTGGACTTTTCCTTCGGAAAACAGGGTGCCGGTCGAGTACCCCGGGTAGCCGGGGCTCGGGGCGAGCACGTAGTCGCCCGGGTTCACGAATGCCTCGCCGATATGGGTGATCCCGTCTTTTGAGCCCATCAGGGCAAGGGTTTCTTTTGCAGCATCGAGCCTGACCCCGAACCGCTTGTGGTACCAGCCGGCAACAGCCTCGCGGTACGCCGGCATCCCGGCATACGAGGGGTAATGGTGGTTTGCTGGGTCGCGTGCGGCGGTGCAGAGGGCTTCTACTATGTGGGGCGGGGTGGGGAGATCCGGGTCGCCGACGCCCAGATCGATTATGTCCACACCTTTTTTCTGCTGCTCTGCTTTCATCTCGTCAATCCGTGCAAAAAGGTACGGCGGGAGATTGCTCATGCGTGCGGAATACATACGTGTACCTATCATTGGAGCAGGCGCTACTAGAAAGTTACCCAGATACGGGACAGACCGTATACCCTTATCTGTCGGGAGCCGCTAACACCCACCCATGGAGACAGGACAAAAAACCGAACCGCCCGGGGAGATCTGCGTCCTGTACGTGACCGCCCCGCCATCGCAGTCGGAGGCCCTCGCAAAGAGCCTCCTCTGTAAACGCCTTATTGCCTGTGCAAATATTACCCCGGTAAGATCCCTGTACCGCTGGAAAGGCAAAGACTGCGACGACAAAGAAGACCTGCTCATCATAAAAACGAGAAAAAGCCTCGTGCAGGCAGTCATTGCCGCGGTAAAAGCAGAGCACCCCTACGAGGTCCCGGAGATCATTGCACTCCCGGTCATTGCCGGCCACCTGCCCTATAGTGACTGGGTGTACGCGGAGACTGAACAGGCAATACCGGGGACTGCCCCGGCCGCATAGCGAAGGTTTTTCCATGCCCCGGCGTATGCTGTACAAGGCTTGATATGGCAGGGAACGATACCACGACCGAAGCTTTGCAGGCAAAGAAGACGGCAGTCCTTGTCCTCGGCTGCCCGCAGGTCCCGGTGCAGACAAGCATTGCGCTGTACCTGGCAGACAAACTGTCCGGGGCGGGCATTGCCCCGGTGATTGCCGGGAACAAGGCGGCAAACACCCTCCTTGTAGTCGCCGACCCGAAACGGCATTACCTAAAAGAGGTCATGGACCTCGACCGGGCGGTTGCCCAGATATCCGACAAGAAGCGGGATTTCGACCTCTGCTTTGTCTTTATCCACAACGATGCCGGGGTCAGCTATGCCGCGACCATGGCAGCGATCTCGAAAGCAGCGATCTACCCGGTGATCTACGGCGAGCACTGGGAGGAGATGGCTGCCCAAATCACCTTCCCCTGCACAAAAATTGCCGCAAAGGCCGTGCACAATCCCCTGCCTTTAAAGAAGATAATCGACGAGGTGGCACCGTCATGGGCTGCGTAGAATCACTCCCCTACGAGGTTGTCATAAAGGACGCCTCGTTCAAGGAATGCCGGGAATACATCAAAAGCCATTTCCCCGAATCCATCGATGTGGAGCCGGGATTCAAGATCTTCGATGTCCACACTATCGGCGTCCCCCCGATCGCAGTGGGCCTGGACGGCAATTTCGTGATCTTCCCCTACACAAAGCCCTGCCACGGGACCTTCCTGCTAAGGGTCGAGGATGCACAAGAGGCCGCCCGGCTCCGTGCATTAAAAAAATAGGTATCACGGAGACCGGGACTGCATATCCCCCGGGTGTCTCCCGATCGTCCCTTCCCGTAACAGGGGAGAAAATATAATAATTGGTGTGCGCGAAGTAATAGTATAAAAAGGGATTTTTGAACATATGGAATCAAAAGGAAAAGTGCTTCTGGTTGACGACGAGGAGATCATCATCGATGTCTCAAAGGAAGTACTCAGGTTTCTTGGCTACGATGCAGTCTTTGCCCGGGAAGGCAGGGCTGCAATGGATCTGTACCGCCAGGAAAAAGAGGCAGGCAGGCCCTTTGACCTTGTTATCATCGATCTCACCATGCCTGAAGGAATGGACGGGCGCGAGACGATCGAAAAGCTCCGCGAATACGACAGCAGCGTAAAAGCGGTTGTCTCAAGCGGCTATGCGAACGATCCGGTTGTTCAGGATTTTGGCAGGTATGGTTTTTCAGGCCGGCTCACGAAGCCCTACCGGATCAACGAGATGAAGGCCATTCTCGAAGAGCTGATCCAGAAATAATCTTTTTTTAGCCCGTCACTATCCCAACATATATACCGTTTCCTGATCACCAGTCTGGTAGTGGGAGCTGGTTATGAAGGACATATCCGTACTCATCGGTGGCAGGGCAGGAGACGGGATCAACAGTGCCGGTGCAGTCGTGGCCTGGCTTTTCTCCCGGCTCGGGTATTACGTATTTGTATCAACGGATTATCCCTCCCTTATCCGGGGAGGCCATAATTTTACCATGGTCAGGGCCGCGGATCATCCGGTCGGGGCATACAATGACCGGTTCGACTACCTGGTAGCGCTCAACCAGGAGACGCTGGACCTTCACGCACCGCACTGTCCCGACTGCATTATTGTGGCAAATGCCGATCAGGTCAAAAAGCCCGGCTCCGGGCAGACTATTTCTGTAGGGGAGATCCTCAAAGAGGAATCTGCCCCACCGGTCACCGGGAACTCCGCGATGATCGGTGCATTTGCAAAAGCTGCGGGAATTCCCTGGAAGACCCTCGAAGAGGTCTTTACGGCACATATGCCAAAGGCAGCAGATGAGAACCTCCGGGTTGCACGGCGGGCATACGGTGCGGTTAATACGGTACGGCCGGTCCCGGTCCTTGGAAAGGCACCGCTGTCCCTTATCACCGGAAACGAAGCGATCGGCCTTGGTCTTGCCTCCGGCGGCCTTGACTCCTATATCGCCTACCCGATGACTCCCTCCTCCACACTTCTCCATTACCTTGCAGGCAATGCGGAACGGCTCGGGATCACGGTCTTCCACCCGGAGAGCGAGATCGCGGTGATCCTTGCCGGGATCGGGAGCGCGGTCGCCGGGAAAAAGACCGCAGTCGGAACATCCGGCGGAGGATTTTGCCTGATGACCGAAGGACTCTCTTTTGCCGGGATGGCAGAGGTCCCCCTCGCAATCCTTGTCTCGCAAAGGACCGGGCCGTCAACCGGTCTCCCCACCTACACAGGTCAGGCGGATCTCCGGTTCGTACTCCATGCCGGGCAGGGGGAGTTTCCCCGGATCGTTGTTGCCCCCGCCGATGCCGGGGAGGCATATGTCTGGTCGGACGCCGCGCTCCGGCTGGCCTGGAAGTACCAGGTCCCGTCGATCGTGCTCTCCGACAAGTCTCTTTCAGAGAGTACCTACAGCCTCAGGTATGAAGATCTGGCGCTGCTCTCCATTGGGGAACGCGGCACTGCGGGGGACAATGACGTCCCGTACCGGAGGTACCGTACCACCCTTTCAGGAGTATCGCCCCTTGCATTTCCCGGAACCACCGGCGCCGTTGTCAAGACCAACAGTTACGCTCACGATGAAGACGGGATCACAACCGAAGACGCGGCCCTTGTTGCAGAGATGGCGGACAAGCGCCGGCGAAAGGAAACTGCCCTTATCGAAGAGCTGGCACACCTTCCCTGCGTTAGTACCGGGGGAAAAACAGATGCCCCGGTTGCGCTCCTCTGCTGGGGTTCTGTCGGAAACGCGTGCAGCGAGGTGGCTGCGGAACTGGGCCTTCGGGTGATCCGGCCGCTCGTACTCTCACCGTTCCCGGACCGGCAGTTCACCGATGCCTGTACCGGGGTGGAGCGCCTGATCGCTGTTGAGGAGAACGCAACCGGGCAGCTGGCGTCGCTCGTGAAAGAACACGGGGGCAGGGCAGACGCTACGGTCCTCAAGTACGATGGCCGGCCGTTCACGCCCGAAGAACTGAAACTGCGGGTACAGGAGGTGCTCGCATCATGACCCGGAACCTGATCACCCCGGCCCAGAACACCTGGTGCCCGGGCTGCGGGAACTTCTCGATCCAGCACACGCTCAAGGATATCCTCGCCGGCATGGAAAACGAGGGAAGATCTCTGGACAACGTGGTGCTCGTCTCCGGAATCGGCTGCCACGCGAAGATCGCCGATTACCTCAACATCAGCACGGTCTATACCCTCCACGGGCGGACGATCCCGGTGGCGACGGGGCTTAAACTTGCAAACCCGGAACTTACCGTGATCTGCTGTGCCGGGGACGGGGATGCATATGCCGAAGGGCTCGACCACCTGATCTTTGCGGCCAAGAGAAATATCGATCTCACCATGATCGTCCACAACAACCGGGTCTATGGTCTCACTACCGGCCAGTACACGCCAACTTCGCCGCTCGGGTTTAAAGGGAAGTCCACGCCCACAGGGACAGCCGAGTACCCGTTCAACCCGCTGGAACTGATGCTTGCCGGGGGAGCCACCTATGTTGCCCGGGGGTATACGAGGAAGATGCCCCAGCTGGCCGCACTCATCCGGCAGGGCATTGCCCACAAGGGTTTTGCCTTCATCGACGTCCTCCAGATCTGTGCAAGCTTCTTTAACATGACCGAATATTACCAGTCCCGGGTCTACGACCTTGCCGGCCACGATCCGGCGGACTTCGATCAGGCCTGCAAAAAAGCCCGGGAATGGGACTACAACCGCGATGCCCCCATCGCCCTTGGGGTATTCTATGAGAAAGGGTATCCTGCCTTTAACGATCGCTTCCCCTTAAAAAAGGCGATGACTGCCGAGGAGCGACAGCAGCAGATCCACGATCTTTTTGTGGCTGCAACATGAATATCCGGAAGGGATCCGCAAATGATACCGGCAGACCGCAAACAGTGTAGGTATGATTCAGGGGTGGAATAACGGATACTTCCAAAGAGGGCCCCGTGATGCCCCCGACGGATCAGCAGCAGCCGTCCACGGTATCCCTTATCCTTATCCCGTTCCTGATCGTTGCTGTCTGGATCATTGAAAATTACCTGTTCTCCGGGGGAGATCTGGTATCCTTAAAGACATCTGTTTCGGGACTCCTCCTCTATACGTTCCTTTCGTGTATCCTCGTCGGGATCATCGTGCCGCTCATCCGGATCCGCGCGGCCTTCCGGGCCGGGGCGGTAAATATGTTCCAGCTAGGGTTTCGATCCCTGCGGCGTACGGTCGCGGCCGTCGGCCTGACCATCCTGGCAGGATATACAATCATTCTCTTAATGAGGGTGTACGGGATTGGGCCGGGCAGGGATGCCGGGTTTTTCCTCTTTGTTTATTTGTTCCCGACAACCATTGCAGCGACAATGATCGTCTGGGGACTCCTGGGAACCCATATTCAGGCATATGTACGGAACGGAGGAGTCCTCGTATCCATCGTCACCGGGGTGATAATGACGGCACTTCTCTTTGCATGCTCAATGACCCTGCTTCTGGCGTCCGGCAGGATAGCGGAGGCCTTCCCGGGGTACCTGGCCGCAGGTATCGTTGCCGCCCTCTTCTTCTTTGCGGTGCGGGACATCTATGCCACGATTATCGCAGTCACCTGCGCCCTTGTCGTGATCGCAGGGTCTGTACCGGATTTTTCCATCCCGTATTCCCTTGCTCCCGCTGCGATCCTCTGCTCGTTTCTTACATTCGGGGTCCTTCTCGCAGCCCACGGGCATTTTTCCCGCCACTATACTACCGTGAAACTGCCATAAAACCGGCAAACCGCGAGAGTTTGCACAGTTTTTTGGTATTCCGGGTCTTCCCCGCCAGCGTATCGCCCAAAAAAGCCAAATTTTATGAATCTGTGAGATGAACGGTATGCATATGTCTCACGTAAAAGTATACGGACCGCTGCTGGGTCTGCTTCTTATCGCGTGCGTGCTCCTTGCCGGCTGTTCAAGCCAGTCCTCTACCTCAGTAACAACCACGGTTCCGACCACGCAGGCAACGGCAAAGTACACTGCCGGCGATGTTGTCGCAAAGACATCCTCTGCCCAGACCGGGGTCTGGCTGATCGTGTCATACGATTCAGCTAAGGATCAGTACGAGCGGACAACTATCGTAAAGAATTCCGATGGATCCTGGGGCCACCGGGAAACGAGCACGACAGAAAAGTTCCCCCGTGCGGAGATGGAGAAATTATATCCCGCCAAAATCACGCATGTCTCCGTCACGTCCATCCAGGTCCAGACACCCACCATCGCAACCACGGCAACAACCGTTGCATCGGGACCGGCGCCATCTATAACCTCGATATCTCCCACGAGCGGTGCAACCGGATCTACGGTCAGCCTGACCATCAACGGCAACAATTTCCAGAGCGGTGCAACCGTGCGCCTGATCCAGCCGGGAAAGATGCCCGTCGTGGCAACCGGGGTCTCTGCCTCCTCAAACCAGATCACCTGCAATGTCGCACTGAGCAACCTGGATGCCGGAACCGCTAATATCCAGGTCACGAACCCTGGCGGCCAGTCAACCTCGCTCCCGGGTGCATTTACGATCGGTGCCGCATCGCCGACCATCTCCAGCTTCAGCCCTACAAGCGGTGATCTCGGCGAATCGATCACCCTGACCGTCAACGGGCAGAATCTGGCCAACGTTCTCTCGGTAATTCTTGTGGGCTCATCAGATTCCCAACAGATTCCCTGTACGGGTATCTCAAACGGAGGAACATCCACAAAGCTGACCTGCAATCTTGCGATCTCCTCATCTGCAACATCCGAGACGTATGTGGTAAAAGTTATTGGTGACGGAGGGGTTGCGGGAACCTCCGGTTCCACCTTTACCGTTACGAACAAGACAGCATGATACCCTATTACCTATTTTTCCCGGTCTGTTGATGCCTGAAATGCCGGTGACAGGATGGAGACACTCCTTTTTTCGGTTCTGATCCTGGGCGTTACCGGCTGTGCGATCGGTTTTGCTTCCGGCTTTTTTGGGATAGGCGGGGGTTTTCTCATGGTGCCGGTGCAGTACTGGCTGCTCACCAGCCTCGGGTTCGATCCAACCCTCTCCCTTCGGATCGCATTTGGCACCAGCCTTGCCGTTATCGTGCCGACGGCACTCTCCGGCACCTGGGGCCACCACTGCCGGCGCTGCGTACTGGTGCGTCCCCTGCTCCTGATGATAATCCCCGGTATTCTCGGGGCGGTCACCGGTGCGGCAATTACCATCCACGCACCGGGCAGGCTCATGGAATGCCTTTTTGGCGTACTTCTCCTCCTTGCAGCAGCACGGATGTTCCTTTCCGCAATTCCCACCGGGGACGGGCAGATCCGGCAGAATCCCGGCTTGTACCTGATATGGGGATTCGTGTTTGGCCTTGTCTCCGGGCTTTTTGGGATTGGCGGCGGGATCGTGATGGTACCGGTGATGACAACCGTTCTTGGCATTCCCCTTCGTCAGGCCATCGGTACATCGACGGCGTTTATGTTCTGCTCGGCTGCGACCGGCGTGGTGTCTTATATCGTGGGAGGAATGGGCGTTCCCGGTCTGCCCCCGTTCTCCTTTGGATATGTCAACGGGATGTTCTGGGCGGTTCTCGCCCTTGCAAGCGTGCCCTTTGCACTTCTGGGAGTCCGTGCCGCACATACCATCCCGCCGGAGAAGATCCGTCTGCTCTTTGTTTTGGTAATGCTCGGAATGGGAACCTATATGATATCAGGCATTGCCTGACGTGATTGACGGGCGGCAGATACTACAAGTACTATCGAAATAATTATTCCCTGCGCTCTACCACACTCTACCAGCCGTAAAAAGGAATGGTTTTTACGGATCGATACACGTGTAATTTCCAGCGGACCTGTCTGCCATCCGAAACAGGGGAACGGGAGCAGGATATCCCACGGGGTGTTGATTTGCCCGCTGACCGGACCTGCCCGGCGGGGTTTGCATCAAAAGACCGATTCAAAAAAGAGGAGTAAAACTGGTAATTATGGTTTCCCGAGAACTTGTGCCCGGCGTGTACTGGGTCGGCGCCTATGATTTTGACCGGCGGATCTTCGATGAACTGATCCCGCTGCCGGAAGGAACGACATACAACGCGTATCTGGTAAAGGGCAGCGAAAAGACGGCCCTGATCGATACGGTCGATCCGACCAAGGAGTATGATCTGATCTCGAACCTTGTCAAGCTCGGCATCGAGAAGATCGACTATATCGTGATCAACCATGCGGAACAGGATCATGCAGGTTCGCTCCCGATGGTGCTTGAGTTCTATCCTGACGCGCAGGTAGTCACCAATGCCAAGTGTCGGGACCTCCTTATTGCCCTCCTGCATCTCCCCGAAAGCCGGTTTACCATTATCGAAGACAACGGGACCCTCTCGCTGGGAGACCGGACGCTCCGGTTTTTGATCACGCCCTGGACGCACTGGCCCGAGACCCAGCTGACGTTCCTTGCCGAAGACCGGATCCTCTTTCCCTGCGACCTCTTCGGGTTCCATGCTGCAACTACCGAACTCTTTATCACCGACGAGGCATGGGCCTGCCGGTCGGCAAAACGGTATTATGCAGAGATCATGATGCCGTTCCGCAGCAGCATCAAGGGGTACGTGGAACGGGTGCGGGAACTCGATCCGGCCATTATCGCTCCCAGCCACGGCCCGCTGTACAAAAATCCGAAGTTCATCCTCGATGCGTACGCCGGATGGGTTTCGGACGAGGTCAAAAACGAGGTTATCATCCCATATATCTCGATGCACGGGAGCACGGCAAAGATGGTGGATCACCTCACCGGGGCCCTTGTCACCCGGGGGATTGTGGTAAAGCCTTTTAACCTCTCCCGGACGGATACCGGCGAACTTGCCTGTTCCCTTGTCGATGCAGCAACCCTTGTGATCGCCACGCCGACGGTCCTCTTTGGCCCGCACCCTTCCGTTGTATCGGCAACCTACCTTGCAAACGTGCTCCGGCCCAAGACCCGGTTTGCAACCGTCATCGGGTCCTACGGGTGGGGCGGCAAGACCGTTGAGACTATCACAAAGATGCTCGACCATGTCAAGGTCGAACTTCTCCCCCCGGTTACCGTGCTTGGCGAACCGGACGAAAAGGCCATGCTGGACCTTGACCGGCTGGCAGACGAAATCTTAAAGAAGCACAAAGAACTCAACATCGTATAAAGGAGGGTGTAACCATGACAAAACTGCTTGAAGTCTACAAGTGTATGGTCTGCGGGAACATCGTAAAGGTCGTCCATGCATCCGGAGGAACACTCGTCTGCTGCGGGCAGCCGATGGTGCTCCAGCAGGAAAAGACCGAGGACCAGGGAAAAGAGAAGCATGTCCCTGTCGTCGAGAAGACTGCCAACGGTATCCTCGTGAAGATCGGCGCCGTTCCCCACCCGATGGAAGAGAAACACTACATCGAATGGGTCGAGGTCCACGATGGGGAGAAGGTCTATGTCCGGTATTTCAAACCTGGCGAGAAACCCGAGGCAGAGTTCCCGGTCAAGAGTGCCGAGGTAAAAGTCAGGGAATACTGTTCGGTCCACGGTCTCTGGACCAACAAGGCCTGAACCTTTACCATTCCTTTTTTTTTATCGTTTATGGCAGGCAAATGCTCATAGAGCACCAGCGACAACCACCTAAGTGATGCGCCGTCTCCTTTATCTCTCCACGATCGCTGCCGATCTGGGAGATATCTTCTTTTTTATCGCCCCGCTGACCGCGATCCCCCTCATAGTGACGGTGCTCTTTGCAGAGTGGTCCATCTTTCTTCCCATGGCGGTCGTCCCGGTCGTCTTTTTCCTGTTGGGGGCGGGGATGAAACACCTCCCAAGAAACGAGCGCGAGAACCGGCTCTCGACATCCCTGTGCTCGATCGCCCTCTTCTGGATGGCTTGTGCAATGGTGAGCGGCCTCCCGTTCCTGTTCGGCCTTAACATGAGTTTTACCGATGCGGTCTTTGAAGGGATGGCCGGGTGGACCGGGACAGCGTTTACCATGCTGCCATCCCTCGATACGGTCCCTTATACCCTGCTCTTCTGGCGCACGTTCATGCAGTGGATCGGTGGGATCGGGATCATCGCATACGTTATAGCCCTTGCAAGCAGCAGCGGGCTTTTCCAGGGAAAAATCTACCGGACGGAGAGCCGGGAGGAACCCCTGATGCCAAGCATCGTCTCGACCGGCCGGGCGATCTGGAAGATCTACGGCCTCCTGACATTTGTCGCCATCGGGCTCATCCTCTTTACCGGCCTCTCGCTCTGGGATTCGGTAAACCTGGCCCTGTCCGCGATCTCGACCGGGGGATTCTCCGTTGTCGATGGGGGGATCGCCTCGTACCACAACCTCATGCTCGAACTGCTCCTGGTCCCGATCATGATCGCCGGCGCACTCCCATTCCGGCTCTATTACCTGATAACCGAGAACCGGCGCTTCAGCCTTTTCGGGGACGAGCAGATCAAACTCTTCCTCGTGATTGCGGCGGCAGGGACCGCACTGCTGGCCTACGATCTGGTCTATTTCGGGAATACCGACATTCCCCTTGCCCTTGAACAGGGGCTCTTTATGGCGGTCTCCGCCCTGACCACCACCGGCTTCCAGATCACCGATATCGGCAACTGGGCGAGCGTCACGCTCCTCTTCCTTGCCATGCTGATCTTCATCGGCGGTGCTGCGGGAAGTTCCAGCGGGGGGATCAAGCTTAACCGGGTAGTCCTAGGCTTCCGGGCGCTGGTCTGGTGGTTCCGGCGGCTCTTCGTGAGCGGGAAGGTGCTGATCCCGTTTAAGAGCGAGGGCCGGGTGATCCCGCGGGCCACTGCCGAACTGGAGACCGCAAAGATGCTGCTGGTCATCATCCTCTCGGTAGTCGTGATCTTTATCGCAACCCTTACCGTCCTCCAGTTCCACGTAACGACATTCCCCAGTACCGATGTGCTCTTCGATGTGATCTCGGCTTTTTCCACCTGCGGGATGACGACCGGCTATGTCTCATCCTCCATGCCGGCCATCTCGAAATGGGTATTTATCATCGTCATGTGGGTGGGCCGTCTCGAAGTAATTCCGGTGCTCGTGCTCTTCCTTGCCCTGTTCCGCGGTTCCGACTAAAACCCCGGGGAACAGGTAACGCAATTATACTTTTCTTAACATCAGGAGGTCTAATATAACGTGCCGGCCCATAGTAGAACAATGAAACAGATCGCCCTGTACGGGAAAGGCGGCATCGGGAAGTCGACTACATCAGCCAATCTTTCCGCTGCGCTTTCTCTTGCGGGACATTCTGTCCTCCAGATCGGGTGCGATCCGAAGCGCGACAGTACCCGGATGCTGATGGCGGGCCGGCTGATCCCGACCGTGATGGATCTGGTGCGCGAGCGCGGCGCCAGTGCAGTAACCCCGCAGGATGTGGTCTTTACCGGTTTTCATGGCGTCCGCTGCGTTGAGGCGGGAGGCCCCGAACCCGGGGTTGGCTGTGCCGGGCGGGGAATCATCGCCACCTTCCAGCTGCTGGAGAAGTTCGGGACACTCACCGGGGACATCATCGTCTACGATGTGCTGGGCGACGTGGTCTGCGGCGGGTTTGCCATGCCGATGCGGGAGGGGTATGCGCAGGAAGTATACCTCGTGACCTCCGGGGAACTCATGTCCCTGTATGCGGCAAACAACATCTGCAAGGCGATCCAGCGGCTCGCAGCACGGCCGAAGAGCAGGTGCCGGATTGCCGGCGTGATCTGCAATGCCAAGAATATGCCCCGCGAAGAAGAGCTCGTTGCGGAGTTTGCGCGAAGGGTCAACAGTCACCTCATCCAGTACATACCCCGCGACCGGACCGTCCAGCTCGCAGAACTCGACCGGAAGACCGTGATCGAGTACGACCCGGCAAGCGAACAGGCACAGCGGTACCGCGATCTTGCGGCCCGGGTCATGGAAAACAGCCGGTTGACCATTCCCACCCCTCTTGAGATCGATGACCTCGAATCCCTTGCCCGCCAGTACGTGTAGGACTGCCGGCTGTACCCTGACCGGCGCACTCTCGGTGGTGACGCAGGTAACCGATACGGTTACGGTCGTCCACGGGCCGGGGGGCTGCACGCACCACAATTTTTCGCTCCTGTCCGCAACGGCTCTCGATAATGGCAGGCCTGCCCTTCCCCCGCTTGTTTCTACCGATCTGCGGGAGACCGACATCGTCTTTGGCGGCGAGGAGGCGCTCGACCGGACACTCACGCGGGTCATGAACGGAAATCCCGGAGCAATCTTTGTCCTTTCGACCTGCATTGTCGAGACGATCGGCGACGATATCGAGAAGATCTGCCAGGCACAGCAGGGCTGCCCGGTCATTATCGTGCCGACCGCAGGTTTTCTGGGAGGCTCGTTCCAGGCCGGCGTCAACAACGCGCTCATTGCCCTTGCAGCGATGGCGGAATCGTCAGCTCCCAACGGGAGGGTGAACCTCATCGGGGAAAAAAATCTCGAATATGAAGTCGAGGAGAACTATGCAGAAGTGAGCCGGCTGCTTTCGTTGCTTGGCCTGTCGGTGAACCTGCGCTTTGTACGGAACATTACCACGGATGAGATAGCGAGGCTTGGCGCCGCACGGCTCAACGTGCTCCGCGACCCGGCCCTTATCCCGGTGGGGGAATATCTCAACTCGCGCTTTGGCACGCCTTACATCACGGGATTTCCGATCGGTCTGTCCGGGAATTCCTCGTTTCTTGCCGAAGTTGCAAAAACCTGCGGGATAAACGGGACAGATGCGGTTACCCGCGAACGTGCCCGTGAAGGGGAACTCCTCGAAAAGTTCCATGACCTGGCGGGGGAGGGTGTCTTTTTCTCTCCTCTCCCCCCGGATCCCGAAGGGAGGATCGCGGCACGGGATCTTGCCCGTAATGTCGGCCTCCGTTTCTCAGATCAAGGAAACCCGGTGCCGGTCCCCGTGATCCCCCCCGTGGGACTGGCAGGAACAGAACGGTTACTCCACCGCTGGAGGAGGGCTATCTTTGCCTGAGTGCGGGACGCCGTTATGGCCGTGCGCCATGACCGGGGCTGCGGCATGCCTTGCCGGTTTCGAAGGGATCCATGTGGTTATCCACGGGTCGAGCGGCTGCTACTATTACCCCTCGACCCTGATCGGCGCCCCGCTCTACGGGACGTTTATCCTTGAAAACGAAGTTGTGTTCGGATCTGGCGACCGCTTAAAAGAGGTGATCGGCGACCTGTCAGGCAAAGGCGGCAGGATTGCCGTGATCACGACCTGTGTCCCGTCAGTCATGGGCGAGGACATCTCCGCGATCCTGCCGGAGAACGATATCATCCTTGTCGACAGCCCCGGTTTTGCCGGTGAACTCGAGACAGGATACCGGGCGGCACTGGCGGCACTCAGTCCTAAAGTCGACCCGAAGCGCAAAGGGGTCAACATCGACGGGGTCTCCCTCTCCGATCCGTTCCACAAGGGAAACATTGCAGAGGTCACGCGCCTGCTGCGCATGGCCGGCATCCCGGTCGGCACGGTCTTCTGCCGGGACTGGGCGGAGATGGCGGCACACGCGGCCCCGTTCACTATCGGGACAAACGCGGACTTTGCTTCCGGCGTAGGAAACTCACTTGGCGGAACCCTCGGGATACCCGCGCTCCGCGCCACGTTCGAACAACTGGAGCGCGAACTCCCCGAAGCCGACGCTTCACGGGTCTTTGAAGAGCTCGATCTTGCGGAAGGGCGGGTCATCGGGGTATGCGACCGGTTCCTCCGGCGCCATACCCCGCCTTCCGTTGCGATCTTTGCCGGGGCAGCCTATGCGGATTATGCCGCAGAAACGCTCAAAGCCTACCTCGATGCCGAGATCCGTTTTGTGGGGACAAGGAACGAACCCCCGGCCGGCAAAAAAACAGGGTACCGCAGGGAAAAGGCAAACGATCTCGGCGTGGTTGCAGAACGGATCCGGGAGGCTGCCCCGGATCTCGTGATCGGCTCCGCGTTCGAGCAACCGGTCTGCCCCGGTGCGGCATTCGTCGGGCTCATCCCCCCGCTCCAGGACCGTGTCCGTCTCACGTATCCCCCGCTTGCAGGTACCGAAGGTACGCTCCGGTTCGTGGAGGAGATACTCAATACCTGCATGGACCGTGTTAAACGCCGGAGTGTCCCGGAACGCTGACCTGCCCCTGAATCTCCGGGCATATCCTCTTCTTCGTCGATCCTTCACTTTCACCCCGCGCACGGTCCCGGGTTATATACCCGGTTTCCCAGATGCGTTACTACGACAAAAAGGTGGTCGTGTATGATGCAGAAAGCAGGCTATATCCAGCGGACAGGATGCAGGGCAGTCGACCGTGACGGTAGTCTCCACGAAGTCGTGGAACTGCATGTCCTGGGCACCCGGTATGCTATCCGGCTGGACGATCTCGTGAAGGGAATTGCCGGCCGTCAGGTTGCCGTGCAGGTGGACACACTCGTCCGCGAGTGGAACTACTACCTTGGGACAACCTGCGGTATGGGCCAGGTCTCGGCTTCGGGGAAAGCGCTCAACATCGAGCTCTTCGAAGCGGGAAATTTCACCATCTCGCTTCTGGCCCTCCGTTCGATTCTCTTTGGCCGGGAGCGCACCGCACCCGTGGCACGCATCCCCGAGCAGCCGGCATCCCCGGTCTGGAAAGCCCGCCGGGGCGATGTCCAGCAGCAGATCGTGGCCCTCGTCTGATATCACGCACCCTTTTTTTGTCGCCCTCTCACCTTTTTTTCTCCCACGCTTCACGGGGATACATCCCGGATTCCCGTATGCAACATTAATACCCCTCAAAGGAGACCTGTACATGAGAAAACGGGGATTATCGGTCTATAGGTTCATACCACCCCCGCTGTTTCATACGGAGATCATCAATGAGCAAACCAGACGATGCCCTCTATAAGGAACTCCTCGATCACCAGCAGGACCTGCTGGTCAAGTTCAGCCCCGAGGGGCGTCTTTTGTTTGTAAACAGGGCCTACTGCGAGGCAATGGGGAAGACCGCCGAGGATCTTGTCGGAAGCGTGTTTATGCCGACGGATGACGAGCGTTACGCAGACGCCCTTGCAACAAAGATGACAAGCCTCTTTCGCCCGCCGCATACCTGCATCGTGGAGCAGTGGATCAGTTCCCGGAAAGGGCCCCGGTGCATCAGCTGGTCGGCACGGTCGGTTGTTGACAAAGACGGGAATGTCGCATCCATCGTTGCCTCAGGCCGCGATGTGACAGAATTAAAAAAAGCGCGCCGGACCACAACGCACCGCGACGAACACCTCATGCTCCTTATCGAGAGCGGTACCCCGATGTATTACACGCACAGCCCCGAACACAACCTGCTGTACGTGAGCCCCCGAATCCGGGCCATGCTCGGCTATACCCCGGGGACCGGCAAACGGGCATGGACTGATTTTCTCACCGACCACCCCTTTAATGCACAAGGGCTCGAGCGAACCCTCAGGGCGATCGCTTCCGGCCGGCGCGAACCGCCGTACCGGCTCGAGATGGCAAAAAAGGATGGCGGCCGGATCTGGGTGGAAGTCGACGAGATCCCGGTGATAAAGAACGGGAAAACCATTGCAATTGCGGGCTCCCTGGTCGATGTGACCGCGAAGATGAAGGTGGAAGAGGGACTTGCTGAAGCCGAGATCCTCATCAAGGAGTATAAAGGACACAATGGCACAGCCGATGAAAACGGTCCGCTGGCTGCGCTGAAATCCATCTTTGCCCCCAAAAAAGCCAAAAGCGACGAAGAACTCCCTTCGGAGTTCCCCGATGGCTTAAAGTAATTTTTTTAATTGCCGGTAATTCCCGGCTACCTGCCCGCCGAGGACCCAGTGCCCCGGGACACTGGTTACTCCCCGGTGTTCCCGGCAGGGAACCGGATATTCCCTCTTAAAAAAACAAAAAAGTCTTATTTCCCTTTCTTCACGCACTCTGCGATATAGGACCCGGCTTTTGACGTCCCCGCAGTCCCGCCGAGGTCTTTGGTGACAACGCCGTCCCTGATACTCTTTTCAATGGCAAGGACAACCGCCTCTGCTGCCTTGTGCTCGCCAAGGTGGTCAAGGAGGAGCGAGCCGGCCCAGATGGTTGCGATCGGGTCTGCAACGTCCATCCCTTTATACTTCGGCGCCGACCCGTGGATCGGCTCGAACATCGAGGTTCCCTTCGGGTTGATATTCCCGCCCGGGGCAAGCCCGAGGCCACCCTGGATCATGGCCCCGAGATCGGTGATGATGTCGCCGAACATGTTGGGCGTGACAACCACATCGAACCACTCCGGGTTCTTGACAAACCACATCGTGACTGCATCGACGAAGTTGAAGTCGGTGGCAACCTTGGGGTACTTCTTTGCGGTCTCGTTGAAGACGTCCCGCCAGAGCCCGTACACATCGGAGAGTACGTTTGCCTTGTCGACCGAGGTAAGCTTTTTGCGGCGCTGCATGGCAAGGTCAAAGGCATAAGTCTGGACCCGGCGCGATCCTTCCTTTGTCACGACGCCGATCTGGTACGCAAGTTCCTCGGCATCGGTCTCGATATCGAGCCCGAACTTCACGTTGTAGAGGTCGCGGACAACAGAGAGTTCGGTCTTCTGGTGCTTTTTGAACCGGGAGCCGATACCCACATAGAAGTCCTCGGTATTCTCCCGCACCACGACAAAATCGATGTCCTTTGAGGTCTTGTTTGCAAGCGGCGTCTCGACCCCTTCGAGGAGCCGGATAGGCCGGAGGTTCACGTACTGGTCGAACGAGAACCGGAGGGCAAGGAGGATCCCTTTCTCAAGGATGCCCGGGGCTACCCGGGGGTCCCCGATGGCACCGAAGTAAATGGCCTTGAATTTCTTAAGCTCTGCAAGGTCGTTTTCGGTTAAAAGCTCCTTTGTCCTTAAGTAACGGTCCGCCCCGATATCGAAATCCGTCCATTCGATATCGAAGTTATACCGTTCCCCTGCTGCTTCGAGTACTTTCTTTCCTTCGGCCACGATCTCCGGGCCGATCCCGTCCCCGCCTATTGCTGCGACTTTGTACATCCCGGCACCTCCTTTAACCCTTTCGCGTATTCGACAAGTCCCCCGGCATCGGCAATCTTCTGCATAAAGGGAGGCACCGGCTCAATGGCCAGTTTCTTTCCTCCGGCCTCCACGTATCCCTCCTTCAGGTGAAGGGTGACGTTCGCACCGTCGGCGATGGTATTGGCTTTCGGGCAGACCACCGGAAGGACCCCGGTGTTGATGGAGTTCCTGAAGAAGATCCGGGCAAACGACTGCGCCAGCACCACGTGTATTCCGCTCCCGATAAGGGCGAGCGGGGCATGTTCCCGCGACGAACCGCACCCGAAGTTCTTCCCGCCGACCACCACGTCGCCGGCCTTTACCTTCTTTGCAAACTCGTCCCGGGTCCCCTCAAAGGCGTGTCTGGAGAGTTCTTCCGGGGTGTTGAGCACCAGGAACCGTCCCGGGATGATCGCATCGGTGTCGATATTATCGCCGAACTTCCAGGCCCTTCCTCCGGTTGCCACGGGAGTTTTTGCCTGTTTTGCACCCTTACCCTTTACCGCTGCTGCTTTCTTTGCTGCCATTGCTCACACCTCCCTCGGGTCGGCGATCTCGCCCTTGATCGCGCTTGCCGCTGCCGTTGCGGGCGAACAGAGGTATACCTTCCCTTCTGTACTCCCCTGCCGGCCCTTGAAGTTCCGGTTCGATGTGGAGAGCGAGACCTCGCCCGGCGCAATCAGGCCAAACGACCCGCCCATGCAGGGCCCGCAGCAGGGCGCTTCCACGAGCGCTCCTGCCTTCACGAACTTTTCTACCAGCCCGTGTTCGAGCGCTTTGAGGTATTCGTCCCGGGATGCAGGGATGACGAGCACCCGGACCTTCGGGGAAAACTTCTTCTTGCCCAGCACCTCTGCCGCCTCTGCAAGATCCTCGTACCTGCCGTTCGTGCACGAACCGATGAAGACCTGGTCGATGTGGGTTCCCTCGACTTTACCCACCGGTACACCCGTGTCCACATTGTGAGGGATGGCGACCTGTGGTTCGAGATCGGAGACATTATAGGTCCGCTTCTCCGCGTACTTCGCATCGGCGTCGCTTGCGAGTGCGAACGGCTTCATCTTCCGCCTGCCCTTCATATACTCCCACGTTATCTTGTCGGGAGGAACGATCCCGGCCTTTGCGCCCATCTCGATAGCCATGTTGCAGCAGGTCATTCGCCCAGGCATGTCCATCTTTTCCATGGTTTTCCCGGTAAACTCGATCGCCTGGTAGGTAGCCCCGTCGGCCCCGATATCTGCCGCTATCGCGAGGATCAGGTCTTTTGCCCCGACACGTCTGGAAAATTTCCCCGAGACCTCGGCCCGGATCGTCTGGGGCACCTTGAAGTACAGGGCCCCGAACTTGAGCGCAAAGCCCATGTCGGTCGACCCGATCCCGGTCGCAAAGGCCCCGGCCGCACCGTACATGCAGGTGTGGGAGTCTGCCCCGACCACGATCTCGCCAGGCGCTGCCCTCCCTTTTTCGAGCACCACCTGGTGACAGACCCCTTCGTTGATATCGTAGTTGTAGATCCCCTGTTCTTTCGCAAACTTCCGCATGAACACATGGTTCTGTGCCGCTTCGAGGGAATCCGCCGGGATCTGGTGGTCAAAGAGCATGATCACACGTTTCGGATCGAAGACGTGTTTCCCGCCCATCTCGGAGAACTTCCGGATGGCAAGCGGGCCGGTAATATCGTGAATCATGGCCCCGTCAATGGGTGCCATGACCACTTCGCCTGCCCTGATATCGCTGCCGCATTTCCGTGAGAAGATCTTCTCGACGATAGTTGCTCCCATGCTCTATCGCCTGTACTATACTCTCTGCCGGCTCATGTAGTTTGGGGGAGATCAATCCGGGGCCGTTTCCTTTCGGATTTTTGATAATTACGAATAATTTCGCAGTCAAAGCAATCTTTAATCTGCCCGGTCTCCAACTATGAGCCTGATAAACCATGCAAAAAACAAGAATTGCGGTATGTGCCCTGGTGCTCTTCGCCATGGCAATGATCGGCTGCGTGGCCGCAGCTGACACCCCCGATCACGTTATCACGGTAAGCGGGTCCGGTACCGTTATGGGAACCCCCGACCGGGTTACGATCAGTTTCTCGGTCCAGACGGAAAACTCCGATGTCAAGCTTGCGCAGTCCAGTAACTCCCTTGCCATGAACAATGTCGTGGATGCCCTCGCGGCAGCCGGCGTACCCCGGGACCAGATGAAGACCACCGACTACTCCATCACGCCGGTGTACCAGGACGACAAGGGGGTTTTCAGCTCGAAGGTCAAGACCTACCAGGTAACAAACACCCTGCGGGTCACCTTAAAGGACACCAACCAGACCGGCCAGATCATCGACACTGCGGTGAACGCCGGTGCCAACCAGGTGGACTCGATCCAGTTCATGCTCTCCGATGCCCAGGCCCAGGTGCTCCGTAACCAGGCCCTTAGTAAGGCAGTAACAAACGCTCGTGCCGATGCGGACACGGTTGCTTCCGCGCTCAATGTGACGATCACCGGGACAAACACGGCCGATATCGCCCAGTCGTACACCCCGGTTGCCTACAGCCAGTACAACCAGGCAATGGACGCTGCAGGCGCCAAAATGGCAGCAGCGACACCCATCCAGTCCGGCAGCATCACGGTCACGGCCCAGGTAACGGTTACCTACAACATCCGCTGATCGCATCCGGCAGGAACCCCGTACTTTTTTCCAAACTTTTTTAGCCGATCAGCGTGTGATCATTTCTTAATCCGGCAGACACTCTATTCCGGCATATCCGGATCCATATCCAAGCATCGAATATAAAAAAATCAAACTGCGGATACCATAGGATTGATTTTAAAATGGAGCGCAATATCGGTTTTAAGGAGCGAAGGTACATCGAAGAGCTCCGGATCCTCACCCGTTCGACCGCACTGGACTGCGTGATCGACGACCGGTTCGACCGGGTGATCTACGTGATCCGGCAGGGAGACATGGGCCTTGCCATCGGGAAAAAGGGCGAGAACATAAAACGGCTCCAGAACGTGCTGGGCCGGCGCATCGAGATGGTGGAATACGCCGAGGATCCGGTGGCGTTTATCACCAACATCTTCAAGCCGGCCGAGGTCACGGGGGTCGAGCGGGGCGCAGATGGCGGCCCGGTCAATGTTCTGGTGAACAAGAAAAGCGATCTCGGGATTGCAATCGGCAAAGCCGGGTGCAATATCGAAAAGGCGCGCATCCTCTGCCGCCGGTTCTGCGCCATCGAGATCGGGGAAGTCCTCTTACAAGAGGCACCACAGGAGGAGACAGCATGAGCGCGACAGGAAAAGAACCGGTTGACCCGGCAGTGATCCGCGAACTCTGGGAGGTCATCTGCGACCGGGCCGACCACCCGGGCGAGGCCTCGTACACGAGCCGCCTGTTACGGGACCCAAAAGGGATCGACAAGGTGCTTGAAAAGGTGGGCGAGGAATCAAACGAGTTTGTCATTGCAGTGAAAAACGGCGTGCCGCAGCGGACAACCGAGGAAGCGGCAGACCTCCTCTTCCACCTGCTTGTGGCACTCAAAGCCGCAGACATCGACCTTGCCGATGTGATCCACGAACTGGAACACCGGCGAAAATAAGGCAGATCCCTCAGCTGCAGAGAAACGTGGAGAGATCGACCATATCGGCGACCGTATCTCCCGTTTCCGCGGCTGCAAGCACCTCTTCGGTAACGGAGATCGGGGCGTGTGCGCGGAGCGCCACCGCGATCCCGTCGCTCGGCCGGCAGTCGAGGCTCTCGTCTTTTCCATCTCTTGATAAATCCAGCTGCGCGTAATAGACATTGTCTTCCAGGCTGTCGATCCGGAGCCCTTTTACCGCGATCCCGTAGCGTTCCAGGGCACAAAGGAGCAGGTCGTGGGCCTGGGGCCGGGGCAGCACTTCGCCGTTCTGGGCGCTGTTGATCGATACCGCCTCCCAGAGGCCGACAAAGATCGGGAGCTGGCGGCCCGCCCCGTCCGCCAGTATCACGGCAGGGACGGTGGCAGCATTGCTCATCACGACAAAAACCCCTTTTACCTCGCACCTTACCGGTTCTGCCATGTCCGTTCAGGAGACAGTAGACGCCTGCGGGGATAAGCGTTGAGGTACCGGGTTTTGGTTTTTAAAAAAAAAGGACCGGTTACGGTTTTGCGGATTCGCGCCGTACGATGATAAGGCTCGACATGACCCCGAGCGCGATATTGAAGTAATAGAGCACGACCCGCCAGAGGACGACAAAGACCCCGACGATGGCTGACGGGAGGAACAGGGCATACATCGAGGTTGCACCGACTTCTGCAATCCCCGAGCTGCCCGGGGTTAAGGGGAGCATCATTAAGATCGCGAGGATGAGCTGGATCACAAACGACTCAAAGAAGAGCGGGGGCTGGCCGAGGCCCATGAGGATCAGGGACGCCGTGACAATCTCGGAGACCCAGTAGAGCAGGGTAAAGACCATACCCCAGGCAAGACCGCCTTTTGCGGTCCTGACGAACTTGAGCACCGCGGCGTGGAAATTTGCAATCTCTTTTTCAATGCGTTCGAGGAGTGCCGTAACCTTGGCCGGCTCCCACTTGCGGGTAAAGAACCGGGCGGCCTTGTCTGCCATCCGCTTCATGACATCGGGCCTCCGGATGGCAAGGTAGAAGAGGACGAGGCAGCCTGCCACGAAGATCCACGTGATAAAGACCATTACTTCCGAGATCGCCCCGAGGCTCTTCCACTGCTCGGTGAGGGCAAACATCGCAAACGCGGCAAGACCGGCAAGGGCAACCCCGTCCAGCACCCGCTCCATGAGCACGATCGCGGTTGCATCGCCAAGCGGGACCTTTGCCTTGTAGAGTTCGTGCACCCGGACCGGTTCCCCGCCGGCCTGGGCCGGGGTGACCGCTGCGGCAAGGAGGTTTGCAAAAACGAGGTTTAAGGAATAGAAGAACTTGATCGGGTAGCCAAGCGATCCGGACATCTTCTTCACCCGCATCGCCCAGAAGCACATGGTCAGGATATGGGTGAGGAACGCAAGGAGCAAAAACCAGGGGTTGACTTTTTTGAGGTACTGGATCGTGTTTGCGTTGATGGTGAAGAACAGGATGATGACAAGAACCACGAGCGAGAATGCAACGGATATGTACAGCCATTTCCTCTGCGATCGTTCCATTGCCACACCCCGTCGTCCAGGCTTTAGCCTGCTTATCCTACAAGATTGGGAGGGCTAGTATAAACAATTTTACCGGAACGGTGGTTATACCGCTCTGACCTTTTTAGATCGTGAAGATCTCGCGGTTGGCAGTGACGGCAAACAGGCCCGCACGCACGCCGGCATCGATCCACCCGTGCCCGTAGCTGAACGAGGCAAGGGCCTCCTCCCGTTCACCCCGTGCAACGAGGAAACTGCCGTGGCGGGCATAGCAGGTGCCGGCGCAGAGGACCCGGTCTGCAAAGGCGCCGGCTGCGGTCTCCTTATCCGGTGCCCGCGCTACCGAAGAACAGGCAGTATCGAGCAGCCGGAGGTACCGTCCTGTCTTCTCGGTAAGCCGGCCGGTAAGGGACGGCGGGATCTTCTCGGTCGGAGCGGTAAACGGGCAGGCCGACTGCTCCCCCGCATGGGCAAGCAGGCCGTATGCCATCCCGAAGTGGAGCCAGCCAAACCCGTAATAGTACGAGGCAAGGGCATTGATGGGATCGCCTTTTTGTGCAAACACTGCCCCGTCATCCGCATAGGCCTGAACCATCCCCTTGATCGTAGCCCCCAGCGCCCCGAGCGGAGTGTCCTTTGGCGGCACGATGGCCGAACCGCTCAGCCCGGCCTTTAAGAGCGTCCCGCACTCCCCGATCAGCATAGGCCGGCAAACCTCTCCAGGTACTGCCGCTCCATGTCGTGCAGTTCCCCGGGAACGATGAGGATATGCAGAGGCGGGCCGAAATCTGTTTTTGCAATCGTACCGGCAGGGCCGGCCCTGACAACAGGGCTTGCGGACCCGGCCCGGGCAATCCCCACGTAGAGCGGGATGGTTACCCCTTTTCTCTCTGCCATTCCTTCGAGCAGGCCGACCGCTTCGTTGACGGTCATGTACCGGGTATCCTGGATATCGAGGTACACCAGCGTGTGCAGCCGCTGGCCCTGGTTCTCGCAGATCACGTCGAGCGGCGAGGTCGGGTTCCAGTGGGCTTGAGGGAACGGCACCGAACAGGACTTCCCGAACCGGTAGTTCTGGAGCCCCGATAACCCGCAGACCGCGCTCACGATCGAGGCGCCGTGGACGATGGCCGTCGGGATGCCCCGTTCCGCTGCCCGGATCCGGAGATCGGCATGGGTTGTCGAGACCATCGGGTCGCCGGCACATAAAAAGACGGCGTTCCCGTGTGCAGCGCAGTCGAGCAGCTCGCCCGGGTGCTGCTCCACATCGGCACGCATGAGCACGCGGACCGGATGCCCGTAGAATGCTTCGAGCTCTTCTTTTGCCGTTCCCATGAGCTTTGACGTGTAGCCTTCGAGAAAGACCACGTCCGCACTGCGGATGATACGCAGGCCCTTCTCCGAAACGTCTTCCTTGTCGAACAGGCCAAGGCCGATAAAGGTGAGCATTGCGGTTGTCTCCCTCGTGAGCGGTCAGCTGATGATCCGGGTGATGGAGGCCACCAGGCATTCAAGAACGTCCCGCACATCGTTCTTCTGCAGGGCCGAGATCGGAAAGACCGGCACGTCCTTTCCGATCCCAAGACCGGTGCGGATCTCGTCCTCGCCCATAACCCCCGGGATATCCTTCTTTGTGGCGGCCACAATGAGCGGCAGGTGCAGCTTTGCAATGGTTTTAAAGAGCTGCTTTGCCCGGGGGAGCTGTTCGCGGTCGGTTGCGTCCACCAAAAGGACCGCGCCCATCGCGTTCCGCAACACCCCGGGGAGCATTGCATCGAACCGGGGCTGGCCCGGGGTGCCGTAGAGCGTAATGTCGAAGTCCTGCCAGTGCAGCCAGCCAAAGTCCATGGCGGTCGTGACGGTGGGGCCGTCACAGCCCACGCGGTCCACCGATACCCCCAGTGCCGTTGCGTTCAGGACGAACCGGGACTTCCCCGAGTTCGGCGGGCCGGTCACCACGATCTTGGGGATGTAGGGGACGATATGGCCGCTTTTCACCTGGAACGGCACCGAACGCCGGAGCTGGGTCGACCACGAGGTGTAGAGGATGGTAAAGTAGTTGAAATGCGGCAGGGGCTGGAACGACGCCTTGATGGCAAGGATGAGATCGAATGCCCGACGGACCTCCGGGAGATCGAGGGACGCGTCCCCGTCGAGGTTGAGGTGTTCCACGATCACGGTGGACTTTTTCGTGCAGCAGGCCGACGAGAGCAGGGACAGCCCGTTTTCGAGTCCCAGGTCCTCGTAGAGAACATCGAAGTACCCGAAGAGCACCTCGATCTTCTTCTCGGTACAGATCTTCTTTATTTGTTCCTGCCAGGCATTTACCATCTGGCCGCCCTTTCCTGCCTGCCGCCGGATCCGTTCCCGGTCGGAGCTGTCGAGGAAGGTAATGCCCTGTTCTTCGGGCCGGATCTTGTGGCCCCGGAGATGCTCCACCTCGTGCAGGAACGCTTCCACGGTCGTATGCGGGATGATCACCAGGCAGGTTTTCTTCTGTTCGAGCGCCTCGTACAGCGTCGAGATCATAAAGAGCTGGCCGTCGACTCCCGGGTCGAGGCTGTAAAGCACCCGGCTGCCGTCAGGGATTCCCCCGCCCAGCATATCGTCGATCCCGTACATTCCCGTAGATATCATAATCCAAGCACCACCTGGCCGTTATTGATCGTGAACTTGTGCCAGTCCGCGTTCACCCCGGGGATCCCCATCACCCGGAAATAGGTATCCGTCCGTTCGACCTTGATCTCGATCACGATGGTCATCAGCTGCTTGATGAGCGAGACCGTCCTCTCGTCAAACGCCTCGTTGTTGAGCACGTAGATCCCAAAGCCCTCGACTTTCTTGAGTTTGGCCGTCATCACGTGCAGGAACTGGTAGAGGACTTCGAGTTTCCGGTACATGAGGAGCGTCGAGATCGAGTTGACGCAGAACCGGATCGGCGGCGGGAAGAGCCCGGACTCCTTCCCCGAGAAGGTCCCGTCGAAGATTGTCTCGATCATGTGGGAGAACTTGATCCCGATCCCGGTGAGATCGGTGGGGTTGGTGACGAACATGAACCGCTCGGTATCCGTGACCCCGGGGGTCGAACTCTTGGTGATGGCATCGATCACGCCGATATAGTGCTTGTCGGCTCCGATCGTCTTGAACTGGTCGGTCACTTCCGAGGCCCGTTCGTTGGTGGAGAGCATGATGGCGTACTCCCCTGACTGCGGCTTGGTGAGGGCGTACGCGAACTGCTCGGCATAGCTGAGAGCCGGGGCGAGCAGGAGGAGGTTTGTCCCTGCCTCGAATCCTCCGGTAGCCATATCGATCTGGGGGATACCGGTCTTGTAGGCATACATCTGTTGTTTGATCATTACCTGACAAGGCTTATAAGCACTTTTACCCGTACCGGGGGTCGTTTACTGCCCGTATGCAGGGTCGGGTAAACCCTCATAACCTTCCCGGCCAAACGGTTATGTCAGATGTTCTACTGGCTGTATGAACGGATGCTTTTTGGGCAGATCCAGCTCCTGCCCCGCCACATCTGTTTCATGCTCAGCGGTGCCGACCTTGCCGCAGACCCGGGAAAGTGCGCCCGGGTGGCAGAGTGGTGTACGGAGATCAACGCAGCCCTGGCCCGGTCGTCCCTGCCGGCAGAGAGCGGGGACCGGACCGAAATAAAAAGCCTCACCTTCCATGTAAATCCCCTCCCGGACAACGAGATCGCCCGCTGCCTGCCGGAGATCAAGAAGATCGCGGAGGTGGCACGCCTTGTCCTGCACTACGGGGACAAGGAAGAGGTCTCCGGCAGCGGTCTTGCGGTTGTGGTTGCGATAGGAAAGAGCGGGCGGGAAGAGATCACCGACTGTATCAGGAAACTTGCCAGAAACGGCATCTCCCCGGACGAGATCGACGAGAAGGCCTTAGAGTCCTGCCTGACCTTCCGGTACGACCCGGATATCGTGATAAAGACCGGGGGCGACCACCTGACCGACTTTCTGATCTGGCAGTCGGTGTACTCGGAACTCTTCTTCTCCGATGTCAACTGGAAATATTTCCGAAGGGTGGACTTTTTGCGGGTGCTCCGCGATTACCAGTCCCGGATCCGCCGGTTCGGGAAGTAAAAAGGTTATTTTACCCGGATCCCGTACCAGCTCGGGACGCCGCCAATCGTGCGTTCCCCGAAGGCGTACTTGTTCTTGAGGGCAACGGCAAACGCCCTCTTCTCGGGAAGCGGGTAATCGTGGTCCCGGCACCAGCGCCCGAACCGCTCGTAGAGCTCGTCTTTTCCGATAATCGCATCGGGGCCCTCCTCGGTCTCCCGGGCGATCTTCGTGCTGACGAACTTTTTGATCGTATCCTCTTTTTTGCTGCCCTTTGCAGCCTTCTTTCCCGCGGGCGCAGGGGCCGGTGCTGGTGCGGACACGGGCTGCGGGGCTTTTTTTACGGCTGCGGGTTCCGGCACCGGGACTACCGGGGGTTTTACGGCCGGCGCCGCCTTCTTCTCCTTGTGCTCCTTGATGACCTTCCCCGGGACGGAGGGGTCCTCGGCATTGATCACCGGGGCCGGGGGAACCGCCTGCCGGGGGGGATGTACAGGCGCGGCAGTCTGCGCGATAATGACCCGCGCTGCCTTCTTCTTTTCCGGCACGGCAGGATCGTACGCAATCCCGAGCTTTATCGCGAGCGCACGGTTGCAGGTGTCGCTGATATCGAGCCGGTTCTTGTCTGCCGATTTCAGGATATCCGAACGCACAAGAACCTGTACCTGCTGCCACCCGGGCCTGTCTGTATCTCCCGCACCCATAGGATCACTCGTACCCGATCTGGTATCTTATGGGAAATATAGTACGCGAAAAGATCGCTAGGAGCCGGGCAGGGTATTAGTGCGCCTTTGCCTGCATCCGCTGGTCGTAGGTGCGGATCGCCCGCAACAGGTCGATCTTCCGGAAGAGCGGCCAGTAGGGAGCGCAGAAATAGACCGCCGACTCGTGGCCGTTTGCAAGCCAGGGCAGGAAGTTCGAGGTGCGGTAATCGTTTCCCGTCCGGATGATGAGATCGACCGGCGGGATACCCTTTCCCTCGTGAAGATGGTCCTCGACCATCTGGACGTCGATTGATTCGGGGGAGATCTTCCCGCTCCGGACATCTGCCACGATCTCCTTTGCGGCAAGGACGATCTCGTTCCTGCCCCCGTAGGCAAGCGCGATGTTGAGGGTGAACCCTGAATAGTCCTTTGTTGCCTCTTCGGCGGATTCGACCACCTTCCGCAGGTCGTCGGGCAGCATCGTGCGGTCCCCCACCATCTGGACCCGGATCCTGTACCGGTGGACGCGTTCGTCGGTGATGGTCTGGACAAACTTCTCCTTGAAGAGCCGGAAGAGGTCTTTTACCTCGTCCTCGCTGCGGCGGAAGTTCTCCGTGGAGAACGAGTAGAGGGTGATATACCGGATCCCGAGATCGTGGGCCCAGTCGAGCATCTCCTCGGTCTTGTCCGCCCCGGCCCGGTGGCCTTTTGCCGTGTCGAGGCCCATCTCCTTTGCGAACCGCCGGTTCCCGTCCTGGATGATGGCGATATGGGTCGGGATTTTCGTGCACTGCATCCGGAGGTACTTCTCGTACAGGGGACGGAGGATCGAACCGGCGGTCATAACGGGGTCACCTCGACAACCATCCCGCCGTCGGGATACCGCTCGACAACGGTCTTCTTCCCGGGGATCTTCTCCCTGAATTCTTCAAGGAGCCACCACGCGGTCTCTACCCGGTCGCCGCAGTCGGCAAATTCATCGTCGGCAAGGTATTTGCGGCACCGGGCAACCACCTCGTCCCGGGTGCCCGGGTGGAGGTCGAGGACGCCGTACACAATGGTCCCGTCGTCGGTGACTTCGTCAAACGGCCGTGCGGTGTTCTCCGCGATGCGTTTGAGGCGTTCCCGGAGCTGGACCGAGTCCTTGAACGACGAGGAGCACCAGTGGACCTTTTTGTGTTTTACGAGTTCCTCCGCCCAGTCGTCTGCGCCGGCAATAGCGTTGTGCACGCCGTCGGCCGGCTCGTAGCCCCGCTCCCGCATTTCGTCCGCGTTCGTTTCGCCCCATTCGAGCTCGTTGATGTTGAGGAAATCGAGGTACGGGAGGGCAGGGACAAGGAGTTCGAGGCCGGGAAGGGCCGGGACTTCGATCCCGATATCGAAGCCCGCCTCCTTTGCCATCTTCGCGGACGCGATAAACTCCGTGTCGCAGATATGGTCCCAGCAGTCGCGGGGCGGGTGGAGCCGGATCTCGTCCACGACTCCTTTGAGCTTTTCCAAATCCGCCTTTGTCGGGGCCTGCGCCGTGTAGAGGTGGATCTGGTGGTCCGGCCCGAAGTGCTCTTTTAATGCTTTCCCGTACTCCGCAACCCGGTCAAGGCAGAGGAGCGGTTCGCCACCGGTGATCCCGGTGCCGAGCGCGCTCATCTTTTCGGCAACCGCGATGGCTTCCGCTGGCGTGGTGATGCGGTGTTCGTTTGCGAAGACCACGTCGTTTCCCTTCCGTTCCTCCGAGAGCGGGCAGTACCAGCAGGAGCGGCGGCAGCGTCCCGTGATAAAGAGCACCATCTTTGCGCCCTGGTAGCAGAGCACGCAGCCTTTGGCAAGGTTTGCGGGAATTTTTGCCGCAGATGAAGGAACGGTCATGAAAAGTATGCGTAGTAGATTCGCTATGGGGATTCAAAATTCTTCTTGAAAGAAACCGCCCGGGTCCGTCCGGTTGCAGCCTGAGGGGGAGGGGGTGGGGGCCACCCCCCCTCCCTCTTTTTTTCAAAGGGGGGATCACCCCCCCACCCATGTGCCGGGGCAGGTGGGGGGTACCCCCTCCCCCCTTTTGGCCCGGACCGGCTCGCAGCCGCGAACAAAAAAATCACGCTGTCGGAAACCTTCCGTCGGAGACTCCACGCGAACATACTTTAGTTTCCCGTGCAAAAACGGCGTGCATCTCATTTCCGGTGGAGGGGGGTGATCCCCCTACCCCCCCTCCTCTTTTTTTCCAAGAGGGGGTCACCCCCCACCCATGTGCCGGAGCAAGTGGGGGGTACCCCCTACCCCTTTTGGGCCGGGCGGCCCGTCCGCAGCTGACCCAGGGCAACTTTGGCCAGTTCCTTGCCACGCTCGTACGCTGGGGCCTGATCGCAGAAAATGAGATGCCGGGCCGGGAATCGATCCGGTTGTACACGATCACGCCCGATGGCGAGTTCGCGTTTGCGCTCTATTTTTCACATGATCTCTGACGTGAGGGCGTCTGTAAGATTACAGACCGTCTGTAACTTTACAGCCGGTCTGTAGAGCTAAGTACTCTGGCCGGGCCGGGATTTTCTCTAAAAATATCACGCTATCTCATTTATTCATTAAGATATTCGTCCACTTGCATTCAGAAATTAGAGGTAAAAACAGTTGAGTTACTCTTCCGGATCGAAAATTTGTTCGATGGCAGTCTTGAAGCACTTTTGTAATTCTGGTTCTTTCCGTAATATTGCAAGATACCCGCTTGTGCCTTCAACGGAAGTTGCGAGATCTTTCACAAAATGTGTAATGCTTAAATTAAATTCATAATCACATGGGATCTCCCACGTAGTGGTCACGGAAACTTTTGAACCCGAGGGAAGTTTTATCAATTTAAGGTGTTTCTCTGGGTTTTCGTGCCAATATCTCCAACATATACTCCGCTGAACATCAATGAATACTGCCTTTGGTTGTGCCAAGTGAACGATTTTATGTCGGAAGAGACTTTGCAGAATACGACTTTGCTCTTCAGTATAGTTCATAAAACATCGCATATAAACGGCAGATTGCTGTGCTGTATGAGATTTTTTCGTGGCACAACCTGCATTAAGAGCGCCTAACAGATCAATAGTAGAAAAACAATAAAGCAAAGCCGGAAATACGGCTTTTCCTTGAAGACAACATGCCACGTCTTTTTCCAGTGAGGCTATCCTTTCTTCGATAAAATTCTCTGCAAATTTCATCAATTCATTTTCATCTTTGAAATGAGGCATTTTCACCATCTCACAACAGCTCACTCAGCCGGTGCCCGCCGCTCTCCTCGCACCGGACCTTGTACTTGCACCGGTTACACGGAGCATTCAAAGGATGGGCCGGCGCCTTCCCCTCGTTAATCCCTTTGAGGGTGTGGAGCGTGGAAAGGAGCTGGCGCCGGTCCCGGGGCTGGACCGCATGGTACCGCGACATACCGTCCGGAATATACTCCACGTGGCCGCCCTCCACCTCCTTTCCGGTCATCTCCTCTAAACAGAGGGCGATCCCCGCGATCCGGAGCCGGTCTGCCGCATAGGTGCCAAAGGGCATGGCCCCTGCCGCCCGCACGATCGAGAAGGTGCCGTCCGCTGCCACCCGGTCGATCATCCCCGAGATACCGTGCTTTTTCGAGACCACCGTCACATCGGTCTGCGCCGCCTCGTGCCACTCGTGCTTGTTGCAGGACGCAATGCAGATATCAAGAAACTCCTTGAGCGCCGGATCGGTCTTCGGGCGGACCGTGAGCACCTCGTCCCAGATCGCATCTGCAACGAGCGGGCTGCCGAGATGGTAGGAGATCTGCTTGCAGATCGCGTACCGGTCCGATTCGGTCACGGGCTCGTTCTTCTCGTAGTAAAACCGGACCGGGCAGGCGTGCACCCGCACCAGCTCCGAGATCGTGACATGCCGGTCCCCGTCTGCCAGAATAATTCCTCTACAGGAACGAGGAATACCGGCCACATAAACTTATGGGCGGGAACGGAACCCCGCACCCCCCAAGAACTATTCATACCAGCAGAGAGTACAGATCCGGTATGACCGGCCAGGAAATCTCCGTCAATATCCCCCCCACGCTCGACCCCGTGTACAGCAACATGATCCAGATCGCGTACAAGGACGACGAGTTCACCTTCGTCTTCCTCCACCAGCTCCCGCAGGTCAACCAGGCCCGGGCAAAGGCGATCGTCTCGATCACCCCTGCGCACGCAAAGAACCTGCTTGCCGTTCTCCAGAAGACCGTTGCCGACTACGAAGGCAAGTTTGGCACCATCTCCCCGGCAAAGGAAGCACACCCGGCCGAGAGCGTGACCACGCTTCGCGGGTACTCATAAAAATCCAAGCATATATTTTATTAGTGCCCGGGTCGATATTGTGAGGCAGTGCGCCGCCGTGGCTTAGCGGTATAGCGGCTGATTCGTAATCAGCAGGTCGAGGGTTCAAGTCCCTCCGGCGGCTTAATCACCAGCGTTCAGGTCTTTTTTATCGTGTCTCGTTCACAGGGTTTTTTCTTATCCGGGGGATTCGGACAAAACCGCGATCCAAAATTATTCATGCTTACAATGTTTACAATACGATCATGGCCGCAGTGAAAAGGATCCCGGTTACGGAACCGGTCTGGAGGGAGCTCTCAGAGATGCGCTCCGCAGGCCAGACCTATGCGGAGCTCCTGGAGGATATGATCGAGGAGCGGAAGAAGCGGCGGCTGGAAGAGGACGTGAAGGTATGGCACGGCCGCAGGGCAGATGAATTTGTCCCCCTCTCGGAGATCAAGGATTGAGTTTTACGCTCTTTCTCTGGCACGAAGTCTCCGACGATATCAACCACCTGCCGGACAAGACCCGCAGAATTATTCAGGCTGCCTTAAAACGATTGGAAGAGGATCCCTATCCCGGAAAGGACGGGGACAAGGAAAAGATCGTTTTAAAGGGGGGCGAGGTTATCTACCGGCTCCATATTTCCCGGAGTTTTACCGCGTTCTACGATATCGATAAAGAGAACAAACGGATCCTCGTTCAGGAAGTTCTTCCGATAGGAAAAGCCCACAAAAAATACGGATATTACTGAACGAAAAGATCCCAGTAATCTCACAAGCCCGGGTATTCCCCTGCGCTTTTCCCTACCGCTTCATCGCGCCCGGTTCAAAGCCTATATCTCTTCCCGGCACAACCCCCTCTTCTGAACATACATGTCCGCATGGCTTGCCATGGCGACCTGGTCGCCGTATATTGCGGGAGCCGGGATCGGCGTCCTGATCTGGACGGTCTTTTTACTCTCCGATCACCCGCTCGGGTGTTCGACCGCGTTCTCCCATACTGCGGGGATGATCGAGTCCGCAGTCTCCAAGGGGAAGACCGCAGCGATGCCGTACTACCGGAAGTTCGTGCCGGCCGCTGACTGGCACTGGATGCTTGTTGTCGGTGTTGTTATCGGGGGTTTCCTCTCGGCGTACCTCTCCGGCACGCTCTCGTTTGTTACCGTGCCGCCGATGTTTGCCGCCGCGTTTGGCCCCTCCGTTGCGCTGCGCCTTGCGGTTGCCCTCATCGGCGGGATCCTGATCGGGCTCGGGGCCCGCTGGGCCGGCGGCTGCACCTCCGGCCACGGGATCTCCGGGACCCTCCAGCTCGCCCTTTCAAGCTGGGTGGCGGCGATCTGCTTTTTTGCCGGCGGGATCCTGGTAGCAGGACTGCTGTACGGATTTACGGTGATCTGACATGCCCGGTATGACACTCGGACAGGTACGATCCGATAAAAAGATCCAGCTCGCCCTTGGCCTGCTCTCGGGGATTGCCTTTGGCTTCCTCCTCCAGAAAAGCGGGGTGGCCGCATACAACGTGGTGCTCGGACAGCTCCTGCTCACCGACTTTACGGTTCTAAAAGTGATGTTCTCCGCGGTCCTTGTCGGCATGATCGGGATCTACGCACTGAAAGCCGCCGGCCTTGTCCGCCTGCACACGAAACCGGGCTCCCTTGGCGCAACGGTGATCGGCGGCCTGATCTTCGGGGCCGGCTTTGCCCTTCTCGGGTACTGCCCGGGCACCGCTGCTGCCGCAACGGGGACAGGGGCGCCCGACGCCCTTGTCGGGATGGCGGGCATCGTGCTCGGTGCCGGCCTCTTTGCCCGGCTCTACCCTGCGCTTGACCGCACGGTCTTACACCGGGGCGAATTCCCGGAGGGAACGGTTCCCGAAATTCTTGGGATCCCGCCATGGATCGTTGTCGCGCTCGTTGCCCTCATGATCGTCGGGATATTCTGGGCGCTGGGCGCATACGGGCTGTGAGGAGAAAATTTTCCCCCACCCGCATTGCTCTTTTCTCCTGCCCTTCAGATCGGTTCTTCACCGGGATGCGGCGCCTTTGATGAACGTCCCTTGTTCGTATTCGTCGAATGCCTGCCGCAGCTCTTCCTGCGTGTTCATGACAATGGGGCCGCCCCATGCAATGGGTTCGCGGAGAGGCTTCCCCGAGAAGAACAGGAACCGCACGCCGTTTTTGCCCGCACGGATCCCGACGGCATCCCCGCTCTCGCCAAATAACAGGATAGTGCCGTTCCCCGACTCCTCGTCCTGGTGCGGTTCGAACATGCCGCTCCCACCGATAACATAGACGGCAGCCATGTATCCGGGCCGCACCGGGTGGGAAAAATGCGCTCCCGGTTCAAGTGCGATATCCAGGTACTCGGGCCCTGCCACGATATCGCGGACAGGCCCGGAAACCCCGGCAATCTCCCCGCAGATGACCCGGGCACTCGCACCGCCCGGGAGTGTGGCCGTGGGGATCTCGTCAGCCCTGATCTCCTGGTACCGCGGGTCCATCATCTTGTGCGCTTTTGGGAGGTTCACCCAGAGCTGGAAACCCCCCATCCTGCCGTTCACCGGCTTTGGCATCTCCTGGTGGACGATGCCGGAACCGGCGGTCATCCACTGCACCCCGCCGGCATCGATACTGCCGGAATGGCCCATGCTGTCCCCGTGCTCGACCCTCCCTTCGAGCATGTAGGTCACGGTCTCGATCCCCCGGTGCGGGTGCCACGGGAAACCAGCACGGTAATCCTCCGGCCGGTCTGCACGGAAGTCGTCGAGCATCAGGAACGGGTCAAACGCCGGGAGCTCCTGGTACCCGAAGGCCCGGTGGAGCTTTACCCCCGCCCCTTCCAGCGTCCCGCGGGAGCGGGACTTCCATACTATGGATCGTACCTGCTGCATATGATGAGGCATTAGGGAAAACGCGGGATAAAGATGCAGGAAGGGGCAGTTTTAGGCGCTGTCAGCAGGCTCGCGATAAAAAAACAAATGGGGGGTTGGCCCGGTGCCACGGTTTCCGGCTTACGGTGCAAGGCCGAGCTGCTTCATGTAGGTCTGGTTGTCCCAGAACAGGTACTCCTCGACCATAACGCCGTCCTTCCAGCGCCCGATGGTGCACATAGGGAGCTTGAAGGATTTGCCGGTCGGCGGAATCGAGGTCCCGTCCGGCAGGGGCATCGGCTTTGTGAACGTGCCTTCCATCTCACCGATGACCGCAGTCCACTCCCCGGACCCGAACTTGACCGGGTGTTTTTTGATCCGGGTATCCGGTGCGTAGACAAACATTGCGTCGAGATCTTTGATGTGCGTCTCCGCGCCGGTTGTCGTGTGGCCGTCGGGCCAGTGGACGAGGATATCCTTTGCATGGCTCTCTCCAAGATCCTCCCACTTCCGTCCGGTAAATACCCGGAAATCCAGATCGTCGAACGTCTTTATGTGCTGCTCGACGGTCTTGTCCTGCCTGATCTCTTTTGCCATGGTTTCTCTCCTCCTTTTTTCATTCCCCCGCACGGTGGCGGGTCCTTGTTCAACGTTCTTACACGTCCGGCTGGACATCTTTGCCGGCGGTTTTCCTGTTACCGGCCGGCACGTCATCTGCCCGGATTGCGATCGCCAACGTATACAGGACACGGCATTACGGGTTCCGGACGCTGGTACGGTCAGTGCTTCTCCGACCGGATGATATAGGCGGCCATCTCCCCGATGTAGGTGACCGGTGCCATCGTATGCCCGCGGTTCACCTGAGGCATGATGGATGCATCCGCAACCCGCAACCCTTCCACACCGCGGACCCGCAGGTGGGAATCCACCACGGCCAGGGGGTCTTTTGTAAGATCGCCGATACGTGCGGTTCCAACGGGGTGGAATACGGTGCTGGCTTCGCTGCGGATAAAGGCTTCAATCTCGGCGTCACTTGCATCCACGGCAGGGTGCACCTTTTCCGTATAGGGCAAAAGCGCCCGGGTTTTCGTGAGCTCCAGCACATACCGCACGCCCTTGATAAACCGTCTCATGTCATCCGGGTTGCTGAAATAATTCGGATCGATGAGGGGCTTGTCATGGGGGTCTGCCGAGGCCAGCAGGACGTTTCCTCTGCTTTTGGGGATCATCAGGATCACCGCAAGGGAGTACCCGCTCCTCTCTACGATAGTCCCCGCTCCCGCAAACTCTTTTTCAGAACCGGTCGCGGAATGGACATACTGCAGGATCACTTCAAAGTCCGGGCCGGTGTGTGTCCCGTCGCTCGAAACCAGGCCGGCCGCCGGGCCGGGATAGTAACAGGCAGGCCCGGTCTGTTCTTTTCGCCACTGTGCTATGGCCTCGTCGCTCGTTGGGTTAAACCGGGTATCCGGGAGGGGAACGGGAGAGAGGGCCCGGGGGTACACCATCAGGTGATCGTTGAGATTTTCACCGACGCCCGGGACATCCGCAACCACAGGGATGCCGTGCTTTGCCAGTTCCTTTTTAGGCCCTATTCCTGACAGTTTCAGGATCTGCGCCGTGTTATAGGTTCCCGCCGATAGAATGACTTCGGCACGTGCCGTGATCTGCTGCACAGTGCCCTGATGTTCAGCTTCAACGCCCACTGCCCGGTTTCCTTTGAAGATTACTTTGCGGACAAAGGTATCGGTCCGGACTTTCAGGTTGGGCCTTTTACGGATCTCGTCGGACAAGTAACTGTCCGCAGGGGTACGCCGGACCCTGTTGAGGTAATCTTTCTGGACAACATCGGCCTGATACGGATTTTCAGCCTGGAAATCCCCGATGCTGCCGAACCCGGCTTCCTTGAATGCCTCAAGCAGGGTATGGACAAATTTCGTTGGATACGCTGAATCTTCCAGGTGTACCTTGCCGCCTTTTCCCCGGTACCGGGTCGGTCCCTTGTCGGTATCCTCGATCTTCTGGAACATTTCCAGCGCCTTTTCGTAATTCCAGCCTTTGGCGCCCTGTTGTTCCCAGAAATCGTAATCTTCCTTTGTCCCCCGCATCCAGAACCCGACGTTGATTGCCGAAGATCCCCCGACAACGTGGCCCCGGGGAGAGTAAATTTTCCGGTTGTTCAAGCCCTTTTGCGGTTCTGACTCGTACTGCCAGTCGTAATCAGTTCCCCAGACCTTGAAAAAGGCTCCCGGTGCCCGGGAAATATCGTTTATGTTCTCCCCGCCGGCCTCCAGCAGCAGGACTGATACATGAGGATCTTCACTCAGCCGGGATGCGACAATCGGCCCGGATGTGCCGGCCCCGACAATGATATAATCGTAGGTTTGTCTGCTCTCGTTTGCCATGGTTTTGCTCCTCCGTTTTCTCTCTTTAAACCCGGACGATACGGTTTTTATCCGGCGTTCTTACACGTTTACCAGAATATCCATACCCTCAGTCTTCACGTCATAGGACGGCACGTCGTAGGTCTTGATCGAGCTCTGTGCCGCGGCAATACCCTCAAACATTGCTCCCATCTCTTTTCTCACCGGTTCGGGGCACCCGCTGAATTTCTTGGCAATCCCGGCCAGTTCGAGGACGGGTCCGGCAACTTTTTTCCCGGTCGTTACATCAAACTTGGAAGCGTGCATGGGGCAGACAACATGAGTACCTTCCAGTTTTCCCCGTGCAAGGCTTGCATTCTCGTGGCCGCACCGGTCGCCGATGGCATAGAACTTCCCGCCGACATTTGCAATGCAGAGTTCTTTTCCGGCAATCTCAACGTGTTTCATGGTCCCGGGAGAGATGTCCCCGGTCTTTGCAACTTTGACAAAACTCATACATTCCCTCTGAAATCTTTGCTTTTTCTCTAGTGCTGCACGTGGCTGCCGTCGCAGAACGGCTTGTTCTCCGACTTCCCGCACCGGCAGAGCGTGAGACGGTTCCGGATATGGTACGGTTTCCCGTCAGCAGATACCACCGGTATCCCGCCCCGTACCCAGAGCGGCCCATGCTCCCCGCGCGGGGGATACTCGATCACAACGATGGACGGTTCCAGTTCAGGCTCAATGGTTTTTCCGGTCTCCCGATCTTTCATGACCAGCCTTCCTGACGGGCAGTTGCAGGCCTCCTCGATAGCAATCTCCCGGGCCTCCGGGTTGTCCGACTGTTCGGTGAGCCCCCAGATCCCGCCGGCCCGCATGCAGAACCGGGCATGGACGCAGAGGTTCTCGTAATCGAGCAGTTCCAGTTCCGGACCCCGGATGATCCGCGGGTGCCGGAGATACGGCTCGTCTCCTGCGGTCTCGGTCCCGTCAAAGCCGATCTTCGCATGCATCCCGGTACAGAACGGCTTGTTCTCCGAATGGCCGCACCGGCAGAGGGCATAGGTCTCCTGCACCGGGTACCGCTTTACCTCCCGCCATGTCCGGCAGTAGCCCTCATCGTCATTGCAGATCTCCATCTGGATGAGGGGCACACCTCCGCTGACGATATAGGGCCCGTTTTTCGTAACCGTGATCTTCATGGTGTCGTGTCCGGGTTTTTGTGGTTCTTTTGAGGTCTTTGTCATGAGTGGATCGTGAGAGTCACCAAATGCAGGGCTTTTTGGTTACCGGCCCGGTATGCACCAGATCCCTCTGCTGCACCGGATCGCAGTTTCCTGCAGCCCGGCAGGTTCTGTTTTCTTTACAATTGTGAATCGCCCGGTTTGTTCATAAGGATTTTGTAACTTATATATGGGGAAATGTTACAGTACACCCTACATGCCTGCTGATAAGAAGACCATCGACCTGCTTGGGACGCTCGGGCTCTCCGCGTACGAGGCAAAAGCCTATACCGCACTCATAGAGAGGGGGAGCATGACACCCTTTGCCCTCGCAGAGGTCTCGGGGATCCCAAGGACCAAGATCTACGATACCATCAGACTTCTCGAAGACCGGAAATGGCTCACCGTAGAGAAGGGGAGACCCGGGAAGATCTCCCCGGTCTGTCCCTCGGAAACGGTGGGCAGCCGCAAATTAAGCCTTGATGCCGAGCTCGACCGGTTAAACGATGATTTTACCCTGTATTATGAGAAACGCGGTGAGAGTGAGCCCCCGAAAACCCATATTGTACGGGGACTGGATAACATCGCTGCCACGACTGCCGACATGATGCGGCGGGCAAAGACGAGTCTCAACCTCTTTGGAACCCTCTATTACCCCGAGGAACTCGAACCGATCAAAGAGCAGCTTGCCGCAGCAAAGCGCAGGGGCGTGGTCATCCGGATCTCGGCAAACAACCCGATCCGGGTAAAAGGGGAGATCCTCGATGTACGGGAATCCTTCTCTCCCGTAACCCCGGATATCCAGATCGCCCCGGAACCGTTTATCCGTACCCTGACTATCGACAGCAGGGAGATGCTCATGATCTTCCCCCTGCCCGAAGACAAGTCCGCAAACCGTACCGATCTCGTTGCCCTCTGGATCGAGAACGAGATGGTGGCAAAAGCGGTAAACAATGTCTTTAACATTATGTGGGCAAATCCGAACTGGACCGGGACTGGTGCGGGTAAATCCCGCCAGAACCCCCCTAAAAAAAAGAACGCATCCTGAATACCAGGGCATGCGCGGATAATTCCGTTACTGCCGGCCAAGGCCGATCATGTACCCGTACCGGGAATACACTTCCTTTACCAGTTCGCCGGCCTTCGGGTTGGTCCACTCGTGCATCCATTCCGAGACCAGCGATTCTACCGTGATCGGGACGACACCGGCCTGGATCATCCTTTCCACCCCGTACTTGTGGGCGTCCGGTGTGGAGTCGCCGCCGGCATCTATCAGGCCGTACACCTCGTACCCTTCCCGGATCCCGTGCAGGGCCGTGTAGGCAAAACACATGCTGGTCCAGAGGCCGGAGATCACGAGCTTCTTTTTGCCGGTCTTTTTAAAGGCGTTCAAGGTCTTCTCGTCCTCGAATGCATCGAAGCTGGGCACGGCACGGGCATACACTTCCTGGCCCGGGAAGAGATCGGCGATCTCGGCAAGGAACTTCCCGTTGCCTGCCGGGTTGATCGCCGAGAGCACGACCGGGACGTTGAGGATCTGCGCGGCTTTTGCCGCACAGTATGCCGCGTTCCGGATGATCGTCTTGTCTCCCGATGCAACCCCCGCAAACATCGTGGGCTGGTAGTCCACGAGTACGAGTGCGCTGTTCTTGTCCGTCAGCAGTTCAAGCCTTCCGTCTTTTTTGTCTGGCATTCCATTTTCCCTCCTTCTGGCTATACCAGTGGATTCCTTCCCTGGCCTAAATAGGTATTGACCACGGCAAAGGGGCTACCCGATCACGGCGGTATCGTTTTTGGCATCCCAGCCGATGATCTTCTCCGCATGCCCGATGACGGCACCGGTCGACGGGTCGGCGACCGCAAGCGAGATATGGACCTGCGGGCGCGGGAGGGTTTCATTCTCGCCGATATAGGTCCAGTACACTTTTGTCCGGTTGCCGGTAACGGTTGTCCCCCGTTCGTTTACCGTGTAATCCGGGGCATCCCAGATAAGGAAGTGGCCATAGTCTGTTGTCCAGGTGCAGGTGAGGTTTGCCGGCTGGGGCTGCCCGGTAATATTCGGAGAGAGGCCGATCCCGGGTGCCGATGACATCTGGACCGTGTAACGGGGGATATCCGGCTGGATGGAAACGGAGAGCAGCGCGGGTGTTGTTGCAGGAGCTGCCGGGGTGGCGGGGGCAGTCGAGGTACACCCCGCCACAACGATGGCCGCGATACCTACGGCAATAAGGGCAAGGAACGTTATCTGCATACCTTCCTGTCGTTTTCCGGGATTATATACACGGCGTTGACTGCGAAAATTTTCGCAGGTATGACCGCGGATAAAACAAGGCAGCGTATCCCGCGACCGGCACTGATTCAGGCTTCTTTTCCTTTGAGCACGATCCAGTTCTTCTCCCCGGCTTTTGCGAACCGGAGGAGGACGTACTTCCCGGTGTGCTCTTTCCCGTGGAGCAGGACTTCGATCCGCTCGTTCGTCCATGCGAGCGTCTCGTACGTGCCGGCATCGGCAATCTTCACCTCTCCCGCCCCGTACTCGCCCCCGGGGATCGTGCCCTCGAACGTCCCGTAGGAGAGGGGATGGTCCTCGACCTGTATGGCAAGCCGGCGTTCCCCGGGTTTTTCGGGAAGGCCTTTGGGGACTGCCCAGCTCGCCAAGACCCCGTCGTGCTCCAGCCGGAAGTCGAAGTGGTGGTGCTTTGAAAAATGTTCGTGGAGCACGAAGGTGTCTGCCATTACCGGCGCCCCGCTTTTGCCGCTGCGATTCGCTCCCTGAGGTCCCGGGCCGCTGCGGTGATATCCGGTGCTGCCACGACCGCCGAGATCACGGCGATACCGTCCGCACCTGCGGCGATTACCTCACCAAGGTTTTCCCGGGTGATCCCGCCGATGGCGATCACCGGGATGGAGACCGCGGCCTTCATCTCCCGCAGGACCACGAGGCCCTGGCCGGGGCCGGCATTGTCTTTTGATGCTGTTGCAAAGACCGGGCTTAAGGCCACATAGTCTGCCCCCGCCTTTTCGGCGGCAACAGCTTCTGCAACGGTCCCGGCCGAGATCCCGATGATAAACGGTCGGGGCGCTCGCAGACGGGCCATGCCCGCTGCCATATCGTCCTGCCCGAGGTGCACACCGTCAGCACCGCAGGCAAGCGCCACGTCGAGGCTGTCGTTTACGATAAAGAGCGCCCCGGCCCCGCGGGTGATCGCCCGTATCTCCCGGCCGATGCGGATGAGTTCTTCCGGGGCCCGGTGTTTGTCCCGGAGCTGGATCGCACCGGCCCCCCCGGCGCAGGCGAGCCGGGCGATCTCCGCATGGGAGCGCCCCTTCCCGATCTGTTCATCGGTGACAACGTAGAGATCGAGTGCCATACCCGTTACACGGTGGTGACTCTGGCGCCGGTCTTGAGATCGGCGGGTTCAAGCGCAGCCATCTCATCGAAGAGCGCAACCTTGAACGACCCCGGGCCTGCTGCCCGTGCCGCTGCCCGTTCCCCGGCAAGCCCGAACGCTGCAAGGGCGGTTGCCGCGGCCATGACCCGGTCCGGGGAGACCGCGGCGCAGACACCGGTGACCGATGAGGCCATGCAGCCGGTCCCCGAAATGGTTCCCATCATCGGGTGGCCGTTCTTTACAAAGAGGACGCGTTTCCCGTCGCTCACGATATCGGTTGCCCCGCTTGCAACAACCGTTATCCCGGAGGATTCAGCGTAGTCACGGACAATGCCGACAATGTCGCCGGTGACTCCTGCCGAGTCCACGCCGCGGACCTTTGCGTTGGCACCGGCAAGTGTACCGATCTCGCCGGCATTGCCTTTGACAATCGCGATATCGAGTTTGTCAAAGAGGCGCCGGGTGCTCTCGGTCCGGAGCTTTGTTGCACCGGCACCGACCGGATCGAGCACCACCGGGATCCCCCGCTCGTTTGCCGCCTTCCCGGCAAGGATCATGCTCTCGATGATCCCGGCATTGAGCGTCCCGATGTTTAAGACAAGCGCCCCGGCAAAGCCCGCCATCTCCCCGGCCTCTTCCCGGGCATCGGCCATGACCGGCGCTCCCCCGGCGCAGATGGTGATGTTGGCGCAGTCGTTCACGGTCACGTAATTGGTGATATGGTGGATGAGGGGGTGCTGTTCCCTTGCCCTGGAAAAGACGTCAGAGAAGATCTGGTTGTCCATGGTAGTCACCGGATATACCGGTAGATTGGGCGGGGGGCGTAATAAACCGTGGCTGATCGGCAAAAAAGCGGAGGCGGGAAGAGTCTTACCGGGTAATCTCTTCAAGCGTGGCCGCGAGCAGGTCGATATCCTGTCGGGTAGTGTAGTAGGCAAGGCTTGCCCGTACGGTCCCGTCGGGAAGCCCGAGGCTTTCTACCAGCGGCTGGCAGCAGTGGTGGCCGGACCTGACCATGATGTCTGCCGCCTCATCGAGCTGCTGGGCCACCTCGTGGGGGTGGAAGTTGTCCACGGTAAAAGAGACTACCCCGATCCGCCGGGCCGGATCCTTTGGAGCATAGACATGGACGCTCTTGTTCTCGGAAAGGGAGCCGATGAGCCGGTCCGTAAGGCCAGTGAGGTACCGGTGGATCCGGTCCATGCCGAGATTCTGGAGATAGTCCACGGCAGCGCCAAGGCCAATGCCCCCGGCAATGTTCGGGGTCCCCGCCTCGTACTGCTGGTAGCCCGGCGCAGGCGTGTACCCGTCCGCGGTCACCGCATCAACCATTCCCCCGCCGAGAAGGAGCGGCTCGATGCAGGGCTCCTTCATCCAGAGCACGCCGGTCCCGGTGGGCCCGGACATCTTGTGCCCCGAGAAGCAGTAGAAATCGCAGCCGAGCTCCCTGACATTGACCGGCATATGGGCAACAGCCTGCGCCCCGTCCACAAGGAGGAGGACGCCTTTCGCGTGGCAGATCTCCGCAATCTCCTTTACCGAGGTAACCACGCCGAGCACGTTTGAGGCATGGGTGATGGCCACGAGCTTCGTGGACCCGGTGATCGCTTTTTCAAGCGCCCCGAGATCGGGCTCATAATCGGGGTCGATACCGATAATATCGGTGGCAACACCCTGCCGGGCGAGCCTGCGCCACGGGAGCAGGTTCGAGTGGTGTTCGAGGATCGTGGTGATAACCCGGTCGCCGGGTTTCCAGGAGAGGCCCTGAGCGACCATGTTGACGGACTCGGTGGTGTTCCGGGTAAAGACGGTAACCCCGTCTTTTCCGCCGATAAAGTCTGATACCTTCTCATGCGCATGCCAGTAGCGCTGGCTTGCAATGCTCGTGAGCCGGTGGACGCCCCGGCCCACGTTTGCCCGGTAGTTGTGCTCGAACTCGACCTGCGCTGCCACCACGGGCTCGGGCGAGAAGCTGGTGGCGGCATTATCGAGATAGATAATATCGGAGAGGATCGGGAAATCCCGCCGGACTGCATCCACATCGTACTCCCCTGCCGCCGTACCTGACATATGCTGATCCATGGTACTCCCCTGTGCTATTTCAACCGTCTTTTCGTGCTCCACCGGCGGTTCGGCCTGGAGTGTGTAGTCGTCCCGGACCGGGATGCCCCGGTCCCGGCAGAGCTCGCGCATCTTGGGGGGAAGCGCCTTCCAGCGCCAGAGGCCCCACTGATAAAATGCATCGGGGAGCCCCTTCTTCTCCGCCCATTTGGTAAGGAAGGTATCCCACCGTGCCGTATACTCCGGGTGCATTCCCCTGAGGCCCTCGTACTCGCTTTCGAGCATGGAGGGACAGACCCAGCAGCCGATCCGTTCGACCCCCTGATCGTAGAGCGGGTTGATTGCGGCCTTCTGCCACCAGAGGTACAAAAAGACCTCGAGCGCCCGCCAGTTCCGGATCGGTGAGATATTGAGCTGGAGGGGATTGGCCGGGTTCTGGCTGGTCTCTTCGAGCGCTGCCCGGTTCCATGACTCGTACCAGCGGTTGCCCTGCACGGTCACGCAGGGGCCGACCTCTGCGAGATGGATCTGGAGGGGCCGGAGTTTTAGGAGCTTACAGCACCAGCGGTTGTCCTTCCCCGGCGGCCCGGCCTTTTCTACCGCCGAAAAGAAGTCCCCGGCTTTTTCGATCACGGGCACGCCCTGCGAACGGACAAATGCAACGGTCTCGGGGAACTCGATGCCGGTGTCAAGGTAGAACGCATCGGTCACGCCGGCCTTTCGTGCAAGCGTCAGGACCGCGGTGCTGTCTTTTCCCCCCGAGAACGAGACATTGCAGACCGGGCGGTCGTGGATATGGGACTTAATCATCCGCACGGCGCTGCGTTCGAGATTTTTAAGGTGATACTGGTTCTGTTCGATCACCTGCGCCCAGCCCGGGTTCGGCGCGGTCCGGGTCTCGACCGGGGCAAGTTCCTTTACCCGGATCTGCCCGTTCTTGACCGCCCCGGTCCCGTACCGGTTTTTGAGTTTCACGATCGCGGTGCCGTCGGGTACGGGGTTGTTCAACCGGAACTTCTTGCCCCCCATCCTGCCCGGGCCGGCCGGGGCCTCTATCCCGGTCTCAAGGTCGACGATGCCTTTTGTCACGTGTTTGAGGATAAAGGGAAGCGCCTCGGGCGAGAGGTCGAACGAGAACTTCCGTGCCACCGGGTCAAAGGTGAGCCACCCGAACCGGTACCCGTGGGCGATCACAAGGTCTGCCCGGTCCACGCCGCCGGTCTTGTTGAGGAGGAGGACGGTCGGGACCGGCACGTTCCCGAAGCGTTCCCGCACGAGCCGGATAATGAGCGCCATGTCGGCGGCAAGCGCCGGGCGTACATCGTACGGCTGGAGGAGTTCGAGGGGCCGCCCCTCTCCTTTGCAGGAACAGGTCCGGCCAATCAGGGGGATATTGCACCGGTCGCACCAGTACAGGATATTTTTTACCGGCGGCTCATGCGTCACACCGGGTACTTGGGGCGGGAGGGGAGATAAGAGAAACGCTTGGGGCGGTCTTTTTGCACCGCTTTACCGGGGCGCCCGGATATGGAGCCGTTCGTAGAAGGGTTCCATGGAGGGCTCTTTTTTGAGGAATGCCCGCAGGAGTTCGTCGCCGGGCTGCATGTTTCCCTGTTCGAGGATGGTGTGCCGGTACTCCGCGCCGGTGGCCGGGTTAAAAAGTCCGCCGGCCTTAAAGCGGGCAAAGACATTGAGGGCGTACACCTCGGCCCAGAGGTAACTGTAGTACCCGGCATCGTACCCGCCCATGAAATGGCCGATGGTCGAGGGTTCGTGGCCGCCCGCGAGCGGTTCGATCCCCATGAGCTCGCGGTAGAACCGGTTGCCGGTTGCAGTCACATCGACCGGCCCTTCTGCGGTATGGAACGCCATGTCCTCGGAAGAGATCACGAGCATCCGGGTATACAGAAGGCCGGCCCCGAGGTCCCGGGCGGCGATGATCCGATCGCAAAGGTCTCTTGGGAGTTTTTCCTCCGGCCGGGCATAATGCCCCGAGACCGCATCGAGCACCGCGGGTTCCCACGCCCAGTTTTCGAGCGCCTGCGAGGGGGTCTCGACAAAGTCCCACTCAACGCTCGACCCCGCAAGGCTCGCATAGGGGACCCGGGTCAGGCACCCGTGGAGCGCGTGGCCGAACTCGTGGAAGAGTCCCTCCACATCGTCGTGGGTGAGGAGCGAGGGGGTAGCGCCCGAGGGTGCCCGGAAGTTGCCTACAATAGCAGTGACCGGGACCGAGTACCCGTCTTTTGTCCTCCGGCCTGCGATCAGGGGCACCATCATCATGTGCCCGTACTTGCCGTCCCGGGGGAACATGTCGAGGTAAATATACGCAAGGGTCCGGTTGTCGGCGCTGTCCGTGATCCGGACAAGGCAGACGCCCGGCGCCCAGACCGGGGCATCCGGGACAACGCTAAACCGCACGCCAAAGAGCGGGCCGAAGATCCCGAGCATCCCGGAGAGCACGGTATCGAACGGGAAGTACTTCCGGATCGCCTCGTTGTCGAGCGCGAACCGGCGTATGCGCAGCTGCTCGGTGAGATAGGCAAGGTCCCAGGGATCGATCCGGTCAGCACCCGGGACAAGCTCTTTTTTAAGGGCGAGCAGGACAGCGAGGTCGGCCTCTTCCTTCTCTTTTACCGGGCTTTTGAGATCGCCAAGGAACGCCAGCACTGCGGCAGTAGTCTTTGCCATCCGGCCGTCGAGCCGGTAGTCCGCCCAGCTTGCGTACCCGAGTTCGTGTGCGCAGGCCTGCCGGACCAGGATCGCTTTTTCGAGGAGCTCCGTGTTTGCCGCTGCCTGCCGGTTGACAAACGCGGTGTACAGCTGTTTGCGGGTCTCGCCGTTCTTTGCGTTCTGCATCACCGGGATATAATCGGGATACTTGGTGGTGACATGGTAGCGCCCGTCGCTGGTCCGCGAGAACGTGGCGAGCACGTCCTCCGGGACGCCGTCGAGTTCCTCTTTTGAAAAATCTATTGCAGAGGTGTCGTTGTTGAGGTTTGCCGTGAACCGTACTTCGAGCCCGGTGATCTCTTCCTTGTGTTTTCTGACGCGGGCAAGACCGTCGTCGGGCAGGGCAAGACCGTTTTTCTTAAACTGCCGCAGCGTCTCGGAGAGGAGCCGTTCTTCCTCTTTGGTACGGGGGACGGCGGTCTTTATCGCATCGTAGAGGTCGCGGCGGGTGTAGATGCCGACCGAGAACTTCCCGGCCTTCTCCTCTGCTGCCGATCCTTCGGCTGCGACATCCTTGTCGGGATAGACATAGCCCATGAGGGTGACCGGCAGGACCGCATCGCCATAGTCCGCCATCGCGCTCTCGAATGCGAGCAGGGTGGACTCAAAGGTCCGCGATTCCGGGGGAAGATGTGCAATCCGGTCGAGCGCCTTTGTCGCGGTGGCAATCGCTGCATCGCAGATGGCGGTGATATCGCCGGGCCGGTATGCGGTCCGGATAGGGGTGGGAACAGTGTCCGGGGTCATGGAAACGATCCTTTCTGCTATCGGGGAATTATTGCAGGGTACTGGAACTGCCCGGGGTAAAAGGGGATGGGTTATACCCGGGCCGGGAAGACCTTTTCAGGCGATTAGATTACGGGGCCGTGGTGCCTTTTTCAGCAAGGGCCGTCCGGATCTGGTCCTTGACGGAATCGGCGATGTCGAGGCTGTCGAGCGCCCGTAAAAGGAGGAGCCGGGCCATGTCCTGGCCTGCGGGGGTCGAGAGGTATGCATCGATCGCTTCTTTTCCCTGCGGGGATGAGAGGAAATTTTTCATCGTCTCCTGCCCGCCGGGGGAGATGAGGTATGCCGCGACCATGCCCTGTATGCCGTCAAGTGCGCCCATTCTTGTGTCTCCGTATACAGGTAGTACTGGCGCGAGGCTCCTGCATAAAGGTGCCCGAACCGTGCCGGGCAAAAAAAGGTTACCAGCCCCGGCTGTATTCGCCGGCGCAGGGAATGCAGACCATCTTATTGTTTTTCACCCGGGCCCGGTGCTCGGCCACGATCTCGCCGCAGGAAGCGCACTGGACCGAACCGAAGATCCGCGCCTTCTCGGGGATCTCCGACCGGGCCTCTTTCTTGATAAAGAGTTCGGAAAAGGGGATCGTGAGGATCTTCCGGATGATCGCGGCCTGCCGCTCCTCAAACTCCTTCTCCTCGGCAGGCGTTGCCTTCCCGCTCATCACCTTTGCCCGGAGCGCTGCTGCCGCCGGGTCGAGCCGTTCGGTGAGGGGCTCCGGGCGCTGGACGAGCCGGATGGCAGAGCCGGTCTTCCGGTTGATGAAGGTGTAGGCGTGCTTGCCGAGGTCTTTTAGGATCAGGTTGCCCTTTCCCACCGAACAGCCGGCGATTGCCTGCACGGCATCGACCCCGCAGGCATCGTTCTCGACAATCGCCACCAGGTCTTCGTCCTCGGAACGCTCCGCGTGGAGGGCTTTGAGGGCGTACTCCGCCACCCGGTAGCCGAGCGCAAGGCCCGGGCAGGTGTGGCCGTGGAAGGCGACGGCATCTTCGTAGGTAGTAAGTTTCCGGCTCATGATCTCACGTGATCACGACATTATACCCCGGAACAGTAAAACCGTTTCGTCAGGTCTGCCCTGCCGGTAACAGAAGATCACTTCTCAAACTGCGCCACCGCGTCCGGCAGGCAATGGGCCACGCCCCGGATCCCCGAAACGGTGACCGTCATGAGGATCGCATCGATCACTTCCTCCCGGGTTGCCCCGGCTGCCTTTGCCATCGGGATGTGGGCGTTTACCGCGGCATCGTCCCCCATCGCTGCCTTCATCGCGATGTAGATCAGCTGCTTGGTCTTTGCATCGAGCGCCGGCCGTTTCACGACCGCCATGATCAGGTTGTTGAACGCAGCCGCCACTTCGGGGGCTTCGTTCTGGAAGAGTTCCATCGTGGTTGTCATTTTACATCCCTCAAAGAAACGATAGGAAATACAATCGGATATACCGTTTCCTTCTTTTGCGGGCAAGCGCAAAATCGGTAAGCTCACATAACAGGACGGTACAGATCTCAATTCAGGAAGCCGGTATGGAGCTTGGCGAAGAACTCAGATCCTGCGCACTCGGGCGCGGGGCGGACTATTTCGGTGTGGCGGACCTGACCCTTGCAGAGGAGTTTGTCAGGGGCCAGGGCGGCGAGCTGGTGGCCCGGTACCCCCGGGCCATTGCCATAGGAATTGCCCTGCAGGACTCGCTTGTCGATCTCATCCCCAACCGTGCCGAGTACGCGGCGGCAATGCTCTACAAGCACAACAGCTACGATGTCATCAATTCGATGCTCGACCAGGTGGCAGTCGAGGTCGCGAACCGGATCCAGCGGGCCGGCTACCGGGCGCTTCCCGCCCCGGCCTCGAAACGGGCAAGCGACGAGAAGATCGCGGGCATCATCTCGAACAAGCTCCCCCCGCACCTTGCCGGCCTTGGCTGGATCGGGAAGAGCTGCCTCCTAGTCACCCCGGACCACGGCCCCCGGGTCCGGTGGGTGACGGTGCTCACCGACGCCCCGCTCGAACCGACCGGGACCCCGATGGAGGAGCGCTGTGGCAGCTGCATGCAGTGTACCGATGCCTGCCCGGTCCATGCGTTTACCGGGCGGGCGTTTCGGGCAGACGAGCCCCGCGAGGCCCGGTTCGATGCAGCGGCCTGCGAGCGCTACTTTAAGGAGATGGAGCAGAACGGCGGCCCGGCGGTCTGCGGGATGTGCCTCTATATCTGCCCGTATGGCAGGAAAAATTCCAGAAGAGACGTGCAGTAACAAAAAAAGCGCTGGAGGGTCAGAGCCCGGCCCGCTCCACGATCGTGTCGGCGACCGCGTTCGCATTTTTAAACGGGAAGTCGGAGGCTGTGAGGAGCTTTCCTGCCTCCCCCGCAGTCATCTTGAGATCCCCGACGCAGCAGGTGGTATCCGCACCGTTCGGGAACGCTTCGAGGAGCGCTTTGGGGGTTTTGATCGGGAACTTTGCCCCGGCAAGGGCTCCCGTGATCTGACCGTGGATCAGGTCCTTTACGGACGGTTTCTCATCGATCATCGCTGCAACCGCACCCGCCGCATGGGCAATCGCACAATCGCTGCTGTGGGTCTCGCACTTAAAACAGGCGCTCTTGATCGTTGCAAGGGACTTCTCTGCCTGTGCCTTTGTCACCGTTTTACCGGTACAGTTCCAAACTGGCATCTTCTTTCACCATACTCTTCTCCATGTGTTATGGATATATACAAGAGCGTCAGTAAACTATACAAAGAACGGAGGGTCATGGCACTGACCCTTTTTAGTGAGACGAGGATACCATGGGTGCGGTACTGGGATCGTTAACCGAGATCCGGGAGCTCAAAACAGAGATCACCGGTCTGCGGACGGACCTGAAGAGGTTTATCGAGCGGGCTAACCAGCAGCATATCGATGCGGTGCTCGGGGAGGTAAAGAGGAACTACTCCGGGCTCATTGCCGATCACCAGGTAGGAGCGGCAAAGGCCGAACTGCCGGGCGAGATGGTGCAGGACTGCCCGATGCGCGACAAGTGTTTTTCCGTTTTTATGGAATTTTTAGAGAGCACGGCCGGGCATATCCGGAACGGCGAGGTCACGGACGAGGTGATTGCAGCGTGCAGAAAGGAGATGAAGACACTCCGGAAAAAGGGCACGACATCCCGCTGCGATACCTGTTTTTCCGAGGTATCGCGGCTCTTTGAGAAGCAGATCGGCCTGATGCAGGCGCTCGGGGTCTATGCAAAAGCCGCCGAACCGGGCGAAGCGGCCGGGCCGGTCCCCGAGGAAGAGACCGTAAAGGAGATCCTCGAACCGCTCGCAAACACGCAGAGGCTCCAGATCCTCCAGTCCCTTGCAACCCAGACCCGGACCTTCTCCGACCTCTCGGCCCTCACGGGCCTGCGGGGGGGTAACCTCCTCTTCCACATTAAAAAGCTCGCCGATACCGGCATGATCCTCCAGCGCCACGAGCGGGGCGACTATATCATCACCGAGAAGGGATTCTCGGCCCTGCGAGCCGTTGCCGCACTGTATGCAACCCTCTGCCCGAAACAGGACTGCACGGATCCCGCAGCATAAGGTAAAAATCCTCAGGATAATTCCGTTTTTCTTTCGGTTTCCCTGGATCCGCCACGGCGGGATGCTAACGTTTATATTACAAAATGTAAAATAAACTGTACAAGATGCCGGCAAAGCAGGCCGCGTCCCATTCCATCACGGAGTTGATCGTATGACATTCGTTATCCGGGGGGCAGGAAGGATCGCGGTGGTCCTCTCTGCCCTCATTATCCTCGGGCTCGCGATCGGACCGGCAGCCGCGGCAGGCATGGCGCAGGCCGGCGGCGAGACCGTACAGCACGGTCACGCGCCCGGGTTCCGGTTCGCTGCAAACAGCAGCCACCCGCACACCGGTGCAGGCTTCAACCTCACCGCGAACAAGACACAAGGACCCTTAAAGAAGAACGCAACCGCCGGATCGGCCGGTTCCCGCTTTGGCGGGATTGGCCGGGCGGGAAATAGTACCCATGAAAAAACCCCGGGCATTACGGCGAATGCAACTATGCAGCAGGAACGGCTCCAGAAGCTGGTGACAGGACTCCAACAGAAGGGCGTCGACGTAAGTGCGCTCCAGACTGCGATCAGGAACAACGACACCGCAGCAGAAAAGGCATGGTTTGCCTCGTATTACCCGGCCCACAACGGGCAGGTTACCAGCACTACCCGCCAGCAGTGGCACCCGCGGAATGCAACCGCATCCCGGTCTGCCTGATACACACTACTTCCCTCTCAAAAAATTCCTCTCGAAAATTTTTTCTTTTTTTTTGCCGGGACAGCCTGACAGCCCCCGGGCATTCTCCTAAAAGAGCAAAACTTCCAACAGCGGGATCGTTGCAAGGCAGAGCACGGTCGAGATGAAGACGCCCTGCGAGGCAAGAGTCGCATCCACGCCGTACTCTTCCGAGAGAAGCACCGAGTTTGCCGCCACCGGCATGGCGATCATGAGCACGGCAACGCCGAGCAGCAGGTGGTCGGAGACAAACGGCGACAGGATCAGAAATGCCGCCACCGGGAAGACGATAAGCCGGAGTGCGGTAGTAAGGTAGATCCTCCAGTCGCCGGCAAGCCGGTGCAGGGGGAGGGTGGCAAGCATGGCGCCGACCACGATCATCGCAAGCGGGGTTGTGGCAGATCCGATCAGCTCGAGGCCGGACTGGACCGGGGAGGGGAGATTGAGCTGGAAGAGGAAGAGCACGAGCCCCGCGATTGCCGCCACAAGACCGGGGGAGAGGAGGACCTTGAGGTCGATCTTTCCCGGCCGGCCCCGGGCAAGCAGCCAGACGCCGAGGGTAAAGACCAGGAAATAGAACGGGACGTTAAAGAGGATCACGTAAAAGAGCGAGCTTGGGCCGAGCACCGCCAGCGCCACCGGGATGCCCATGAACATGGAGTTCGGGAAGACCAGCATGAACTGGAAGACCCCCTTCTCCTCTGACGTTGCGGGAAGGAACCGGCAGAGGAGGAGCCCGATGGCAAACGCAGCAAGGTAGTAGCCCACGGCAACGACGAGCATCCGGTCTACGATCCCCATGGTCTGTGCCGTCTCCGGCACCTGCATGCTTGCAATGGTCAGGGCAGGCAGCGAGACGCTGACGAGGATATGGGAGATGAGGTGGACATGGTTGTCTTTAACGAGGCCGTACTTCCGGGCGCCAAACCCGGCCGCGATCAGTACAAAGAGGGTGGCTATCGCGATGACTACGGTGATAAAGTCCATGTACGGCATCCCCGGTTCGTGCCCGGTGCGGTATGCGGGCAGTTGCAGCTGGTACTTTCTGCGGGATCGGGCATATATCTTGGGAACGGGGCACGGCGCCGCAGTACCCCCGGTCTCCGCAGGTATTTATGGGAACCTCGCAAAAAAATACCTCCACAGATGGTTGCAAAGGATATTTTCCTCCAGCCGGTATTTGTTGCCGGTCTCATCATCGGGCTCTGTGCAGGAGCCCTCGCAGGTTTCTATGCCATCGGCCCGGCACTTGCCGGAACCGGCACCACGACCTGCGCGATCCCGGCAGGAGTTTCAACGGCTGCCACACCGGGAGACATCATCAGCTTCCTCTTTGTGCAGGAAGGAACCTCGGGGTCGCTTGTCCCCGGGGAGAACGGCACGATGACCTTAACCCTTACCGGTGTCCGTCCCGATACGATCTACTTCTCCGATACGCCGGACCGGCTCTCGGGCGGGATCTCCACTAATACGTTCAGCACGAGTTCGCTCTGGAACAGCACATCCTCACCGAACGCCGCGCTGATGCTCGCCAATGCACCGGCAGCAAACGATTCCGTGATCCTGACGCTCTCGAACCCGGCCTATGACCGGGCAAACGCCACGCTCCGGTACACCGCGGTCCAGGTCCCCCATTATACCGGCGAGGGCCTGAAAGCCTACGAGGTCTTTGCCGACCCGGGCATTCCGCAGCACTTCGGGCAGGCCATGCTCTTTATCGACAATGCGGAGATCAGGGTGACGGCGATCAACACTACCGAAGACCGGGACCACCCGGACATCATTATTACGTAAGGATTCGTGCCGGGAAAACCCGGTCTCTTTTTATCGCCCGGTAAAAAAGGGATTGCCGGTCTCCGGCTCAGTCCGCGGCAATCTTTGTGTAGAACAGCGCGGCAACGACCGCCCCGCAAATTGGACCTATGACATAGATCGGGAAATACATCCAGAGGTTCGAGCCCCCGAGCAGGCTGTCGGCAAGGTACGGCCCGAACGTACGGGCCGTGTTGAGCGAGGCGCCGGTGATGTTTCCCGCCATCGTGATAAGGCCCGCAACCGTGAGGCCGATGATGAGGCCGGCAAAGCCCGGCGGGGCCCGCTCGTCCACCGCAACGCCCATGATAACGAGCATCAGCACAAAGGTAGCGATAGCCTCGACAAGGATCGCCTGCCCGTACCCGATGCCCGGGAAGGGAGCGGTCGCCCCGAGCCCGCCGGTTGTCACCGCGGCAGCGCCGAGCGAGAAGTACAGGAGAACGCTCCCGGCCGCAGCCCCGATACACTGGGCGACAATATACCCGAGAGCTTCTCCCGACGGGAACTTCTTTACCGCCCAGAGCCCGATCGTCACCGCCGGGTTGAGGTGCGCCCCCGAGACCCGGCCGAGCGCATAGATGACCGCGGCGATCGTGATGCCGAAGACCAGCCCGATCGCCAGCCAGTCGCCCATACCTCCCAGTTCGCCGATCCCGACATTGAACGCCGAGACCGGCTTTGTCCCGGCGGCAAGCATCAGCGTTATTACCGCCGCCCCGGTCCCGAAGTACACGAGGAGCAGCGTCCCGACCCCTTCTGCAATGCAGCGGGTGGAGAGCGATGCCATCACAACTCTCCTTTGTAGGCCCCGGCGCAGTCGGGACAGAACATCCTCGGCATCTTTTTCGGGAGTTTCCGCGAGGGGAAGGGATAGCCCCCCTCCCAGACATCGACTTCCTTTCGTATCGTATGCTTCATGCAGGTCCCCATGCCGCAGACCGTGCAGACGGCGACCGCATCCGAACTAACTCCCTCCTTCGCACACACGTAGCACTTCATACAGGATCCCCCACGTTCAGCCCTATTGCCGGGCTTACACCGCATCCTTCCACTGGCAGGCGCAGTGCCGGAAATCCATGAGAGCAGCAGATGCGCAGTCCTTGCAGATCCGGGCCGGGGCTGCTGCAACAGTCTTGTTCAACGCGATGATGTTGGTCATCAGGGTTGCCGTGACCGGCTCGCTTGTTAAGAGACACGGGTAGTCGGCAAGGCGCATCATCGCCGAGAACCGGACCGTCATCGCACACGCCGGGTAGGCATACCGCTGCGGGTTTGCGAGCACCTCGTTTTTCAGGATCGGCGCAAGGTTCACGTCGTAGCCGCCCACCTTTGGCGTGAGCATGCCTTTTGTCCCGGCCTGCATCCTCCGGGCCTTGTCCACGAGCTTCCAGCCCCGGTACACCATGTCCATGAAGTCGCAGTTGTGCAGCTCGACCGCTGCTCCCCGCTTCGGGTAGAGCTGGACATAGTTGTGGTAGCGTTTCGTGAGCATGTCCACGACCATGACCGCGTTGAACCCGTCGAGTTCGAGCAGATACTCGGCTGCGCTTGCCGAGGCCCCGGTGGCAAGGGAGAGCACTTCGGACTCGTTTTTGATCTTCGGGGCTGCCGCGGCAAGCGTCTTGTCCATGACCTCGGTCACCGCCTCGATCACGGCCATGATCACGTCGTCCTTGCACATGTTGTACGTAGACTGGGCGATATGGTGGGCAATGTCGCCGACACAGTAGGCCGGCACGGTCACGATATTGCCGTAGTGGACGCCTTCGTCGATGGCGGCTCTTACCGCACCGGTCATCTTTGTCCGGTACGATTTCATGTACTTCCGGCAGTCAAACGAGGACTGGCCGGCATCGTCCATGAGCTTCGCCTGGGCTGCGACCGGTGTCCGGTAGATCGACTGGATCATCGCAACCTCTTTTTTTACCGCGTCCGCAAGGGTCGCCCCGTCCTCGACTGCGTGGGCAAAGACATCGCCAAAGCCGTACGAGGTGTTCATGCCCCAGGACTTTGCCGCAAGGATCGCCTGCTTGTGGGCGACCGGGATCTTCGTGGTCCTTAAGATCTGGTTGACGATGTTGCTGCTGCTCCCCGGGATGAGCGCAAAGTCCACGACACAGGTGGGCCCGTAGAACCCCGCGTAGCGCCGGGCCGACTCCTTCCCGATCAGGGCCTCGGACTTCCCGACAGCCGCAATAAACGTGTCAACGCTTTTCTTAAACGCCGGGTCCTCGTCGTACAGGATCTCCATGATCACCGGCGTCTGGTAATGTTCGACAAAGGGGTCGTCCTCGGGACGGATGGTGTTCGTGAGCCCTTTGAGGATCGTATAGTGGGCATCGACCGAGTCCTTGTGCAGGGCAAAGACCGCTTTACTCTGGTTCCCTGCCGGTTTCATGCATTTCACGGCATCGGCATAGGCTTTCGTGTCGCCGATGACGAATTTTTCTCCCCGCTTCTTTTTTATCTGGTTCACATCGGCGTGCTGGGCAGCCATCGCCTCTGCGATCATCTTCTTTACTACCGTCTGCATATCCTCGACTCCCGGCACCCGTAGTATGAAAGGGTGCCAACATGCCTACAATGGGAGTGACCCTATATATGTTTTTATATAACGGGGAGAATCTTCGCAAACGCCGGAAAAAAGGGTATTTTCAGACCTCGCGTTTCAGGCTGCATGCCAGCCGGAGCGAGCTGTTGACCATGTCCACGAGATCTTCCTGCGTATAGGGATTTTTCTCGATCTGCTCCCAGTCCCGGGTCGTGTCCTCGTTGTTCTCCCCCACCCAGGCAGTGATCGAGACCTCGGGGCTGTGGAACCCGAGCCAGGAGAAGAAGTTTAAGAGGTTGCCGGCCACGTGCTGCATCCCGTCCACGTGGCCGATAATAATGAGCGCTACGACCTTGTTTTTGATCATCCGGTTGCCGAACCACGAGTACTGGTTCTCGATGCAGTTCATCCGTTCGACGAATTTCTGGACAAGGGCCGAGTGGTTGTTCCAGCGGATGGGGGTTGCAAGGAAGAGCACATCGCAGTCGAGGACTGCCGCATAGACCTTGTCCATCTCGTCGTCCTCGTACTTCATGGTGGACTGGCAGGGATACGTGCAGTACTCCGGGTTCTCCGAGTAGTTGCCCTCGCACTCGTAGATTTTGAGGTCTTTTAACCGGAGAAACGTGGTCTCGCACCCGAGATCTTTGCACCGGTCAAGGGCGCTCAGCAGCAGGCGCTCGGACTTCGAGAGCCCTGCCTGCTCCCGGCTCGACCCCGAGATCCCGACAACCCGTATTCCCTTCACGTTCTCCGGCTGCGGCGGGAGGATCGTCCCGACACCGATCTTGCGTCCGACAAGGGGGGATGGCATACGGGTATGTGGGCAGGAGGAGGTCTTATGGTTTTGGCCCGGTCTTCCGGTACGAGAACGCAGCCGAAACAAGGCAGATGATCCCGCCGGTATACATCGCGATCCCAAAGAGCGGGGCAAGAACCGCGGGGCCTGCGGAGAGGACGGCGCCGGTATACCCGAGCGCATCGAGCTGGAGGACGAGGAGGATGGCTGCCGCAGAGATCCCGAACATGACCCCGAGGTCCTGGAGGATCACAAGCACGCTTGAGGCAACCCCGGCCTTCTCTTTCGGGATGGAGACCATGATCTCGATGGTGTTGGGGCCCTGGTAGATCGACCGGCAGATGCCGGCAATGGCAAGAGCGAGGATCACGAGCCAGATGTTTACCGTGGCATAGCCGTACCCGCACAGGAAAAAGGAGAGCCCTACGCCAAAGACGCCGAACGTGGCGTAGTTCTTCGGGCAGTACTTGTCGTAGATCCAGCCGCAGACCGGGGATGCGGCCATCATGGCGATCGGCATCACAAAAGCGATGAGACCGACCTGCGTGGGTGCATAGCCCATCACCCCCTCGAAATAGAAGGGCAGGAGGATGATTAAAATGAATGTCGCGGTGAAGTACAGGACGAGGCTTGCCCCCGGGAGGACGAATGCCCGGGTGGTGACGAGCGTGAGGTCGAGAAGGGGCGCTTCTGCAGTCCGCTCGCGGTACACAAAGAGGGCGAGGGCTACCAGGCCAACGCCGGCGCTTGCCGCAAACCGGAGGGGATCAACCGGAGGGTTCGCAAACTCGTTCAGGACAACCGCCAGAGCGGCCATGACGAGAACGAGGAGAACAGCGCCGGAGTAATCGGTGCGGGTATCGCCGGCCTGCACAGACGGGACTTTCAGGTACCGGGCGGCAAGGAGCAGCAGGACGCAGCCTATCGGCACGTTGACAAAGAAGATGAACGGCCAGCCAAAGGAATCGACAAGGATCCCGCCGAGCGCCGGGCCCACGATAAGGCCGAGCGCAACGGTTGCGGTGATATAGCCCATGGCCCGGCCCCGCTCGTCGGCCGGGAAGACCTGCATGATGATCGCCATGGAGATCGACATCATCATCGCCGCCCCGAGGCCCTGGACGATCCGGGCAAGAATGAGGAGGGGAAGCGAGCCGGCAAGCCCGCAGGCGGCAGAAGCCGCCACAAAGACCACGAGGCCGAGGATGAAGAGCCGGGCGGTGCCGATCCGGCCCGCAAGCGTGCCGAAGATGAGCACCGTGGCAACGATCGTCATCATGTACGCGGTCGCGATCCACTGGGAGAGGCCGAGCGGCACGCCGAATACGGCTGTGATGGTCGGGAGCGCTATTGCTACGATATTGTTGTCGAGCACCGCCATGAAGCAGCTCACGAGAATGACGAGCAGGATGGCGAGGCGGTGCCGGTAGGCAAACTCAGCGGGGGCCGGTATGTCCGTGTCGGTCAGGGAATATCACCGTGCAGTAAACGATATTGGGCCCGGGGAGGGAAAATGCCCTGCATGGATCATTTCCCGAAATATTCTGCAACTTCTTTGAGGTGTTCCATAATGGGAAGGCCCTGCGGGCACTTCTCTTCGCATTCGCCGCAGGAAAGGCAGCAGGAGGCATAGCCGGGGACGCCGTCGATGACCCCGCTCAACACCCACGTGTAGACCCCGCCGCACTCCTCTTTTGCATCGAACATGTGCGCCTGGTTGTAGGACTCGAAGCACCGGGGAATGTCCACCCCGTTCCTGCAGGGCATGCAGTACCGGCAGCCGGTGCAGGGGATCGTTACCCGGGATTCGAAGGCGGCTTTTACCTGCCGGATCACCTCGCGATCCTTCGGGGTAAACGACCCGGGCCGTCCCCGCTCTGCATATGCAAGGTTCTCTTCGAGCTGCTGCATCGAAGACATGCCGGAGAGGACGGTGGTGACCTCGGGATGGTCCCAGACCCATGAAAGGCCCCATTCCGCGGGCGTGCGCCGGACCGGGGCTGCGGCAAGGATCTCTTTAGTTGCCGGGAGGTCGCGGGAGAGCAGGCCGCCCCGGAGGGGTTCCATCACGACAATGCCAAGACCTTTTTTCGCAGCATAGTGCAGCCCTTTTGTCCCGGCCTGGTACTGCTCGTCCATGAAGTTGTACTGGATCTGGGCAAAGGTCCAGTCGTACGCGTCCACGATCTCCTGAAAGATCGGGAGGTCGTCGTGGAACGAGAAGGCGGGGTACCGGATCCGGCCGTCCGCAACAGCCTCGTCCAGGAATTCGAGGACGCCGAGGTTTGAGAGGTTCTCCCACCAGGCTTTGTTCAGGCCGTGGACCAGGTAGAAGTCGATGTGATCGGTGGCGAGCCGGGCCAGCTGCTCGTCGAGGTACCGGTCCATGTCCTCCCGGGTCTTGATGAGCCAGCTCGGGAGCTTGGTGGCAAGCATGACCTTCTCCCGGTAGCCGCCGGCAAGCGCCTTTCCCACGAGCGGTTCGCTCTCGCCATCGTGGTAGGGGTACGCGGTGTCGATGTAGTTGACACCATGATCGATGGCGTGGTGGATCATGGCGATGGCTTTTTCCTCATCGATCTTTCCGGCAAAGCCCGAGCCTTCGGCCTGCGGCAGCCGCATGCACCCGAACCCGAGGATCGAGATGTCATGGGGCACTTTGGGGAATCTCCTGTACAGCATGGCATGTCACCAGTACCAGAGAAATGCAGTCCGCAGGTATATACCGGACAGGGGCAAAATGGTGCCTTAATTTCACCAGGGATAGCGGGGGGTGCCCGGGAGGGTCCGGAGCCGGGTGTCCCGATCTCCGGTACCCTTTTATAGAATAAACAAAGATTACGAAACATATGACCCACGGGGAGATATCCCACCCGCTCAGCATTTTGTATGTCGACGACGAAGCGGGGCTCCTTGATATCGGGAAGATGTTTTTGGAGACCATGGGGGGATTTAATGTAACCACCCAGATCTCCGCGGGTGCCGCTTTAGAATCGCTCACGACCACGCCCTACGATGCGATCATCTCCGACTACCAGATGCCGGAGATGGACGGGATTGCATTTCTCAAGCAGGTCCGGGCAGACCATCCCGACATCCCCTTCATCCTCTTTACCGGCCGGGGCCGGGAGGAGATCGTGATCGAGGCCATCGAGAACGGGGCCGACTTTTACCTCCAGAAAGGCGGGGATCCCACCGCCCAGTTCTCCGAGCTCGCCCACAAGCTCCGGCAGGCAGTCCGGAGCCGGATCGCAGAGCGTGAACTGGCCGAGAGCCGGGATTACCTCGGGCAGATCTTTTCGAACGTGAAAGCCGGCATCTTCGTGATCGACATTGAAACCCACCGGATCACCGACATCAACCCGGAAGCCTCCGTTCTCATCGGGCTCAAAAAAGAGGAGATCGTGGGAAAGATGTGCCATAACTTCATCTGCACTGCCGAAGAGGGACGATGCCCCATCACCGACCTCGGGCAATCGGTGGACGATGCAGAGCGGACCCTTCTTTCCGCGGACGGCAGGCAGGTCTCGGTCATCAAATATGTTACCCGGATCACGCTCAACGGCCGGCCCTGCCTTCTGGAGACCTTCATCGACAATACCCGGCGCAAGGAGACCGAGCAGCAGCTCCAGGCAGCGTACCGCAAACTCTCGGACAGCCAGAACGAGATCGAGGCTGCCTATGCGGAGGTGGAAGCAGGCGGGGAGCAGCTCCAGGCCCTTATCGATTCCGTCTCCGATGCGGTCTTTTTGATCAGCGACGGGAAGTTCGTGCGCTGCAACCGCCGTACCCCGGAGATCTTCGGCTGCAAGGATACGTCCGAGATCCTCGGGCATACCCCGGCGGACTTCTCCCCCCGGTACCAGCCCGACGGTTCGTTCTCGGCAGACCTGATCGCTGCCTACGATCGTACCGCACTCAGCGGGACGCCGTTCTCGTTCGAATGGGTCCACCTCCGCCGCAACGGGACGCCGTTTTCCGTAGAAGTCTCGCTCAGCCCGGTCGAGATCCGGGGCAAAATGTACATCCGGTCCATTGTGCGGGATCTCTCCGACCGCAAAAATGCCGAGCAGGCGGCAGCACTTGCCACCCGAAAGCTGGTGATGATGCAGGCGTTCACCCGCCATGAGACAACAAACACGATCACCGGCCTTACGGGTCTCATGGATATGGCTCAAAAGATGCCTGAGGGCAGCGACCGCGACCGGATCTTTTCCGAAATGAAGGAGAAAGCAGGCGAGCTGCAGCGGCAGATGGCGTTCACGAAAGAGTACCAGGAGGTGGGGGTAAAAGCGCCGCGGTGGCAGGCCGTGCGGGAGATGATCCCGGCCCAGGAAGAGCCTGCCATCCATTGTTCCCCGCAGATTTCCGGTCTTGAGATCTACGCCGACCCGCTCGTGGGAAAGATCTTCTCCTACCTTGCCGAGAACGTGGTAAAGCACGGGGTCCGGGCAACCCGGATAGATATCGGTGCGGAGGTGCAGGGCCCGCTCAGGCTCACGTTCCGGGACAATGGCGTCGGGATCGGTACCGAAATGAAATCCGCGATATTTTCCCGCAAGGCAGGGGAGACCCGGGGCATGGGGCTCTTTTTGGTGAGCGAGATCCTTATGATCACCGGAATAACTATCGCGGAGACCGGGACGCCCGGAGAAGGGGCCTGTTTCGAGATCACGGTCCCCGAAGGCGGGTTCAGGTTCGCAAACGGTGGATAGGGTTCCTGCCTCCACCAAAACCCTCATTGCCCGGAGCGCACAAGCCTCCCGTACCTCTGGTGTTTTCCATGCAGTCGGTGATCGTGCAGCCGGGCGATCCGGCACGGAACTTCTCGTTAAAGGATGCAAACGACCGGACCTTCGATCTCTACGAGCAGGAGAAAAAACGGGTCCTCCTCTCCTTCCACCCTCTCGCGTGGACGGAGTACTGCGCTCTCCAGATGCGGTCGCTCGAAGAGAACGCGGATGCTTTTTCCCGGCTTACCTGCGTGCCGGTCGGTATCAGTGTCGATTCCCGGCCCTGCAAGCTCGCGTGGGCGAATGCAATCGGTATCTCCCGCACGCCGCTCCTCTGCGATTTCTGGCCGCACGGTGCGGTGGCACAGAAGTACGGGCTCTTCCGGGACGAGAACGGGTTCTCGGAGCGGGCGAACGTGATCGTGGACGAAGAGAAAAAGATCGTGTTTGTGAAAGTGTACCCGGTCCATTCGGTGCCGGATATCCGGGAGATCCTGGACTTCCTGGAAAAGACCGCGTAAGGGAGCGGGGCGGTGGAGTCTGTCGCATACCGTACGGAACATCCCCATATCCCTTCACCGTCGTAAACCCGTTCCTCCGACGGTGAACCGGCCCCGTATTGCGGCCCCTTTGCCGAAATACGCCCAAAATGAGACGCATATAATGCGTTCTAAGGCACCTTCCTGCGGTTTGGCGGGCGGTTCTTTGGGGCCCCGCTCCTTTGGCCAGCACCATTCTTAAACGCGAAAACTCGCCCAGATCATAAGAACGGCATATCGGGCGCATCCGGGAAAAAGGGGGACGAATCGGCCCCGGATGGAATCCGGGCGTTTTACGGGTTTTTCTAAAAACGGCCCGTTTGGCAAACCGGGCATTTTACGCAGAGATCGGGGATCAGGCCCCCCGCTCTGCACGACCCCCCGGATCGGTGCCGGCAGGGGTAGTGCCGGAGTGCCGGGCGTTTTTCCCGGCAATCGCCCGGCCGGCCGGAATTTTTTTGGGACGTTTCCGGTTTTTGCCGGAACTTTTTTCGGGTTTTAAAATTTCGACCGGAATTTTTTAAAAATTTTCAACTTTCGCGCCAACTTTTTTTTCTTTTTTCAACTTTCAACCGGAAAATTTTTGGGATTTTCAAATTTCAAACCGGAAAAAATTCCCGGAAACTTACGATCAGGTTCGCTCCCGGGCCGAACGGTTTACGACGGTGATGTGAGTTAGTTAGCTAACTAACACCTTTTTTTCCAACTTTCGCGCCAGATTTTTTTAAAATTTTCAACTTTCAATCCAAAATTTTTTAGGATTTTTAACTTTCGCGCCAAAAAATTTCCGGCATTTCAACTTTCAATCCGAAAATTTTTGCGCGGAAAAAATTTCAGCGCGAGCGTGCCGGGTCCGATCGGTCGTACGGGATTTTGTCGCGGGGTACGCGCTCCGTCGGAGATGTGGGTAAAACCGGGTATTTTTCCGGGTTTTGTTGCGATCGTCCGGAATTTTTTTGGGATTTTTCAATGTTCGGACCGGAAAAAAATCCGGGAATGGGGGGGAAACCGGGAGACATGGGCATCCCACAATGATGCCGGGAGGAAATACACACCCTTTAAAAAAAAAGCAGCAGGAGTGGCCCGGGGGAGTGAGCTCATTCCCCGGGTTTTTCCTGATCCCGGATGAATTTTTTTACCAGGCCCCTGAACCGGTCCATCGTCTGCCAGTCCTCCATGAGGATACCGTGGACACGGCGCGTGTCAAGACCGGTATACTCATGCACAAGGATGTTCCTGAACCCGGCAAGCCGCGCCATCCCGGTGGCAAGTTCTTCCGGAATAATCCCGGATTTCCCCAGTACATAAAAGGTTTCGCGGTAGGAATCCGGCCTTTTGGGGGTTTTTGCCACCGCCATGCCGGTTGCAAGATCTATGGACGCCTGGATAGCAAGGAGCATCGCATGGCATACCATGTACTGCGTATCTTTCTCACGATCAAACGTTTCGAACGGGATCTGCTGGTACCGCTGCCACGCCGCAAGCGTTTCATCGAGAGTCTGTACCTGGGAAAGGAGTCTCATATCAGGCCCGGGCAAGATATTCCCGGTCAAAGAGATCGTACATGAACTTTAGATCCTGGTACTCGATGAGCACCCGGGTCTCGAAATCGATCCGTTCATTTTCATCGCGGACAACCACCGCACGACCGGTACTGATCACCTCGTACTGGAACCAGACCGGCTCGAAATTGATGACCCTGACATCGCACTCGTACTGGAATCCAAGGGCTTTTTCAAGAGTATCTGCAACCCGCGATGCGAAGGCAAGGGAATCCTCTCTCGAAACCTGTTCGCTGGCAAGCAGTCCGATATCGATATCGCGGAAATCATCGCGGGAGAGAAACGATCCGTAGAGATATGCCACCCGCAAGGAGGGATAGGATACCATCGCGTCCCGTATCAGGCTGGTAATACGTTCCCGTTCCTCCTGTCCGCTCATATTGAGAGATATAAGCAGCAGGAGATTAAAAAAGATACTTGCTCCTTTGTATCAGGTGACCGGCCGGGTAAGCTCCCCTCCTGCTGCCGGCTTATTCCGCCGGCCTAGTCGTACTCCATAAACAGCGCCGGGTTCTGCCTTCTGATCCACCAGCGGCGGATATACCATCCGGCGCCGATGAGCACCGCGACACCGGCGCCGATCAGGACAACCGCCATGACCGGGACCCCTCCGGTAGTTCCTGCAAATACCGGGACCGCTGTTGTCCGGACCGGGGCCGCAGCCATGACCCCGGTACCGTGAGTGGTAACCGCTGCCATTGCCGGTGCTGTGGTCACAAGACCGGTGGCCGTTGCGGCGAGGGTCCCCGTGACTGCGGTTGTTGCAGCGGCGGAGGCTTTCTTTGTCACCGCGAAGTACGAGAAGCCCGGGGTCGTTGCCGTGAAGTAATCCAAGCCGCCGGACGAATATGCAAACGTTGTGGGGAGATCGACCCAGTTCCCGTTGGTGTTCCGGGCAAGGACAACATCGGACGGTGCGAGATTGTTTGCCGAGAGCCAGTCCGAGCTTACCGCAAACGCGATCGCGGCGCTTTTTATTGCCGAGGGGTTCACCCCGGAAGGTTCGATACTGATGATACCGGCAACGGGCCTGCCCGAGAGCTGCGAGGTACCGACATCAGTCCTGTCCGAGACAACAAGATCGGTCGAGGGTATCCCGGTTGCGGCGGTAATCGTAACCGCCGTGATCCCGGCCGGGGCGGATGCGGACACCCCCTGGTTGACCGTGAGGGTTGCCGATTCCCCGGCAGAAAGCGAGGCCAGGCTCTTTGTGAGCGAGGAGATATGGCCAGCCGATCCGTACCGGAGCGTTGCTGAAGACGAATCCGAACTGTCGCCGCCGGAACCGGAGGAGCTGCCCCCGGACGACACGGCCGAGACTGCCGCGACCGAGAAGGTCGAGAGGCCGTTGGGGGAGTATACGGTCAGGATATAGTAGCCGGAAGCGTCCGGGCCGGTGATCGACGGAGTCAGGATTTGGGTCGTGCCGTCGTCTGCCCTTCTCATGACCACGATATTGTTGGTACCCCCGTGGGCCGTGACCCAGTCTGAACTCACCGTCATGGTAAGCGTCGCGGATGTGATGATCCCGCCGTCCCCTGCATTTGCAAGATCCGTTTTCCGGACATTGAGCGTGTAGGCAATATCGTCGATCTGCTTGCCCGCACTGGCTGCCGCCACCGTAAACGAGGTCCGGGCCGTTGGCGAGGGATCCTTGGTGATCGTCTGGGTAATCGCGGCGGTTGACTGCGGGACCTCGCTCATGTTGAGCTGGATCTGGACGGACGGGGTGCCTGCCGATCCCGCCGATGCGGTCACCCGGTCGGTTACTGCGGTGACCGAGGAGACCGTACCGTCTATGGTCGATGAGCTGGTATCCACCGGTCCGGTCATGGTGATCGCAACCGAGGACCAGCTGCTGCCGGTGGTATTGAGGGTGACCTTATCCCCGTCGGTGGTCACGTGCGCAGTGGTGGTGTCGATGGTCACGTTCTGGGTGGTCCCGTTGGTTGTCGTGCTCACACCGGTGGTGACCGATGAGAAACTGTTGGTCTGGACCGTCGGGGCGATGACCGTGATATACCCGGATTTTGTGGCCGTGGTAGTGCCCGCACTGTTAGCTGCGGTCAGGTTTACCGTGTAGTTCCCGGCTGCCGCATACGTGTGGACCGGGTTCTCCTCCACTGAGGTATTGCCGTCGCCGAACGTCCATGCCCAGCGTAGCGGCAGGTGTGTGGTGGTGTCGGTGAACTGCACGGCCAGGGGCCGGTCGCCTTCCGTTGTGTTTGCAGTAAAGGCTGCGGCCGGGGGGAGAATCCCAAACGAATATAGGAAGACCGAGCCGCTCCCGGTGCCGCAGTAGATAACGCTGCCGTCAGGGCTTACTGCAAGGGCATAGATGGACTGGTTGCCAGGCACGGTGGCAAACGGGCCGTTTGTGATCCACGTGCCGGTATCCGCCGCACAGATCCCGCAAAGGGCAGTAAGAATAAGAGCGCAGGTCAGGTATCGCGCCCATCTTCGTGAATCCGCGACACCACTCTTCATGCCGACAGCCCCATATTCATCGTTGTCCAGTGTGCACATTCGTCCGTGCTCACAAAGATCCCAACATCCGTCCCGGCAAAGACTGCGCCGGTGGAGTTTGTCACAAGCGCCCGGACGTTCTGGTTCGACAGGGCTGTACAGGAATTCCACGTTGTAGTGCCGGTCGTGCTCCGGAACACCCCGCCGCCGTACGTGCCGGCATAGACCGCGTGGTCTGAGGCCGGGCTTATCGCCAGCGCCCGGATATCCGTACGGGGAATCCTTCCCATCGGGTTCCACGTGCTGCCGCCATTGGCGCTGGTGTACACGCCGACACCGCTAATCCCGGCATAGATGTTTGAAGGAGTGGCCGGGTCGATGACGATACTCGTGGCCGGTCCACCGGCAACTACCGTGACCGGTACGGTTACACTCTGGCCGTCAACGGTCGCGGTAATGTATGCCGTCCCGGTGGATGAGGGGGTAAAGGTGGTGGATGCAATGCCGGAATCGGTGTATACGGTACTCGCTGAAAGCGTGCCGCCGGTGACGGTGAATACCACCGGTATATCGTTGGCAACCGTACCGCCGGAGGTGGGATGTTTGTCTGAACCGTATGTCAGGTTCGCGCTGATGGTGGAGGTCCCACCGGTTGTAATCGTGGATGGCGATGCCGAGATGCCGAGCACGAGCCAGGGTGAATACGGGTAGATGCTGCCGCTGAGATACGCTGAGGGATCGCTGTTTGTGCCCCACCAGTTGTCCGATGCATCGAGATAGTCGTAACGACTTAGGATCTCCGTCGGTCCGGGGTTGTAGATCCGGCAGAACCGGATAGTGCCGCCGTGGAAGACCTGGATGATCTGGCCGCTGTTACCTACCGAGCACCCGGTGAAGGTGCTGGAGGTGATGTTGACGCTTCCGGCAACGATCACGCCGCTGTTGCCTGCCAGGCACCCGGTGAAGGTGCCGGAGGTGATAGTCACGCTGCCGCTCCCGGCATAGATCGCGCCGCCTGAGCTGGAGCTGCCGCTGCTGCTTGCCGAGCATCCGGTGAAGGTGCTGGAGGTGACCGTCACGCTGCCGTTCTCGGTATAGATCGCGCCGCCTGAGCTGGAGCCGCCGCTGCTGCCTGCCGAGCACCAGGTGAAGGTGCCGGAGGTGACCGTCACGCTGCCGCCGGAGGTATAAATTGCACCACCCCTGCCATAGCCGCCGCTGCTGCTACTTGCCGAGCACCCGGTGAAGGTGCTGGAGATGACCGTCACGCTGCCGCTGCCGGTATTGATCGCGCCGCCGAAGCCTCCGGAGCCGCCGGTGCCGCTGCTTGCCGAGCACCCGGTGAATATGCTGGAGATGACCGTCACGCTGCCGCTTCCGGCATTGATCGCGCCGCCATAGCCTCCACTGCTGCTGCTGTTAACGCCGTTCTGGAACGTCAGGTTATCGATGGCGAGAGCATAGTCGCCAGAGACCGTGAAGATACTATTCCCTGATCTCGAGCCGTCGATGCGGGTATCCCACGGGCCGTGGCCGTCTGCTGCCCGGATGGTGATGGCATTGCCGACCGTGATACCGCTCTGGTAGTATACCCCCGGGTTCAGGATAACGGTACCACTGCTGCCGGCGGACATGATTGCAGCTCCGATATCATTTCCGGGATTGATCGTTACGGTGCCTGCTGCCACCGGCGCCGCAAGTGCCAGCAGCGCGATCACCAGCAGTGCAGATAACAACCCATAGCGTTTCGTAATCCTGTTCACCATCTCCGTCATTATGACAGCCCCGAGTTCATCGCGGTCCAGCTGGCGCAGTTGTCGCTGCTCATGTACACCCCATTGTCGGTACCCGCGTAGAGTAGCCCGGTGGAATTGGCCGCAAGTGAGAGCACGTTCAGGCTGGAAAGACCGCTGTTGGAACATGCACTCCAGGTCACACCGCTGTCCGTGCTCTTGTACACCCCGCCGCCATATGTGCCGGCAAAGAGTTTCGTGTGATCGGCCGGGCTTACCGCCAGCGCCCGTATATGGGTATTTGCCGGCTGCGTGGTGGCGGCCGTCCAGATGCTGCCGCCGTTCGTACTCCGGTATATTCCCCGGTTATCGATACCGGTCCAGAGTTTTGCGCTTGCGGACGGATCCATCACGATACTGGTGACCGGGCCGATAGTACCCGTGAGTACGTCTACGTAAACGCTCTGGCTGTCGACAGTCGCAACGATCGTTCCTGTCCCAAGTGCAGAGGGAGTGTATGTCGATTCAAACGTACCGGTATGCATGTACCCGCTGGCAGGAGCGAGCGAACCGCTGGTGGTGGTAAACAGTACGGGTATTCCTTCAGGAAGAGAGGTTGTCCCGGGTGTGGCCGAAAGATTGGTACCATCGGACTCTGATAGCAGGTCGGCAGTGACGAGCGAAGTACCGGTACTGGCGATCCTGGCAGGCAGTGCCGAGATCCCGAGCACCAGCCACGGGCTTGCCGTTACGCTCCCGCCAATATCCGATGAGCCCGGGCCGCTGTTGCTTCCCCACCAGTTGTCGGTGGCATCAAGCGCGCTGCCGCCATAGAGCGAGGTCCCGGTTGCGTGGTTGCCCGGCAGCCGGCAGAAGGTAACCGCCCGTGTGCCGGCAGAACTGCCGCCGGCCCAGACCGCGCCGCCGTTGCCGTTGCTGCCACCAGGACGGGTACACGTAGTAGAACCCTGATACGATCCGGAACCCCCTGCACCTCCCGTTCCTCCCGAACATCCGGTGATCGTGGATGAGGTAACCGATACCGTACCGGTTGCATACACCGCGCCCCCGCTTCCGCCATTGCCGCCAGCAGAACAAGCCCCATAAGCGCCGTTACTACCCCCGTTAGCGCCGTTTCCTGCCCGGCATCCGGTGATCGTAGAGGATTGAATCGACAGGGTGCCGGTCGAGTACACAGCACCACCGTATCCTCCCTCACCGGCGGAGCCGAAACCGCCATATCGGCTACCCCCGTTAGCGCCGTTTCCTGCCCGGCACCCGGTGATCGTGGAGGATCGAATCGACACATTCCCGGGTGAATAGATTGCACCGCCGGAGCCTCCGGAGCCTCCATTGCCCGCGCCGTTCCATGCGCTCCCACCTCCGCCCCCGTTTCCTGCCGAACACCCGGTGATCGTGGATGCTATGACCGATACATTCCCGGTTGAATAGACTGCACCACCGGAGCCACCCCGGCCGCCGGAGCTCCCGGCTTGGTCGAGGGCCGTTCCGCTGCCTCCGTTTCCTGCCGAACACCCGGCGATCGTGGACGCGATGACCGATACATCCCCGGTTGAAATGATTGCACCGCCGGAACTTCCATCGCCTCCGGGATACCCGCTGCTGCCTGCTGCCGCGCTCCCGTTCTTCAGCGTCAGGCCGTTAATCGTGAGCGGATATCCACCATTATCAACGAAGACCCGGCCGTATGTCTGTGCGTCGATGATGGTATCGGATGCGCTATGGCCGTCCGCCGCCCGTATCGTGACGCTGTTTGCTACGCTGATGTCGTACTGGTTATACGTGCCCGGCGAGAGGATAACCGTCCCGTCGCTGCCGGCATCGGCAATCGCCTGGGCGATCCCCCCGGAATAAGAGGTATCGATGGTGATCTCTGCCGCTCCTGCAGGCCCCGCCAGTACAAGCGCTATGAATCCGATCACAAGGATTGCCGGAACCAGGAAGGATCGTCCCGTACCGTTTGCAGATATTCCCGCCATATCAATTCCTCACGTTTTTGCACCGGGCCCGTCACAGGTCCTTAGTAAAAATAATCCCGTCAAACGACCGGTCACCCGTATCCGGTAAGGAATCCCGACGGGTACTATCCGTCAGCATCCTTCTCGTTAGGATCTGGGATAAGGAGGCTCTTAAAAAAATTGCGAATCACTAGTGATAATCACTTGTGAACCGTCAGGTGTGAACCCGGACAGACCGCTCACGTATTTTGCGGTATTTTTCTTTTTGGGCGCTTTGTGGGGGCAGACTTCGGGACGCTGCGGAGCACCCCGGTAATCTCGGTGCGTTCCGGTAATCCCCCGGGGATGCGGTGTTCGGATTCGGGTTGGGTGCCGGGAACAGAAACCTAATCATCACTGCCGCCATATATCAAATCACAAAATTCGTGGAATATGAATATGCCAGAGAAAAAAACCGGAACACAGGGAAAACAAGCACCGGCAGGCCGGGGAGAAGGTCTTAACCCGTCAGAGCGAAGCATCCTGCAAAAATCCACCGAGCGCCACGACAAGGCACTCCGGATACTCAGTAAACTTTAATGTTCCATCGTTTTTACATGGTCCTTAAGCCATTGTTCAACCTCGCCGGGCTCACATTTGTATGAGGCTACCGCCAGCATGAATTCCACGATGGTATCCTCATCCGCTGCAATATAATATCCCTCCGACCCGAGAACATTTTCTGCAACAACAAGTGCAGTTCTTTTATTCCCGTCAATAAACGGATGTTGTGACCCGATGGCATGCAGAACGGTTGCGGCTCTTCTGAAAACATCTTTGATCTTGTTGACACGGAAGATCATGAAATGGAGAGTAGATTCGGACAGGACACCATTGGTACCATCGAACTTCACGATGATCTCATCATGAATCTCGACAATCTTCTCGACGGTGAGACCCGGCATGGTATTTTTATCTGTGTTCCGGATATATGCAAAGTTTCCGTTTTTTTATTTTCAATGGGTGGGGCCGATTCACCCTCGCAAGAGCCGGGCAGACCGCTTCCTTATTTTGCTGCATTTTTCTTTGTGGGCCGTGCAGGAGCCGCCTCCGGGACATCATGGAGCACCCCGGTAATCCCCGTGCAGGTACCTGCCCGGTCCCGCATTGCCGTGCAGGAGAGTTCGATCCACGACTCACGCCCCTTCGTGTCCTTCAACCGGAACCGGATCCCTGTTGCCGCACCCTTCCTGCGGGTCGTGGCAAGGCCGGCGAGAGCGGCGGTACGGTCGTCCGGAACAACAAGATCCGTAAATGTCCGGCCCGCAAGCGTGTCCGGATCATACCCGTACTCCCTTACCCGGGGGCTGATGTAGGCGATCCGCCCTTCTGCATCAAGGGCAACGATGACCGCCGGGAGATGCTCCACGATCTCCCGGTACATCTCCCCCTCCTCCCGCAGCGCCATCTCCCGTTTCTTATTCTCCGTGATATCCTGGCTTACCGCCATCATGCCCCGCGAGCCGTCCGGGAACTGGACCGGCATGTGCAGGATCTCGAAAAACTTGTGCCTGCCCCGGAAGTTCTCTTCCACAATGACGGTACTCACTTCACCGGCAAGGGCTCGTTCCATTGCTTCCCTGCACTCGTCAACGTTGACCACCACACCTTTGAGCGTATCCAGAAGGGAGCGGCCGATAAAATCCTCTTCGGCCATCCCGACCGTTTTCGGGATCCACTTGTTGAGCTGGACCACATGGAGGCTGCTGTCCGTAATGCAGTAGTGTTTCGAAGTATACTCCATGTACGTGGTGACCGGGATCTGCTTTGAGAGGAAGTACACCTTGGCGTTTCCCACCATCTGGATATCGGCAAGTCCCTCGGTAGCCATCACCTCAAGGTACCGGCCGGCAGACATCCGGTTGATCCCGGTCTTCTCTGCTACCTGGAGGACATTGAGGCCCCGGGGATTTTTCATAAGGGCCTCGCGGATGAGGCGGGTTTTTTCCGGGTTGGTTTTCATGGTACTCGTCTGCGCTACAGATCCCGGCATCCCTCCCGCAGTATGCGGAGGTTGTGGTCCCGGGTCCGTTTTTAGTAATCCGGGTATTGTTTTCCCGGCGAATCAGATAAACGTGTGACGTTTCTTTTTTTACATCCGGATGCTGGGTCGCCCCCCAAAAAAAACCCGGGACACCCGGCTTACCCCGCACCCGGCCGGCAACTGCCTCTGGTGCCGGCTGGTTTCATATACCATCGCCTCCCCGTATACCAATAGGAGAACGGGAGAACCAGAAGGGAGCGTACCTATGGATGACGATCTTGAGAAGATGGCAGCGCAGTGTAAGACGTTCACAAAAGAGATGATGGACAACCCGTACCGCGGGATCGCCACGTTTTACGGCCTGCCCTGTACGGAATCCCTCGAAAACCTCGACATCGCACTCATCGGAGTGCCCTTCGACCTCGGAGTCACCAACCGGAGCGGGGCCCGGATGGGGCCGCGGGAACTGCGCAACCAGTCCCGCGAAGTGGGCGCCTATAACCACTGTACCCGCTCGACCCCCTGTGCGGACCACCGGATCGCAGATGTCGGGGATGTCCCGTTCCGCTCGGTGTACCGCATCGAGGAGGCACTGGACGATATCGCGGCCTTCTACCATGCAGTCGCCGGCGCCGGGGTCACCCCCGTTACCGCGGGCGGCGACCACGCGATCACCTTCCCCATACTCCGCGGGCTTGCCCCGCAGGAGAAGGTCTGTCTGGTCCACTTCGATTCCCACTGCGATACTGCACCGCCGATCCACGGGTGCGGGTGCGGGCATGGCTCGCCGATGAAAAACGCCGTGGAAGCCGGACTCGTCGATCCCGCACACTCCCTCCAGATCGGGATCCGGGGATCGAGCGAACCCCTCTGGGAGTTCTCCTATGCAAGCGGTATGCGGGTCATCCACATTGAGGAGTTCTACGAACTCGGCTGGAAAAACGTTGTGCAGGAGATCCAAAAGACCGTGGGCGGGCGCCCGGTCTATCTCTCTTTTGATATTGACTGCCTCGACCCGGCCTTTGCCCCGGGCACCGGCACGCCGGTTGCCGGCGGCATGTCCACCTTTGAGGCGCTCCAGACCGTGCGGGGCATGCGGGGCCTCGATGTGATCGGCGGCGACCTTGTGGAAGTCTCCCCGCCCTACGACCATGCGGGGATCACTGCCCTTGCCGGGGCAACCATCCTCTTTGAGATCCTCTGTCTTGCCGCAGAAGCCCGCAAAAAGAGGAACGCCTGATCTTTTTTTTAACCACCAGGGCCTGTCTGCCCCGCTGCCGGCAGATGGACATGTATAAACATGAACAGGGTGAACTTTCACCAAGACTACTAGCTCCGTCCAGTATGGACACTCCGGTGACCCCCATGCAGATCGCGTCCTGCAAGAAAACCTACCGCTACGAAACCCAGCGTGCCGTCCCGCTCACTGAAACCCTCGCCCGCATCGAGCCCAAGGTGCCCGCCGCCGGCATCACCCGGGTAGCCGATATCACCAGCCTCGACCGGATCGGGATCCCGGTCTTCTCCTGCATCCGGCCCACCGCAGAGGACGGGGCGATCACGGTGTACAACGGCAAAGGCGCGACCGTGGAAGAGTCCAAGATCTCCGGGATCATGGAGGGGATCGAGCGTTACTCCTCCGAGGTTCACGACCGGAAGGTCCGGCTCGACACCTACGAGATGATCGCGCAGGAGGGTAAGGCGGTCAATCCAAAGGATCTCATCCTCCCGGCCGACACGGACACCGACCATGTCTTCCCGTGGGTCGAGGGCTGGGACATTGCAAACAACGAGCCGGTCTTTGTCCCGGCACAGGCAGTCTTCCATCCCCTTCCCCGGAATTTCCGGCAGATCTTCCGCACGTCCACAAACGGCCTTGCCTCGGGGAACACAAAAGAGGAGGCGATCTTCCACGCCCTCTGCGAGGTGATCGAGCGGGACGCATGGTCGCTGGTGGAGGCTACCAGGGATACCGGCCCGGCGGTGGCAGACATCGACGACCCGATGCTTGCGGCCATGCAGAAGAAGTTCGCCGATGCGCAGGTGGACGTGATCGTGCGGGATATCACAAGCGACGTGGGCATCCCCACGATGGCGGCAGTGGCCGACGATGTGCTCTTAAAAGACCCGGCGCTCCTTACCATCGGGATCGGCACCCACACGAGCGCGAGGATCGCGGTGATGCGGGCGCTCACCGAGGTTGCCCAGAGCCGGCTCACCCAGATCCACGGGGCCCGCGAGGACACGGCAACGGTAGACCTCAAGATGAAGATGGGCTACGACCGGATGAAACGGATCAACGGCTACTGGTTTAAGGACAACGGGACCGTGGACTATCCCGCGCTCGCATCGTACGATACCGACGATTTTGCGACCGATATCAAAAACGCCATCGATGCCCTGAAAAAACAGGGCCTCTCCCGCGTGATCGTGGTGGACCTGACCCGGGAGGAGATCGGAATACCGGTGGTCCGGGTGATTGTCCCGGGCCTCGAAGTGTACGCCATGGACCCCGAGCGGAGAGGGGAGCGCCTGAAACATGCCAAAAACCATCGTCTTTCTCGGGCCAAGCCTTGACCGGGCAGCGGCGGAAAAGATTCTCGCAGCAGAGTACCGGCCGCCGGCAAAACGGGGCGATCTTACTCATGCGATTGAGGACGGGGCGGGGATCATCGTCCTCATCGACGGGGTCTTCCACCAGGAGGCGGCCGTTGCCCACCGCGAGGTTCTTGCAGCGGTAAAGAAAGGGATCACGGTGGTCGGGGCGTCGAGCATGGGGGCGCTCCGGGCCGCCGAACTCCATACGCTCGGGATGACCGGCATCGGGAAGATCTTCGGGCTGTACCGGGACGGGAAACTTGTCTCCGACGACGAGGTGGCGCTGGTCTTTGACCCGGCCTCAGGTTATGCCCTTTCAGAGCCCCTGATCAACATCCGCTGTACCTTAAAAAAGGCGGAAGCGGCCGGCATCCTCACCGCAGCCGACAACGCGGCCCTGCTTGCCGCGGCACAATCCGTCTTCTACCCCCAGCGGACGTACAAAAAGATCGCTGCTGCCGCCGGGGACACGGTTGATGCTGCGACACGGGAGCGGTTCCTTGCGTTTGCTGCTGCAAACCCTGCCGACCAGAAAAAAGAGGATGCCATAGCAGCGCTGGAGTACGTCAGGGATCTCATACGCAAAACCGGGTAAGAAACGGTTATCGGAAATTTCCCGGGCTGCGGGGTTCCCCCGGTTTCCGTGGATTTGCGAACCCGGCCCCTGTTTATCGACGGGGATTTTCTGCGGGATAAAAAAAGGGACTTATTTTAACTTGATCCACACGTACGCGAACCGCTGGAACGCGGTCACGTGCCCGAAGACCCCGAAGATGAGGAGGAGCCAGCCCAGCAGGTTCAGCCCGAAGATCGTTGCGGGGAAGAGGATAAAGGCAATTCCCACGACCATGATGAGCACGAGACGGTCTGCCCGGCCCAGCACCCCGGCATAGACCCGGCCCACGCCCACGGCCTGCGCCTGTGTCCCGAGATACGAGGACATCAGGACGCCGGTGAGCGCGAGCACCCCGATCGGCCAGGGCACGAGGCCGCTTGCAAAGATACCGGTGATGATGAAGATATCCGCGTACCGGTCGACCGCATGGTCGAGGAAGTCGCCCCGCAGGCTCTGGCTCTTCATCTCCCGGGCAACGGCTCCGTCCATGGCATCGCAGAAGGCGTTGACCGCCACCGCAAGGATGGCCCATACCGTCATCTGGAAAAAGAAGAGGATGCCGGCAGCAAGAGATGCAAGAAGGGCGGCGATCGTCAGGACATTGGGGGTGATCTTCCAGCGGATGGCGCAGCGCACGAGCGGGTCGAAATAGACTTTGACATGCGGGCGGTACTGGTCGAGCGTCATGGGGTCACCTCCACGAATGCGGACCAGTCAATATTCCCAAACGAGGCCGGGGTCTTTCCCTCGTAAAACTGCCCGATCGCATCGGCGCAGGCCGCAGGGGTCATGCCCGTAGTGTCCAGTTCGAAGATTTCCCCGGGCTCGTACTCATCCACGGTCTCGATCAGGCAGACGTCGAGCGCCTCGGCATCGCGGTTCTCCCCGATCTTCTCCGGCGCATATCCCCGGGCGGCAAGCCGTTTCTCAAGCTCGTCGGGACGAAGCCGGAGCACCACGATCCGGTCGCAGGGGAGCAGGTGGGCAAAGTGCCCCTCGATAAACCCGTCGAAGGGCACGAGCTCGTCTGCCATCCGGTCGGTATCGATCACCTGCGTATCCCGGTCCGGGTCTTTCCCGAGCGCATAGGGCTGTACGATATCGGAGATGTGGACAACCTTGTGCCCGCGGCGGGCAAGCTCATCGGCCACCGTCGATTTCCCGGTCCCCGGCGTGCCGGTGATCCCGCACATCATAGGGCGTTAAGCTCCCGGATAAACAATTCGTTCTCCCAGTCTTCTCCGACACTCACACGGATATAATGATCAGCAAGGCCCGTAAAACTTCTGCACGAGCGCACGAGCACGCCTTTTGTGGCGAGTTTCTCCACGATATCGTCGCTCTTGTGCGGCGCCACGTCCACCATCACAAAGTTTGCATCCGAGGGGAGCACCGGGTATTTCAGTTCCGTGGCAAACCGCTTCCGCCATGCCGTGACCTGCGCGGTATACCGGGCCACATGCTCCCGGTCGGAAAGGGCCGCTGCCGCTGCTGCTGCCGATACCGCGTTCACCGTAAACGGCGTTCCTGCCCGGGCATAGTACGGCTGGAGCCAGGCCGGCACGAACGCGTACCCGATCCGTAGGCCGGCAAGCGAGTACACCTTCGAGAACGTCCGCCCGATGACCAGGTTCTCGTACTTCTTTGTGAGGGGCAGGTAGTCGATCCCCGAGAACTCCACGTACGCGTTATCAAGGAAAAGGATCCCGTTGATCCCCTCAAGCACCTTTTTCACGTCATCGACACAGGTAGCGTTCCCGGTCGGGTTGTTCGGGGTGCAGAGCACCACGATCTTTGCGTCTTTGCCGGCCTGTATAAGCGCATCCGTATCGACCGAGAAATCCGCCCGGCGCGGGACGGGGACGACCTTTGCCCCCTGCGCCTGTGCGGCAAGCCCGTAGAAGGAGAAGGTGGGGGTCGAGATGACAACGGTGTCACCCGGATCCACGAGCGTCCGCATCAGGGTCTCGATCACCCCGTCCATGCCAACGCCGGCCACAAAGGTATAGTCCCCGTAGTGCGCTTTGAGCGCAGCTACGAGCACGTCCACCCGTTCGTCGGGGTAGCGGTTCGCGGAGAGGACCGCTTCCTGCGCTGCCTTCACCGCTGCCGGCGACGGTCCCTCGGGGTTCTCGTTGCTGGCAAGGCGTGCGATACGATGGTCGCCCGCACCGTGTGTACGGCCTCCCGCCTTCTTTGCGAAAACATATCCGCCCTGCTTATAGCATGACCTTACCAAGCGCTCCATCGATCACCTTCACCGCCCGGTCGATCTCGGCGTCCGAGATGACAAGGGGCGGGACAAGCCGGAGGTTCCCGTCTGCGGCGCAGTTCACGATCACGCCGTTTTTAAGGCACTCTGCCTGGACTTCGGGGCACTTCTCCCCGACCGTGATCCCGATCATCAGCCCGCGGACCCGGGGATGGTATTTTGCAAGCCCGGTTTTGAACCGCTCGCCCTTGCGGGCAACATCCGGGAGGATCTCTTCGATGACGCCCAGTGTTGCAAGCCCTGCCGCACAGGCAAGGGGCCCGCCGGCAAACGTGCTCCCGTGCTCGCCCTTTTTGAACTCTAAACCGTCGCGGGCAACAATGGCCCCCATGGGAAAGCCGCTCGCAATGCCCTTAGCAAGGGTCACGATATCGGCCTCTGCTTTCGTGTGCTGGATGGCAAGCCATTTCCCGGTCCGGCCCATGCCGGTCTGGACTTCGTCCGCAATCAGGAGCGCCCCGGCCTTATCGCAGATCTCGCGGAGCCCTTCGAGGAATCCCTCGGGAGGAATGATGACTCCTGCCTCGCCCTGGATGGGCTCTACGATGACCGCTGCGGTATCGTTGTCAACGGCCTTCTTTACCGCATCGAGGTTCCCGTATTCCACGAAGGTCCGGGGAATGCCGAGAGGCTCGAAGGGTTCGCGGGCGGCAGGCTTGTGGGTCACCGCGAGCGACCCGATCGTCCGGCCGTGGAACCCGTGGGTGAATGCTACGAACTTCTTTTTCCCGGTTCTGACCCGGGCAAGCTTTAATGCACCGTCGCTTGCCTCGGCTCCCGAGTTTGCGAAGAACGCTTTTTTTGCGCCCGTTACTTCCACGAGCTTCTTTGCCATCTCGCCCTGGTGGGGGACATAGTAGAGGTTGGAGCAGTGGATGAGCTCGTGCGCCTGCTCGCAGATCGCTTTTACCACCGCCGGGTGGCAGTGGCCGGTGCTGCAGACCGCGATCCCTGCCACGAGATCGAGATATTCCTTTCCCTCGCCGTCCCAGACGGTCGAACCCTTTCCGCGGACGATTGCCATGCTCCGCGAGAATGCAGGCATGTAATACGCATCGTCAAGCGCCTTGTACTGCGCTGTTATACCGGTATTTTTCATGGATATCACGTGATTTTTACTCAGTTTTTCTGGTTGTTTTTTTTTTAGATCGTTTATTCGTACTCGATGGTTGCCGGCGGTTTCGGGGTGACATCGTATACCACCCGGGCAACGCTCGGGATCTCTGCGGTAATTCTCGACCCGATTCTCACGAGATCCGCAAACGGGATCTCGAGCGGGTCGGCGGTCATCCCGTCTCTCGAATTTACGGCACGGACGGCAACGATCCAGCCGTGGATCCGGTTGTCCCCCTTGACCCCGGTGCCAAGCCCGATGAGCGCTGCAAAGCACTGCCAGGGCCGGTACTTCTCCACGAGCTCCGACTCGGCGATCCAGTTCGCCTCCCTGACTACCGCAACCTTCTCCTTGGTGACCTCGCCGAGGATACGGACGGCAAGGCCCGGGCCGGGGAAGGGCATCCGGTGCTGGATCTCCGGCGGCAGCCCAAGCGCCCCGGCAACATCCCGCACTTCATCCTTGTACAGGTCCCTGATTGGCTCGATCACTTTCGTAAACGTGGTCTGGCTGGGCATGCCCCCGACATTGTGGTGGCTTTTGATGCCCCCTTCGCTCTCGATCCGGTCCGGGTAGATGGTGCCCTGCAAAAGACAGGTGGCGCCGGACTTCTTTGCCTCGCGCTCGAAGACACGGACAAAGCGCTCCCCGATGGCCTTGCGCTTCTTTTCGGGATCGGTGATCCCGGCAAGCGCTGCAATAAACTCGTCGCCGGCATCGACCACCTGGAGCCGGATGTTCCCAAAGACCGTCTTTATCCGTTCGGTCTCGCCTTTGCGCATCAGGCCGGTGTCGATATAGATCGGGATGAGGTTGTCCCCGATGGCACGGGCGGCAAGCGCGGCACAGACCGAGCTGTCAACGCCTCCCGAGAGGGCCATCACGACCTTCTCGGTTCCCGCCTCCTTTTTTATCTCCTCAATCGCCTGGGTGATGAACTTCTCTGTTTTTACCATGGTTCCTGCCTTCCTACTTTGTCCGCTTGTTTGCCCGGCATGCCTCGACAAAGCCGAGGTACGGCGGTGACGGCCGGGTGGGCCGGGACTTGAACTCGGGGTGGAACTGCGTTGCAAAGAAGTAGGGGTGGCCGGGGAGCTCGAGGCACTCCATCCGGTTCCGGTTTGTCGCCGAAAAGACGAGCCCTGCTTTTTCGAGCTTTTCGATATAGTGGGGATTTACCTCGTACCGGTGCCGGTGCCGTTCCACGATCTGCTGCTGGCCGTAGAGTTTCATGGCAAGGGTGCCGTCCCGGATATCGGAGGTATAGTCCCCGAGGCGCATGGTCCCGCCGAGATTTTTGACCTCTTCCTGCTCGGGAAGCAGTGCGATCACGTGCGAGCCTTCGCCGAACTCCTCGCTCGTGGCGTCCTCAATCCCGCACTTGTGCCGGGCAAACTCGATCGTTGCGAGCTGGAACCCGAGGCAGAGGCCCAAAAAGGGGATATTGTTCTCCCGGGCGAATGCTATCGCATCGATCTTCCCCTCGATTCCCCGCTTCCCGAAGCCGCCGGGGATCAGGATGCCGTCGTAGTCCTTGAGCGAGCCGTGCTCGTACCGCTCGGCATCGAGCCAGACGATCTTCACTTCGGTAGAAAGGGCCCGTCCCGCGTGCTTGAGCGCTTCCTTGATACTGATGTACACGTCCTCGATGCCGTACTTGCTCACGATCCCGACCGTGACCCGGCTCGTATATTCCCGGGTCACCAGCCGGTACCACGAGGGATCGGTCTCCCGCTTTTCAAGGCCGAGGTGGGCGGAGAGGACATC
>WSSedL1CaDRAFT_10000005_pt1 | contig 174383 bp, 178 predicted proteins | sample WetSurSL1Cattail_FD_9464 | JGI IMG/M metagenome (IMG submission 9464)
ANGNNTCACGTCCCCGGGAGAGAACTCGTTCGTGCCCGTGATGTGGGCGGAGAGTGTCGGGCTCCCGGCCATGTACTTCGTGCCGGCAAGTGCCGGGGCAATCATAAAGCAGGCCAGGACAAGCGCTACAAGAACGCCGGTCCTGATGACCCTTCCGGGGGCACCCCGAAATGCGGCACCGTGCTGCGGTGCCGGTTCGGAAAAAGATGGTAAAACGGTATGGTATTCCATGCTAATCCTCAGTACGACAAGATTGGGTACTATTGTATATTTTAGTATATAATCTATTTCCTTATTGGATATACATAGACATCATAGTTTTGCCGGAAACCTTTGTACCGTAACATCACCACTACCAGAGACACGCGCCCCCGGTACCGGAAATAGTGATGCTTTCAGATAATCGACATATATCATAAATGTATGGAGATTTTAAATAATATGACAATCCAATGTTAAAAAGTTCAGTTATACAGGAGACAGTATGTATTTGGCACCCGCAGACCTGATAACCCGGTGGTACGAGACCATTGTTGCATACCTTCCCGGGATCATTGGAGCAATCGTCGTCCTTCTTATCGGCTGGATCGTGGGACGCCTGCTCGGAAAGGCAGTCCGGATCATCCTTGACAAGGTCAGCGAGCAGCATCTGGTAAAGGAAGGCGCCGATCTTGCATCGGTGGGCGGATCGGTGAAAAACGCCGGCATCACGGTCGGATACATTGGCGACCTCTTTGCCCGGATCGTGGTGTACATGATCGCAATCCTTGCCGCGGTCGACATCCTCCACATGGAATACTTAAGCAAACTGATGACGGAGATCATCGAATACCTCCCCCACATCGCTGCATTTGTGATTATTCTCACCGCCGGGTTCCTCCTTGCCGATTACTTCATTGACTTCCTCGGCCGGTATTATGCAAACCAGGAGATAGCGCTTATCACCCCGGTCCTGTTCATTCTGAGGATCTTTTTGTACTTCGTGATCGCCATCCTCGGGCTCTCCCAGCTGATGCTCGATCTCACGATCATCTACACGTTTGTTACACCGATCGCATGGGGCGTGGGGCTCGGGCTCGGCGCTGCTATTGCAATTTTTGTCGGCTTCGGGCTCAGGGGTCACAGCGAAGCGATCATGGATAAGCTCATAGAATCGATCGCAAAAAAACCCTAAACCCACTTTTTTTTTACCGCAACAACCCGGGCGGGCTGTCGCGGACTTTTCTCTAGGTTTAAAAAAAAGGACCGGACAAATTCCCGGTCTACCGGCTAACCTGCATGAAGAAGAGATCAGGCCGTTTCCAGCCGTTTCCCGAGCACGGCAATCTGTTCCAAGAGTTCCTGTTCCCGCTGTGCAAATGCCGTCACATCGGTCATCGTAATGTACGTGCTTACCGTTTCCCCGTGCCGGACTGAGTTTATCTGCCCGTAGATGCAGCGCCGCTCCCCGTTCTTGCACAGCATCCAGCTCTGGAACTTTGCCGGAGGTTCCGTGCAGGAGATGGACTTTCTGTACAGTTCGTCCATCATCAGGCGGGTCTCGGGGGTGACGAGCGCTTTTGTGCCCTTGTGCTGGAGCTCCTCGAACGTATACCCCGACATCTCGCAGACCCGCCGGTTCGCATACACGAACTGGTCGTTTTCTATAATTACCACAGCGTCCTGGATATTGTCCGCCATCATCCGGAACCGCTGCTCGCTTGCAATGAGCGCTTCATCCTTGGTCTTGAGCTCGGTGACATCGGTGAGGATCACAAAATGATAGAGGATCTGGCCGTGCCGTGCACTCGTAACCCGGATAAAGACGTTACGGTATACCCCGTCCTTCCGCCGGATCCTGCACTGGAGATCGGCAAGCATCGGCTCTGTTGAAGATTTTTTGTTTTGAGCAAAGAGGGGCTCCATCTTTTCCTGGTCTTCCGGGGCAATGATTGCCCGGGGATCCATGGCCCAGAGCTCTTCGAACGTATAGCCGGTGATCTCCGCAAGGCTGCGGTTGACAAACGTACACTTGTCATTTTCTATGATGAGCAGGGCGTCCCGGATATTCTCCGCCATCATCCGGAAGCGCTCCTCCCACTCGCGGATCTCCCGCTCCCGCAGGATATCCCCGGTCACATCGGTTAAAATCAGCGTAAAGCCTCTTGCGCCATCGTCAAAGACCGTGGGAATTGATTTCTGCTTGAAGATACGCTCGCCCACCCCCTTTACCATAAATGAGAGCGTGCGTTCCGTCTCCTCCGGCGAACGGACGGCAAGGGCATTAACGAGCTCGTGGACATCGACTTCGGGGGACTTTAAGTATGCGATGTTCTTCCCGGTTGCTTCCTTACGGCCGATGTGCAGGAGTTCAAGGAACATATCGTTGATCTCGATGATCCGCGAGTCGCTGTCGAGGACCATGATCATATCCTTTGAACAGCTCAGCATTGCCGAAAGCGGGACGCGCTGGGAGAGCGTGAAGACCTTGGCCATCCCGTAGGTCCGCATATCCACCTGGCCGGAGATCAAGAGGATATCAAGATAGCGGCCGGTGGTATTCTTGTTCTTCTTGAGCGCCTTTGCAATATCCGTGACGCTCATCCCCTCCGGGTTTTCCTTGAGGAGATCTTTGATCTGGGCAAGTTCCTGCTGGTAATCGTGCATCATGGCTGCGGCATGTTCCCGATGTATATAATATACACGCCCAGTGAACATTTATAATTATTGAAAATGACCCATATGTATCGTAAATAACAATAAAATTTATTTACAAAAAACAAGCTATATAGTAAGCGTAAGTAGAAATTTGTGGAGGAAACCAAGATGGATTCTGTCTTTACCAATGTTGCCAGTCAGTGGTATGGCGTCACTATGACGTACCTGCCCAGTATTATCGGCGCACTTATTGTCCTTCTCATCGGCTGGATTGTCGGCCGCCTGCTCGGGAAGGCAGTCCGGATTGTGCTTGACAAGATCAGCGAACAGCACCTTGTCGAGAAAGTCGCAGACGAAGCTTCCTTTTCCGGCTCGGTAAAAAGTGCCGGTATCACCGTAGGATACATCGGCGATATCGCAGTCCGGATCTTCGTGTACCTGATTGCAGTCCTTGCAGCGGTCGATATCCTCAACATGGACTACATGAGCAAGCTCATGACCACGATCGTCGAGTACATCCCGCACGTGGTTGCCTTTGTCATCATCCTTATCGTCGGGTTCCTGCTCTCCGACTACTTCATCGACTTCCTCGGGAAGTACTATGCCAAGCAGGACATCCAGCTCATCAACCCGGTCCTTTTCCTTATGAGGATCTTCCTGTACTTCGTGATCGCCGTTCTCGCGCTCTCGCAGCTGATGCTTGACCTCACGATCATCTACACGTTTGTCACCCCGATTGCCTGGGGCATCGGGCTTGGTCTTGGCGCCGCAATCGCTATCATTGTCGGCTTCGGTCTCAAGAACCGCAGCGAAGCGATCATGGACAAGATCATCGACACCGTGGTCGTAAAGAAGCAGTAAATTTTAAATTTTTTTTTTTTGAGGCGTGCACATGAACTCAATAACGGTAGTTGTCGGAATTGTCCAGCTGATCATCGCCGTCATCTTTGCGGTGGTCGCACTCTATATCGGGTTCTCGGTCTTCGGGAAAGTCACCCGGGATGTTGACGAACAGAAAGAACTGGCAAAGGGTAATGTCGCCTTTGGGATCATCGTTGCTTCGATCTTCATCGCGATCGGCATCATGGTCCAGTCCGGTGTGGCCGGTATCTCGGTCGGCATCAGCAAGGCAGCAACCCTCGGGTTTGCTTCTGTCGACGGGATCACCGTGATCGTTGTCGCTATTATCCAGCTGGTGCTCGGCGTCCTCTTTGCGGTCGGCGCCATCTACCTTGCGCTCAACATCCTCGACCGGTTCACCCGGGAACTCGAGGAGTTCGCAGAGCTCAAGAAAGGCAATGTTGCAGTCGCGCTCGAAATGGCCGGCGTGATCATCGCAGTCGCCTTAATCATCCAGTCAGGTATTACCGGTATCACGGCAGCGCTGGGATAAGACCCGGTATAATCTCCTTTTTTATTTCGGCCTTGGATCCGTTTGCCGTCAGGGTGGGATTCTTTTGCCCGTATATGGCACCCGATGAAAACCGTATCTTCGTCTTTTACAGCACCCGTACATATTTCCGGGCATAGGTATACTTTTTTACATTAACTTTGTGATTATGTATAATAAAAAACATTAAAATACCGCAGGACCTATAGTGTGATCGTCCCTTTGGGATGCACATACCAACCGGACACATGCACTCAAGACCTCAGGGTACCCGGGGCATACAGGACCGGGTAACACCACAAGACTACAGCAGCAACACACCGCGGGCAAAGGACAGCGATCGATTCCTCACGCCTCGATACATCGGTACATTCCGCCCGTGCCCCGGTGTGAAGGTCTTTTTTTTAAACCAGCCTGAAAATTTCCCGTTCCTTAACGGGAATGACGGTACAGGCTGAACAAAAAGGGTTTGTAGACCGGCCGCCCAGTATCTGCCTGAATGGAATCGCTGCTTGCTTCCCCTGAATTCCAGATGAGCCTGCTCCTCTTTGTCGCGCTGGGCGGGTACCTCATCGCCTCCCGGATCAACCAGTCGGCGGTCATCGGCCTCATCCTGGTCGGGCTCCTTGTCGGCCCGAGCGCCCTTGGCCTTATCACCTATTCCGATTTTGTTGCAGGGCTTGCCTCGCTCGGCGCCGTGATCCTGCTCTTTGTGATCGGCCTTGAGTTCAATGTACGGGAGATCCTCTCGGTAAGAAACGGGGTGATAGCAGCAGTCGGCGTCATTGTACCATGGATCGGCGGGTACTGGCTCTCGCTTGCCTTTGGTTTTGAGACCGGGGCCGCGATCTTTGTCGGGACGGCGCTCACCGCGACTAGCATTGCGATCACGGCAAATGTCTTAAAAGAGCTCGGGAAACTCCAGACCGATGCTGCAAAGGCGATCATCGGGGCTGCGGTCATCGACGACGTGCTCAGCCTTCTTGCCCTTGCGATCAGTACAGATGTCGTAAGCGGGACCGTTACGGCCGGGGCGATTGCATTTGTTGCCATCAAGGCAGTGGCCTTTATCGTAATCGGCGGGGCATGCGGCATCTTTGTCGTGAGCAGGTACGTAGAGCGGCTCGATGCCACGGGTTTTTGTAAAAAATTCCCGGAATTCATCTTCATCTTCGCGATGATGATGGCATTTTTGTACGCCCTCTGCGCAGAAGCCGTGGGCCTCTCTGCCATAGTCGGTGCATTCATCGCCGGCGTCTCGTTTGAAGGAGTGAAACTCACGCACAGCAGGAACTTTAAGGAGGGTGCGGAGTATCTCCAGATCATCTTTGCCTCGATCTTTTTCGTGTCGCTTGGGGTTCTTGCGGATCTGCGTGCGCTCACCCCCGAGATCCTCATCTTCCTTGCTGCGCTCACCATCATGGCGATTGCAACAAAAGTGATCGGCTGCGGTATTCCGGCCCGGCTCATGGGAATGTGCCGGAAGGACGCACTCATCGTCGGTTTCGGGATGGCGCCCCGGGGAGAGGTCGCGATGATCGTTGCGCTCCTCGGTCTCGAAGCCGGGATCATCGGCCAGGGGATCTACGTCACGCTCGTCCTCATGAGCCTGCTCACGACCATCATCACGCCGATCATCTACCGGAACTGGTTCTTCAAGGGCGAAGACTGCCGGTCCGATGCGGCCGGCAGTTAAGAAAATTCTTTTTTTACCGGCCCGGGTTTTCCGGTATCACAGGATGCCGCATGATTCTCCCGGGCATACGCCCGCAGGATATCGGTCCGGGTGATAAACCCGGCGAGCAGATCGGTCGTGCCGTCCTCTGCCACCGGCAGGTGGTCGAAGTCGCGGCCCACCATAAGGGCAAGGGCATCTTCGAGCGTATCGCCGGGGTGCACGACAACCGGCGGAGCGGTCATAAGCCGGCGCAGGACCGGGCACTCACCCGGCGCCTTTCCCGCGCCCTGAACGTCGCGATGAGTGATGACCCCGACCAGCCGGCCGTTCTCAAGAACCGGAAATCCCGTGTGGCCGGTCTCTGCAATCACGCTCCGGACGACGGCCGGCCCATCCTGGGGCGAGAACGCGATGACCGCGTCCTTTTTGACCATCGCGTCCCGTACCGCGAGCCGCGAGAGGACGTCGCGGTCGTACTCTCCCCGGTGGGCCCCCGACTGCGCCTTGGTGGGCACCTGCTGCCGGAAGATCGTCTTTTCCCCTTTAAGCAGTTGCGAGACCCCTACCGCCGCCATCGCGGGGATGAGGATCGTGATGCTCCCCACCATCTCGACGACCATGATAAGGACGGCGATCGGGGCGTTTGCAACCGCGCCAAAGAGGGCGATCATCCCGACAACCACAAAGACCGGGATGGTCTCGACCGGGACAAGGGCCGGGAAGAACAGGTGGAGCACAAGGCCAAGCGACGCCCCGACCGAGGCACCGATGGTAAGCCCCGGGGCAAAGACGCCCCCGCTCCCGCCGCTCCCGAGCGTGAGCGAAGTCGCCACGATCTTCAAAAACGGCAGGAGCAGGACAACCACGAGCGGGAGCATGGAATAAAACATCAGCTGGTCAAAGCCGTAGCTCGACCCGAGAGAGGCAAGGCCGAGCGTCTCCAGGTCCGGGGAGACGAGCGCAAGGGCGAGGACAATAAGGCAAAGGATGACTGCGCCCGAGACCGGCTTTAAGTATGCCGGCAGGCGGTGCTTTGCAAAGAATGCAGAAAACGCGTCCCTGCTCCCGTAGAAGAGCCAGATATAGAGCAGGCCGAACGCAGCGCAGAATACGCCGAGGAGGGCAAAGAGCGGGATCTGCACGACCGTCCACGCAATGGCGCCAAGCGAGAAGATGGGGGCATAGCCCTCGAAAAAGCCGAAGATCGCATAGCCGATCACCGATGCAAGGAACGCCGGGATGATCGCATCGGACTCGAAGTCCCGGGTGTAAAGGACTTCGGCCGCGAGCACGGCGCCGCCAAAGGGTGCCTTGAAGATCGTGCCGATACCGGCCCCGATGCCGGTGGTGAGCGCGATCCGCCGCTCCTTCTCGGAAAGGCCGAGCATGTCCGCCACCATCGACCCGAATCCCGCCGAGATCTGGGCCGACGGTCCCTCGCGGCCGGCGCTCCCGCCGGTCGAGATCGTGAGGATCGAGGTGACTGCTTTTACCACCGGCACCCGTTTCCGGATCCTGCCCTCGCCGTGGAACGCCTTGATCGCCGCATCGGTCCCATGCCCTTCTGCTTCAGGCGCAAGCTTTGTGACAAGAATACCGGTAAGGAGGCTCCCGATGATCATGATCGGAAGAAGGAGCCAGAGCGCCTGGGGCCCGGACCACTGGCTGATCGCAGCCACCGTCTGGCCTTCCTGAGGGTACGTATACTGGAGCAGGTAGCCCATGAAAAAGGCCGTGCCGATTTTGAGCCCTTCAAAGAAGAGGAGCGCGCCGAAACCGGCAATGATCCCGACCACAAACGCGATCAGAATCACGCGTTTGGTAGGGGTAATCCCGACGGGAAGCGAAAATGCCATGGCTGACGGAATTCCGGTATTTTCCCTATCCTATTTCTCTGTTCCCATCCGGCGACCAGGGGCAATTGGTGATACCAGCAGATAAAAAGGCAAAAGAGCGGCTCTGTAGAAAACCTTACGGACACCCTGAATTTAGCTGCGAGGGGACCACGGGTGCTCGCCTTCTTGCCGGGGCTCGCCCCGTGGAACAAACCCGTACGCGGGAAGCACAATAAAAAAAAATTGGGGGGGGTCAAGGGGGCTTTGTCCCCGTGAGCTGCCTCCCACTCTTTAGGTAGAGAGGGGGTCGCCCCCGCAGACACGGTCTGGTGAAGGGGGAATGATTTCTACAGAGCCAAAAGAGCAGGTTACGAGTACGGGTGGATCTTCTTAAACAGCCAGACCTTGACCTGGTCGTTGATGACAAAGAATGCAAGCGCGTACACCCAGACGATAAGCGCAAGCGTCCACCCGAGCGGCGTCATGAAAAGCCCATACACGGCTATCACGGTCGCGGCAACCTGCGTGAGCTCGGCAGCGCCAAAGAGGGAAAGTGACGGGTACGGGCGCTCCCAGAAGTGCTGCTTTCCGGTCCGGGCAAGGTAGATCGTCATGTGGCCGGCAACGGCGAGTTTTAGGAAAATGAGCGTCTGGATGACCCCCGGGTCGAGGTGGAAGTACTCGCGGGAGAGCCAGAGGAGCAGAAAACTCGATACTACCCCGAGGATGCCGAGGATACTGGCAATGGTTAAGATCCGGTCCATCTGCCAGCGCACGGGCTTGTTCGCGACCGGTGCATTGTCAAACGCGATCATCATGATGGGCAGGTCGTTTAAGATCGCGAGCACGACGAGCATGAGCGCGGTGACCGGGTAGAAATTCAACAGCACGATGCAGAGGGTCAAAAAGATCAGGACCCGGACCGTCTCTGCGATCCGGTACACCGCGTAATTCTCCATGCGCCGGAAGATCTCCCGGCTCCGTTCGATTGCATCGATGATGACCGAGAGCCCGGGTTTTGTGAGCACGATATCGGCTGCGGATTTTGCCGCATCGGTAGCGCCGGCGACCGCGATCCCGGCATCGGCCTCGCGGAGGGCCGGGGCATCGTTCACGCCGTCGCCGGTCATCCCGACAATGTGGCTGTCGCCCTGGAGAACTTTGACGATCCGGAACTTGTCCTCGGGGAGCACCTGCGCAAAACCATCGGCTTGTTCCATCCGGGCGAGCGCTTCAGGGCCGTCCCCGTCAGGAAGTCCCGTGCGGGGCAGGACATTTTTCCCCATCCCCACCTGCCCGGCGATCTCCTGCGCAATGGCGACATGGTCCCCGGTCACCATCTTCACGCCGACGCCGAGTTTTCCGGCCTGGGCTATTGTGGCCGCCGAATCCTCGCGCGGCGGGTCAAAAAGGCCGATCACGCCGAGGTACTGCCATCTCCCGTCAGGGCCGGTCCGGGCAACCCCGAGCGCCCGGAACCCTTTCCGTGCAAACCCTTCGACCCATGCATCGAGGACTGCACGGTTGTCCCCTCCCGTCCCGGCAAGGGCGGCAATTGCCTGAGGGGCCCCTTTGGCCGTTTCAAACGTACGGCCTGAGCCGTCCTGCACGGCAGCTTTTGAAAACTTACTGACCGGGTCAAACGGGACAAAGGCCGTAACCGTGCCATCCGCTGCCGGCTGTACGGCGTACCGGGCCAGTACCGCCTTATCGATCGGGTCGTCGCTCTCCTTTCGCGAGGCAAAGGCCGCGGCCGCGAGAACCTCCGCTTCAGAAACCCCGGGAAATGTTTCGATCCCGCCGATGCTGATCGCGTTCTGCGTTATCGTCCCGGTCTTGTCGGAGCAGAGGATATCCATGCCGGCCAGCTCCTCGATGGCAGAGAGCCGGCTCACGATCGCCTCTTTTCTGGCAAGCGCAACGGCCCCGACCGCGAGCGTGACCGTGAGGACTGCGGGGAGTGCCGCCGGGATCGCGGCGACCACGAGGATCAGCGCGAACTGGAGGGTGTCCGGCAGGGACTCGGCCCGGAGAAGGGCGACGAGAAACACAATGCTCACGAGCACGACCGCGAGGATGATGAGGTAATTCCCGATCTTCTGGACCGCGGCCTGGAAATGGCTCCTCGGCGGTTTTGCCGCAAGCAGCCGGGTGGTCCGGCCAAAGAACGTGGCAGACCCGGTCGCGGTAACCTGTGCGTCCATCTCGCCCTGGCGGACGATTGCGCCCGAATATACCGTCTCCCCGGCCTTCTTTTCAACCGGCAGCGATTCGCCGGTCAGCGCCGATTCGTCCAGAAGCAGGTAATTTCCGGCAGCGAGCCGGGCATCGGCCGGCACAATGTCGCCGAGCCGGATGTGGATCCGGTCGCCGAGCACGAGCTCCTTTGCCGGGATGTCCTGCCACGTCCCGTCGCGGAGGACGCGGGCATTGGGAGCGAGCCGCTGTTTTAAGAGCTCGATCGCGTTCTCGGCTTTCTTCTCCTGGAAAAACCCGACTACCGCGTTTATCATGAGCAGCAGCAGGATGACAAAAAAATCTTCCCAGTGCGCAATCGCGGCCGAGATAATTGCCGCTGCCTCAATCATCCACGGGATCGGTCCCCAGAAATAGGCTAAAAATGCACGGAGCGGGTGCTTTTTTTCATCAGGAATATCGTTTGGCCCGTACTGCTCCCGGAGCCGGGCTGCCTCTTTTGTGGAGAGGCCGGCCGGGTTGTCCGGCAGTTCCGGCGCCGGTTTTTTCTCAGGATGGTCCTGGGCGGTCATAAGGTAAGGATCCTCTAAAAACACTCGATCGGGCGGTATGCTCCAAGGTCATTTTCTTTTTTTATATGCTAAATGCCTGCTGGAAGGGGACGGCTTTTTTTAACGGGGCAGGTAAAATCGGAAAGGGTTTAAACGATTGGTCCGATAGGAATCCTTGCTGATTTGTGGTTTTGGATATCACGCATTTCCTGTTAATGTTCCATTGAAAAATTTCTCACAAATCACGTCCCGGCCCCTTTACGGGCGGGGAAATACCAGCCACATCAACTACGGTGACGTCATGAACCCACGGTATCTTACTTCAGTGGCCGAACTCGACAACAGGGTCGGCCTCACGGCAAAGGAGCGAAAGGAGATGGAGTCGGTGACAGAGCTCTATCCCTTCCGGGCAAACGAGTACTATCTCTCGCTTATCGACTGGAAGGACGGCAACGACCCCCTGCGCAGGATCGTGGTTCCCGACATCCGGGAACTCGACCGCGGGGGGTGCGCCGATCCCTCCTCGGAAAAGGATTACACGAAAAAACCCGGCCTGCAGCACAAGTACGACCAGACCGGCCTGTTGCTTCTTACCGACACCTGTGCCGGCATCTGCCGGTTCTGTTTCCGCAAGCGCCTCTTTATGTCCTGCAAACGCGAGACCGTGCGGGACGTGTCGGACAATATCGAATACATCAGGGAGCACAAGGAGATCACCAATATCCTCCTGACCGGCGGCGACCCGCTCATGCTCGAAACACGCCGGCTCGAACCGGTGCTAAAAGAGCTCCGCGAGATCGAGCATGTCAACATCATCCGGATCGGGAGCAAGATGCTCGCGTACAACCCGTACCGCATCCTCAACGACCCCGAGCTCCTGTCGGTCCTTGCCCGGTACAGCACCCCGGCAAAACGGATCTATCTCATGGCGCACTTCAACCATCCAAAGGAACTTACCCCGGTCTCGGTCCAGGCCGCAGAATCCTTACGAAACGCCGGCGTGGTCGTGGTGAACCAGACGCCGATCCTTGCCGGGGTAAACGACGACCCGCATACCCTGACGGGACTGTTCCGGAAGGTCTCGTTTGCCGGCATCTCGCCATACTATGTCTTCCAGTGCCGGCCGACAACCGGTAATGCGGCCTTTACCGTCCCGGTGGAGCGGTCGTACGACTGCATCCAGAAATCCTGGCAGACCTGCTCGGGGCTTGCAAAGCGGGCGCGGTTTGTCATGTCCCATGCCACGGGAAAGATCGAGGTGGTGGGAAAGACCGCGTCCCACATCTTCATGCGCTACCACCAGGCGGCCGATCCCGCGGCGGTCGGGAAGTTCATGGTCTTTAAGACCAACCCGCTCGCCCGCTGGTTCGACGATTACCACCACCCGCTCTCCGACTTCGAGCCAAAGAAGCTCTGGCTGTTCTAAGATAGGGAGGTTTTTTTAGACCATGACATCCTCATCATCCGGCACAGAGACCGGCACCTGGCAGGACCCGGGCGATCCTGCACGTAGGCGGTCCCTCAGGGAACTTGGCGGCCAGGTCACCGGTTCCCTGAGGGACCTTGCATCCGTGCTCCGGGGGTATTCCCGCGGGGCAGAACGCCCGATAGACACAGAGACGATCCGGCAGACCCGCGAACCCGGGGATTTTCCCGATTACTGGAAGGACTGGCGCTGGCAGGTCCGGCATGCAGTCCGCGATCCGGACACCGTCTCCCGCCTGCTCGGGATCACGTTTCTGCCAGAGGAGCAAGAGCAGATCAAACAGACCATAGAAAAGTTCCCGCTCTGCATCACGCCGTATTACCTCTCGCTTATCGATACCGGCGATTACAAAAACGATCCCATTTTCAGGCAGGCGTTTCCCTCGCCCGCCGAACTCATCGTGGAAAACTACGAGCTTTCCGACCCGCTCTCCGAAGAAAAAGACAGCCCCTGCCCCTGCATCACGCACCGGTACCCGGACCGGGTTCTCTTTTTGGTGAGCAATACCTGCGCAATGTACTGCCGGCACTGCACGAGAAAGCGCAAGGTGGGCGATAAGGACTCGATCCCGGACCGGGATGAGATCCTCGCAGGAATCAGGTACATAAAAAACACGCCGCAGATCCGCGACGTGCTCCTCTCGGGGGGCGACCCGTTCATGCTTTCGGACGAATACCTCGACTGGATCCTCTCCGAACTGCGGGCAATCCCGCATGTGGAAGTAATCCGGATCGGGACCCGAGTACCGGTCGTTCTGCCGTACCGGGTGACCGATAATCTTGTTGAGGTCTTAAAAAAGCACCACCCGGTCTGGGTGAACACGCAGTTCAACCACCCAAAGGAGATGACGGATTCTGCCCGCGCCGCGCTTGCAAAACTTGCCGATGCCGGGATTCCTCTCGGGAACCAGTCGGTGCTCCTTGCGGGGATTAACGACTGTCCCCGGATCATGAAGGCGCTCGTTCACGAGCTTGTAAAAAACCGGGTCCGGCCCTACTACCTGTACCAGTGCGACCTCTCCGAGGGTATCAGCCATTTCAGGACGCCGGTCTCAAAAGGCATCGAGATCATGGAAAATCTCGTAGGCCACACGAGCGGTTTTGCCGTCCCGCGCTATGTGATCGATGCCCCGGGCGGGGGCGGGAAGATCCCCATCTTCCCCAACTATCTCTTAACCTGGTCGGTCCACAAGGTGGTGCTCCGCAACTACGAGGGCATGATCTGTACGTACCAGGAGCCGGCCAACTATGAACGGATCTTCTGCAACGGGGACTGCGATGCCTGCAGGCTCCAGCTCAACACCAGCCGGGCGGACGAATCAAAACTCGTCGGCGTGGCAAAACTGCTCGCAGACTACGATGAAACCACCACGCTTGTCCCCGAGAACACCGACCGGATGGAACGGAGGCAGGAATGAGACCCGCGGACACGATAGAAATTATCGGGAAGAGTAAAGTCCAGCACGGCCATTTCAACAACCGGGCCTACGTGATGCGCCTTGACCCGGAAGATATCCCCGGGATCATCCCGCGCCTGGGAGCCCTTGCGGAAAAAAACGGGTACACGAAGATCGTGATCCGGGTCCCGTACGAATCAAAAGATCCCTTTTTATCGGCAGGCTATGTCCCCGAAGCCGATGTCCCCGGGTTCTACAACGGTACCGGTACCGCACTCTTCATGGGAAAGTACCTCGTGCCGGGCCGGGCAGCAACATGCAACCCGGAACTCACGGCCGATGTCCTTGCCACCGCCAGGGCGCATTATAGCGCCGGCTACCGGGCGCACCTCCAGCGGGCGTACACGCTCGTGGAGGCCGGGCCTGACGATGCCGGGATGATTTCGAGTTTATACCGCGAGACGTTCGAGAGTTACCCGTTCCCGGTCTTTGATCCGGGATTTATCAAAACAACCATGGAGGAGAATGTCCGGTACTTCTGTATCCTGCACGGGGGGGTGATCGTAGCAGTGGGCTCCTGCGACACCGATACCGCACATAAAAATGCCGAGATGACCGATTTCGCAACCGATCTCGGGTACCGGGGACAGGGCCTTGCCGGCTGCCTGCTTGAGGCTATGGAGGAATTCCTGAAACGACAGGGCATTCTCCTTGCCTACACAATCGCGCGGGCAACGTCCTACCCGATGAACGTGACATTTGCCCGCGCCGGGTACGCCTGTGCCGGCACGCTTGCAAACAACACCAATATCTGCGGGACGCTGGAGAGCATGAATATCTGGTATAAACGGCTGGTGACGGGCGCATGATCGATCCCGGGTATTTCCATGCGGCAGTCACGGTGCTTGCCGGCCTCATCCTTGCCGGGGCCGCCCATTTCGTGGTCCGCTGGCTCAAAAAGAAGGCCGATACGACCGACACGCAGCTCGACAATATCCTGCTCGAAGCAATCGGCGGGCCGCTCGTGGTATGTATCGTCGCAGTTTCCGTGTATGCAGCCCTGACCCGGTTCGATGTCGTCCCCGAAGCGCTCAGCTGGCTTATTACCGACCAGGTGATCACGGCGGTCTTCATCCTGCTCGGGGCCTGGATCTGTTCGGTCTTCTCCTATAACTTCATCCGGACCTACGGGACCGTCATCGCCGCGAGGACCCAGACCGATCTTGACGACCGGCTCCTCCCGGTCCTCGAAATTGCGGCCAAATACCTGATCTGGTTTGTCGCGTTTTTACTCATCCTTGCAACGTTTAACGTCGATATAACACCTTTCCTGGCAGGCGCGGGGATTGCCGGCATCGCCGTTGCGCTCGCCGCGCAGGACCTCCTGTCCAACTTCTTTGGCGGCGCGATCATCACCATGGACAAGCCGTTTATCGTGGGCGACCGGATCAGGTTCGATGAATATTTCGGGGATATCGTGAGTATCGGGCCGCGGAGCACGCGCCTCAAAACGCTCGACAACCAGATTGTCACCATCCCCAACTCGAAGATCACCACAAACATTGTCGTCAACTATGCGCAGCCGGATCCCAGGCTCAAGGTGCGGATCCCGTTCTCGGTTGCGTACGGATCGAAGATGCCCCGCATCAAGGAGATGCTCCTTGAGATCGCCCGCGAAGCGCAGGAGAAGACTCCCTGGGTGCTTGCCGATCCGGCACCATCGGTCTACTTCCTCGAATTCGGCGAATCGGGCTTAAACGGCCAGCTCCTTCTCTGGACCAGCAACTACGACAATTCCTGGGACGTCCAGGACTACATGAACTCGCGGATCGACGAACGGTTCCAGGAGGAAGGGATCGAGATCCCGTATAAACAGGTCGACATCCACCTGCGGACTGAGGGCGAGAAAAAACCGGGGGCCGTGTAATGGCGGCAGCCCCGGGGGTCCCCATACCTTACCGGATCATTGCCCTGATGCAGGAACAGAACCGGCTCTTTGCGTTCCCGGCCGAAGCGCTCGCAGCAGAGATCAAAACAACCGGGTTCTCCTGCACGCTCTGCGGGGCCTGCTGCACCCGGGCGGTCAACCGCCATGTCTTCCTGCTGGACCGCGACGTGGAGGCAGTGCGGGCGATCGATCCCGGCGCGTACCGCCCCGCCCCGGACCCGGAGTTCTGCGATGAGAGCGGCACGCTCTACGATTCCGGGTACGCCCTTGTTATGGACGGCAGCGGGGCCTGCCGGTTCCTCGAAAACAACCGCTGCCGGATCTACGGGAACCGGTTCTTTGTCTGCCGGATCTACCCGCACATGCTGCGGAAGGAAGCGGGAGAATCAAAAGATCCCGGCTGGTGCATGTTTGCCCGGAGAAACGATCACGGGGCGTACGGCACGGATATCCCTGACGAGACCTGCATGGCCCTCGCCCGCGAGGTCCTCGAATACGAGAACGGGTTCCTCTCCCAGCAGATCGCATTTTTAGAGGCCGTACACGAGTACTTCACCGCCCACGACCTCTGCCACGACCCGGCAAAGCACCGCGAAAGCGTACAGCGGATGCGGGACGGTCTCCCGGTGTCGGTAAAAGTATTCCATGCCGGCGAACTCGAAGACTGGCAGACCGGGTGACCCGGGACCGGGAGGGAAACGGGATTCCGGATTTTACAGAACCAGCTGAAGAACCAGCCAGATGAGGATGATAAGAGAGAGGATTCCGCCGACAGCCTGGAGTACCCGGACAGAGTCCGCCTTTGCAGTATCCTGAAGGGGATGCGGATCGGCGGGATGAGGTAAATCCGGGGACGTTTGAAGCTCTTTTATGGGTTTTGAATCGTTTACGGGTTTCATAAGTACCCGGGAGGCCGATTCTTTATCTCTTTTCTGTTTTTTCGCGTTTTAACGACGAATTCGGATTTTTACGCTCCTGATCCGGCCGGCAGGGGGATATGCAGAACCGGGAGGTGCAATATATCACCGGGACCACCAACAACATATTTCGCTTCGCAGCTCAATAGATCAATCAGATGGATGCAGCGGTAACTGTTCTCTTCCTTGGCATACTCATCATCCTCGGGAACGTTCTCTCCCGTGTCTTCACGGTAACAAAGATCCCCGACGTGCTGTTCCTGATCGCGCTCGGGATCGTTATCGGCCCGCTGCTCGGTCTTGTGGAGCCCTCGGCATTCGGGGTCGTGGGCCCGATATTTGCCGAGGTCACGCTTGCTATCATCCTCTTTGAGGGCGGTCTCCATATCACGATAGAGACGCTCAAAAAAGCCATCACCGGGACCATGGCAATCACGGTTGCCAATTTTTTTGTTGTCACCGCGATCAGCATCGTGATCATGCAGTACTATGCGGGCTTTACGCTCCTTGAGTCCTGCATGCTCGGCGCAATCCTCGGCGGGACCTCGTCCGCAGTCGTGATCCCGTTCACCAACTACCTCAATATAGGAAAAGACGCAAAAGCCATCCTTGCCCTCGAATCCGCCATCAGCGACGTGGTCTGCATCATTGTCCTGCTCGCCCTGCTCGATGTGTACAAGGTCCAGGACTTCAATATCGGCCATGTGACCGGCAACCTGATTGCCTCGTTCCTGATCGCGATCATCATAGGGGTTGTCGCCGGCATCTGGTGGTCTTCGGTCTACCACAAACTCGTAAACATCAAGAGCATATTTATCACGCCGGCGTTTGTCTTCATCGTCTTTGGCCTGGTAAGCCTGCTCGGGTTCTCCGGCGCGATCGCAGCCCTTGCGCTCGGTGTGACCTTCGGGAACCTGAACTATTTCAAGGCAGAAAAAGTCCTGCCGTTTTTGGGTAACGATATCACGCAGGTAGAACTCACGCCCGTAGAAATGGAATTCTTCTCCCAGCTGGTCTCGCTCTTAAAGACCTTCTTTTTCATCTATATCGGGCTCTCGATCCACTTCTCCAACATGACCGTGATCTACCTGGGGGCGCTCCTCACCGTAGCAGTCTATCTTGCCCGGATCGTGATCGTCTGGTGTACCATCCCGCGGAATATCCCGGCATCCGATGCCTCGTTCATTGCCGTGATGGAACCAAAGGGGCTTGCTGCCGCGGTCCTCGCGTCCATGCCGCTCAATGCGGGAATTGCCGCAGGCCAGACCATCCAGGACGTGACATATATTGTGATCTTCTTCTCGATCCTTGCCTGCTCGGTCCTGATCTTCCTCCTGGAAAAGACACCGTTCTCCCGGGCGTACCGGAAACTCTTCTGGGCGTTTGGGAAAGAGCAGAAGGAAACCCCGTAATTTTTTGCCCGGGCCGTATTTTTGATCGGCACCGGTCCCCATCGCAAGCATTTTATCGGTCACGGGAAAACAGCTTTTAAGGCGATGAAGTCCACCTCAAACCGCCCGGATACGGGCTCGTGACTTCTCTTCTCCACCAAAAACAACTGAGGTAGACTATCCTTTGAACAGACTGCCGGGTACGCGGTACCACCGGATGGAGCCGTTGTCTGCATGAAGCCCGATCTTGTCCCGTACGCACTGGTTGCCGCCGGGGGGTTTCTCGGCGCGGTCCTGCGCTTCTGGACCGGCGAACTCTTCCCGTCGCCGGCCGGGACGCTTATCGTCAATTTTTTTGGGAGTGTGCTCATGGGCATCTTCATGTACGAATCGATCTATATCGGGGCGTTTGACCGGCGCACGCGGATCTTCTTTGCAACCGGGGTTATCGGGGCGCTTACCACGTTTTCCGCGCTCGCGGTCGAGAGCTTCCAGGCCGGGCCGGTGACGGGCATGGCATATCTCCTCGGCAGCATCCTGCTCGGTCTTGCCGGGATCCTTGCGGGCCGGTATATTATCTCGTACCAGCGGGGGATCTGAACCATGGACCCGGCGCTTCTCGTGGGTATCGGCGGGGCAGCCGGCTCGGTCTTCCGGTTTTTGCTCTCGAAAATCCCGACACGAAAAGGAATTCCGCTCGGGACACTCATCGTCAACGTGACCGGGAGCCTCGCCCTCGCCATCCTGGTCTTCTCGCAGTCGCCGGCCGACAGCAGGTACTTCCTTGGCACCGGAATCCTCGGGGGATATACCACGTTCTCGACCTTCTCGTACGAGACGTTCCGCATGATGGAAAATCATGATTATTATACGATGGGGGCAAACATCCTCACCAATGCGGGCGGCAGCCTCCTTGGCGTGCTGCTCGGGTACTGGATCGTGATGGGGTAACCGGGAGGAGAATCATGTTGCAGAACGGCATGTTAATGCGCATCTATATCGCGGAATCGACAAAAGTCAACGATAAGCCGGCGAGCCGGTACCTGCCGGAATTTTTCCTCTCCCGCGGCCTGACCGGGTGCACGGTGTACCGGGGCATGAGCGGGTTTGGCCACGAGAACAGGATGCGGACGGTCGATGTCCTGCAGTTCTCGCTCGACCTGCCGGTCATCATCGACGTGATCGATACCAAAGAGAAGATCGAGGCCGTCCTCCCCGAGGTCGAGGCGATGGTAGCCGACGGCCTCATCCTGGTCCAGGACGTCCGCATGTGCCGGAAAGTGCCGGAGTAAGTTTTTCTTTTTACCCGGGAGCCGGTGGATCCGGTCTTTTAAAAAAACCGGTTATTTTCCCGCCTGGAGTTCGTCCACGCGTTTCTCGATCCTTTTTAAGAGTTCGATATCGGTGAGGACTCCTGCGGGGGGATCCACGACTTTGCGCATCTCTAAGGGGATGGTGTCCATCCGGTACACGCAGCCGCAGGTCTCGACCCCGTCCACGGCAACCGGGATATGGAGATCGGAGAGCTCGGTCGTGCAGTTGATGTGCGGGTCGATCGTAATAAGGGGTTTTTTTACGGCATGGATCGTTGCCTCGATGGGAAAACTCGCCGCGGGATCGGCAGCCACAAAGAGGCACGCCTCGACCTCGTCGCGGACTAGGAGATCGATCGCGGTAGTCTCGCCGGTCTGGTGCCGGGCCTGGTCGCCTCTCGAGAGGTCCACGGCAAAGGGAAAACCGTACTGCCATCCCAGCACCTCGCCCGAGCCGGTGACATTGCCCTGGACACGCATCGGCATGACCACGAACTTCGTGTACCGGTTGAGGTCGTAGGTCAGGTTGATGGCCATGTCGATGTTGTGGTTGCGGCCCACCGACTGGGCAAGACCCATTCCTAAAAAGATTATGCCAAACTTTGCCCGTTTAAAGTCCTCTGCCAGTTTATGGATCTGTTCGGCCGGGACCCCGGCAATGCTCCCGCTGAGGCGGCCGCCGTTCAGCGCCGTGCGGAGCGCGTCCATGAATTCGTAATCAAAGCCCTGCTCGATCCGGATAAACAGGTCCGAGCTCCGGGCCGTATCGGTGTACCGGCAGTCGATACAGATAATCTTCCGGCCTTTCGCGCCCTCTTTTGTGAAAAATCCCCGGGGAAAGATCGAGTAGCGCGACATGTGCCGGGGGTGGACGTGGGCCGGGTTGCAGCCCCAGAAGACCACGCAGTCAGCCCGGTTCTTGACCTCGCCGAGCGTGCAGGTGGTGATCCCGACGTCCTCGATGGCGATAAGCGACGGGCCGTGGCAGATCGTGGCGCCGTTGTCGACGATCCCGCCGACCTTTTCTGCTATTGCGTGGCCGACGCTCATCGCCTGGCAGCTGGTATTGATCCAGCCAAACATCAGGGTTTTCCGGGATTTGACAAGCATCCTTGCCGTCCGGTCGATGGCCTCGTCGTACGATATTTCCTTATAGGATCCATCCGGCTGGCGCAGGCGCGGGAGGGTGACCCGTTCCTCGGTCCGCTGGAGGTTGAACTTTTCCGAACCGATCGCACAGGCGTTTTTTACCGAGAGTATGGTACGCCGGTCGTCCGATACGGTGACCTCGATGTCGTCGCAGAGCGATCCGCAGACAGAACAGACTACATCGGGTATGACAACGGGCGTTGGTATTCACTCCTTCCCCGGCATGGTGCCGTATTCTTCGCGGTGCCGGGCCGGTAACTCCCGGCATTATCCGCCGCCGTTTTTATAAATATTTTCGATTAATTGGGATGTTTGGTTAAAATGAGTTAGTTAAGGCAGGCGCACGGGCCATGACCGTTCTCCCGGATATGAGCGCCCCCAGGTACATCATTTCAGCGCATATCATGCGCGCGCGGAGGTAAAAAAACCAGAGGTACCGGCAAAGTGCCGGGGGACCGTTACGGCCCCGGGAATACGTAGGTTGTCCCGACCGTGTTTAAGATACACTGTTCCGGCATTGCGGCCATGAACCGGTTGATCGCGTCCCACCCGGTGCAGTGCATCGGGACAACGTAGTCGGGGCCGATCTCCTTTATCGCGTCGATGGTCGGCTGGATCCGTGACGCAAAGGCCGGGCCGGTGAGGTGGAACCCGCCGAGGACCGCGTGGACTTTTTCAACACCGGTGATCTTCTGCGCGTATTTTACCGTGTTGACAATCCCGGCATGGGCGCAGCCGCTTAAGATCACGAGGCCCCGATCTTTGATCGGTATCACGATGGCCTGGTCGTCTTTTATCGGGTCCGTGACCCATGCGCCACCGGCAAGCATCTCCATCCCGGGCATCCCGGTCTCGAATGGCATCACCCGTTCGACTTCGCCCGTAACGAGCAGGTGGCCGGCGGCAAGCGTGGACGGGCCTGCGCGTTTGAGGATATCGGCCCCGGCTTTCTTGAGCGCTACCGCATCGAGCGGCGGGAGCTTTGCGATCCCGTTTTTGCTGTTCATCCTCCGCTCTAAAAATGCATCCGGGTGGAGGACGAGCGGCACCTGGTGTCCCGCGCCGGCAACCGCAGCTTCGAGGCCGCCGATATGGTCGAAGTGGCCGTGGCTTAAGACTACAGCCTCGATCGAGTTTGAGGATATCCCGAGCTGCCGTGCGTTCCAGGCCATGCACTCTTTTGAGAGCCCGGCATCCATGAGGATCGCGTGCTCCTGTTTTCCGGAGAATACCCGGACCAGGCAGGAGAGCCCGTGCTCTGCAAGGAGATTGCGGCAGGGATCGAAGGGCAGGCGCCGGTCCACGGGCGTTTTTGGCTGTACAAAGATATCGAGATAGTTGTCCACGAGGACCGTGATCTCCACCCGGTCCGCGGGTTTAAGGGATATTTCGGTCATGGGTATCATCCTGTACGATCTGACTGGTCTTTAGTCTATAAGAAGGAGCGCCATGAGCTCAGGGTGCCCCTCGACCGGGAACGTAATTTGCATGTTTGCTTTTTTTGCGGTCGCTACCATGTTCACGCCCACCGCGTGCTCGGGGATCCGGGCCTGCGTGGGATGGAGGCAGATGCCGCCCGCTACATTGCACTTCTCGCAGAGCCGGCACGAGCCGTTGATGAACGCTAATGCGAACGGGTTTCCCGCGTTAAATGCACGGCGCTCCAGTTCGAGCATCAGCGGGGCAAACGATCCGGTGCCGTTGAAGTGGTCCTTCCAGAACTTTTCCGCTTTTGCTTTCTTGTCGGCCGGGGCCGCGGGGTCGAGCCAGTACTTGTAGATCGAGCAGATCACGTCATTTTCCGCTTCTGCCGGCGAGATGAATTTTACAAGCAGGGCATCGTGGTACTCCGCGAGGATCTTCCGGAACTGGTCCGGTGTCGGGACGTGCGGCGGGCAGGTGAGTTTCTTCCCGTACCCGATGCATCCGGCCCGGCACTTTAAGGCCACGCGGTCTTCAACGATAACGTCACCTGCTGCGATCACTTTTACGTCCGCGGCGCCGAGTTCTTTTGCTGCATCGACAAGGAATTTGTATTTCCCTGGCCGGTTTGCTGCTGGCTTCATGGTGGTGTTCTCCGTTTTGTTTCTCTCATATATCGTTTTTCGGCCCTGTAGAAATTATTCCCCCTTCACCAGACCGTGTCTGCGGGAGTGACCCCCTCTCTACCTAAAGAGGGGGATGCAGCCCAGGGAGGAAAAGACCCCCTTGACCCCCTAAAAAAAAATTTCAATTGTGCTTCCCGTGTACTGGTTTGTTCCACGGGGCGAGCTCCGACGAGGCGGCGAGCACCCGTGGTCCCCTCGCAACAAAATTCAGGGTGTCACGTAAGGTTTTCTCCAGAGCCCGGTTTTTGTGGTTTTTTATCCTCGCGGGAGGCTGTTCCACCCCATCCCGAACAGGTTTTTGTCAAGGGCAATGCAGGAGCAGCCCCGGCACAACCGGGGAACCAAAAAAAGATTATTCCTTTTTTACCAGTTCCTTCTGCTGCGCTGCGGCCGGGTGGCGTTTCCGGTAATACCGGTAACCGGCATATGCGGCACCGCCGATCACAAGGATCGGGATAATGGTGATCACGAGCACGATGAGGCCGTCGATCACGCCAAAGAACCCGGCAATCCCGTCATTGATTGCGGTAATAAAGTCGTGGCCGCTCCGGCCGCCGACCGGCTCTGGCTCCTGCAACGAGACCGAGATCGTGGCGTCGTCGATCCGACTCGTGAGATATTTCATCTGGCCGGTGGCCCGGTCGAGCTCGGTCTGGACCATATCGATCTGCTGCTGGACGGCGAGCACATCCTTTACCTCGGTGGCATTTTTTAAGATCGCATTGTACTGGGCGATCTGGTTTTTGTACGCAGCGATCTTTGCCGCCGTGTCCACGTACTCGGAGGTCACGTCCTGGCTCTGGACGGAAAGGTACGTGACCTTCCCGATCCCTTTTATCCCGCTAAGCGCGTCCTCGAACCGGTTGGCCGGGATACGGAGGGTAACGGAACCGGTGAGCCGGTCGTTATAGCCGGTGCTGATACTTGCCGAGGAGACATAACCGCCGGACCCGGCCGCAATTCCTGCAAGCGTATCCGCAGCCCGGGTAACATTGGAAATCTCGATGGTGACATCCGCGGTCCGGATGATCTTGGTATCGGTTCCCGCGGGCGGGACGCTGCCATAGGAGGGGACCGGGGCGACTGCCTGCCCGGAGGTGTACACGAATTTGCTGCCTCCCCAGCTGGCATCCCTGGCGGATTCGAGATGGACGGACGATGGAGAAGAGGGCGCAGACGAGTTCTGGGTTGAGGTGCACCCGGCCACAAGGAGGGCCGCGATGCACGCGATGAGAAGAAGGGGCATCCAGTATTTCATACAAGGACACTCCGATACGGAATTATATATATGCGGCGATAACTGCGAAATTTCCCGTAATCATCACCGGGCGGCCCATAACGAATCCCCGGCCGGGTTCTGTCCCCCGTCAAAAAAAGGTTACAGCCAGGTCCCGTAGCGCCGGATGTACCATGTTTTTACGATCTGTGTCAGGACGCAGTAGCTCACGAGCGTTGCAATCAGGAACGGGAAGTAGATGGCCGGCAGCGGCACAAAGCCAAGGGCGCTCCCGAGGGCCGTAAAGGGGATCGCGATCCCGACGGCCATGACGGTCGCGGTCAGGGCAAGGACCGGCCACGAGGCCCGGCTCTGGACAAACGGCACGTGCCGGGTCCGGATCATGTGGACGATGAGCGTCTGGGTGAGGAGCCCTTCGACAAACCAGCCGGACTGGAAGAGCGCCTGGGCCCCGACCGTGTTTGCACCGATGATAAACCAGAGGATCGCAAACGTAGCGATATCGAAGATGGAGCTGATAGGCCCGATACAGACCATGAACCGGCCAAGGTCGGATGCCTGCCACATTCGGGGCACCCGGAGGTACTCCTCGTCTACCCGGTCCCAGGGAATAGAGAGCTGGGAGATGTCGTAGAGGAGGTTCTGGACCAGGAGCTGGATCGCAAGCATGGGGAGGAAGGGCAGAAAAGCGCTTGCCACCACAACGCTGAACATGTTCCCGAAGTTGGAGCTTGCCGCCATCTTGATGTACTTCATGATGTTCGCGAATGTCTCGCGGCCCTTAAGCACGCCCTCTTCGAGCACCATGAGCGATTTTTCCAAAAGGATGATATCGGCCGACTCTTTTGCAATATCGGTCGCCGTGTCCACCGAGATCCCGACATCGGCATCGCGGAGCGCTGCGGCATCGTTGATCCCGTCGCCCAAAAATCCCACGGTGTGGCCCTGCTGCTGGAGGACTTTTATCACCCGGGACTTCTGGAGCGGGGACATCTTGGTGAAGATCGAGGTCCGCTCCACGATCGGGACAAGTTCTTTGTCGCTTAACGCATCGAGCTCGTAGCCATCGATCACCGGCTCGGGGTCGATGCCCACGTGCTCGCAGACCCGGCGGGTGACAAGAGCATTGTCCCCGGTCAGGATCTTTACCGTGATGCCGTGTTTTTTGAGAGCGGCAATTGCCGGGCCGGCCGTCTCTTTTGGCGGGTCCAAAAAGCCGATGTAGCCGGCAAGGACGAGATCCTTTTCATCGGCAACGGAATAGCCGGCCTCCGTGGTGGGCAGCGCCCGGATGGCAACGGCAAGCACGCGGAGCCCCTCATCGTTCAGGCCGGCAACAGTCTTTGTGACCTCGTCCCGGTGGGCGCCGGTCATGGGGACTATTACGCCGTTTTGTTCGACAAAAGAAGAGACAGAAAGGATCTCTTCGACTGCGCCCTTGGTGATCATCAGGTGCCGGCCGTCATCGTGGTCAAGGACAACCGACATCCGGCGCCGCTGGAAATCAAACGGGATCTCGTCGATCTTATGGTAGCGTTGCTCCACGTGGTTAAAGCCCGGGACATCCTCGTGCTCCAGCACCGCGACGTCGAGGAGGTTCTTGAGGCCCGTCTGGTAGTAGCTGTTGAGGTACGCGTATTTGAGGACCCGGGGGTTCTCCTTCCCATCGATCCCGAGGTGCCGGACAAGGATGATCCGGTCCTGGGTCAAGGTCCCGGTCTTGTCCGTGCAGAGCACGTCCATTGCCCCGAGGTTCTGGATGGCGTTGAGCCGTTTTACCACCGTCTTTGACTTTGCCATCCCCGCCGCACCTTTTGCAAGGTTGGTGGTAACGATCATCGGGAGCATCTCGGGGATAAGGCCGACCGCTACTGCAAGGCCGAAGAGGAAGGCCTGGAGCCAGTCGCCTTTGGTAAAGCCGTTGAGGAAGAAGATCACCGGGACCATCACGGCGATGAACCGGATGAGGAGCCAGCTGACCTTGTTGATGCCTTTTTCAAAACTCGTCTCAGCGTGCTTGCCCACGAGCTTTTTGGCAAACGATCCAAAATACGTGGCACTACCGGTCGAGACGACAACGGCCTGTGCGGTCCCCGAGAGGACGCTTGTCCCCATGAAACAGATGTTTGAGAGGTCGAGCGCGCTCTTTTGTCCCGGCGCGTCCGCGGCCGGGAGATCGGCGGTCTTTTCCACCGGCATCGATTCACCGGTGAGCGCGGACTGGGCAAGGAAAAGATCTTTTGCCGAGAGGAGCCGGACGTCTCCCGGGACCATGTCCCCCGCGGAGATATGGAGGATATCGCCGGGCACGAGCTCTGATATCGGGACTTCTTTTCTTCCGGCATCTGCCCGGTATACCGTGCCGGTGGTCCGGACCATGGCCCGGAGCCCCTCAGCCTCCCGGCCCGAGCGGTACTCCTGCCAGAACCGGATGAAGACGCTGATTAAGACCATCACCGAGATGACGGCAACGGACTGCCAGTTCTGCTCTTCGGGGGCGCTTAAGATCACATCGGTAAAGAGCGAGACTATTGCCAAGACCAGAAGTACGCCGTTAAACGGGTTGAGAAACGCGGACAGGAGCTGGACGTACCAGCGCGGCGGCTTCTCGGTCGCGATCTCGTTCTTCCCGTACCGTTCGAGCCGGGCTGCGGCTTCTTCTTCGCCTATTCCCCCGGCGCCGGTGGCAAGTTCCGTGAGCACATCCGCAACCGGCATCCGGGATAGCCGGGTAAGTCGTGCCGAGATCTCCTGGGGCCCCGCCTGGCGGGCCGGGTCGGGATTTTGTGAGCGTGCGCTCCGGGTAAGGTTATGGAAATAACCGGGTATACGGTCACCCATCTGCATTCCCTCCGAATTTTTTTTTTTAGAGAAGAAAAACGAGCCGGCGGGTATTTTTGCGGGGGATAATATCCGGGGAACTATTCCCGGGGGAGGATCCCATGCGAACACACTCCTCGTTCAGATTTGGCATCGCTGGACGTGGGATGGCAATGGTCGCCATCCAGCTGCATTAGATCAAGCCTTAATCCGGCAGGACCTGCTCAAACCCGTTGGCATCTCTCGATGTTTCCGGGCAGCAGCATGTGTTTCAGCGGTAACCTCACACAACAAGGTGCTCTATTTTTTCCTCAGACTCTTGTCTGCCTGCTGCGTAAAAAGACTTTTGACAAAATGTTAAACCAAAATTCCATGCGGGTTTTTAGCCGGGCCTTTTTAAAAACCCGCAGTTCCGGATCCGCGCGGGGAGACCGGACATGCCGGTATTTTTATAATAGGATAATCCCCGGACCCGGTCCTTCCCGCATCCAGACTGCCAAGCATTTATACGATCACTTTTGAAGCGTCGTATAACGCACCTGTGCGGGCCCATGGCAAAACTCCACAAGGGTACGGTCCCGTTCGTGCGATAAGAGGCGGTCTTTTATGACTACCACCGGATCCATAGGATCCCTGATCAGGAAACAGGCAAAGCCTGCGGTAATGATTTTTTTCCTGCTCACCGTTCTCGTGGGCATTCTTTACCCGCTCGTTGTCACCGGTATCGCCCAGGTTGCATTCCCGTCCCAGGCAAACGGCAATCTCCTCGTACATAACGGGCAGGTCGCCGGCGCAAAAGATGTCGGCCAGCCGTTCTCGTCCCCGCAGTATTTCTGGGGCCGGCTGTCTGCGACATCTCCTGTGCCCTATAATGCAGGAGCCTCGGGCGGCTCAAACCTCGGGCCCAACAACCCGGCGCTCGTGGATCAGGTAAAAGCCCGGGTCGCTGCCCTCCATACAGCAGATCCCACCAATAAAAACGAGATCCCGGTCGATCTCGTCACCGCCTCAGGGAGCGGTCTTGACCCGGACATCTCGGTTGCTGCCGCATATTACCAGGTGCCCCGCATAGCCCGGGAACGTAATCTCTCCGAATCCGAAATTTCTGCGCTCGTTGCCGCAAACGCCGAGCCCCGGGAGTTTTGGATCTTCGGCGAACCCCGGGTCAATGTCCTTTCCCTGAACCTTGCACTCGATGATCTCAGTAAAGGAAAAATTTCCGTACCTCCGGTGAGCGCCGATTTTCCTGCAAACGGTCACGACCTGGTCTTTGGCATGAGGTTTGCGGACTGGATCCAGGTGCTCCTCTTCATCGGCCTTGTGGCCCTTCTCTGCATACCGCTCGGCGCATGGCTCGCAAAAGTCTATACCGGGAAACCCAACATCTTCTCACCGGTCTTTGACCGGATCGAACAGAAGATCCTCGGCTGGAGCGGCGTTGACCCCGCAGAAGAGATGGACTGGAAACAGTTTGCCGCTGCGGTCATGGTCTTTGCAATTCCCTGTATCGCGGTCGTCTTTATTCTCGAACTTGTCCAGCAATATCTCCCCTTAAACCCGGCCGGCCTTTCGGCCGTCCCCTGGGACCTCTCGCTCAATACCGCGGTGAGCTTTGCAACAAACACCAACTGGCAGGCCTATGTGCCCGAGGTAACGATGAGTTACCTCACCCAGATGGCCGGGCTTGCCGTTGAGAATTTCCTCTCGGCTGCCGTGGGTATGGCAGTCCTTGTCGCGCTCATCTATGCATTCACGAGGAAATCCGGCACAACGATCGGGAACTTCTGGTCGCTTCTCGTGAAAAGCACGCTCGTCCTCATCCCGATCTGCCTTCTCCTCTCGCTCGTATTCGTCTCGCAGGGAGTGCCCCAGACGTTCTCTGGTCCTGTCACCGTGCCGCTCCTTGACCCGGTAAAGGACAGCACTGGAGCGCTTGTTACCACCCAGACGATCCCGCTCGGGCCCGTTGCCTCGCAGGTCGCTATCAAGCACCTTGGGACAAACGGCGGCGGGTTCTATAATGCAAACTCGGCGCATCCCCTGGAAAATCCCACACCGTTTACCAATTTTGTCGAGACATTTGCAATCATCATCATCCCGGCGGGCCTTTGCATGATGTTTGGCGGCATGATCGGGTCGCGCCGGAAAGGGGTCGCCCTCCTCCTTGCAATGAGCCTGATTTTCCTGCCGCTCCTTGGCCTTGCCATCTGGTCCGAGCAGGGCGGCAACCCGGCATTTGCGCCACTCGGGATCGACCAGTCGCCCTCTGCCCTCCAGTCCGGCGGGAACATGGAAGGAAAGGAGGTCCGGTTCGGGATCGTGCCCTCCGCACTCTTTGCGGTGGTGACAACGGTCACCTCGTGCGGTGCGGTCGATGCCATGCACGACTCCTTCATGCCGCTTGCCGGCGGCGTGCTGCTCTTTGACATGCAGCTTGGCGAAGTGGTCTTTGGCGGCGTGGGCTCGGGACTCTACGGGATGCTTGTCTTTGCCATCATCGCCATGTTCATTGCCGGGCTCATGGTAGGGAGGACGCCCGAACTCTATGGCAAGAAGATCGAAGAGCGCGAGATGAAGATCGCAACGGTCATCATTCTCATCCCGATCATCCTCATCCTTACCTTTACCTCGCTTGCCGTGCTGACCGCCGCCGGCCAGGCCGGGGTCTATAACCCCGGGCCCCACGGGTTCTCCGAGATCCTGTACGCATTCACATCAGCGGCCCAGAACAATGGCAGCGCCTTTGCCGGCCTCTCGGCAAACAGCCTTTTCTATAACCTTGCAACCGCGTTCTGCATGTTCGTGGGCCGGTACGCAACGATCGTCCTGACCCTCGCGCTTGCCGGATCGCTTGTGGCAAAGAAGATCGTGCCGGCAGGCGAAGGAACGCTCCGCGACCACCGCCCGCTCTTTATTGTCTGGCTCGTGTTTGTCATCATCGTGGTCGGGGCGCTCAGTTTCCTCCCGGCGCTCTCCCTTGGGCCCGTTGCAGAATATCTCGGGATGATTGGGGGTGTCCTCCATGTCTGACCCGGTTGCCCGGGCGTCCGTGCAGGTCCCGGGCCTGTACCGCAGGGCAGTAATTGACGCATTCCTGAAACTCGATCCGCGTACGCTTGCCAATAACCCGGTGATGCTCTGCGTGGAGATCGGCAGTGCGCTCACCACGCTCCTCTGCATTTCTGCCCTTCTCGGGCATGGCGAAGAACCGGCCGGATTCATCGGCGCCATCTCCGCGTGGCTCTGGTTTACCGTTCTCTTTGCAAACTTTGCCGAGGCGCTTGCCGAGGGCCGGGGAAAGGCGCAGGCAGAGTCCTTAAAGAAAATGCGGCAGGACACGGCGGCAAAACGCCTCCGGCCCGGCTACCGGATCGAAAAAGGCCATGAGCCTGCGGAAAGCGACTGCGAGACCGTTTCCTCCGCCGTGCTCCGCAAAGACGAACTCTTCTTTGTAAAAGCAGGCGACACGATCCCGGTTGACGGCGAGATTCTCGAAGGGATCGCGTCTGTAAACGAAAGCGCAATCACCGGCGAGAGTGCCCCGGTCATCCGCGAGAGCGGGGGCGACCGGAGCGCTGTTACCGGCGGGACAACGATCCTCTCCGACTGGCTTATTGTCCGGGTGAGCGCAAACCCCGGCGAAGGGTTCCTCGACCACATGATCGGCCTCATCGAGGGGGCAAAGCGCCAGAAAACGCCAAACGAGATCGCGCTCAACATCCTGCTCCTTGGCCTCACCACGGTCTTTATCGCGGTCGCGGCCGCGCTCTACGCGTTCTCGGCCTACAGCGTTCATGCCGCCGGCGCCGGGACAACCGTGACCATCACGGTCCTTGTCGCGCTCTTTGTCTGCCTTGCCCCGACCACGATCGGCGGGCTCCTCTCCGCGATCGGGATCGCGGGCATGGACCGGTTGATCCAGAGAAACGTGATCACGACCTCCGGCCGGGCCATCGAAGCCGCCGGTGACGTGGACGTTCTGCTGCTCGACAAGACCGGCACGATCACGCTCGGGAACCGCCAGGCTGTCGAATTCATCCCGGTGGACGGGACAACCGTGGACGACCTTGCCAAGGCTGCCCAGCTCTCATCGCTTGCGGACGAGACCCCCGAGGGCAGGAGCATTGTCATCCTTGCAAAGGAGAAGTACGGCCTCCGGGGCCGGACGGTCGGCGGGACCGGGGCAGACGACGGGATGCAGTTCATTGCGTTCTCAAGCCAGACCCGGATGAGCGGCGTGGACCAGGGCGAGCTCCACGTCAGGAAAGGCGCCGCAGACGCGGTCTTCCGGTATATTGAGACAAACGGGAACGCTGTTTCAGACGAACTCAAAGGTGCTGTTGACACCATCTCCCGGGCCGGCGGGACACCGCTTGTTGTGGCAAGGAACGGGAAAGCGCTCGGGGTAATCCACCTAAAAGACATTGTAAAAGGCGGGATCAAGGAGCGTTTCGCACAGCTGCGCAAAATGGGCATCAGGACGGTCATGATCACCGGGGACAACCGGCTCACCGCTGCAACGATTGCGGCAGAAGCCGGGGTCGACGACTTCCTTGCCGAGGCAACGCCCGAGAGCAAGCTCAAGCTCATCCGCGAGTACCAGGCAGGCGGCCGGATGGTGGCAATGACCGGCGACGGGACCAACGATGCCCCGGCGCTTGCACAGGCCGATGTTGCGGTTGCCATGAACACCGGCACCCAGCCGGCCCGGGAAGCGGCAAACATGATCGACCTCGACTCGAACCCGACAAAGCTCATCGAGATCGTGGAGATCGGAAAACAGCTCCTCATGACCCGGGGGGCTCTTACCACATTTTCCATTGCAAACGACATTGCGAAATATTTCGCCATTATCCCGGTCGCCTTTGCCTCCACCTACCCGGCGCTCGGGGGCCTGAACATCCTCGGGCTCCATGACGGGATCCTCTCTGCCGTGATCTTTAACGCGCTTATTATAGTGGCGCTCATCCCGCTCGCGCTCCGCGGCGTGAAGTACCAGGCAATGTCTGCGGAGGAAGCGCTGAGGAACAATATCCTGATCTACGGTGTCGGCGGGCTTATTGCCCCCTTTATCGGAATAAAGATCATCGATATGCTTCTTTTATTCCTTGGAGTGTGATCCTGTCTTATGTCATCGCCAGGTACTTCAGGACGGCGGCCCGACCCTGATCTGCTGCTTGCCCGCGTGCAGGGCGAGGAGGATCAGAAGAAGAAAGGAAAACTAAAAATTTTCCTTGGCTACATTGCCGGCGTAGGAAAGACCTATGAGATGCTCACGGCAGCACACCAGAAACTCCACGAGGGGATCGATGTCAGGATCGGGTACGTGGAGCATCACAAACGCTCCGAGACCGAGGCGCTCATGGCGGGGATCCCGGTAGTCCCCCCAAAAGAGATCGAATACCACGGGGTCGTGCTCACGGAACTGGACCTCGATTCCATCCTTGCCGCCCGGCCGCAGCTCGTTCTCGTGGACGAACTGGCCCATACCAATGCCCCGGGCTCCCGGCACCCGAAACGCTACCAGGACGTAGAAGAGCTGCTCGCAGCGGGGATCGATGTGTACTCGACCTTAAACGTCCAGCACATTGAGAGCCTCAACGATGTCGTGGCGCAGATCACAGGCGTTGTGGTAAAAGAGACGATCCCCGACCGGGTGATCGACGAGGCTGCCGAGATCGAGGTGATCGATCTCGCACCTCCCGAGCTGCTCCAGCGTCTCCGCGAGGGAAAAGTGTACGTGCCGGACATGGCCGCCCGGGCAATCGGGCTGTTCTTCAACGAAGGAAACCTGTACGCTCTCCGCGAACTGGCGCTGCGCCGGGCCGCCGAACGGGTCGATACCCAGATGCTTGCCTACATGCAGACCCGCTCGATCCCGGGCCCGTGGCCGGTGGGGGAGAAGCTCCTTGTCTGCATTGGCCCGGGGCCGCTTGCCGAACGGCTGATCCGTACCGCCCGCCGGCAGGCCGACCGGATCAATGCACCGTGGTGTGCGCTCTATGTCGAGACGGCGACCCACCACCGGCTCTCGCAGGGAGCAAAAGAGCAGGTGGGCCGATCGCTTGTGCTCGCAGAAAAACTCGGGGCCACAACAGCAACCGTCTTCGGGCTCAATGTCGCAACCGCGGTGATCGAGTACGCCCGGCAGCACAACGTGACACGGATCATTATCGGAAAGACCCTGCGCCCCCGCTGGCAGGAGTTCCTCTTTGGCTCGGTCGTGGACCAGCTCATCCATAACAGCGGGCCAATCGATATCTACGTGATCAGCAGCAGGGAGCACGATACCGGGGACCCGGCAAAAAACCCGGACGAACTCGAACCGCTCCTCCCGGCAACCCCGCCCCGGGACTATGTCGAGAGCCTGCTGATTGTTGCCGGCGTTTCTGTCCTTGGCTGGTTCGTCCACGCGTACATCTCCCTGGCAAACCTGATGATGCTCTACCTCCTCGCGGTCGTGGTGATCGCCTTCCGGCGGGGCCTCAGGCCTGCGATCGTTACCTCGGTCCTTGGCGTGCTCGCCTTTGACTTCTTCTTTGTCCCGCCGTTCTTTACCTTCCGGGTCACGGACACCGAGTACCTCATCACCTTTGCCGGGATGATCATTGTCGGCACCCTCATTAGCCTGCTCGTGGCAAAGGCCCGGCGTCATGCCGATGCCGCGCAGATCCGGGAAAAAGAGACCGGTACGCTCTATGCCCTCTCGCAGGACCTCGCGGTGGCAACCGATACCGGTGCGATCGTTAGTGCGGTCTCGCAGAATATCCGGGAGATCTTCGGCTGGGAGAGCGCGCTTTTCCTGCCCGAAAAGAACGGTCTTGTAATCCGGGGGAAAAGCCCGGACCTTGCTATCGATGCCGACGACATTGCGGTGGCGACCTGGGCCTTCCAGAACGGTACCGTTGCCGGCTACGAGACCGATACGCTGCATGGTTCGAAGATGCGGTATATCCCGGTCCAGAGTCCCCGGGGCGTGCTCGGGGTCCTTGCCGTAAAGCCGGCCGCTGAGGCGGGCGGGATCAGCTACGAGCAGACCCGGCTCCTTTCAGCGTTTGCAAACCAGGCGGCCCTGGCGCTCGAACGGGTGAACCGGTGAACCGGATTCGTTATCCGGGAAATTTGTCTTATTTTGGCTATGGAGAAAACCTTCTCACAAAGCACTCCGTGGAATTACGAGTGTGACCCCCTCTCTCCCCCAGAGGGGGAGGCAGCTCAAAGCGGGGCAAGCCCCCTTGACCCCCTGCGGAATAAAATTTTTCAATTGTGCTTCCCGAGCACGGTTTTGCTCCACGGGGCGAGCCCCGACGAGGCGGCGAGCACCCGTGGTCCCCTCGCAACAAAATTCAGGTTGTCACGTAAGGTTTCTCCAGAGCCGGTTTTTCCCGCCGGTCAGCAGGCGTCACGACCCCACCCAAGGATTTATATTGTAAATGCGGATACATTTACGTATGTTCCTTCCCACGAACGAAAAGCAGTTCGGATTCTGGAAGATGCGGCGCAGCGGGATGTCCAACGTCTCTATTGCAAACCAGATCGGGATCACCCGGCAGGGCGTTTCGCAGGCGCTCCTTGCCATGGACGAGAAGATCGAGTCCTCGCTTCGTGAGATGGCGCGCGCAAACCGAATCCAAGTTGAAAAGATCAATGTGAATAAGGGAGTGCTGTTCGGGAGATCGATCCCGTTCCAGACCAAGGCCTACATCTTTGTCTCGGAGAAACACGGCATGCAGGTCTGGTACGAGCATGACGGCGACTGCATCTCCTGCGACGAGTTCACGAAATGCATCGAGTTCATCTGGGACCTTGCCGCCGAGCTCGGGATAAAACTGGAAAAAACCCAGGACCCGACCAGGATGGCAGAGGAACTCCTCGAAAAGATCCGGGAGGAGAGCCCGTGACCCGGGTATCGGACACTGCCGGGCACGGGCTGGGCCTCTGCCGGAAACCCCCGGTGCTTTGCATGGCTCCGGTCGCTGTCCCGGTCCAGCCGGACACCGGCCATTCCTCCCCGCCGGATGACGGCGGGCCCCGCCACATCCGCAAGGGACTCGGCATTGCGGTATCCAGCACGAAAACCCTGATCCATAACCCGCAGCTTTTCTGGTTTACGCTCCTTGCCGGTCTCGTGCTTGCCGGCCATCTCATTGTCCAGGGGATACTCGTATCTTTTAGCATGAACGACCGGACCGATCTCATCGGATCGCCGTTCGTGGCATTTGCCGTCGAGCTCCCGACCGTGTTCTGCCTCCTGGTCGTATGGGCCGGCCTTGTTTTGAGTCTCTCCGGCAACAATGGCAGCCCGGCCTCTTTTTGGCGTGGGCTCAGGCAGGCCAAAAACCACGTACTACCCCTTGCCGGGTGGTCCGTGGTCGTGGCAGGTGCAGGCACACTCGTCTTTTATGCAGGCTGGACGCTCGCTTCGCTGAGCATCCCCGCGTGGTTCCATACGTTCGATATCTACGGGAACGTGTACCTCTTCCTCTCCAATGTGTTCGGCCAGTACCCGTTCAGCTGGTCCCTCAACCCGGACGTCCTTGCTGCATACCTCCCCGGCGGGGCAGTATCAGGTTCGGGCTCGGGATTCCCGAATGCATTTATCCAGACGCTGGTCTTTTCCGCGATCAACGTACTCCTCGTTCTCCTGACCCTGTTTGTCGTGCCCCTGCTGGTGCTTGAGAAAACGCGCCTCAAAGATGCGGTTTATAGGTCGTTTGCCCTGGCAAAGAAGATCCGGGGAGCGCTGGCCGGCTGCATCCTCTGCCTCGGGCTGGTACTCTTTGCCGTCTCGCTCACGTTCCTGCTCTTCCGGTTTACCGGGATCAGCACGGTGGAAGTGGCCAGAGGTATAACAACTATTTCGTCCTCGCGCCCGGGCGATGCATGGATTGCGCTCGGCCTCCTGTACAGTCTTGCGCTGTCCGGATTTACGCTCATTATCGCAACGGTCGGGGGGATTGCATCGCTCGACCTCTACCGGTATGCAAAAACCCGGGAGGAAACGAAATGACCTCCGTACAGGAGATCACCGGGTACTGGCTCGGCCTGTGCCGGAAGCCGCCGGTGGTCCAAATCATGCAGCCGGGTTTTGGTTTCCCGGCCGGGAACACCGTCGCGGGTACCCCGGACGGGGGCGGCGGCAGCGGATCGGGGTCTGTGCGCCGGGGCATCGGAGCTGCAATTTCGGGGATGAAAACGCTCTGCCAGAACCGGCAGCTCCTCTGGTTTACGCTCTTTGCCGGGCTCGTGCTCGCGGCAAACGCCATCGGCCACGCAGCGTTCGAGTACCTCAACCGGTTCCTGCAGCCCGGCACCATGGTGTACTATATTCAGGATTTTGTACTCGCGTTTGCCACGCTCTTCCTGCTCGTCTTCCTCCTTGCAGGACTTGTCCTGAATCTATCCTCAAAAAAAGAAGGGCCTGCATCGTTCTTTGGGGGACTCTGTGAAGCAAAAAAATACCTGAAAACCCTTTTTATCTGGGCCCTGGTCCTCGCATTCGCAGCATTCCTGCTCGACAGGCTTTATGTTTTTGTTGCCCTTGTCTGGTTCCCGCATGAGTTTGGATTCCTCTATACTATCATGGACGGCTCGTTTGTCAACACGATAAACCAGTTCCCCTTCAACTGGACGCTTGACTGGGATATGCTGACCGAGGTTCCGGGCTATGGCGGGCGATCGCTGTTATTACTGGTATACCCGTTCGGGGTTTTGGAGACCCTGCATTTCCTCATGATCGCGCTTGTCCTCTTTATCCTGACGCCGTTTGTCGTGCCTCAGATCGTGCTCGGGCAGAAATCCGTGCGGGAGGCAGTTGTTGGCTCCTTTGCCCTTCTCAAAAAGTCCTGGGCCGGGGTTGTTACCTGCGTACTTTTCCTTGCGGCGATCGTAGCCGGGGCATTTCTCGTACATGTGCTCCTCCAGGCAGCCTCGGGGATCATCGACCCGTGGAACACGGTCATCTTCCATCCCCCGGCCACGTGGATCGCTCTTGCCCTTCTTTACAATATCGTGCTCCTCACGGTTGCATTTGTCCTGGCAACGGCCGGGGGAATCGCTGTTTTGGATCTTTACCGCGCTGCCAAGACCGGGCTGATGCCCGAATCCACCGGGACAAAACCGGCCCCGTAATTTTTTCTGGCCCGTCACCGGCCGAAGTAGTAATACAGATACAATCCCGGTAAATATCCCCAATCGGGTTTAGCTCCCGGGAACCGCGATCACAAAACGGCACCGACAAATATATATTGTAAATATCCATACATTTACGTATGTCAAAATTAGGGAGTAACAGACCGCTTTCGGTCTGGAAGATCTTCCTGCTGTGCATCATGGCAGGGACAGTACTCCTGGCACTACCTGTATCAGCGGCAGACAAACCAGTTGTCACGGTAGCCGCACAGGGAGCCGGAGCGTATTACCTGGGAGAAAAAGCAATCCTTTCCGGTATAAATACCGACACAGGTTCAACGTACCTGTACATCACCGGACCCAACCTTCCTGAGAGTGGAGGGAAACTGACGGCCCCGGATCAAAAAGTGGTCAGCGGAAATGCGGACACATTTACAGTTGTTAGTACAAAACCGGACAAGACCTGGCAATACCCGTGGTACACAGCGGGTCTCCGGGTAGATGCAGGGTCGTATACCATTTATGCAGCAAGCGAACCAAAAGCAGGGGACCAGCTGGCTGACACACCCTATGGCACCACGAGCATCATCATCAAAAAACCGTATATTGCCGCAGAGATCTCTCCTTTACCGGTTACACAGGGGCAGCCGTTTACCATTACCGGAACTGCGGTTACTGACGGGAACCAGTCCTCTGTCCAGGTCTGGATCTTTGGCGATAACTTCGCATACCATACAACAACCCCGGTTAATCCCGATGCTTCCTTTGCCTTCACGGGTAATGCAGCGCTGTCAGAGAACCTGCCCGCAGGGCAGAACTATCTTGTCGTGCAGCACCCGATGGCGGACAACACATTCGACTTTGTGGTAAGCGGCGACTCTGTCCGTGACGTAAAGCAGAACAACGGGATGGATCTCTTTAAAATCACCGGCTCGGGGAGCCTGCAGGGGAGCGATGCGGCAGACGCACTCGTCGCTGCAATCAGCGCCCGGGAGACACACGATTCCACATATACCAATGACACGTACACCATCATCCCCTTCAAGATCGCCAATGCAGGAAGTCCGGCCGCCGCCCCGGCATCCGGTACATCTACCGGTGCAGCGGTAACAATCTCTGCTGACGGGAGCCATTCCTATTACCAGGGTGAGAAAGTGATCCTGCGGGGCAAGAGCTCCACCGCAGGTACCGTATACCTTTTCATGACCGGCCCCACCACATTCAAGAACGGCCCCGGCATTCCCGCCAGCGGGGGAAAACTTACCTCCCCCCTGCAGGCGGTAGTCAGCGGGAACCCGGACACATTTACCGAAGTAACCACGAAACCGGACAAAACATGGGAATATTCCTGGTACACCGATAATCTCAATGTGGACGCCGGTACGTACACTGTTTATGCAGAAAGCCAGCCAAAAGCTGCTGACCAGCCGGACTCCGGTGCCGCCGATGTCGGGATAGCCCTGAAAAAGCCGTATATTACGGCAAATATGTCGTCCCTGAATGTTGTAAAAGGGCAGCCGGTTACCGTAACCGGGATTGCAGAAGGAATCCCTCCCGAGGTTCAGGTCTGGATCTTCGGCGATAAGTATGCGTTTACGACAAAAACACCGGTAAGTTCTGATGGGGACTTTACCTTTACTGCCGGTGCGGCAATGTCAGGAAATCTCCCGGAAGGGCAGAATTACCTCATCGTAGAGCATCCGATGGCAGACAACAAGTTCGACTTTGTGGTAAACGGGGCATATGTCCGCGACCTGAAGCTTGCCAACGGGACGGACCTCTTTAAGATCACCGGCCCCGGGAATCTGCAGGGCAGCGATGCAGCAGACGCACTCATCACCGCAATTACCACCCAGAATGCCAACGATGATTCGTATACCAATGACACCTACACCATCATCCCTTTCAAAGTTACCAGTGCCGGGTCCACTTCCCCTGCGGGTTCCGGAGTAACGATCTCCGCGGACGGCACCCAGTCCTATTACCTGGGAGAAAAAGTTGTCCTGAGGGGAAAGAATACCCGTTCGGGTTCAACGTACCTTTTCCTGACCGGGCCCAATCTGGCGGTATCCGGGGTAAAACTTACCTCCCCGAAAACTGCTGCGGCAAGCGGGAGCTCGGACACCTTTACGGTAGCAGCCACAAAACCGGATAACTCCTGGGAGTACTCCTGGTACACGGCAGATCTCCCGCTCGATGCCGGGACCTATACCATCTATGCGGCTGACGGGCCGGAAACAGCGGACCAGCCGGATGCCGCAAATGTCGGGATCATTGTAAAAAAACCCTTTATCATGGCCATGCCCTCCACATCGTCCGTGATACCGGGCCAGCCCTTCACGGTCACCGGGACGGCGGAGGGACAGGTCCCCGAAGTCCAGGTCTGGATCATCGGCGACAACTCCGTGTACACTGCAAAAACACCGGTAAATCCTGATGCAACCTTTACCTTTACCGTGGATGCGGCGCTCTCGGGAAAACTCACCGCAGGACAGAACTATCTTTTCGTGCAGCACCCGATGCAGAACAACCGGTTCGACATAGATATCAGCGGCGAGTATGTCCGCAACGAAATTCTCAACAACGGCACGAACCTCTTTAGGATCTCCGGGCCGGGAAGCCTGCAGGGCGCCGATGCGGCAGACGCGCTCGTGGCTGCGTTCAGCGATACCGGGGCACGGGACGATACCTATACTGTCATCCCCATCCAGGTGACAGGTGCAGGAAGCAAGATCTCCTCGCTGACACCGATCGAGACTTCTCTGCGCAGCCTGGAAACAGCATTACGATCCCTTTTCTAATTTTTTTGTATTGCCAGATATCCGAGAAGACCCTACTGTCAAAGAATCGAGGTAAAACAACATGACCGATCTGATCTTCCTTCCTTATAGGAGACGCTTCCGTAATCCCTGTTCAAGGCCTGCTATTATTTTGTTCCTGATTACTTTTCTTTTCCTGATTTCTGCCCCTCTCGCTTCCGCTGAAGATGCGATGTTCCGGGCCAACCCGGAGCATACCGGCGTTTATGGGAACGAAGGAACTGAACCGGGAAATTCTGAAATCTGGCATTTCGCTACAGGCGGGATTGTCTATTCATCCCCAACAATGGCAAACGGCATTGTCTATGCCGGAAGTGACGATACGAACCTGTACGCCGTCGATGCGATGACAGGGATGATGAAATGGAAATTTGCGACAGGAGATCATGTATACACGTCGCCGATCGTTGCCAGGGGGGTTGTCTACATCGGGAGCGAGGACAAGAACCTGTATGCGGTCGACGCGACTACGGGAACAGAGAAATGGAGATTTGTGATGGGGGGGTGGGTCTATTCGTCCCCGGCTGTGGCCGACGGGGTTGTCTACATCGGGAATTCGGATAAAAACCTGTACGCCATCGATGCAGCGACAGGAACAGAGAAATGGAGGTTTGCTACGGGAGATTATATAGATTCATCTCCGGCTGTGGCTGATGGAGTTGTCTATGTCGGGAGTTCAGATAAAAATCTCTATGCCATCGATGCAATCACGGGAAAAGAGGATTGGAAGTATTCGATGGGGGCACGGTCCGGGTCTTCCCCGGCTGTGGCTGACGGCGTTGTCTACATCGGGAGCGAGGACAAGAACCTGTATGCAGTCGATGCGGCAACGGGGACGAAGAAATGGAAATTCCCGACGGGAGACAGAGTGGCTTCATCTCCGGCTGTGGCTGATGGCGTCGTCTATGTCGGGAGCAGGGACAGGAACCTGTACGCCATCGATGCGGCGACAGGAAAGGAGAAATGGAAATTCCCGACAGGAGACGGTGTGGCTTCATCTCCGGCTGTGGCTGACGGCGTCGTCTATGTCGGAAGCAGGGACAAGAACCTGTACGCCATCAATGCGGCGACAGGAACAGAGAAATGGAGATTTGTTACCGGAGAGTGGGTGGACTCGTCGCCGGCCATCTCAAACGGTGTTGTCTATGTCGGGAGTAATGATAAGAATCTGTATGCGATCGGGAGAACAACAGGCACACTGACAACCGCTCCTGTCACTACCCGTGTCACGAATACCGGAACTCCGACATACCGGGCAACTACTACACTTACTGCGATAATCACAACAAGGGCTCCGGCCCCACAGACAACCCGGCAGGCTCCGCTCCAGTATGCTCTGCCCATGGCGATCTTTGTGGCAGTGGGAATTGCAATCTTGAAGAGGCATTAATCGTCACCATTTTGTAAAAATCAGTTTTGGTGAAACCTCAAAGAAAGACGTAAAATCAAAGACGCAGGTGCTAAAAAGTATGGCAGACCGAAATATATCCTTATCCGGACGACGGTTCAGTAATTTTTATTCAGGGCATCTTTTTATTCTGTTCCTGATAGCTTCCCTTCTCTTTGTTTTTGTTGCTCCCGCTTCAGCCGGAGATTCACAGTTCCGGGCAAATCCGGAGCATACCGGAGTTTATGGCAACGCAGGTACTGAACCGGGAAATTCGGAACTTTGGCATTTTGCTACCGGTGAAGGAGTCTATTCATCCCCCTCCGTGGCAGACGGTGTTGTCTATGTCGGGAGTAACGATAAGAACCTGTACGCGATTGACGCGGTGACAGGAAACAAAAAGTGGAAATTCACTACGGGAGATCACATATTATCGTCCCCGACTTTCGCGGACGGCACAGTGTATGTCGGGAGCGAAGACAAGAACCTGTATGCGATCGATGCAGCGACCGGAAAGGAAAAATGGAGATTTGCCATGGGGGGCTGGGTGTACTCAGCCCCGGCAGTGGTGAATGGGATTGTATATGCGGGTAACGCCGATGAAAGCCGGTACGATCTCAAGGGTACAAACGGAAGCCTGCACGCAATCGATGCCATAACGGGAAAAGAGCGGTGGCGGTTCGTTATGGGAGATTATGTGGATCGATCGCCGGCGGTTGCGAAAGGGATTGTCTATCTGGGGTGTGGCGATGAAAACCTGTATGCCATCGATGCTGCGACGGGAAAAGAGAAATGGCGGACCACGAAGGGAGACTGGGTGTATTCATCCCCGGCGGTGGCAAACGGTGTTGTCTATGTCGGGAATGAAGATAAACGCCTGTACGCAATCGATGCCATGACGGGAGAAGAGAAATGGCGGTTCGCTACAGGGGATCGGGTTATTTCGTCCCCGTCAGTCGTAAACGGCATTGTCTATGTCGGGAGCTGGGATAAAAACCTGTATGCGATCGATGCCATGACAGGAAAAGAGAAGTGGAGGTTCGCTACGGGTGATAAGGTGGATTCATCACCTGCGGTATCAAACGGCATTGTCTTTGTCGGAAGCGAGGATAAGAACCTGTATGCTATCGATGCGGTGACGGGGAAAGAGATGTGGAGGTTCGCTACGGGGGATAAGGTGGATTCGTCCCCGGCGGTGGCAAACGGGATTGTCTATGTCGGGAGTAATGATAAGAACCTGTATGCCATCGGTGCGAACTCATCTCCTCTGGCAACCGTTCCAACAACGATCCGGGCCACGGATACAGGAAGTCCGACGTCTCGGGCAACGGTCGCAATCGCCAGTACAGCCATTACAACTGCTCCGGTTCACCAGGCAACACAACATGCCCCGCTCCAGTACGCCCCGCTCGGCGCCGTGGTCCTGGCCTTCGGGATCATGGCATGGAAGCGGCAGTAACCGGTTTTTTAAAAGGCCTGCGGCGCTTTTTTCGTGCGCAGGAACGGGTTTTGTGCCCCCGCGTGGACAACCGGCCAGATGTCCCGGGTATTTCTAAAAAGATGACCCTCGATCATCAGAGGGGGAGGATCTTTTTATCCTGCGCCGTACGTCCGGGGGGATTATGGTTAGCCGGTGACCCGGGTGAGCACGGGCCCGGCCGCTGGCAGCGGACACGGCTCATGCCGGGGTCATTTTTCCCGCACCAGCCCGGCACCGAACGCGTACGCTTCCTGCAATAACTTCGGGTTCTCCGTCACACTGTTTTTTCCCTGCATGGCGGGAGCAAGGAGAAGTGGCACCAGGAGCGATTCATGTACCGGGTCAAAACTTCCCTGGAAGACGAGATGGAGAATGCCACGGAGCGGGGTAAATGCTTCGACGTAGTACCTGTTATCACCGGGGGAATTCTGGGTAATGAGCAGTGCAGCTTTTTTTGAGGGGAAAATTGTTGTTGCCAGTTCCCCTGTCCCGGTCACCGTGAAATAACGGTACAGCCGGTCGATGACCGGTTTGAGATGCCCGGAGATCCCGCCCATGTAATTTGGTGACGCAAAGATTACCACATCGGATTCGCTGATCCGCTGGTAGATCTCCTGCATGTCATCGTTTATTGCGCATTTCCCGGTGCGTTTGCAGGCATCGCAGTTTGTGCAGGCGCGGACCGCGAGCCGGTATGCAGCTATCGTTGTTGTCGTGGCGCCCTGTGCGGCTGCTCCTTCCAGCACATGGCAGAGGAGTGTTGCCGTGTTGCCATCCGGGCGCGGGCTGCCCAGGATCCCCACTACCTTCATGGGGGGTTCACCCTGTCCGGATGGATGGCCTTAAGCGCACGGAGCGGATCGGAATATTCGCGCCAGAGAACGATCCGCCCGTCTCCGCGGACTTTTACCACGCAGATATAATCCTGGAGATACTCATTCCCGGTCGACCGGATGAAAAAACCCATGGATATTTCAAAGATCGCAACCCGGGGATCTGATGACGGGCAGGCCACCACAGGGGGGTGCTCCGTGCGCAGTTCAAAGGCTGATGCGATATTTTTGTAATAGGCATAAATGGCATCCCTGCCTTCCAGCCGCCGGGGATATGAGTCCGGGGAGTAGGGGAATTCCACCACAGCATTTTCGGCCCAGATATCCATCCAGACCTCCAGGGAGGCGCCTTGTACCACCGTCAGGTACTTTTGTGCAGCAATGATTGCTGGCGAAAACTTGTCAGCCATACCGGGCATCACTCTTTTTTTCCTGATCGTTATAAGAAGGTACATTTAGTTAAACTACAGACGAACATTCAGGTGAGATACTTACGAAAAGGAGAGTTGTCGCATGAGGGATGGGCCTGTCGATCCGCTGATCTGCCCGATGTCCTATACCGTTTCGATTGTCGGGGGGAAGTGGCAGTGGGTGATCCTCTGGCTGATCAAAAACGAGAAGATGCAGAGGTACGGGCAGATCAAAAAGAGGCTGCCAACAATTTCGGATAAGATCTTAAGCCAGCAGTTACGCGCCCTTGAACGCGAGGATCTGCTCCACCGCGAAGAATTCCCGGAAATACCGCCGAGGGTTGAGTATACCCTGACGGAGAAGGGGGAAAGCCTGGTTCCCATCCTGGAGATGATGGCAACGTGGGGAGCGGAGCATGTACCCAAAAAACCCTCCTGAAATACGACCGTAAAACCCTCCTTTTTGGTTTGCGCGGGAAATGCCGGATATAATCGCCCCATTCGCCAAAATGCTCCCAAATTAAGCTCCATATAATGCTGTTATTCGGGCCATAAACGCGTTCCGGCAGCCTCTTTTTCTCAAACGTCCCGACCGACCGGGGCCATAAACAGGCAAAGGATCGACGCTATGTGATCGTTTTATTTTGTCCGATTGCAAAAATACAACCTGTTTGAGCTCCTTTTTAAACAGAGCCCGATACGGGCCCGGATTCGGTGCCGGGAATGGGAATCCGGGCGAGATTTGGCGCCGGAATACCGTAGGGAACAGATTCATTCCCGGGACTTTTCGATCTGCCGGGCCGTCTTTGGGCAGTATTCCCTTACCCACCTGGTGACCTCTTCAAGTATGGGGATGAGCGCTTTTCCCGCATCGGTCAGCTCGTACTCCACGCGGGGCGGGATCTCGGGGTACATGGTCCGGGTCACAAGGCCGTCGCTTTCGAGTTCGCGGAGCTGTTTTGCAAGCATCCGGGGACTTATCGTCCCCAGGGGAATGCGCAGCTGGTTGAATCGCGGCCGCTCCTTCCCGATATGCCAGATGATCCCGGCCTTCCATTTCCCCCCGATGACCGCAAAGGCCGCCTCAATCTCGCAGTGATACGCACCGTTCTTTTTCGATCTCTTCATGTTACACAGTTACACTATGATTACTGGTTACTATATTATACTGACTACCTAAAAGGTACTTGAAGGGAAAATATCCGGGAGGCTCACATGAAAGTCATTGCATTCAACGGAAGTCCCCATAAGGACGGCAACACGTACCGCCTGATCCGGCACGTTCTCGATGCGGTTGAAACTGCCGGGATAGAGACCGAAATCATCCAGGTTGGCGGAAAACAGATTCATCCATGTCTTGCATGCGGGAAATGCCTGGAGAAGAAAGACCGGCGCTGCATCCAGACAAAGGACTTGGTAAACGAGTGCATCGAAAAGATGCAAAAAGCCGATGCGGTAGTTATTGGGACACCAACGTACTTTGCCGGGGTAACACCGGAGATCAAAGCCTTTATGGACCGGGCGTTTCTGGTCGGGAAGGCAAACGACGATATGTTCCGGCAGAAACTTGGCGCCGCGGTTGCAGCCGAGCGCCGGTCCGGGGCGGTCTCGGCCGTGGACGCTATCATGCATTACTTTACGATCAGCGGGATGTTCTCTGCCGGGTCACGGTACTGGAACAATGCAAAAGGGTTCATGCCCGGGGAGGTTGAATCGGACGAGGAAGGCATCGACACAATGAGACAGCTGGGCGAGAACATTGCCTGGTTTGTTAAAAAGGTCAAAGACTGATCTTTCTTTTATAGTCCGGCGGGACATTGGTTCTCTGTACATACAGGAACGAAACGATCGCGGCTGTTTCTTTTTCGTCAGTCCGGCCGGGCCATGATTTTTTTGTCCGCAAGAACAATGGCCAGCCCTGAAATGCTGAAGATGACCATAATCGCAGCAATACCATGCAGGCCCCGATCGCTGACAACAGGGGTGAAAAATATCGTTATAAGTGCCGAAGAAGCAATCGAACCGAGATACCCGAAGGTACGGAACAGCCCTGACGCCGTACTGATATGATCCGTGGTGACCTGGGTATACAGTGCGGTCTGGTTCGCACTGATGCACAGCCCCATAGTAATCCCAAAGAATCCGGTAACGAGGACTATCCAGATCAGGGGGGTGGCGGAGACCACGAGGAGCAGGCCAAGGGATCCCGCAAGGCAGGCGACAGCAGACACGATAAGCGGGGTGCGTACCATATTCAGCCGCGAAACCGGCAAGACAATAACCACGGATGCAAGGCTCATCGGTACGATCAGGAGTCCGCATTCAGCAGCAGAAACGTCTTTGGCAACAAGGACCCATTGCGTTACCCCATACAATATGGTGTAGACGCAGAGATTGGCCAGGGCGAAACGCACATACGTAAGCATCAAAGGCCGGTCTGAAACCAGCAGATGGACATCGATGAACGGGCGGCGCACATGCTGTTCCCACCAGATAAACGCCAGACCCGTAAGGATGGCAACGCCAAGCACTGCCCATGCCGGATCCGGCAGCGACTGGAGAAAGAGAAGAAGCGCAGCCATTGTACAGCAAAAGATCGCGATGCCGGCAAGGTCGATGCGTTCTGCAACCTCCCGGGCGGATTTTACCGGTGTGCACGGAGGATCTTTTGGTATCCAGAACAATGCCATAGCGAGTGCGAGAAGAGCGAGCGGGATATTTATTAAAAATACACTCTGCCAGCCCCACGCAGATACCAGGAATCCGCCAATAGGCAGGCCGATAACTGCCGTCGCCATACCTGCAATCATAAGGCCGCCAAGCACGTTACCGGGGGTTTTAGTGAGCCCTGCCGATTCTGCCCGGTTCCGGATGATGAGCATTGCCGAAGGATAGCCGGTGGAAGTACCAATGCCGATAAGGATCCGCGATACGATCAGTGTTGCGAGGTCATGGCCGAATCCTCCGACAAAACCCCCTATAAGCACGGCAAGGATGCCTGCCAAAAATACCCTCCGCGGCCCGAATGTTTCCGATAATTTCCCGGCTGCCGGCTGGGCAACGACACATGCCATATAGAGTGCTGCAACAAGAACTGCGGTCTGTCCCACCGTAACGTTCACGGCAGATGCAATCGACACAAGCGCGGTTGCAATAAAAGAACTGTTGACCGGGTTGAGTGCAGAACCGATATACAGGGGCGCTACAAACCGCCACCCAAATGCGGTACTGCTTTTATCGGACGGGACTGAGCTGCCGGTATCCAAAAATCCGTACCTCCAAAAACCGGCGAATAAGATCCCGGTACATTTTCCCAAAAGATCCTGCTGTGCGTTTTACTTGACTGACAGTTTGTCAGTAACATATTGTCGGTAATAACAATATATTATTATCGCCAGATCCAAAATGGTATTTACCGGCACTCTGTCAGGTTAAGGGTGGAAAAAGAGAATGGCCAGGATAACCAAAAGCCCCGATGAACGCAAAGCGGAACTTATGGCTATCGCAGAGCAGCTTTTTATCGAAAAGGGATACGACCATACTTCCCCAAGCGACATTATCCGCAAAGCCGGCATCGCACAAGGTACTTTTTATTATTATTTTGCTTCCAAGGACGACCTGGCCCGGGCCATCATCGATCGGTACCTGGACCGTGTCAGCGAATATGTTTCCCGGGTAGCAAACGACCAGACACCGGATGCCCCTCACAAACTGCTGATGATCTCAGATGCGCTTATCGATCTCTCCAAAAAAAAGATGGGACTTGTCGGAGGCGCCTCAATTGACCGGTCGCTTGGCGGGCGGGCAGAGTATGTCAACCAGATAAAGGCAAAGCTCCTGTCTGTTGTCCAGCAAATCGTACGGCAGGGTGTAGCGGAAGGACAGTTCAACACGGACTACCCGGATGAGACTGCCGAGATCCTTTTTTTTGTCAGCCTGTACCTGAACCGCGAGCTCAGGAACACACGCGATCCTGTTGAGCGGAAGAAAAAGATTGCCGCATCACGGGTACTGATGGAACGGACCCTTGGTACACAAGAGGGAATGTTCCGGTCCTCCCTCTAGGTTATTGCCCGGCCGATACCTATATCCGACCCAATGACAAAATGTCACTGACAAGTTGTCAGTAACGATTATACCGGCTTTGAGTAACGACCGGGTGATAACTATGGTTCAGATAACTCCGGAAATCCAGATGCTGGACAGAGTAAGCGGCGGCCATGTCTATATGATCCTGGACAACGGCATCACCCTTATCGACGCAGGAATGGGACATTCTGAAAAACGGATCCTTGAAGAGATAAAAAAATCCGGCTATGGTCCCGCGGACATCAGGCAGATCATCGTCACGCATGCGCACCCGGATCATATCGGGGGCCTCAAAGCCCTTCGCGATATATCGGGTGCCCGCGTCATGGCAAGTGCCGTTGATGCGGATGCAGTCGAAGGGACAAAACCTGTCCCGATCCCAAAGTCCTCGTTTGCCATGGCATTCCTGTTACGCCTGATCCGGCCGTTCCTCAGGCACGTTCCGTGCCCGGTGGATGTACGGCTCAGGGATAAGGATGTGATCCCGGTCCTTGGCGGCCTGGTTGTTGTGGAGCTGCCGGGCCATACCCCGGGGAATATCGGGCTTTACTGCCCCTCAAAGAACGTGCTCTTCTCGGGGGATACGCTGCGCATGAAGGGGGATGAGTTCATAGAGCCCCTGAATTACCAGGGGAATGAGACACAATCGCTTGCATCGATTAAAAAAATGGGTTCCCTGGACTACGAGGTCATGCTTTCAGGCCATGATCAGCCCATTCTCACCGGTGCGGCAAAAAAAGTTGCAGGTTTTGCAGAAAAACTCTCGCACTAAAAAAAAGGATTGAACCCCATACGACAGGCAGCTGCCCTGCAATAACTTAAAAAAAAGGAAGTTTTGCCGGAAATGTCCGTGCATAATTCGCGGGAGGTTCACCCCCCATCCCGGCGATCACCCCCACGATTTGCCGGGCCGCCTCCGGGTCCAGCACCCGGGCAAGCACGAGCCCCGCAACCGCAACAAAAACGGCCCAGAACACTTTTTTCGTGTGCTCGTTCTTCCCGAATGCTTCGATTGCGGCATCCACGTCCAGGTGACCGGGCCGGGCGCCGGTACGGCCGGGCATGCCGGGTCCGGCAATAATCCCCTGCAGAGCCTGGTAATGGCACTGCGGTCACTCTTTTAATTTTTCCGGGATTTTTTAATAACCAGCGATAATCGCAGCATTTTTTAATAAAAAATCCGGTCGTTCCGGTACCCGGATACGAAAAGGGGTGAAAAAATCCGATTTTTCCATGTGCCGGGATTTTCCGGGAAGGATGCGGAATCGGAGAATATCCCGTGGTCCGGGCATTTTTGATTATTGCGAGGAAGCGGCAGTAAAAAGATTCATTTTTAAGCCTGTTACACCCAAATACAATATAAATAATTATATAATAACAATAGCATTATTGTAATCTGCACAATACCCCAAGAGATTTCCATAATCTTTTGGGTTCTGTTGATGCAGGTTGTGAAGATATGGTCGAACCATTTACAAGAGGAAATGCGGAAATTCTTGGAATTTACGGTCATAGCGCCAGTGGAAATCCTCCAAAAGATACGTTTACGTGTGACATAAATCAGGTACCCTCCATGTTTTTTGATTATCGTTGCATTAAAACAGGGCAGCTTACATTTGGAGTTTTTATTGATGGCGTAGATACCGGAGATACCGGGGGAACAAAGATGGAGAACATTGGGGCTGTCCGTCCTTTTCATTTCTGGGTTCCACAAAAAGTAAGGTCCTCCGGCTCTCACACGGTTATTGTAAAATATGGCCACCTGGAGACATCCCCGGATAAGATAGTATGGGATGGGAATTCCATATTTACCCTGGTTTTAACCGGGTCAAAGAGGGAATAAATCCGTTTTTTATTTTTTATTTCAGAATCTCACGGCAATTGGAGATCCCGGAGAGGAGATCGGCATTTATTATATATTTGTAAAAATAATATATTGCACAGAATAATGTGGGGATGACCAATGGCAGATACAAAAAACCAGAGGGATTCTTCTGCAGGACCTACCCCTCAATCCAGTGACACCGCCCAGAGGAACAGTGAATGGGCGGATACCTCCTGCAGGGATTGTGAAACCGTCAAAAAAATTGCGCTTATTATCATAATTGTGGGGATAGCAGCAATCATTGGATTTGCAATATTCGTAATGGCCAGGGATTCCAATCCCTCATCGACCCTGAATATTATTCTTCCCGTTTTTGCTACATGGATCGGAACGGTAATCGCATTCTATTTCGGCAAGGAAAATTTTGAATCGGCAAGTAAACAGGTCCGTGAATCCAATAAACAGTTACAGGAACTCCTAAAACAGGATACACAGGAAGATCTGGCAGCACAACCGGTCTCCGGGATAATGAAAAAAATTTCGGAGATGACCGTCATGAGCATGAAAAACAATAACGGGAATGACCGGAAAGAAAGCGAGATCCTGTTAACCGAACTCCGAAAAAAGTTTGACGATGATTGCGAAACCACCCGTCTGCCTATCCTAAAAGGGGATGGTTCACCAGCGTATATGATCCATGCAAGCAGTATCGATAAGTATGTCAAAGATATCCTGATTGAGCAAAAATCCGATGCTAACGAAGATGCTTCGAACGGTAAAACATTAGCGGATTTCCTTGAGGATCAAAAGAAAAAAGGATTTGAATTCGGGTTAAATAACGGTTTTATTGTTGTATCCGAATCTGCAACAATCGGTGATGCCAAAGATCTCATGGAAAAGATTTCCCTGTGCCAGGATATCTTCGTAACCAAGACCGGAAAAGCAACAGATAAACTCACGGGATGGATATCAAATACCCGGCTCTCCCGCCATCTAACAAGCGGATAACACAACCTGTTTTTTAATACCGCTATCCCTACCCGGAAGAATGCTGAATCAGACGTGGATAGAATCGACACGATGACGCAGCGGGGTGAAAATATTGCCGGGTTTGTCAAAATGGTCAAAGACGGATCTTTCTTTATAATCCCACAGGGCACTGTTTCTTCCGGCCGAAGGAAATATACGCGTTCTGTCGGATCCGCGTCCCAAAAGACACTATCCTTCAGTACCGTTCAAGGGGGTACAGCCGGGCGACCCCGGTCAGCGCCCATTTTTTATAAAAAACTAAATATATCCATACAGATCTTACTTTCTCTGATGGATCCGCCCCCGGGTGATGCGCAGTATGATTGAAAAATTTCCTCTTTCACTCTTTATCCCGATAGCCGGGCTTCAGTTTACCCTTCACAGGGGTTACCTTAAGCTTGTCCGGATTTACCGGAAACATATCCGGTTCGGGGTTCTCCCCACGATGATCGTGGCAGCAATTGTATTATTCGGCATCCTTCTGGCAAAATACTTCATAGAGGAACTTGTTGCTTTTTTCAATGGCAGCCAGAGTACTCTTTCCAGCCCGTGGATCTTATTCTGGGACAATTTCAGTTTAAATTCAACCCAAGCCTTGAATGCTATCCTCTCAATACAGGGGTTCCTTTACTTTATCGTTCTCTGTATCCTGATCTCGTCTTTTCATTATTTTGTAAAGACAAAAGAGACGTATATTGTTTTTTATGATTTCGTGGATATGTCCCTCGCTGATACACCCGTAGGAACATCCACCGAGAAAACAACACCGGGAAAAACGACCGGACATTACAGCGATCTGCTTCAGGCAGAACTCAACGATATTGTTGCAATGTATAAAGATGTCAATACGGAGGGTTGGGTAAAGGATCTGAGGGAACCCAACCAGATGGAACGTCCTTTCCCTCCCATTGCATCGCTTCAGCAACTCAAAGAAATTGAGGATAGTGAACCAATCCTTAAAAGCCAGTCAGTATCGGTTGGCTCCTTCACCATTCCCATCGGGGCAATCATTGCTTTTTTCAGCGAGAGAGTCAATGGCGCCCGATTGTCCGGGATGTACGGGTACATGGGCAACAATTTTGTGCTTTCGGCCACCATGGCCGATCCAAAAAACAAACGCGGGATCAGCTGGGCAGTCCGTCCCGACGATATGAGGGAAATCAAAGAGACGATCGATAAAAAAGATCTCTCTCTGGGATATCCGGATACCGAGCTGATGGTAAAAATACTGGCCTGCAAAATATTTACCGAACTCACGGGAAATGAAGGGTCGCGGAGGTGGGAAGCAACATTCTTCTTTAACGAGGGGCTGAAATTCTACCGGTCCTCGTTACCCGCAAGCGGGAAAAAACACGAACTGTTAACAAAAGCATGCAAAAATTTTTCTGCCGCTCTGGATTTTGACGGAAGTTACGAGAAGCTCCATTATAACCGGGGTAAGATCTATGAAGAACTGTCACTCACTTCCGGCAACGAACGTTTGGCAGATATCTATGTCCGTAAAGCAACTGCCGAATATAAGAAGGAGCTGGCAAACCAGCCGCGTCGCTGGGAGGCGTATTATGCGCTTGCGTACCTGGAATATCTTACCGAAGAGAAACACCGGGATAGTTGTGAGAATTGCGTTGGATGGCCCAATAATACGAGGGGGGACTGCCCGCCTATCGAGACCGGCAGGAGCCTGGAGGATGCTGCATGCCTGATAACCATATCCCATAATCTGCATACTCTCCGGTACCCGGAAGTTTTTGTTACACAGGGTTTGTTATACCTCCTCCAGGCCGAGGTGAAAAAAGAGGCAGGCTGCTATGAGAGGGAAATTTACGGGAAGGGTATTGCCTGCCTGCATACCGCGATACAGGCCGTTGTGAGATTTTCGGGAAATCGGGAAGACGGGATAATACCGGAGGATTTTTCATTTATCCGTCAGCTGAATATCCTGGGCCTCCTCTATCTCAACAGGGGACTCGGTTGCAACGGTACGATAGACTGGCAGGACCTGGAAAAAGCGGATTACCTGTTTTCCCGCGTACTGAAATCTGCTCCCTTCCTTGATTATGCCCTGTACAACCGGGCTCTTGTCAACCTGTTATTACCAAAGCGGTTATTTCCGGAACGGGCCGTGATGGCTAAGGAGCAGACCATGGCCCTGATCCGTATGGCCCCAAACAATCCTGACTGTTACCTGCTCGCCGTACTAGCCGGTTGCTGTTGTACGCATCCGGACCCGGGAAAGGCTAACCACACCGTGAAATGCAAACTGATCGCGGGCCTGAAAAAAACCAAGGGCTGGGATATTGGTACCTGGAAAGAGGCCAGGATGATCGTATCCTACCTGGAGGGAGTTGAAGCGTGGGGGATTCGTGAGATCCTGGGGAAAATGGAGACTTTCTTCTGCCTGCTGAACCGCAATGCCCAGAATACCCTGAAGACCTCTGCGGGGGATGAAATGTGCAGGTATGTGAAGAGCCACAGCCGGGTGTCAGCGATCATGATACTCTGCGACTTCACGAAGTCGCACCAAGAATCGCCTGAAGAACTGGAGAAAATTATCCATGATGCAGAACCCGGGTACGCCGAATTCCTGGAGAAATCCTGGGAGCTGGGAAAGATTTGGGCATCTCATGGCGACCGGTTCCTTACACTAAGCAAAACAGAAGGAATTGATAGGGATAAAAAACAGGCATTGATTGGCAAGAGTGAAAAGTGCTACCATAAGGCAAAGGGGTGCCTGAAGGATTATCCACCGGAGATAGAACAACTGGACGAACTGCTAAAAGGATTGGCCCGTGAAAAGGTTACCTGCTGAATAGGATCCCCGACCAAAACGACCGCACCGGCCAAAACAAAGAATCCATAAAAAACTCCGGCCTAATTTTTTTAATGCGGGAACAGGGATCCCGGCCTTCGGCAACTTCTGCTCATCGCTGCATGTGTATTTGCATTCCCCTGCTGCACCCTCTGGCAGGCCGCCCTTTTGAGCGCCGCAGGAATCCCGGAGCTTGTTGTTTCATGCATTCATCAACTCCCCCACTATCCTCACCACCACAATTTTCACATTTCAGGTTTTAAAAAGGAAAAAAGGGATTTAGCCGGCTATCGCCCGCATGATCTCCTGTGCTATTGCCGGATCTGCAACACGGGCAAGCACGAGCCCCGCAACCGCAACAAAAACGGCCCAGAACATTTTTTTTGTGTGCTCGTTCTTCCCGAATGCTTCGATTGCGGCATCCACGTCCGCCTGCATTGCCCACCTGATCACCTTTGGCAGGAAGACAAAGAGCGGGAGAAAGATGGTGCCGGCCCCTATCGCGGCAAGCGCCGGATCGGTCCGGCCGGCAAGCCAGAACCCCGACGGCACGGCAAAAAGACCGGCAAGGATCGCTGCCATCCCCGCCTCGCCAAACCAGAAGTAGTGCCGTTTTACCGCGTAGTTCTCCTTCTCCGCATCGGAAAGCGCCGCGATGTCGAAGATGCAGAGCACAGAAAGCATCCCGTACCAGACTGCATGCGTCTCTTCCGGGTCGGCGACAAGGCCCAAAAAGAGGACCGCGACCGGGACTACGAGAAGAACGGCCGGCAGGTGCGCGAGGAAAAAGACGAGGGCCATGAGGATGGCAGTCCCGCAGATCGCGGCCCTTGTCTGCACTTCATTCTCGAACATTGCCCTCCCCTGCGATCATGAACTCGAAAAGCGGGCTCGTAAATCCCCCCATCCCGGGGCGGAAATCCCGGTTCCCGCCGAGCCTTGCCCGCCTTTGGACGCCGGTCCGGATCTGCACGGTGTGGATCCCCGGAGCCCGGGGGTAGACCCAGCGGCCGTCCACGTCCCGGATCTCACGGTACGGCGGAATGTCGAACCAGTCCGGCCAGAACCGGATGCCGTGCGGGATATCGGTCCCCCGGATCAAATCCGGGAGTCTCTGCGGGGACAGGTTGTCGTAGATGAGATCGATTATGAGGTTCTCGTCACCCGTATCCGGGTTGAGATCCAGCTCGTAGAAGATCGGATTGCGCCGGACCTCTTCGAGGCTTAAGGGTTTGTCGGGAGTGAGCGGTTCGAGCCCGGAGAATTTCCCCCGGTAGAGGCCGGTCACTTTCGCGACAGGTTCTCTTGCTGCATTATCCGGCATGGTGCAGCCCCGACAGTTTTTCGTGTTCGTTCTGGAGTTTCTTAAACTCCTCGACAATCTCGTCATACCTGCCAATTTTCTGGTAGATGACGAGCAGGAGGGGATAGACCGGGAGCACCGCCCCAAGTATTATCCCGAGCATTTCATTTTCCATGGTGTAACCTCCTCAGGTAATTTTTTTTTTTAAAACACCGGCCCGGCAAAGCAGGGAGGGGGGAGAGAACAAGGGTCTCCTCCCTTCCTTTCGCACGGGGGCCGGAGGTAGAACGGCAGAATGCGTTTTTGGTGATCCGGGGATCTCCTTTTTTTATGCGAGGGCAGGAACGGTGTCGGCCCAGGTCTCGACCTTTGCCCGGATCGCATCGTCCATGTACGAGGAGAGGGTCACCTGGCTCCTGGTGAACGTCAAGTTGTAGAGCTCACCGTTCGGGTCATTGCATTTGAGGGTTGCCGAGTACGTTTCGGTGTCGGTGTCCCGGGCAGGCGAGCCGCCGTGGGCCGCAGCAAGTGCGGTATCGGCAAGCAGGGCGGCGGCACCGGCATTGAACCCGGCGACCGAGTTGAACCTGCCGTTATTGTTCCCTACTACCTTGGCGTCGCTGTTCTGGTACACGATCCTGACTACGTAGTTCTCTTTTGTCTTCTCGACCGGAGCGTGGGTTGTGCCGCCGCTCTTGTAGGACACGCAGCCAAACGGGTTTGTTGCGATGACTGACTGGACCAGTGCTTCAAAGCCCGCAACATTTTCGATCGGGGTTGCAAGTGTGCGGACCGCGGTTTTTCATCCGAGTGTTGTACGAAATCTCCCATGTGTGTCAACTCCTTTTTTTTTTAGGCCGGACCCGCTTTTACGGATCCGGCATGGTTCCCGGCAGGGTCTTCGCGCATCTCCTGCCGGCCCGGGGTTTTCCCGGGGTCATCTAAGGGCCCTTTTGACATAGTATTCTACGACGTAAGAGAGGATATCTCTGGCTGAATAAATTTTCAGAGGGTAAAACCGGGCATTATACGAGGATTTTAGGGCAATCCGGGGCAGGAAACGCGCCGGACAATTTCGCAAAAATGGGAGGGTGGTTCTACGTCGTAAAAAGGATCATTTTACCAAAAAGGGCATATCTTCGTTTCCAGGCCCTTTTTTATCAAAAACGGGCTGAAATACGATCGCCCCGTACTTTCGCCGCTGTAATGCTGCTATCTGTTACCTCGGGTTCTCCGGCGTAAAACGGGGTGTTTCCGGCCGAATTATTACCGCGTTTTCCCGAATTATTACCTCCGGAAGAGAGGTCCGGGGCAAACGGAGCCCGATTTGGGCTTGTTTTCGGGCCATTCCAAAACAGGGCATGAACGGTATTTTCGGGGGGGGTCCGGGGGGTAAAAAAGGGACGTTTCCATTTACCACGGGAAAGGAGGGGGGAGGGTTCCTCCCCTGCGGGGAGTTGCCCTCCTTTCAGGATAAGATTGCTTTTTTTCCGGCGGCCGCGGTTTTTCCCAAAAGAACCCTGCCGTCCTGCCCGAGCTCGACCAGGGAGTCCGGCGTGAGGCGAAGGAACCGCCAGGTGCCATGCCGCGAGCGGAGCCAGAGTTCACGTGATATGTCCGTATGCACCGGGATCCGGCCGAGCCCGAAGAGCTCGTCCCGGAACTCGTTTGCGAGCTCTGCGGCCGGTGCATGAATCCGTGAACAAGAGGTGACACGTACAAATGCGAGAGGGAGTGCCGAGACGATCGTAAAATCATACAGGTTTTCCGGGGCACGCACCGCGGCCTGGGTTATCCCGCGCCGGCGTGCAAGGGGAAGAGCGTCAGAGAGGGCCCGGTACGGAGGCGAGCCCCGTTTCATGCCTCACATCCCGGATCCGGTGTACCGTCATTATTCCGGTATTCCTTTGGAAGATCCCCGGGACGTACCGGTTCTCTGCCACACCCCGGGGCGAGTTCCTTTGGCAGGGACCGGGTCCTCACCGAGAGGTTGTAATGGTGCCAGTGCGTGCGTTTCACGCTGACCCGGTATACGGAGTCGCCGATACGGTTGATCTGGTGGGCGAGTGCCCGGGGCAGGAGGTAGAGCGGGATCTCGCTCTCTGTCACGGAGTTACTCTTCACCATCGTTATCCCTGCCTCCCGATACCGGTTTTTGGTATCGCTGCCCTGCCAGGTCCCCGGCCCGGGCCGGTCTGTCGTTCTTCTTTGCAAACCTGAATGGCATCCTTCCCTGAACCGTCGGAGCCATCCTGACCTTTGTGCGTGAATCCTATGGTATCACTTCCTTGTATTGTCGGCCCGGGAGAAACGGGAAAATTCCTTACACCCTTAGCCAGGTGAAAGCTTCCCGTATCCGCGGGTAGACCGGGCCCGGTGCAGTTCGTCACCTGCACAAGACCAGTCCATACATTTACGGGACAACCCCCGGCTGTCCACGAAGGAGGGGTTTTCCCAGGCGATATATATCCGTTCTAACGCAAGGATCTACCAAAGCGGGACGTATCGGGGGGAAAAACAGGATATTGTCCATTCGTTGTACAATGCTGATCAAACCGGTAAGAGGGATTAAAAAAATCAGTGAATTCCGCTGAAAAATATCCCCGCCCAGAGTACTGCAAGGAGCAGGGCGATCACTAAATGTCCTGTCGTTTTCTTTGCTGCAAAAAAACCTTCCAGTCCGCCAGCCAGAATCAGTGATGCGATATACGCAATCCTGTAGGCCAGGTATTGGGAGCCTCCAGGGCCGTTACCGGTAATGATTACCAGGCCGGTTATAATGAGGAACGGTAATGTCCCGATAAGTATTGCGCCGGTTGAATCACGGGACAACCAGCCATATACCAGGGGGGATGCGATGGTGGCCGGAAGCGCAATAAGGGAGATCAAACCCCAGAGCTGGCTGCCGGGCGTTCCTGCCTGCCACAAGAGGATTAAAAACGGGACAACCCAGAGAAGGATAATGATCGTGGATATCGCGATCGTCCGGAAAAAATTAAAGGAATTTTGGGTTTTTGCCGACATATCCTGTTACAACCCCCGGTTCATCACGCAGGAAGATTTCTTTACCGGGGATTTAACGGTTCTAGCGCGGCAGTCTACCAAAAAAGGGATGCGTTGGAAAAACGAGGATTTGTCAATTTGTTGCACAATGCTGATCAAACGCGGGGTGGAGTTGTGGCAATTGGCGGAACCGGTGCAGACTCGCCGTTTATTGTGAAATTAACCCGTACTGTGTCTAAAGGTGGAACATATTCTGTTATCACCAGGATCTCGACAGGAATGCCAGAAGAAAGATTTGCTGAATCGGCAGGGACTGCTTCCCAGTAGACACTTGTCCCCGGGGGAAAATGGATCACTTCAGGATTCAGGGGATAATATACTGTACCGTTATCCGAGATCAGGGTGTAATGACCCCCACCGGTGATATTTACCGTTCCCGTCACGGAGATCTTGGGAGAGGTCGATGGCTGTATCGTGAACAAATAGATCCCTCCTGTCACTATGCCTGCTATGATGATCGTTATCAGGAAATACCACGGAACCCTCATTCCAACGTTTTTTCGTTCCATTGCACTACACCCCGCCGCAGGTATCCCCCACAACACTATTCATGAGGTACTTCCCGGGTAATGAGGAGGTGTTATCGCAGGATACGGGACATCGACGAGCGCCACCTTCCCGTCGTACGTCACAAAGACATTTACCCGTTTATTGCTGCCGTCCAGAACGGTTATCGAAACACAGTATACTTCATTCTGGGCTTGTGTGCCAACACCCAGATTTGCAGTGCTGACTTCAGATACGTTATAGGCGCTGTTGTTAATTGCCTGAATGGTCCTGGTGTCAGTAAGGGCCACGCGGATCGCTTCGTCTTTGCTGATTTTATTCTCTGATGCACAGCCGGCAGCGGCTATGAAAAGAATTAAAATGGCAATCAGTGCGCCGGTTTTAAAAAAAAATTTTTGGGTTTTCCATTTTCAAAGCACGCATCCTCCTTTATCCTGTGATCCGATTACGGTTATGGCAAAAAACAAGAGGAGATCTGACTTCACTTTCCCTTCTCCTTTTCGAGCACATTCACCCGCTGCTCAAGAAGGAATAGTGATTGCCTGATGGGCTCAAGGGTGTTTCCCGTTGACGGTGTCTGCATTGTTCCCGTACCGGGATCGACCCGGTGACGGGCATCACATCGTTCCATTATCGAGTCAGCGAGAGTTTCTACATAGAGAATAGCAGTAATTCCCGCCCAGAAAATCCACAAGCCGGTTATCATGCAATACGCGGTAACGATCACGAATACGGCAGCAGCGGCTTTTTTTTTGAGATCTTTCTGACCCTCTTTATGCGATTCCTGGTAATCCAAGTAGAGAAACACTGCAACGATAAGAACAATGATGATAAGTGTCGGGAGAAATTGGGCAAGGGCAAACCCGATTACACTCACAATAATTCCCATAACCAATAATACGAGCAAGCCGATTTTCCGTTCCATAGCAAAATAACCCACCTGAGGACTCCTGCGAAGTCCATCGGTGAGATTGTAGTCTAGGTCCCTATAACAATTCTAGCGCGAGCATCTACCGGATTCTCCGGGAAAACCGGGGTGATCGGCGAGTGACGAGCCACGAGGCACCTGTTGAGATTCACGCCTAAAATAGAGTACTTATGCAGATTTTTGTTACGGGATATATTAAAAAAAAAGGGAAGATTTTAGGTATCTTTCTTGTGGAGATACGTTTCGATCATACTGCGGTCAATGAATTAGTCCATGTTGACGTAAGGGATTGCCCCGAGGGAATATCCATGTGCATCGCACCATGAATTTCCTGGGGGTTTCCATATATCCCACTCCATTCAACCGCGTATTTTCCACCGTACCCAACCTGACAGTCTCCGGCTTTGGGCTTGACAGTATCTTGATGGAGAACAAAGGCTCCCCCGATATTAAAGTTAATTCCGGAATATCCTGTAGATATCCCGACATTTACTGTCTGCTGATTGCCCGTGATCGTGGAACCGGGATTATAGGTAATCAAACGGGAGTTTCCATTTGTCAGCTGAACTTTGTTCCAGAAGTCAGTTAAAACCACTCCAGAATTGGGCTGAGCTGATGTCCATTGCCAGTAATAATAGTGGTCCTTTCCACTTGGATCTGCCTGATTGAATTTATACAGCATTAAGGCACAATCAGAATTTCCACCACTTGGAGTTGTGAGATGATCAGTCCAAACGCCAACGTACGATAACTGTGGGGAAAGTGTGTCGGGTTCTCCGGTGAGAGTGGTTAACGCTTTGACCTTATCAGAACCATATTTTTGGCTCATTTTCTGGATATATGTTCTAAATTCCGATTGATTCATCTGGGGCGTGCTGGAATTTGTTTCAATGGAATGTTGAACGGTGGTAATTACAGTCTGCTGGGTAGTGCCGTAATTTTCTCCTGCGGCGCTCACCATCGGTATCATCGCCATCGCTGCGAGCAGCAGTGCCAGCAGGATGACGCCGTAGTTCACATGTTTCATTTTTTCCTCCATTTTTTTTACATACGCTCCGCTCGAAGGACAGGTCACAATAGTTTACGATACTGTTCTCATGCCGTCGGGCGGGCCCGGGCCCGGCAAAATTCGTCGTCTTGCAGAACCCGGGTTTTTTTGGGACAACCCCCGGCTGCCCCGCGGGAAAACTCAGGTTCGGGAGATATAACGATTCTAACTCCCGTGTCTACCGGATCCCTGATCGGTAGACGATTGCGTTAGAAACGTTATGAGCCGGATTCCAAAACCCGCTCACCGGTTACTATGAAAGTATCCGTAACGAGCCTCGCAATCCTGGTCTGCGCCATCGTGCTCATATCGGGAGTTTCTGCACAGGGTACCGACAACAGAAGTGCCGGCTATACCGTGAGCCCGGCCGGAAGTCTGCATATGCCTGCGATCATGTCGCCCATGACCGTTGGAACTATCTCGCAGGGGGAGACCGACTGGCATACAGCAAGTGTCCCTTCGGGAAAGTCCTCCCTTACCGTTGACCTCAACTGGGGATATGTCCCTGATTCCCTCGCGCTTACGGTTATTGCCCCGGACGGGACGCTCGGGCCGTATTACGATGCGGATGACGGCGCAACGGACGGGAGGATCTTCATTACGATCAGCAGAAGCGGCGGAATTGCACCCGGAACCTGGCGGTTCAAGGTGTACGGGATGACGGTCCTTGGGACGCAGAGTTATAATTTTACCCCATATTAAAATCGAACCATAAATCTGATATCCCATCATAGAGAACCATTCACCAATGAGACCCCGCCCGGTGAGGGCTGCTGCCCTCATTTTTTTCCTTTTACTGGCAGCGTGCATACCGGCGGTTACCGCGGATTATGGCGGGTACAGCGTGGCCCCGGCGAAAGCCGGCGCGACAGACGGCCCGCCCCTGGACACTAAACCGATATCGTTCTTTGACCTTGACCTGCGGGAGATGCTCATTGCCCTGGCGCTGTCGTTTTGCCCGGTGCTTGTCTACCCGGTCGAGCTCTTCTTTTCTTTAAAGCTGCTTTTGGCCCTCGGATACCGGAAGGTCGAGAAGAACGCGGTCCTGTGGAACCAGAACCGCCGGGAGATCTTTGCATCCATTGCGGCAAACCCGGGCGTGAGGTTTGTAACCCTTGAACGGCTGACCGGGATTAAGGAAGGCACCCTGAAGTACCACCTGCTGATCTTAGAAGCAAAAAGGAGAATCGTATCCTTTGGGAGCGGGAGGTCGTTACGGTATTTCGAGAACAACGGCCGGTACAATACGCTTGAAAAGAGGGTCTTTTTCCACCTGCAGAACCCGACTACACGGAAGATCCTTGAGATCCTTGCCGCCTCCCCCGAGGTTTCACGCAAGGACATCGCCGGGATCGTGGGGATTGCCGGCCCGTCGATCACGTGGCACACAAAAAGGCTGGCAGGGGACGGGATCATCTCCACCAGCAAAAAGGGAAGGGCTGTCCGCTATACCCTGTGTCCTGCCGGGTTGAATGTGTTCAGGCAGTATACCGGGATGAGTGCCGGGGAATCGCCCGGGAGCGCGGACGGCCGGGGATGAACCGGGAGATGTAATCAAGGCAACAGAAAGGAGAACCGATCCTCATACCGTTGAAGACCGGTAGTTTATGGAAATTTATTAATATTGAGTGACATATGTATAGACCAGTGAGTAAGTCCTTCCCGAAACGGATGATGCCACCCTGAGGTGGATGGGACAAAGTAGGGAAGGGTTCACTGTTCATTTCTGCGGCCCGTTGAAATAATCAAATGCCAGCGTGACTTTTTCGCCGATAATTCCGGAAAACGTATCGTCATTAGTACGGTAATAATAATGCAGTGCGCCAGCTATGAAATCGGCAGCCTGAATACAGGGTTCATTCTTTGAATCAGCGTGTTCGATCCCGATAGGAATTTCTGCAGGATTGCCTGCCGGGTTCTTTTCAAACGTTTTGTAGATGAGATACTGGTCAAAGGCCTCCCTTTGGATCCCGTTGAGAGATTTATCCACGGTGATATCAACCGGGCCACTATCATGGTACCGCTGGACGATATGGGAGATGAGGGACCCGGTCAGGTAGTTATAGATAATCAGGTGATTCAGCCTCAGGTGGGGATAGACCTGTTCTTTTCTGAGCACACAATATGCAATGTCCGCGTTGGCAGATGCAATACAGCCAAGGATGCGTCTCTTGATCTCCGGGCTGGAATTGTTGAATTTGAATTCTGGAAGTTCCTTGTATTTTTTCTTCAGTTTGTTTCTCCGGATTTTTGCAAAGCAGCGGTGGATCGCGAGCGGGTCGTGGACGATGAGAGCTGCGATGACAAAGTATGGCGACGAACGATCGGTAAACCCGAGGTCTCCCGATTCGTCGATGTAGATCTTCACGGGAGAAATATATGAGAACGAAGTATATTTGCGTGAGGTTCTGGGGGCCACCGGAACCCGGCGGGATTTTTAAGACGCGAGCTGTCGCCTCAACATTTCCCGGCCTAATCGTTTGCCGATCCGATCGGTAGAGGTACAGGTCAGAACCGTTTTATCTGCCATCACGAATCGCACACGCACGGACAGACCGGGGAACGAATCCCCATAAAAAAAACCATGAGGTGGTGACCGTGCCCATACCTTCCAAAACCCCGGAAATCACCTGGCGGGACCTTGAGATAGCCGCCTACGGGTGCACGTTTATCCTCAGCATATCCTGCCTGATCCTGATTTATCTCGGGGCTTTCCGCAGGTGTATGCTGATCTTTCTCTTGGGCGATGACTGCGGGGTCGGGATCATCTGGTTCGTTATGGCGGCCGCAGTTGTCGGAACCGGGATATATTCGGCATGGCTGCTGTACCTCATGGAAAAGGAGCGGGCCTGTAGTAAAGACGACCGGGCCCGGGAGGAATAATGGGTATTCTCTTGCCAGATAGTTCCCATCGGCAGGTAATTTCATGGAAGATATGTCCCTGATCCTTACGACTGTGTTCATCCTCGCTGCACTGGCAGGACTCCTGGTCTTCTATGTATTCCTTGGATCAGTTGCCCTCCGGTATTTTGTGAAGATAGTAAAATCGATCTGGAATTCTGGCGATTAAGCCTGTTTTCAATGAAACATTTCCGGATTTGTTATTCCCGGATAACCTGACCGTTATTCGCTATTCCCGTCTTTTGAATTGATCCAGCCGGAAACGGCATCCTGCAAACCGCCCCCAACATTTTCCGCCCAACCTTCTGCCGATTCCGAAAAACCGGTAGACATACGGATTAGAATCCTTATATCTGTCATCGCGAACCCGCACAAACGTGGACAGCCGGGGGGTTGTCCCAAAAAGAAGGTCCGGGTTCACACCAGTCTTACAAAACAAAATGAACCCGTGTCTGCCTGAAGGCAGGGGACTTTTTCCTCCAGATCCTGTGAAGATTTTCCCGTACCTCCGGGCGAAGCAAAAAAGTGCAGAGGTAGAAAACATGAAAACATTGAAAATTGGCGTCATGCTGCTGGCACTGCTGCTCGCAGCGATGGCGATGGTACCGATGGTGAATGCAGAAAGTAACACTTCGGTAATTCAAATTGGTGAACCCAACCTGGTAACTGACAATCCGTCCGATATTAACGAGACACGTTATCAGATTATTGCAGGGATTCAGCAAAGTAACCTGGCACCACAGGAAAAAACCGAATTAATTACAACATTGAACGAAATTTGGTCTAATCAATCAAACCTTTCAAGCGATGAGCAGCAAAAGGTTATGATTAGAGCAACTTCGGTTTTACTTGGGAGAACTCAGGTAGTATCGCCACAATGGGGGGGAACACCGGGCGAGACTTATGGCGTTCATAATGATCTCGCAAAGGTTGCCGGCCAAAAAATGGGAGTCCTGCAGTATTACTGCGATCTTATGGCAAGAAATTCGCTGGTCCCGGATAGTTGGTCACTCAGTGCAAATCATTATTATATTACCGGAGCTGCGGATCAAGCAGAGAACTATGCAAATATTGCCCGCGATCATATCAAAAATCGAGGGGATTTAACCGCAGGTTATACGAATTTGTCGTATTCTTTGCACTTCATGTCAGACCTGTCTAATCCCTACCATTATGCACTGGTTTATGCGGCCAATCATCAAGCCTATGAAAGTTACCTGAACGACGAATGGTATAACGACATAGAATATTCCGATGTCATAACATCGAATTACTATTATTACCACATAACCGATGTTAGTACCGCCGCCTCCAACTTAGCTTCGTATACTCTCCAGTACCGGAGTTACATCACGAACACGATGGATACAAACAGTGACTGGCAGCATGATCCAACGCTGGTTCAGGACACAAAAAACTGCATTTTAGAGGGATTCAAATATAATATGGGTCTGGTTGATTATGCAAAACGGTGATAACCGGATAACATCACCCAATTTTTTATCAAAATACCGGAGGATTACCCATGGCGGAGAATAACAGACTTACCTACATTGTGGCAATTGCCGGGATATTACTTTTTGTCGTGATGAGTGTTGCATTCCTCCATTTCTGGATCCAACCAAATTCCGCGACGAGTATTGACGCATACACGATTTCAGTAAAAGGTCTCGATGATCACAGGGGGTTAATTGGAGACGTAATTATTGTTCCCCTTCCGGTTCGTAATGGAAAAGAGGTATTTTCTGATAAAGACCTCCAATACCAGAAATTCGGGAACTGGACTTCTGTGCTGGTCATGACAAAAGACGGAAAAATGCTCGGATTTCAAACAAATACCGGCGACCTTTCGGATCTTCAGGCAAGATTTTACAAATCATCCGGTGAAGCGGATTTCAGTACGCTTGAGGATACGACGCTCTTGCCGGTGATAAACGATTCAGTAGCCCTGTACACAAGCAGGGTCTCCAATTCCGGAAATGTCAAAAATTACACAACAAAAGTGTACATTCCCGATACCATTCGACCAGACAGTCCCGAGGCAAAAAGCATTACTTTCGATATGGAATTCCTATCCACTGAAGGGATTTCCCCGGGAAAAACCGGGAGGAACTATCATATCGACATTCACGAAGCAATTCCCGTCAATATATCCGGGCCGGTATCTGTTAACGCACAAACCTGGATAAGCGAATAATCCCAAAAGCAGGAATGTCTGGATAAATTTGTCCCAATGGGCATGGTTAAAGTCTGTATTTACAAAGCACAGAGGATCGCATAATGACGTTATTCCTCATGGGGAGATGATTCCTTGATATCAATAGCAGATAGCATCCTGTCCTGGGAACCCTATGATCTCGATCCTTTTTGCGATTGCCAAATCCACGTTTATGAGATCCCATGAAACCAGCCCGGAGTACCACCTTAGTTTTGTTGCAGAGGGGTCCGTACCATCGGAGGTTCCGGTTACCGTCGTTTACCAGCATATTCCGGATCGTTTCCCGGATATACCATTCCTGTTCTGGCAGACCAGATACCTTATCGAGAATTATACAATGGTGGAACCATGGTATTTGTGCAGCAACCTGCTGCACGAATTGGGGGTCACGCCAGGTTTCAGCAAATTTCCTCATGTATTTCAGGTTCCGGACAAAAGAATCCCTTCATTTCAGGAAATTCATGCATCGGGTCAGATGATAACCTGTCGATGATCTTTGCACCCCAGCCTTCCCGTTCCTCTCCCTTGTTTTTTTAATGGATCAAACCGGAAACGGCATCCTGCAAGCCGTCTCCTCTGACCTTTCCCGCCCGATTGTGTGCCGATCCGACCGGTAGAGGTACAAGCTAGAATCATTATACATGCCGGTTGCAAATTCGTACATACGCGGGTAAGCCTGCGGGAACAAAACCCTTGAAAATACCCCGTGAGGCAGTGACCGTGTCAAAGCATTTCCAGGACTGCAACATCACCTGGCGGGACCTTGAGACAGCCGCCTACGGGGGCACGTTTATCCTCAGCATATCCTGCCTGATCCTGATTTATCTCGGGGTTTTCCGCAGGTGTATGCTGATCTTTCTCTTGGGCGATGACTGCGGGGTCGGGATCATCTGGTTCGTTATGGCGGCCGCAGTTGTCGGGACCGGGATATATTCGGCATGGCTGATGTACCTGATGGAGAAAGAACGGGCCTGTTGTAAAGACGACCGGGGCCGGGAGGAATAATCCTTTTTATGAACCCCTTTTTTATTTGTAATTTTGGCATCCATAATTTTATTATCCACAAGGGATACTATTACGTATCAAAAGTTTACAAAAATTTCTAAAAATAGAGATTTTGTAAACTTTCAGGGAGGGTGAAATGGTACAATTAGGGGACAGGATAAAGATGGCGCGAACCGGGGCAGGGCTCAGTCTCAGGGCTCTGGCCGAAAAAGCCGGTGTCAGCGCAATGGCGATATCAAAATATGAGAACGGGAAGGACACTCCCCGATCCGGAGTTCTCATCAGCCTCAGCAAAGCGCTTGACGTCAGCCCGGATTATTTTTTCCGGACCGCGGAAGTAAAACTTTCCAAGCCTTTGTACCGGAACCACGATGCCCTGCCAAAAAAGGAAGAAAATGAGATCCACGAGCAGATCCGAGAACTGATCGAGAGATATCTGGAAATCGAAGAGATCGTGGGAGACCGGCAACAGTTCAGGCGGCCACCAAAGGAGAAGCGCCGGGTCCAGACGATTGACGACGCAGAAATAGCAGCACAGAATATCAGGTCTTTCTGGAAACTCGGTACGGACCCCATTGAAAATATCATTGATATTTTTGAGCAGAACGGGATCAAGGTGGGAGAGATTGACGGTACGGAAAACTTTGATGCTCTGACGTTCTCTCTCGATAAGCGGACGCCGGTTATCGTTGTCAAAAAAGGCGTTGTAGGGGACCGGCAGCGGTTCAGCCTTGCCCACGAACTGGGCCATATTATGTTGGAGATTTCCCCAGAGCTTGATACCGAAGCTGTGGCACACCGTTTTGCCGGGGCATTCATTGCACCGGGGCCGGGGATCATCGCGGATCTCGGGGCAAAGAGGAAGATGCTGGACATATTCGAGCTTCATCTTCTCAAACACAAGTGGGGTATCAGTATGCAGGCACTCATTTACCGGGCCCGCGATCTTCACATCATCAGCGAGGCAAAATGGAGCCTGTTATTTGATGTTTTTACCACAAACGGATGGCGGGAGAATGAACCGGGCGATCATCCCAAACCGGAGAGCCCGAACCGGATGAAGCGCTTGATCTTCCGGGCACTCATCGAGAAAAAAATAACCCGGTCCCGGGCAGCAGAACTCCTTGGTACGGATTTTGATCAATTCTGCCAGAGCGAGATGATGGAGCACAATGGATTCCCCATTCCCGTGTGTGATTGATGCTGGTATCCTCTTCGATGTCTCTCATGGGGGAATCGTACGCGAAGTGTTCCATCTCCCCATCATCTTTGTAACAAGCGATCTTATCGCAGACAGGGAACTCATTAATCCGCCATTTTCCCTGTTCGAAAAGGCGGGTCTTGAAAAAAGGGATTTATCCGGCCCGCAGACTGAAGCACTGCTCCAGCTCCGCCGTGATCATAAAAATCTCTCCGTTTACGATATTTCCGCATTCCTGCTGGCTCGTGACCTGGAAACAATTCTCCTTACCGGCGATGATGCACTCAGGACGTTTGCTCAGTCTTCCAGGGTCGAAGTCCACGGGATTTTGTGGATCCTTGACTATCTAATTCATGATGAACTTATCACTGAACTTGAAGCAGCCATAGCCTTAGAGCAGGTTATTGGCCACAACAGTTACCTGCCAAAAAAGGAGTGCAAAGAGCGGATCGCCCACTGGCGAAAATAACGGCGGGATTTTTTTTTAACAGAACGTTTGAAAATGGGCTTACCGCCCCCACGCCCGAGCGCATGCTAAAAGTCCGGTGGCTGGTGAGATTTTCCCGGAAAAACCCGGACGCTTTTGTCAACTACGACGTATTACAGCCGGGGGATAAGCGCCAAGGTTTGGTGTATTGATCCGGGGTGACGAAACTTGTCACCAGACACCGGGGAAGTATTTCGGCGCGCAGCGGGAAATAATTTGCTACGTATTTAATATGTGTTTACTACGTAAATTCATCACACATTTTTCCCCATTCTGACTAGATGTATGACCTGGTAAGTTTTGTTGGCCGGGGGAGAGTCAGGAAAAAAGTACTCCAAGCTCTCGCCAAACCCAATTCTCCGACAGATCTTGCCAAACAATTGGATATCGAACGCTCAACAATCAGCAGGGCAATTATCGAACTTACTGAAAAAGGACTCGTGGAGTGTTTGACACCAGATGAGCGGATGGGTCGTTATTACAGAATTACTGATGTTGGGAAGAAAGTTGTCAATATAATTGAGGGGAAAGAGGAATGAGACGGGGATTTGATTGTCCCGTGCGGCCGATCCGGAAATTTTTGCCACAGTGGGGGAACAAAATTTAAACATTGATCCGGTTCCGTGACTCATGAAGATTTTCAAATCATCTAAAAATACGCACATAGCCCAAGAAATAATTGAAATTCATGCAGATATCATCGGGGACTGTGGTGGAGATTTAGACACATACGAAAGGCACAACTACATATTTTGAAATTTGTTAAGGGATACCGCGTTTTTCATTATTAGAATCATTGGGAAAAAACTGAGACTCGTTCTCCCGGGATTTTAGTTTAGCGGACATTTTTTCATATTTTAAGATTGAACTATAAATAATCCACAAAAGGATACAAAGCGCCGCAAAAATACCAATATCCCCTACGATAATAAGATATCCCACAATACCTTGACTAATCAACTGATGATAGTTTAAACCAAGATAATAAAATGGATAGATCATTGCAGGGCTAAAGGAGATAAACAATAATATTAATACAGCGGTGTGTTTCTTATAAACACTAAATACTATATTTGGTTGCCATCCTACATCATCCCAGTAGTGCTGCCAACCGATCCAATATTTGTCAAATCGCTTTTTATTTGCAGAAGATCTTTCTCCAAGCAAGTCAGGGATCCGTCTAGCTTCAATTTCATCGGAGATATATTTCCCTATAACTGCGGTGTTATATTGTTCCCAAGAATATCGAAGAATAAAAGGAGAAGCATAAAACGGAATGAGAATTAACAAAAAAAACAAGTCATGACCTGAAACATAAGCCGTTCCCATAATCCCATAAAAAGCAGTTAATATTAAAACTAAATAGTAAAATAGAGAAAGCTGTCGATCTGAACATTTAATAATCTCATCTCGTAAGGCTTTATATTCCGTCAAAATACATTTCAATCGGTATCGGGTTAATTCATCAACTGTGTTTTTTAAATTTTGGCACTCCCCAGCATTATCATTCATAATGGATGAGGGATAATTTATTTTAATATTATTAATAGGATTTCGATCTAAAAGTCAGATATCTTTTTGTTTTTCGGAGTAGCGTTTGAGACTATTTTAATCATCTCACCAATGCCTTTTGCTTTGAGAAATCTAAATCGGTTATTAATTAAATTTCCAACGACCAATCGATATTTTTCCCCGGCAATTACTACAATTAGGTCATATTTTAAGAGATCTTGCATAAGTTTCATTTCAACTTCGGGCCGAATTTTTTCCACATCACAAATAGTATTCAACCGTTGATCATAGGTTGTAAGATTAAAATCGGGGGGGATTAACCCATGTTTTGCAGAAATAATACGATAATCGAACCGCATTGCTTCAGCATAAGCTCTGACTTTTTTAAAGAGAGTGCCTTGATAAAGCTCCTCTGCCTTCACGCCACCATTTGATGCGGCGAGGCAATTTAGTTTGTTTTTCGAACAACCAGTTATAATTAAAACGTTTTTTTTATCCCTTAAAAAGTCAAGATTAGATCGTTCGAGGGAGGGGAGAAGTTTTGCGATTTCTTTTTTTCTGCATTCTTCCCATTTTGACATATCCTCCAAAATTTTCCCGAATGTGTACACATTATGAAAACCTCGCCGACGATTGCGATTGTTCCCACGGAATATCGCGACATCAATCCCTATATCTTTACATATTGGGCATGGGCATTTTTTCCAAGGACGAGCCTTCAAAGTTCGTTCGTAATATTGTAAAATTACAGGGTCCTCATGAATTTGTTCAACAAATTTTTTCAATTCAACCATTGTTTCTTTAAGAGATAGATTACGATGGTCATATCTTCTTAAAACATCGAGACAGTTACGCGATAAGATTTCATATTCTTCTGGTGTGATGATCTTTAATTCTTCTTTTGTAAGTTTTGAGGGAATACGAATTGCAGAATAACCCGTCAATGATTGATCAATATAGTTAAATTCCGTATGTGCTGAAGTGAGCCAGGCTTTTCGAAGATAAGAGGCAGAATCAAATGATGTAGGGATGCTCATATCCTCAAGTTCTTGAAATTTTGGAAATAGGAAATATCGAGATACTCCAAAAAAATGGAAGAACTCTGGTTTTTTGTTTGTATTTTTGATGTTTTCTATCAATGCGTTGATCAATTGAATGATAAAAGGCGTCTGTGCGCGTACTAAACCACCAAACGCAAAGTGCCTAATTCCCTTCCGATAGAACTTATCAAACATTGAAATATAATCACTTATTTCGGCACCCTGTACCGCTGCAATCAATTGAAAATTTTCTTTGTATTTCTTTTTCCATTCTGAATAAGCCTCAATACCATTCTTATAAGTGACATCAATTCTCTGTTGATTTTGGTCAGCATACATCGGTACAACAAGGTGATCAATACTTACACCGTAATTAAAGCCTAAATCAGAATATAGTTTTAAGACATCAGGCGTTTTGTAAGGGGGTGTTTCTTGATCAATATACGAAAATGCGCCACAGTCTGCAAGAATTGGGAAATCATGAGATAGTCCTAAGAAATTGTGGATCCCTTTATCACGAATAGATTGATATTTTTTCGTATTTTGTAGAAGGGTTACAATAGAGACAAGTACTCCATCAAACGGGAGATTCTCTCTACCGAAGATATCCCACATATAGGAATCATTTTCCATGGGACTCGCAGTATGTAATGCCGAATGGGTATCTGTTAAAAAATTATAACCGGGGTCTACCCGGTCGTCCCATTCGGGAATGAAGAAGCGCATTGGTTAACATTGGTATTAAAGGATAAAATTTGTTTTTATATCATTTATTAAGTGGGATTATGGATATCTTAAATCTGGTGGGCCATGAGGACAATCCCACCTCATGTCACAAGTATCGCAGGTATCACGATCAGGATGACTTTGGGGGGGGTCCCAGCAGTCAACTTGTTTGCAGTTTTCAATTTGTTGAACAACACTTTCAAATTCAGTCATCGCATGATGTATTTGATCAAGTTCAGCTTCATTTGTAAAATCTACAACATATGTCGCTTGATTGCGCAACATCAATATTTGCTCGGGGGAATGAGGAGTTTCAGTAGCATCCATAAGATCATTTAAGAAATACAGGATTCCCTTTTTAGGGTAATACCCTGTCCTTTCACGATATAATTGTGCATACACCAATAATTGAAATTGGTAATTTCTTAATTTCCGTTGATTCTGGGGAGTATTCTCTTGATATAAGGGATTCTTTGAAGCCTTATAATCTAATATTTCAACTGCTTCATAACCCTCTGGGATAATTTCTTCAGATATATCCTTAAGAATATCAACAACACCCTTCAAAATGAACGTCCCACGTTGACTTTGAAACGCACACTCCGTATCTTTTATTTTCGGATAAAGTCGTAATCCTTCATATTGATTGAATCTCTTCAATATTTCTAGAGCACGATTTTCATTTTCTTTATTATATGCTCTAATCCCTCGTGCTCTTAAACTTGAATTAATTTGAGTGAAATACCGAGAGATGTCCTCATTTGAAGGTAATTGATTCACCAAGAGGGGATTTAAAAGGCCTTTGTATTGTAAATGCAACTTATCAAGGACTTGATGAATAATTGTACCGAACCAGAATTGAACATTATGTTCCGACTTATAACCCCTATATGTGAAAAAACCATATTGCCGAGGGCAAACCTGGAAAGATAGGATATCTGATGTTACACTATACGAGGGTAAAACAATTGGAGACTCCCTTTGGGAGATGTTAAGATTGTTAAAATCGGACCATGACATGACAATACCCCTACATTTTCTGAACTAATCGTTTGAACTCCGATTTATTACAACCAATTATACCTCGTCTTTGATTTTTAATATGTGAGGCCAATACTAAATGAATTAATGTCCACTTGGCGCGAGAGAAGGCAACATAATAAAACCTTATAAGATCCTGAGCACTTCGTTGTTGAGCAGTATTGCGAATAATTGGTCTCGATAATCTAAATGGCAAAAAATCATCTTCCAACCGAATTTCTTCTTTAGTAGGATCTTCGTCTTCATTTAATCCATAGACAAATACAAAATCAAATTCTAAGCCTTTTGCTTGATGGACGGTCATTATTGGTAGCATATTAGGAGGAGAGATTAACTCTTCATCTTCAGGATCGTTCATCCCTGTATATATCAAACGGCCAATAAATGTGTTATAAAAATCACTCAACCAAGTATAGCTTATTCCGGCACCCACAGTTCTACTTGTTCGCAATTGACCACGGTTTGTCCCAGGATTTTCAATATAAGGGATAGAGGAATATTGTTCAAATAACGAAGATAATTTGCCAAGTCTATATGTTCTCTCAACATCATCTTTCCAATGAGTGAACGGTTCACGAGAGATAATGCGATAAAAAATATCTCCCATGGAAACATTTATCCATGTATTTACTGGAAATGCCAGGATATTTTGCCTTGATCTTTGAACATACGTTTTCAAATTATCCGAATTTTGCATATTGGTATATGCATTAACCCATCGAAGGACCATATTGCGAATATTTAATTTAACCTGACTTCCACCGGATACACCATTTATTCCCCTTAAATTTGGATCAACAAGTTGTATAAATGCCCCAAGGGCAACCATAATTTCTTCATGTTCCAAAAATTTTCGTGAACGAGGATTATATGGCCGAATGTTGACCTGCCTTAATGCATTAGAGAAAGGAGCTGCATTATGGGCGGTCTCCTTTACAGATTTCATTAATAAGACACACTGATTTTCATTTTGAATAATATCATTGTCCAATAAATAACGAATACCGTGTGCAAAATTTTGAGCAAGAGATGCGATATTTTTCCCTTCGATATACGCAACGGATGGATAATTTCCAGTTATTGAACTACCATGCTGTAATTGAGGTTTGTTGGCGACACGAGCACCGGGGACACGCATTTCGCCAAAGGAGCGAATATATGCATCGCAATAATCTACAATTTTTTCATGCGAGCGATAATTAATACTGAGATATCTGGGGGTACTCGAGATTTGCCATTGTTGCTGACATACTTGATCGAATGTAATCATACATTCCACACTTGCTCCCCTAAATCGGTAAAGAGACTGATCGTCATCACCAACAACACACAGATTGTGTGACTGACGAGTTAGTTCAAAATATATCCCTTCTTGGATAGGATTTGTATCTTGATATTCATCGACCATGACAAAACGAATACCTGGATGAATTTGACTATTTAACTCATCACCATTTATGAAACGATGGCCGTAATCGGAACGTAAGAATTCTAAAAATATACTCTGGATAACCGCAAAATCACATCTACTATTTTGCAACAAGAGATTTCGATAATCGTTATAGGCTTCGTATAATAAGCCCCACGCACCACCCTCGCTTTGCAATCTAGTTACATCAATTAGGTCTTCGGTTATTCTATTAAAAAGTAATATTGCCGCTCTAGTTCGTTGCCATCTATTTGGGGAATATTGTCGATTTGTCCAACCAGTGTATCCACTAATGGGATCATAGCCAGCAAACAGATAATCAAACTGATTGAAAACTGGCATAAAATGATTATCTAAATTTCTTACCAATGCGGAATGCTTAAAAATAAATAAAAATTGTTCAAGATCATCCATCAATCTAAAATTTTGATAGTTTGGATATCGATATTCTTGCATAATATCTGCACATAGACTGTGAAGGGTCCCAATGCGAAGATTATAGATGTTGATAGTTTCTTGTAGTTGAGGGTGTCTTAAAAAAATAAAATTTGATAAATAGAGAATTCTATCTTGGAGGTTCTTTGCAGCCTTTTCAGTGAATGTTGTGATTATAATTGCTTTCGGATTAACATTATCAACAAAAATTAGTTTCAGGGTTCGTAATACTAAAGTTTCAGTTTTTCCGGAGCCCGGACCTGCAATTACTTGGAGAGGACCAGAATCATGAGTTATAACACCCCCCTGTTCCGTTAGTGTTTGAGTTCCCGTTGCATCAATTTGAATGAGTGAGTATCTCAATTGAGGCTCTAATATGTCTCTGAATTCTTGAAAATTCATATTATCGATCCGATAATTGTACTTGATATCATACATGACAAAGATAAACTTATGGAAAGATCATTCCCCCCTAATGGCATAGTGGAATTTAAATCTCCATTTAAAATCGGAAAAACATAGCTCGAAAAATTAACTTGAGATTATTGAGTCTAAAACATCCTGATCAATATATTGTTTATTAAACTCTACTGAAAAATCCAATGCTTGACTACATAATGAGATGACTCTTCTAGTATTCCCTTGAGAGTGCATGAAAATACACTCAATTGATTCTTCAGTAAAGGGAGTAAATGTGTTATTTCGTTTTCTTCGTTTATTATTAAGGTAAGAAATCAGAAGCATTCGGATCTTTTCCTGATCAAGAGGTTTCAAATTTGCCTCTTTTCCAATTCGTTCCGAGAAAGCATGGTATTCGGCAACAATATTTTGCCAAACTTCCGGCGCACAGGCAATGATAAGTGACAACCCTTCGCCGTTGAGATCGATAATATGACGGAGGGAATTGAGTAATTTTTGTTTTTTCATCGGAGGGAGCGATTCGATATACTCAAACTCATCAATGAGAAGAACGAGCGATGCATAACCGAGTTCTTTGAGGATATATTTCAGAGCACTAAATGCCCGTATCGAGTTTGTATCATTGATATTTTTTCCAAGGCTGAGTTCCTGGCGTTTGCTGTATTCCACCCCTTCTCCGCACAACCATTCCCAGGAATATACGGAATTTTCTTCATACGATAATGCAATGAAGGCTCTCGTGTAATCGACATATTTAATCCCGTCATTCAATTTCTGAATGGCCGTTGGTACAATATCCGATAAGAGAACAGCTCCTTTCTCGATCTCTTTCCATCCTTGACCTTTCCGGACTTTTTCTTCAATCAGACCATCTTTTGACATCTGAAATGCAACGAGACCGAGATATTTGTGAGAGAGATGTTTGACAAAGGAATACCCCAGATCATACATGAATTTCGTATAAATATCGATGAAATTTTCACCGGGTTGAGATACATATCCCACACAAATCGGAGTTTGAGATCTTTCAGAAAATTGATCGCGAAGATGCGTTTTGATAAATTTCAGAGTATGGCTTTTTCCATTGCCATAGGATCCAGTTACGATGATATGATTGGATTGAGCAGAAAGAACCGTCGATGACAACACGGAATTTATTTTTTCAAGCACATCATCCTGCCCGATATACACGCTTGGATGTTCATCGGGAACTCCCGAAAATGGGAACGGGTTTCCTTCAAGGCCATACTTCGAATAATCCTTCTTTTTTAGAGTCAGAGTGTAATCAGTCAATAAGTTCACCACCGTGATAGGCAACGTAATAATAGGATTTCGGGCCAATTTTCAGGCCGTTAAGAAAATGATTTGAGGATAATTTCATCGTCATTTTGTCAGGCAATTCGACGAACTGAACATTTTTTACTTTATTTGCGGAGCGTTTGGCATGAGTCGTCACTGGAGCCCCTGCAAGTTCGATCTTCCCGATATTTTTCATGCAGAGCCGAATAAAATGCATATCAAAGGTATCGCGAGAAATTCGCAATTTTTGACATACATGCTCACGAACTTTGGGGATCTCCACATATCGCTGACGAAGAGAAAGTCCGGTCTTGATGTTTAAGGATTGATAGACCTCAAGAAATTTTGGAATAAATGGGGACACTAGAGGGCTTGTTGTGAAATATTGATTACTGAAAATATTCCGCTGAATGGATCCTAGACGTTCACCCCAATCACATAAAACGTCCCGAGAGGCTTGATTGAAGGGAATTGACGAGGTTTGTAATATAGTTAATATTTCTTCAGGAGTTGATGGATTTGAGTCCTTGAGAATAGTAAAAAACGTTTGATAAAACGAATAGTCCATCATCATCTCATGGATACCGGCCCAATTATTTGACCGGATTAAGGCTAAAAATTGGGAACATTTCGTAGTTCTCGTATATCTATCGTCCTCTTTTTTCAGCAGGCCCATATTCACAACTTCTTCGGCAATCTCTTTGCCACGATCTTCAGAGGATTTCAGAACGACCGCCAGCTCTTGCCGGGAAAATGAGGAAACCTTTTCAGCAAAATATGCAGTTTCGGCAACACGACTGAGGGTTACGGGACGCATGGTTTGTCTCATACGAAACCTCCTGTTTTTGCTTTTGCATACTTGTACGCAATCTTAATCTGGGGACGGTTTGCAAACCGATTGTCAAGATAATCCTCTAAGTCCTGATCGAGAATATGCACCTTCAGTTTGCGAAGTTCATGAGCAATCATCCATAAATTGTGCATACCGATGAGACGCCGTTGGGATCGAATCTGTTCAAAGGTATTTTTACTGCAAACCGGACAAATACAGGGTAGATAGGGAGTCTGGGGCATTTCTCGAAATTGTCGGGATCCATGATCTGGCGTGAAATACACGCGTTGCGATCCCGCAGACAGAAACGATGAGGAATCAAAGGAATCTACGCCAAGATAGGTTAAGAGAGAAATTACTAACGGCCCACCAAGACCAAATACGTGTAACGGTTTTTCCCCGGCTCGTTTTCTGAGATTAATAATGAGATCGATGAGTTGACGATAGTTTGATCGTTTGAAGATCAAACCACCAACGGCGTAGCCGTCGAAATTCCCTTTCCTTTTTAGATAGTCAATCATGTTTGTCATGACTTTGAGATCATTTCCATGAATTACTGCATACAGCAACATATCCTCCCGCTCTCGATATTTTAGAGCAGTAATTGCATTCTGCACAGTAGCTTTCACATTTTCTGCGTGGGTTGTGGCAGAGATATTGTCGTTAGCAAGAACGGGCATATCGAGAGTGGCCGCTATATCGGCTCCAATCCCTTCTTGAACGCGTAATATCTCCACCGGATCGAGTTTGAGATTGTTGAGACGATTTTGTAAACCTCCACTGTCTGCAAATACTATACCTGGAAAATGGAATTGCTCTTGGAACCCATTTTTAAGAATACGATGGAATCTTTCGGATTTTTGAATTCCGTGAGCATTGACGAGCATTGTCTTAAGTTCGGGAATTTCATTCCAATACTTAGGACACGAGCCAGAACCACGGGTGTTTAGATGAAAAACCGGAAAAAATACCGGGGTTTCTAATGTCCCATGGGGAGTTTCAATACATTTTTGCGTTTGCAACATGGTAAAAAGTCTAACAAATAATTAGACTAATTAATAATTAGACTACTTATAATTATAAGTATCTATCAAATAAACTCTGCTCTGGAAAAGCATGGCAGAATTTATTCAAAAATATCTCTTGGAAGCTCTCTCGAAGATATTTTCAGAATATCAATATGAGGAGTTTACTTTTCCAAATGCGATCAAACTACTTGAACATGATAAAAATTACACTAGCGCAATTTTAGGAAAACTCGGAAAGGCGGGATATTTAGCTAAACGTCCTGATCCTTCAGATGGAAGAAAAAAATTTTATAAAATAAACAAAGTGAAATTTGAAGATATTATGAAAGATATGGGGAAAAAATTGAGGGAGTAAGGATCATTGGACAGGCCATAAGCCCACGCGGCGTCTTGAGCGTCCGTGCCCCGTCGCCTCACCGGGTTTCCTTCACCCACTCCTCCGTCCCCGTCACCCGGCCAAACCGCATCTGCTGCGTGACGAGGATCGCCCGGTGCAGCTCCTCGGCCGTCACCGACTCGGGCAGCGTTTGAGACCGCGAGCGTGCCCGTGGCATCCGAGAGGAAGTTTACTGAATAGCCGAGATGCACAGCCTGGCGTGCGGATACGCACGGACGCTTCAAAAGGGGCTTATCGCCCGGGTCACCGGGCAAATTCAACATTATCGATGTCCTCAAATTCACGATCCCCCGTGAGGAACGGGATTTTTTGCCGGCAGGAAACAGCATAGCCGACACAATCGATCGTGGAGAGCTTTTTGCCGGTACGAGTTGTTTTTCTTCTCATGGCCGCACCCTCGCAATAATCTTCATCCGTGGTTGGCACAAGGGCAACCATCTTTCGAACACGGGCCATCACCTGCCGGGTTTTTTCCGGGTAGTCCCGGCATACGGCAAATGCAACTTCGCAGATGTTGAACTCTGTTGTTACCAGGTGCCCGGCCATATAGGGGAAGTAACGTTCGTTTCCTTTCAGGATTTCAATAATGGCGTATGAATCTGCAAAAAAAGAGGCCATTGTTAATCGCGCATTTCGTCACGGAATTCCTGGGTATCGATCTTCCAGTCTGGGAGCAGCCCGAAGATCCCTTTTGGGGAGGCCTTGCTTTTGGCCCGGGTTTTCTTTGCTGATCCCGCAGAAACCTGCACGACAGCGGAGCTATGGATGACAGATGTCATGAACTGGTACCTGGTGAGTATGTAGATTTTCCATAAGAAATAAGTTTCTTTGCACCGTGGAGATTCCCGGGGGTATCTCCGGAAAAGATCCGCGAGAAAAAAATAAAACGGCAAAAACCGGGCCTCTTTACCCCGGCTCTTTCATTTCTCCTTCACCCACTCCTCCGTCCCCATCACTCTCGCAAACCGCATCTGGCTTGCGTCACGAGGATCGCCCGGTGCAGTTCCTCGGCCGTCACCGACTCGGGCAGCGTTTGAGACCGCGAGCGTGCCCGTGGCATCCGAGAGGAAGTTGAAGGCATAGCCCCGGTGCACGGCCTGGCGTGCGGTCATATCGCTGGCGACATCCGGGTCAAATAGCCCGCGATCGTGACGGTCGTGATGCCGTTCTCTGCAAGCCACGCCCCGGGATTTGTGCCGGTGAAACTCCCGGGACATGAGCCCGATCAAACATTTTCTTACCAGCGATGATTTGATCATTGATCAGTTCACAACTCTGTGTAACGGAGAGTATTTTGTCGGAAAACGAGATCACTTCCCGGGAGATTATCGAGATCCATGCAGATATTCTGCGGGATTTTGGCGGAACACCCGGCATACGCGACACCGGGACGCTGGATTACGTAATCTACCAGGTAAACCGAAGCAAAAAACTCTTGAGAAAATCCGCGATCATCCTCCACGGGATAGCAACCGGGCACCCCTTCGTTGACGGGAATAAACGAACTGCGTTTGTTGCCGCTGATAACCTGGTACGGGATCAGGGATACCTGATCAGCGCAACGGATGACGAAGTCGTCGCGTTCATGCTGGAAGTGGCAGAATACAAACACACAATGGAATCTGTCGAAACGTGGTTAAAAGAAAAGACGGGATTATAACCGGCTCAGCTGCTCAAGCGCCCTGTGGTACTTATGCTTGGTCTCATCCAGATTCTTTTTCCGGGTGGGCGTCAGTACCTCTTTTTCCTGTCGGCACTCTTTTGGATCTTTGACCACAGCGGTCATGGTATTATATCAGTATACCGGTGAGGCTAAAATAATTACGGTAAGGTTACACCAAATCACAATATCGGAAACCTCCTCGTCGCGGCGCTTTACCCGACAGGAATGTCAGCCTTCATATCAAAAATATCCCTGAAGAAAGAGAACCCGATCCGGCTTCAACCGTCAGGAAATACCTGACAGTTCAGACCGGGGGGGCACAAAAAGGTAAAACGGACGATCAAGTACTATAATCCCGGCATGATCCCCGCCATCGGGTACCGCGTCCGGTCCCACCGGGGCTCCCGGTTCCACCGGTGGGCAGCCATCCGGCCGTATGCAATAAAAAGATCTCGGAAAAAAAAAGTTTTAGCACGGCACGGCAGGGCCGGGCACATACCGCCGGACATCCACCAGTGCGCCGCTTTTTACCATGCGCCCGGCCATCTCCATGATCTCATGGGCGACCTTCTCGTCAACATAATCCTCGCCGCAGTTGGTGCAGATCCGGGCCGGGACTTCCTTGACCACCAGCGTCATCCCGTCACGCTCGAACGTCACCGTTGTCGTCCCTTCCCGGGTTGTCCCGTGCCGGCAGATTGCGCACTTCATGATTTCCTCCTGGTATAATCTTCTGACCAGACCGCCGGGTCCGGTTCGTATGCTGTGATCACAATTGCTTCACGATCTACATTATTGTATGCCATAACCGCATGGAGAGGCCGGTGGTTTACCATGCCGGATACAAGACAGCTGGCATAGGGCTGATCGTCCGGGTAATCCTCTATTATGGTACCACACTTCAGCAATTCCACAACTTCACCATCAGATATCTGCCGCAAAAACATCTGTCGGAGTGCATGAATGCGGAAGATGAGCCGGACATGTTCCGGGAACATTTTTGCCGCAGGTTTTTTTTCCATGCTTTTTTGCCCCCATTCATCATTGCCGGTAACAGAACATTTGCGTTGTGGTTTTCTTATGCAGAGAAAAATCCGGTAAGGGGCAGCAGACGAACCAGATCAGGCCGGACTATGGATCGTTTTAGCCATTTTTATTTCTCCTTCACCCACTCCTCCGTCCCCATCACTCTCGCAAACCGCATTTGCTGCGTCACGAGGATCGCCCGGTGCAGCTCCTCGGCCGTGACCGACCCGGCAGCGTTTGAGACCGCGAGCGTACCCGTGGCATCGGAGAGGAAGTTGACGGCATAGCCGAGGTGCACGGCCTGGCGTGCGGTCGTGTCGCAGCACATCTGGGTCATGTAGCCCGAGATCGTGACGGTCGTGATGCCGTTTTCTGCAAGCCACGCCCCGAGGTCCGTGCCGGTAAAACTCCCGGGCAGGGCCTTGTCGATCACGATATCCGCGTGCCGCTTCTTTACCTCGTCGTGGAGCTCCCAGCCGTGCGAACCTTTCCGGAACGCTGGCGCACCCGGGTCCGGGCTCGTGTGCCGGATCACTGCCACCGGGATCCCGGACGCGTGCGCATGGTCCATGGCCCGGGTAATATTTGCAAGGCTCCCCTCCGGGTACGTTACCGGCAGCGCCCCGGTGAAATACTCGTTCTGCACATCGATGACAAGTAACGCCTGCTTCATACATCCTCCCTGAAAAATATCACCGGATCAGTCCCCCAAACGGAATCGACAACCAAATCGACAACTGAATCGACAACCAGATTCACACCATCACATATCGGGTCGCCCGTCCTTTCCCCTCCGGACGGATCAGGTTCTGTCCCACCATCGCACGAAGTTCCTTGCCGGCAGCCTGCCGGGAAATGCCATACCGGCGCATCAGGTCCCCGCTTTTCACCGAACCGTTCGCGTGGATGAACTCGACAATCTTCATCTGTCGCCCCGACAGCGCCACCTGGCCCCCTTTTACCTTCCGGTGCTCATCGGACGAGAGTAACAATACCCGTTCCTTCACGCGCCCGAGCGAGACCTCCACACCGGAAAGGAAATATTCCAGCCACACCGTGCAGTCCGGGTACGCCAGGTTCTCCTCTTTGAGGATACGGTAATACGCAGGTCGGTCGCTGTCGTAGAAATCATCCAGCGTAAAGAACCGCTTAATATCAAACTCCCGCATTGCAAGGACAAGCGTAGCAAGAGCCCGGGCAGTCCTCCCGTTCCCGTCCACAAACGGGTGGATCCGCACCAGCTCGTAATGCGCAATCCCGGCAGCAATCACCGGGTGCATCCCGTGCGCCGCTTCTGAATTAAGCCAGTCAAGAAGGGCAGTCACCTGCGGGACAACTTCTTTTACCGGTGGCGGAGAGTACACGACCTCGCGGGTAATCCGGTTTCCCACCACCACTTTTACCGTGCGGAACGCTCCTTCCGCTGCCGGGGAATCAAGTGTCTCCCGCGTAATATCCCGGTGAATAGAAAGAAGATGCTCCCGGGTAACCGCGCCCTCCTGCTGGTACCGGTCGATGTGCTCCAGCACAAAAAGGTAATTGAGCACCTCAGCTTTTGCCCGCCGGGCCGCCATCACCTCGCGGCCCTGTGCGAGCCGGCTCACCTCAGCAAGCGAGAGCGGGTTTCCCTCGATTGCCGTAGATGCATGGGCTGCAAGGACCAGCTGCTCCCGGCGGATCGAGACTTCCCATTTCGGGACAAGGCGGGCATGGAGGATCACTTCGCGGGCCGCTGCTATCGCTGCAAGCCGGCTCACCATCGCGTGGGTGTACGTAAAAACCGGCGAAAAGTTCCGGGAATTCTCCATGAGCATACCTGTATATCACTGATATATCCTTTTGTCCTTCTTGGTTATTGCGGTCGCTGTGTGGGAGCGCGGGAATCATCATCAGCGGGAAAAAAAGATCTAAAAAATGTGTTGGCACGGTACGGCAGATCCCGGTACATACCACCGGGCATCAACCTGCGCATCGATCTTTATCCTAAAAAAATTAAAGAAAACGGCCGGTTTTTTAAAGAACAACCGGCTTATTTCCGGGCCGGCTCCTGAGGGGCCTTTGCTCCGGCCACTGCCATGGGGCGGTCCTTTTTGTACCCGGTCTTATGCGATTCATGGACTAACGATTTCACGCCTTTTCCGGCCGGTGATGAGACTTTTGGCGCCGCGGACGAGTGCGCACCCGTGGCGGACCCCGGGGTTGCGGGAGAGGTTTTCGGGATTGAATTATTGGTTGTTTTTGTATCGTGGGTTGGTGTAGTTGTCAAAATTGTTCAGCTCCTTTCATGATTTTTTGAAACCGGATATGAGAATTTTTTTTAGATTTTAAGGCAAGATTGTCAAAAAAACCCTGAATTTTGTGTTATTTCATACCAGTCACGGGGAATACAACGGCTCGTGACTATAGAGTCCTTCCTGTAGGTACAATAATCCCGTCGGGGAAAACGTCCGTACAGGCGCAGGGCTGGCAGGAATCAGGATTAAGGTAAAAAAGGCATATCCCTTCCGGTCCGGAGCCGCCACACCAGACCCGGGAAGGGGAGAAAACGGGCGGTTATGTACGCTTCTTCGCGTTCATCCGGCGGGTGATGTAGCCGGCGATCCGGTTTCTCACGCGCTTACTGGGGATGCTTGCCGAAACGGACAGCTGCTTCTTGTTCTCATCGAAGTTTTTCGTAAAGTACTCCCGCTGCTTGGCAAGAAGCGTTGTACCGAGATTCTTGATATAGGACGGTTTGATTCCCATGATAACCCACTCCGGGTAGTTGTTCTCTTAAAAGGCGGCAGAAGGGGATAAGGGTATGGGTATCGTCCCCGGGCAGCAGCCTGCATTATTTAATAAAGCCTGCCGGGGCCCGTACCCCCGCACGCACCGGACCGGGCGGGAGGGCCCTGCCCGTCCATAACCTTATGCTGTAACGCACGTCATTAGAGTAGAAGATGGCCGGTAAAAGTTTTGAATCCCTGAAAATCGAGAACATCGTTGCATCCGGTGCCATCGCAGAGTCCATCGATCTTGCCGCACTGGCAGAGAACCTGGAAAACTGCGAACTCAACAAGAAACGGTTCCCCGGCGCGGTCTACCGTATCAAGAACCCGAAAATTGCAGCCCTGATCTTCTCTTCGGGCAAGATCGTGATGACCGGGATCCGTTCTCCCGAAGGGCTCACCGAAGGGCTCAAGGTCATTGTCAACGCCATGAACAGCGCGGGTTTTCCAACGCTCAAAGAGCCGCAGGTCGTTATCACGAACATGGTCTGCTCCTACGATCTTGCCCGGTACATCAACCTCAACAAGGTCGTTGTCACGCTCAACCTGGAGAACACCGAGTACGAGCCCGAACAGTTCCCGGGCCTCGTGTTCCGGATAAAAGACCCGAAGATCGTTGTCCTGATCTTCTCTTCGGGAAAACTCATTCTTACCGGGGGGAAAAATCTCGAAGACATCCAGAAGGGACTCGATATCCTCACGCAGAAACTCGAAAGTATCATGTAAAATTTCCACCCAGGCAATCCCTTTTTTCTGCACCGTATTCGGGCGCGAAATAATAAAAAAACAAATTTGCTGAAGAACCGGCTACCCCGTACTATATGTGGCGGGCCGCACCTGTAGGTATACAGGCAGATCGTGTTGCCGCCGGATATTCCCGGGTGTTTTTCGATTTGAACCTGTTTTAAAAAAAGGAGACCATCATCACACCTGTGGAACTATCTGGCAGTGATGCCGGCGAGAACCGCCTTGCAGCACTGGAAACGAGTGTCGGAGGGGTTGGCATGCTGGTGAAAAAATTCACCGCGGACCTTCTGGACCTCAAGGGAGATTACCGGGAAATGTCCCGGGAACATACAGAACACCCGGTCCTGGAACACGGGTCCATTGAGTGCGCTGCTCCTGACGTGACCGCGCCGCAGGAACGGGACTGTACGGCTGTTCCGGCAGGCCAGCCCCGCGCCGTGGAACCCGTACCCCCGGCACCGGATGCGCCGGTCATGGTCATGATCATGCAGACCGACGGGACCATGAAGCCGGAGGTCCGGCGCGGGAACAAAAGCTGCCTCTCTGCCCCGGTCGGCTATGGCGTCTCGGGCGGCAGCAGCAGGAAAGGACTGCCAATCAGGCCCGGGCAGAGCCGGCTTACCTGACCTAAAAAAACATGCCCGGCAGGTGTGCCGGGATTTTTTTATCATACCCGGGCAACGAGCCGGGCAGGAAAAATTTTTCGCGGAACAAAAAAGGTGGCAGTCCGGGACGGCCCCGGGCTCCCACCCCTCCAAAACCCTTATCTCTCACGTTTCGGAATACTTCCTCTGGAGGAACAATTTCCATGGTAAAACTTACCGCTGAAATAAAAGAGTCTCTTGCCGCAACAAAGCTCGTGTACCTTTCCACCGCTTCAAAAGCGGGCGTCCCAAACGCTGTACCCATCGGCGCATTCAAGCTGCTCGATGACGGGACCATGCTCATCTCGGACCAGTTCTTCAACAAGACGCTCGCGAACCTAAAAGAGAACCCGCACGCCGGGATCACCTGGTGGGGCGAGAAGGGCGGCTTCCAGATCAAGGGAACCACCACCATCCATACCGGTGACGAGATCTTCAGGGAGGACGCGGCCTGGATAAAAGAGCTCAAGCCAAACCTTGTCGCAAAGTCCGCGATCGTCCTTGCGATCACCGACGTCTTCCAGGTTAAGCCCGGGCCGGGCGCGGGCTCGAAGATCCTCTAATCTCTTTTTTTACCCGGTACCCTTTCGCTCCCGAAAAAAACGCACGGGACTTTTTTTTCATTTCGATACTGCAACCGGTTTTTTTAATAAGAAAAACAGAGGCTGGCGGAGCGACCCCGCCAGTTCTGTTTCATGCCGGTGTAGTTTGTGGAGTTACTACGCGGGTCTTTGAATTTTCCATCGGAGAGCCGGTGACTTTGGAGGTCGCAACCGGGTTTCCGGGTGCACAGTTCCAGCCTTTGTTGCTACCCAGACAGAGGATGGTGCTGCCTGCATCGTCTCCCACGGTTGTGGCCGGCGTTGAATATACAACGGTCGTTCCCTGTGCCGGTGATGTGGATCCGGCGTAAAGATTTCCGCCGTTTTCTACTGCCATTGCCGGGGCCGTAAAGGCCAGGAGGGCGACAAGGAGGAAGGCGAAGACCGCAATACCGCGGGCAAGGGCCGGTCCATTCCCGATCTCCCATCCCATCATTCTGGTTATGGAGTGGGTCATGTTTCTCACTGTTGTCCTATCCCTTGTGGGATGATCCCCCTGTTTCATGGCCCTTGTTATATATTTGGGGAAAATAGAAAAAAAGACGGGCGGATTTTCCAGATCCCGACAAACCAGGATGAGTCCCAGGGCACCGCCTTTTTTTGCCGCACACCCGACCCTCATCCCATCGGTTGCAGCGGGCGTTGTCTTTGCAGCGTACGGCTCTGCTCCCGGAAAACGGCCGCTCGCGGACCGGCACCGGGGACACCCGGGCCGGGTCCGTAACACGGTCACTGCGGCCGGCGGGAAAAGCCTTCGAAAAAGAGTGCGAGGCCCGTGATGCAGCGTTCTACCTCGCCAAGGTCCACGCTCTCGTTTGTCCCGTGGATCCGGGAACAGGCCGTGTCTTCTGCGCCGATGAGGACAAAGCCGGCCTCTGGCGCTGCCGCGTGCAGCAGCGCAAGGAGCGGGATCGAGCCGCCGCTTCCCTTCTCCCGCACCGGGCAATGAAACGCTGCCGCAAGTGCTGCTTTTGCCGCAGCGGTTGCCGGGTGGCCGGCCGGGCAGACAAACCCGGCAGACCGGCCGGTCTCTGTCACCTCGACCTTTGCGCCCCAGGGTGCGGCGGACCGCAGGTGGGCCATGAGGAGGGAGAGTTCGCGGGCCGGGTCGGCGTCGGGGGCGATCCGGAGGCTGACCTTTGCCCGGGCCCGGGGGATGAGGATGTTTGCCGAGCCGGCAACGGAGGCCGCATCGATCCCGATCACGGAGACCGACGGCTCCGACCAGAGCCGGGCGCCAAGCGGCCCGGTGCCGGTCAGCGCTGTGCCCGGGAGAATCCCGGCCCCTTCGCGGTACAGGGCCTCGGGGTATTCCGATTCAGGCTGGGCAGAGACCGCAAGGCCCCGGACCGCCACCCGGCCTGACGGGTCGTGCAGGGTAGAGAGGATCGCAATAAGCGCCACGAGCGCATCCGGCGCTGCGCCGCCAAACATCCCCGAGTGGACCGGGTGGTCGAGCGTGGAGACATCGACCGTGCAGGAGACGACTCCCCGCAGCGTGGTGGTGAGCGCCGGCTGCCGGACGGCAAGGTTGCCGTTGTCGAGGATCACGAATGCATCGCAGGAAAAGATGCCCGGGTGCGCTGCCACGTACGCGTCGAGGTGGCTCTCGGTCTCCTCCTCGCCTTCGATCACCACCTTTACGCCCACCGGGGGATGGCCGGAGAAGAGGGATAGTGCCGCAGCGATAATCAGGATCCCCGACTTGTCGTCCGCAGTCCCGCGGCCAAAGAGCCGGCTGTCCTTTTCCACCGGCACGAACGGATCGGTTGCCCAGCCGTCCTCCGGCTTTGCCGGCTGGACATCGTAATGGGCATAGAGCAGCACGGTCGGGGCGCCGGGCGGGGCGGGGATCTCCGCGTATACCGCCGGGTACCCGCCCGGGATCTCCATGAACCGGGCGGAGGAGAGGCCGTATTTTTTCAAAAGTGCAAGCGTCCTCTCCGCAGCCGCACGGACGGGAGCCTCCGGGTGGCCGGGAAGCGAGACCGAGGCGCAGCGGACAAGATCGGCAAGGTCCCGGGTAACCTCCGGCATGAGGGCCTGCGCCCGTGCCGCCATCCCGCCGGTCAGATCGTCATTCGCGCCTGCCACTGCCCCCGCTCCTGTATTAGTATACTCTAGGTTGCCCGGCCGTCCACTTATGCATATGGAAAAACTGCCCGAGACCAAAAAAACAGAGGGGTATTACGGCCCGCCCGGCCCCGGGGGACGCGGCCGGCTTTTGATCTCCTCTTCGATCCGGTCGAGCCGGGCCAGGATCTCGGCATCGCGGCCGGGGCCCGGGGCCGGTTCTGCCGGAGGATCGCCCGAAGGCTCGGTGTCCTCTGGCGGCGCGAGCAGCTTGTTGGCGATATACCCGGCAAGGGTGCCAAAGAGCCCGACGCCGGTTGTCATCACGAGCACGCCCACGATCCGGCCGGCATTGGTTACCGGGTACCGGTCGCCGTAGCCCACGGTCGTGATCGTGACGTACACCCACCACATTGCATCCGAAGCCGTGAGGATATTCGCGTTCGGGGCCGAGCGCTCGGCCATGAGCACGAGTACAGAGCCGCTCTCGATAACGAGCATCACGCAGAAGAGCACGATATAGAGCATGCTCTCGGCCCGGTGTTTCTTGAGCTGGTTCCAGATGTTCTGTGCCCCGTACTTGCTCATGAGCCGGTAGGCCTTGAGGATCCGGAAGATCCTCAGGATACGCAGGGAGGGGATGCTCGCGAGGAGGTCGGCCCATCCCCAGTCAGCAAAGAAGTAATGCTTCTTTGAATCCGCCGAAAACAGGCGGAAGATAAAATCGGCGATGAAGATGACGGTCAGAAAGAAGTTGATGACAAGGATTACATTGACCGCATCCGGGTCCAGGCCCGGGATGTACACCAGCCCGAGGTTTATGACCGAAAGGATCGAGACCCCGATGATGAAGATCTCGTAGCCGGGATCTTTTAAGTCCCTGAAGTCAAGCTTCCCGACAGGCAGCGCATGCGTTGAGGCTTCCGGCATATTCTCCCCGGTACGTGCGCCACCGGATCACAAAAAAGGATAGGAAACGATGCGGGGCACCCGGCAAAACCGGCCGCAAAAGAGACGGTCCCGTCTGACGGGAAAACATGCTAAAAAAAGAACGGGAACAGGGAAAAAGGATGAAAGGGATTATCCGAGGTAATCGCTCGGGGTCGGCATCTGCTCTTTGAGGCCTTTCCTCTTGCGGATTGCAACGACTACGTCTTTTACCATGTTGTTGGGGACAAGTTCAAAGCCCGAGAACTCGGTGTTCCACATGGCACGGCCTTCAGTTGCGGACCGGATATCGCCGGCAAACCCGAAGAGCTCGGCGACCGGGGCTTTCCCGACCACTGTGATCGTGTCGCCCTCGCTCTGCATGTCGAAGACCTGGCCGCGCCGTCCCTGGATCTGGGAGGTTGCGGCGCCCATCTGGTCCATCGGGACCGAGATCTGGATCTTCTGGACCGGCTCCAAGAGCGAGTCGCCGGCAATGAGCATACCACCCTTGATTGCGCCACGGACGGCGGGGATGACCTGTGCCGGGCCACGGTGGATTGCATCTTCGTGGAGCTTGACATCGGTCAGGGTCATTTTGAGGTTCTGGACGGGCTCGTCAGCGAGCGGGCCGCCGGCAAGGGCTTCGTTGATACCTTCGATGATGAGTTCCATTGTTTCGTTGAGGTACTGGACACCCTTGGTCATATCGATGAGCATGTTCGTGCCCTTGATATGCTTGACGTTTTTCGCCTCGTCCTTGTCCATGCCTGCCTTTAAGAGCACGTCACGGCGTTCGATGGCCTGCTGGTTCATCGAGACATCGCCGGCCTTGATCATGGTAACGATCTCATCCGGCAGCGGTTCGAGCGTGAAGTAGAACCGGTTGTGGCGGTTCGGGGATTTTCCTTCAACATTCTCCACCTTGCCGGTAACGGTCTCACGGTACACGACAATCGGTTCGGAGGTGACGATCTCGACACCCTTGTCGCGCTTGATACGGCCGGTGATGATCTCAAGGTGCAGCTCGCCCATACCGGCGATCAGGTGCTCACCGGTCTCTTCGTTGATAGCGATAACGAGCGTCGGGTCTTCCTTTGCAACCTGCCGGAGCACTTCGACTAACTTGGGCAGGTCCTTCATGTTCTTTGCCTCGACGGCAACGGTCATGACCGGTTCGGAGTAGTGCTTGAGCGACTCAAACGGCGACATCTCCATGAGGGAGGTGACGGTCGAACCGACAATGGCGTCCTTAAGGCCGGTGACTGCCGCGATGTTTCCTGCGACAATCTCCTCGACCTCGACACGCTTCGGGCCCATGAAGATACCAACCTGCTGGAGACGGTTCTCCTTTTTGGCGGAACCCATGACGTAGAGGCTGTCGCCGCGCCGGAGCGTCCCGGAGAAGAGACGGCCCGTTGCAACTTCGCCCGCGTGGGGGTCAAACGAGATATCGGTAACCATCATCGTTGCCGGACCGTTCGGGTCGCAGGCGAGCATTGCCTTCCCTTCCTTTGTCGAGTGGTCTCCGTGCCAGATAACGTTCACACGCCGGGGCTGGGCCTCGAGCGGGTTTGGCAGGTGGTGGACGACCATGTCGAGCACGACTTCGTAGAGCGGGCTGTTCTTTGCGAGGAACTTCATGTCGCCGGCCCGGCACTTCTCGAAAACGTCCTTAAAGGAGACGCCACTCTTTTTCATGTACGGGACAGAGATAGCCCAGTTGTAGAGCGCGGACCCGAAGGCAACCGTTCCTTTCGAGGCATCGAGTTTCCAGCCGTTGTTGTAGGCTTCCTCGTTCATGCCCTTGATGAGCTTGTTGACCTTGTCGATCACTTTCCCGAGCCGGATCTGCATCTCGGTCTCGTCGACCTTGATCTCGTTAACCAGCCGGTCAACCTTGTTGATGAAGAGGACCGGGCGGACCTGCTCCTTTAATGCCTGCCGGAGCACGGTCTCGGTCTGGGGCATCGTGCCTTCGACTGCATCGACGAGCACAACGGCGCCGTCGACCGCACGCATTGCACGCGTAACGTCGCCACCGAAGTCAACGTGGCCCGGCGTATCGATCATGTTGATGAGATAATCCTGGCCTTCGACTTCGTGCACCATCGAGACGTTCGACGCATCGATCGTGATACCGCGGGCCTGCTCTTCTGCATCCGAATCCATGAAGAGCTGTTTGCCCGCGAGTTCTTCTGAGATAATACCGGCGCCCGCAAGCAGGTTATCGGAAAGCGTGGTCTTGCCGTGGTCGATGTGGGCCACGATACCAATGTTCCTGATGTGCTTGGGGTCTTTCATGAGCTCGACTACGCGCTCTACCGTTTTTTTGCCGCGTGACATGAAAATAACCTCGAAAAAAGATGTTTACCGGGCGGACTTTGCAATCCGCTCTTTTTCTTCCTTTTTCCCGACCGAGTAACACTTCGCGTCGCCTTTCGCGGCGGCGATCAGTTCGTCGGCGAGAATCGCGCTTGCGGGTTTCTTGTTCTTGCGCGAGGACTTCCAGACTGCCTCGGCAATGAACCCGACTGCAGAGTCGACACGGCGCAGGGGCGCGGTATCGACCGACTTCGGGACATTGATCCCACCGTATTTGAGACGAACGGTCTCTTCGCGGGGGCCGGTGTTCCCGATGGCCTCGACAAGAACCTCGACCGGGTTTCTCTTGGTCTTCTTGTTGATGATCTCGAATGCATCCCGCACAATCCCTATTGCCAGCTGCTTCTTGCCGGTGTTATTCTCGGTCTGCATCAGGCGGTTGATCAACCGCTCGACAATCATCATATTTGCCTTATTGAACTCCTGGCGCGAGAACTTTCCGCAGGAGTGGGGGATGATCTGGGGGGTGAGATTGACGTACCGCACCAGGCTCGGGTCAGTGACTTTGACTTCGGCTACGTCCCACTTGTTAAAGAGCAAGGCCTTTGACTGGTGGATTGTTGCTTCCGGGGCTTCTGTCTTTACTTCTGCTTCTGCCATCATGATCACCTGCGCGGTTTCTCCTTCCTGCCAATCACCATCTCGTGGAGGCAGACGTTGTTAACGCTCGTGACCACGTACCGGACCCCGGGGATATCTCCCATGGACCGGCCCAGACGGCCGCCGATGCCTTCGATCTCGACTTCATCGTGTTCGTCGATGAAGTTAATGGCGCCGTCGCCCACCGCAAAGGCAGTGACCTGCCGTCCGTTCTTGATGAGCTGGACGCGCACGCACTTCCGGATTGCGGAGTTGGGCTGCTTGGCCTCGACACCGACTTTCTCAAGTACTATACCCCTCGCCTGCGGAGCGCCTTCCAGCGGATCCGACTTCTCATCGAGGTTGAGTTCGCGGCGGGCGTAATTCTTGTCGCTCCACCGGAATTTCTGAGAGTCCCGAACCAGTTTTCTGGCTGCAAATTTACCCTGTCCCATTAAAGAGCCTCATTTTAAGTTTGTTCTCGTGGATATCGAAACCCCACGCTGAGATATATACTAGCGCGGGGAACCGATTTATAAATTGTGGCATCCCACCTGCCTGTCTTTTACTATTAGCCCTCTCTGCTCATAATATTATATCCCCGCCCGGCCAATGAGTGCAGTAATGACAGTCGGTATCTATAAAGAGGTGCAGATCGACACCAGCCACCGGCTCCTCCATTACCACGGCAAGTGCGCGAACCTCCACGGCCACCGCTGGAAGATCGAGGTCTGGATGGAAGGCGAGCCGGGCCCGGAAACACAGATCGTGATTGATTATTCCGTGATAAAAAAGGTCGTAGAGAAGTACGACCACCAGATTATCCTGAATAAAGACGACCCGATGGTGCCCCGGATCGCAGAGTTCCACCCGGTGATCACAACCCCGGGCGACCCGACAAGCGAGCTCATTGCCACCATTATCCGGGACGACCTGACGGCCGCCTGCCGCGAACTGGGGCTCCGCGCGAGCGTAAAGAAGATCCGGGTGTGGGAATCGCCGACCTCCTGTGCCGAGATTTCATAAATGAAACTTGCCGAGATCTTTTCAAGCCTCCAGGGAGAGGGCGTGCGGCAGGGCGCACCCTGCCTCTTTGTCCGGCTCTCTGGCTGCAACCTTTCCTGCCGCTGGTGCGATACCCGGGAAGCGTTAACCGGCGGTACAGAGGTAAGCGAGGATGTTGTCCTCGAACAATGCTGGCGCCAGAACCCGCGCTATGTCTGCATCACGGGCGGCGAGCCGCTCCTCCAGACCGAAGCGCTCCTCCCGCTCCTTTTATCGTTACAAAAGCGCGGGATCGCGATCGATATCGAGACCAACGGCACCATCGATTTTACTCCCGTCCAGCCGTACGCCTCGGTCTGCATGGACGTCAAGTGCCCGTCCTCGGGAGAGAGGAGCGACCTTTCGCTCCTTGCAAAAATCCGGCCCGAAGATTCCGTGAAGTTCGTGGTGGCTGATCTCGCTGACTGCCGGTTTGCCCATGAGGTGATCGACAGCCACCCGATCGCCGGGCCGGTCTTCTTCTCCCCCGTCTTTGGTGCGGACACGGAACCGCTCGTCCGCTATATTCTCAAAAACAACCTCCCGGTCCGGTTCCAGGTCCAGCTCCACAAGGTCCTGGGAGTGAAATGATGAAGGCGGCCTGCCTTCTCTCCGGCGGGATGGACTCGTCCACCCTTGCATATTATGCAAAAAACGAAGGCTGCGATATCTGCGCGCTCCACGCAAACTACGGCCAGCGCACGGAAAATAAGGAGCGGGCCTGCGCGCAAAAGATCGCATCGCTTCTGGGTGCGCGCGATTTTACCGAGATCGATCTCCGGTACTTTGAGCAGTTCCGGGCAAGCAGCCTGACCGACCGGGAGATGGAAGTCGACCGGTTCGACCCGGCGCGGGCCGGTGTCCCGAACACCTACGTGCCCTTCCGGAACGCAAACCTCCTTGCCATTGCAACCAGCTATGCGGAGGCAAAAGGCGCAGACGCGATCTTCATCGGAGTCCAGGCGCTCGACTACTCGGGTTACCCGGACTGCCGGCCGGAGTTCATCGATGCGTTCCGGCGCGCGATCGCGCTCGGGACAAAAGAGACCACGCATATCGGGCTTGAAACGCCGTTTATCCGGATGACCAAGACGGATATCCTCAAAATCGGCACGGAACTCGGGGTTCCGTACGAGCACACGTGGTCCTGCTACAAAAACGAAGACCGGGCCTGCGGCACCTGCGGCTCGTGCCATTTCCGGCGCGAAGCATTTGCCGCGCTCGGGAGACGCGACCCGATCCCGTACGAGGGTGACTGATATGGAGATCTTCCGCGGGAGAAAACTCTGGATCGAGACGAAAAAGCTCACGCTTCCAAATGGTGTCGAAAAGGACGCGGTGATCGTCCACCCCAGAGGCGCGGTCGCGATCCTGCCGGTGACAGAGACCGGCTACCTGCTCCTGCGCCAGTACCGGTACGCGGTCGGGCAGTACATTTACGAAGCGCCGGCCGGAACCATGGAGGACGGCGAGGAACCGATAGAAACCGCCCGGCGCGAGCTCATCGAGGAGGCCGGGATGGCGGCAGGAACCCTCGTCCCCAGGGGCTTCATCTATACCACGCCCGGGTTTACGGACGAGAAGATCTGGCTCTTTGAGGCCCGGGGGCTCACCCCCTCGCAGGAATTCGAAAAAGATGCAGACGAAGTGATCGAAGTGAAAAGCGTACCACGGGACGAGACGGATGCAATGGTCCGGGACGGTACCATCTGCGATGCAAAGACGATCTGCCTGCTCCACCGCTGCCAAGGGGAGAAATGATGCGGGGATACTTCGCGGCCGCCGGGCTCGCGCTGCTCGTTGTGCTTGCACTCTTTGCCGGCTGCACAGGCAGTACACCGTCGCCCTCGTACTCCGTTGACAAGAGCGGCGTGCTCTCGGTCACCTGCCCGCAGGCAACCGCAAACGAGACGGTGCTCGTGACGAACAGCACGTACACGGTCTCGCGCTATGTCCTCTCCACGCCGACCGGCAATGTCGTGACCTATCTCTCCTACCCGGAAAAACCAAAGGCCGTACTCGTGTACATCCCGGGCGCGGGAGAGAGGGTAGCGGGCCACGCAGACCGGATGCTTGCGTACGCCCAGGCCGGCTATGCGTTCATGTTTGTGGACACCCGGGGCCGGGGCGGCGAGACGGAAGGGTACGCGTTCTCCCCGCAGGAAGACTATGCGAAATTCAAGGCAAATAACCAGAACGACTGGCCGGAGTTCTATGAGACCATCTGCGACATCTCGTCTGCCCGGGCCCTGCTTGCCGCAAAGTTCGGCGTGCCGGTGTACGCGGTCGGGGGCAGCAACGGCGGCAGGTACGCCGCAGTCGCGGCAGGGACCGACAAGAACTTTGCCGGCTATATCGGGATCTCGACAGCCGACTGGGGACTAAAGGACGCGGTTCTCGCGCAGGGCGGGAGCGGTGACGTGCTCCGGTTTGCCGAATCGCTCGAACCGGGCACGTATCTTCCGAAAATTTCCCCGCGCCCGGTCTGGATGTACCATAACGCTACCGACCCCGTCATCCCGTATGCCTTAGGAGAGGCGCTCTATGCCACGGCAGGCGAGCCAAAGACGTTTACCGAATTTAACGGGGGCCACGGGATCGACAGTGACGTGGACAACAAAATCATAGCCCACCTTGCGCAAATTTATGGTACGCAAGCATGAATAAGTACAGGCTTTAGAAGGAGAGGCTGATTCCCGCTCATGACAGAACCCGTGGAGATGGACGAGGCGCGCAAGCGCTACGAGTTCAAAAAGACGCTCGAAAAACTACAGGCGCAGGAAGGGGACGGCACGGAGCTCATCACGCTCTACATCCCGCCCGACAAGCAGATCTTCGATGTGACCGGCCAGTTAAAGGACGAGTTTGGCCAGTGCGCGAACATCAAGAGCAAGCAGACGAGAACGAACGTCCAGAGCGCAATCTCCTCGATCCTCTCCCGGCTCAAGTACTACAAGCGCCCGCCGGAAAAAGGCATGGCGGTCTTCTGCGGCACGGTAAAACTCTATGGCGACCGGACCGACCTCCAGTGTACGATCATCGAGCCGCCCGAGCCCCTCAACACCTACATGTACCGGTGCAGTTCGAGCTTCGAGCTCGAACCCTTAAAACAGATGCTCGAAGAGAAGTACGTATACGGACTTCTCGTTCTGGACCGGCGCGAGGCCTACTGGGGCTTTTTGCGCGGCAACCGGATCGAGCCGATCGGCGGATCGACCTCAACAGTCCCGGGCAAGATGAGGAAAGGCGGCCAGTCGGCGGCCCGGTTCGGCCGGCTGCGTGAGATCGCCATCAACGAGTTCTACACCAAAGTCGGCGAGCGGTCGAGCGCGATCTTCCTTGCAGAGAAAGACTACTTTAACCGGTTCAAGGGCCTTTTGATCGGCGGCCCGAGCCCGACAAAGGAAGAGTTCGAGGCGGGCAGTTTCCTCCACCACGAGGTCCAGAAGCGGGTAATCGGCCTCTTTGACGTTGCGTACACAAACGAAGACGGCCTTCCCGAGCTCGTGGACGCGGCAAAGGACGCCCTCTCCGGCATGACGGTCATTAAGGAAAAGACCCTCATGGAGAAGTTCCTAAAAGAACTCGTAAAGGACAACAACGGCCTTGCCGCGTACGGGGAAGAGAGTATAAGGAAAAACCTCGAACTCGGCGCGGTCGACACCCTCCTGTTGTCCGCAAACCTGCGGAAATCGCGGCTCAAGATAAAATGCCAGAGCTGCGACCATGCCGAGGAGCGGACCGTGAGCATGCCGGTGGGAAAGACCGTCCGGGACATCGATCTCGGCAACTGCCCGAAATGCACGGCGCCGCTCATTCTCGACGAGGAGATCGATATCATCGACGAACTGGCAAAGCTCGCCGATGCTTCGAGCGCAAAAGTGGAACTCATTTCGGACGATTTCGAGGAGGGCTCGATCCTCTTCTCGGCATTTGGCGGGATTGCCGCCATCCTGCGGTACAGGACGGGATACTAGATGATTTTTGATACACCAGCAGCAATAAAAAAAGCACTTTCTGAATGCACGGGCCTTCCCGAGATCCCGCTCACCGATGGCGGCGATCACGCCGATCTCGCGACAACCGCTGCATTCGCTCTTGCAAAGACAAAGAAACAGGCGCCGGCAAAGATCGCGCAGGAGCTTGCCGAAGAGCTCAAAAAGAATTCCGAACTCGCGGACCTTGGCGTTACGATCGAGGCAACGGGCCCGTACGTGAACTTTGTCTTCGGGAAAGCCTACGTGAGCGCGGCAATAAAAGCCGCCGTGCAGCCCGGCTACGGTTCCCTCCCGCCAAAGGATGCGCCCCGGATCGTGCTCGAACACACGAGCGCAAACCCGAACGGTCCCCTGCACGTGGGACACATCCGGAACTCTATTATCGGCGACTCGCTTGCCCGGGCGTTCCGGAAAGCCGGCTACCGGCTCGAAGTCCAGTACTATGTCAACGACATGGGCCGGCAGATCGCGATCGTAACCTGGGGCTTTGACCACCTGGAACACGACCAGCTGCCGGGCGAGAAAGAGGACGCCCACATTGCCCGGGTCTATATTGCGGCAAACCGGGAGATAGAAAAAGACAAGGAACGGATCACAAAAGAGGTCGACGGGCTCATGGAGCTCGTGGAGAGCGGCGACCCGGTAACGGTAAAGAAATTCCGTAACGAGGTCTCCCGCTGCCTCGACGGCTTTGCGGTCACGATGAAAAACCTCAACGTGAAGCACGACCGGTTTGTCTGGGAGAGCGACTTTGTAAGGAATGGCGACACAAAGCGCGTGATCGGGAAGATAGAAAAGCTCCCGCAGGCAACCCACGAGGGCACGCTCCTCGCGCTCGACCTTACCGAATTCGGGTTCGAGAACAAGTACGTGATGCGGAGGAGCGACGGCACCTCGGTATACGCGGCCCGCGATCTGGCGTTCCACACCTGGAAGAGTACGAACTTCGACCGGGCGATCGATGTGCTCGGCGCCGACCACAAGCTGATCGGGGCCCAGCTCCAGTGCACGTTGAAACTCCTCGGGATAAAACCCCCGGAGATCGTCCACTTCGAGTTCGTCTCGCTCCCCGAGGGTTCGATGAGCACGCGGGCGGGCAAGTTCGTCTCGGCCGACGACCTGATCGACGAGGTCACGAAGCGCGCCTTTGACGAGGTCACGGCCCGGAGGCCCGAGCTCGACGAGGCGGCCCGCAGGAGCATCGCGGCATCCGTTGCCCGGGCCGGGATCCGTTACGATATCGTAAAGATCTCGCCCGAGAAGAGCACGGTCTTTGACTGGAAGCAGGCGCTCGACTTCGAACGCCAGAGCGGGCCCTACATCCAGTACGCCCATGCCCGTGCGTGCAGTATCTTAGAGAAAGCCGGGGAGTTTGAGCCCTGCTACGATCTTGAGACCGAGCAGGAGATCATCCTTGCAAAGAAGATCGCAAAGTTCCCGTCCGTGATCGGGAAAGTGGTTGCCGAGCTCCGCCCGCACCTGCTCGCCACCTATGCCCACGAGCTCGCGGACACCTTCAACACCTTCTACCACTACGAGCCGGTCCTCAAGAGCGAAGGAAAGGTCCGCGACCGCCGGCTCACCCTGGTAAAGGCCGTGCAGAATACGCTTCATGAAGCGCTCGAAACGCTCGGGATCGATGCCATCCGGACCATGTGATGCCTTAACCAGGCAGGGTTACCTCTTTTTTTCGCCACAGTCTTCGGCAGCGCTCAAGCCCTGTCTCTGGTGCAAGCGGGCGCTTGCCGGCGGGGAAATGTGCTACAAGCACCAGTTCTACGGGATCGACAGCCACCGCTGCGTCCAGATGACGCCGACGCTCAAATGTAACCAGCGCTGCCTCTTCTGCTGGCGCTCGTTCGAGCACGAAGCCGTTGAGGTCGGGGAGTGCCCGCCGGAAACGATCCTTGCGGGCGTGCACCGGCTCCAGAAGCAGGCGCTTGCCGGCTACAACGCGGTGCTCGACAATACCGTAACCGAAGAAAAGTGGAAAGAGGCGCTCGCCCCAAAACACGTGGCGATCTCCCTCTCGGGCGAGCCCACGCTGTACTCGCGGCTCCCGGAGCTTGTCGACCTCTTCAATACAAACGGCTACACCACCTTTGTCGTGAGTAACGGCACGAACCCGGACGTGCTTGCAAAATGCCGGCCGTTCCAGCAGTACGTCTCGCTCGATGCTCCCGACATTGAGACATATACGAGGATCTGCCGGCCGCTCGGGGACCCGGGAGCGTTCTGGGAGCGGATCCATGAAAGCCTTGCGGGGCTCAAAACAAAGCGTTCGGCGGTAAGGATCACGCTCGTCGCGGGCCATAACGACACCGACCCCGCCGGCTATGCCCGGATCCTCCAGGATTCGGGGGCAACCTTTGTCGAGGTGAAAGGATACATGTATCTGGGATACAGTAGAAACCGGTTGCAACGGACGAACATGCCGGAGCATGCGCAGGTGCGGGCATTTGCGGAAAAAATTGCCGCATCGTGCGATTATACAATCCGGGATGAAAATCCCCTAAGCAGGGTCATCTGCATGGAGCGCGAGGAAACATGAAATTCAATCCGCAGGAATGGAAAGAAAAATCCCACCAAAACTTCGAAGGGACCTGGCACGAGGGGCCCTCGGTCGTCACCCCGCCGGGAGAGGACAAAAAATACCCCCGGCTCCGGTACACCCGGGCACATGCGCACCCGATCTTCGAGACGATCAACCGGCTGCGCGAGATCTACCTCTCGATGGGCTTTGACGAGATCGAGAACCCGGTGATCGTTGAAGAAAACGAGATCTATAGGCAGTTCGGGCCCGAAGCCATGGCCGTTCTCGACCGGGTCTTCTATGTCGGCGGCCTTCCGCGCCCGAATGTCGGGATCGCCCGGGCACAGCTCGATGCCATCAACGCGATCCTCAAAAAGCCCATGCCGGCCCCGACCGAGGAGAAACTCCGGGAGACGCTCCACGCGTACAAGAAGTCCGAGATCGATGGCGACGAGCTGACCCACGAGCTCGCAAAGGTGCTCGATACAGACGACGGGAACGTGGTCCACATCCTTGACTCGGTCTTCCCCGAATTCAAATCGCTCGCCCCGGAGTCCTCGCGGAACACGCTGCGGAGCCACATGACAAGCGGCTGGTTCATGACGCTCGGCTCGATCTGGGAAAAGACGCCGCTGCCCATCAAGCTCTTCTCGGTGGACCGCTGCTTCCGGCGCGAGCAGGCCGAGGGGCCGACCCGGCTCATGGCCTACCACTCGGCATCCTGCGTTGTTGCGGGCGACGATGTAACGCTCGAAGACGGGAAAGCTATCAGCGAGGCGCTCCTCTCCGCGTTCGGGTACGAGGACTTCCGTTTCCAGCCCGACGAGAAGCGCTCCAAGTACTATATGCCCGACTCGCAGACCGAAGTATACGCAAAGCACCCGGTCCACGGCTGGGTGGAGGTCGCGACATTCGGCATGTACTCGCCATCGGCGCTCGGCGAGTACGGCGTCGGGATCCCGGTCATGAACCTCGGCCTTGGTGTCGAACGGCTCGCGATGATCGCGTACAATGCAACCGATATCCGCCAGCTCTCCTATCCGCAGTTCTTCCCCCGGCAGGTAAGCGACCGCGAACTCGCACGGGCCGTGCACCTCAAAGCCGAGCCGGTAACCATCGAAGGCAAGGTAATCGCACAGGCAATTGCCGCAGCCGGTGCAGCAAACGCAGCGGCTCAGGGGCCCTGCTCCTTTGAGGCATACAAAGGATCGCTCCTTGGAGCGCAGGTAACCGTCACGGTCGAAGAGACCGAGGCAAATGCAAAACTTCTCGGGCCGGCCTGCGCAAACGAGATCTTTGCCCACGACGGGAACATCCTCGGCGTGCCCGATGCGGAGAAGTGGAAGGACGTGCGGGAAAACGGCGTCCACACCGGGATCACCTACCTTGCCGCAGCCTCGGCGTTTGCCGCTGCCGAGATCGAGCAGGCCGCCCGGTGCAAAAAGGGCACGCTCGTGCAGGTCAAGATGGCAAAACACCCCAGTGACATCAATTTAAAAATCGATGACTACGCGGTCCGGGCAATCACGGACAACAAGAAAAAGATCGATGTCAGGGGACCGGTCTTTGTCTCGGTAAAATCGGTTATCGGGGAATAATTTTTTTTCAGGCCAGCTGTGCGGGCGCATCGGGGACCCGGCGCCCGTAGATGCCCTTTGGGACAAGGATCTCGAACCGGGCGCCGCGCCCTTCGGTTCCCGTCTCGCGGATCTGCATCCGGCTGTTTGCGAGGATCTCCCGGCTCAGGTACAGGCCAAGGCCGGTGTTGTGGAAGTACTCGCGCCGGAAGATCTTCTCCTTAACCCCCGCCGGGATCCCCACGCCGTCGTCCTCGTACACGATCACAAGACCGTCCCCGGTCTCTTCTGAGGAAATCCTCACGGACGAGATCTTCTGCCCGTGGCGGAGGGAATTTTCCAGGAGATTGAAAAAGACTTTTTCAATGAGCGGGTCGGCAGAGACCCAGAGATCGTTTACGGCACAGTCGATCCGGACCCCCTGGTGATCGAGGCCCGCGGCGGCTTTTGCAACAACCGCGTCGAGGTTCTGCCACCGGGGTTCCGCACACCCGATCTCCTGGTAGTCCCGGGTAAAGAGGATCTGGGTCTGGATCGTTTCGGCAGCGGATATCGCTTTTGAAAGGGCGGATTTGACGGCGGGATTCGTGCTGAGCTCAAGGGAGTACTGCAGGTACCCGTAGATCCCGGTCAGCTGGTTGATGATGTCGTGCCGGGTAATGGAGTTCATGATCCCGAGATTTTTGAGCGCTCCCCGCAGGGCCTGCTCTGCCATCTTCTGGCCGGTGATATCGCGTCCCACCGACTGGAACCCGACCTCCCCGGTCTCTTCATCGAAGATCGCACGGGTGTTCCAGAGCTGCCAGGCTTCCCTCCCGTCGGGAAGTTCCCAGACGAACTCGCTAGAGTCCATGGGTTTGTCCTTTGTTAAGGCGCCAAGGGAGGTAAGGAAGGAGTCGCCTTTCCCAAACGGCGGGAGTGTTACCCTGCCAGGGGGGAGCGCGTCATGAGCCAGAGAGAAATACCGGCAATAGGCATCGTTTGCAAACACCAGCGTCCCGTCGCGGGTAAACCGGATAATGAACTCCGACTGGTCCCCGACAACGTTGCGGTAGCGTTTCTCGCTCTGCACGAGCGCCTCCTTGATCCGGTGCTGCTCGGCGGCCTGACAGATATAATGCCGGAGGATCAAAAACCGCTGCCGGGGATCGCTTCCTTTGAGCAGGTAAAACGTCGCCCCGGTGTTGAGGGCGTTGATGGTATCTTCGTGGGTGGATTTTTTTGCAAAAAAGATAAACGGCGTCGTATCCCTGCGTACCCGGCGCAGGACTTCAAGGAACGTGACGCCCGTAGTGACCGCAAGACTCGACTCGGAGACAATGACGTCGAACCGCTGCTCCCGGAGGAGATCCAGCGCATCGTACGCGGACGCACGTGCGGTGACCCGGATATCGGAGTCCCGGCTTAAAAATTCCCGGACTTCCGCGCGGAGACCGGCATCGGCGTCCACGTACAGAACAGAGATCATGAATGTGTCAGGAAACTAGGCGTTCTTCCCTCACATACTTGTCGGGACGGGCAGGAATTGCGGACTTTTTTATTAAAAAAACGGCTCTTCTGGCTCACGGACCCTGCAAAAAGATCCTCCGGTGGATGATCCGCCACGAGAGAACGAGCTGGACCAGATCGGTCGCGGTAACCGTGGTGCGGTTCTCAAAGAGCGTGATCGGGTGGACCCCGGTCTGCTGCTCGATGCTCCGTTCGAGTTTTCGTACCGTCTCGTAGTTCATCTCGCCGTCAAAGGTGAGCGCCCGCATCCGTGCACAGGCAACATTCTCGGTCGAGAACTCGATGGAGAAGTCCCGGTCGTGGAAGAGGAGGAGCGAGTTGAGGTCAATCGTGAGGTCGGCGGCCCCGGCGATTGCCCCGTCCATCCGGTGCTGCATGAGGGAGATCCGGTAGATGTTTTCCGATGCGCCTTTCTCCTTCCCGTATCGGGACGGGCTGATCCGGATCACGGCATCGGCAAGGCAGCGCTGCGGCCCGATGAACTCAAAAAAATCCTTTTCGCGCCGCCGGATCTCTTCAGTTACTTCGGCCGGGGTGTACCCGCGGTTTTTTGTGTCGCGTTTCTGCTTCCATGCGTACTTGATCTCCGGGTCCGGGTCGACAAAGACGGAGAAGTCGGTAAGTTCCCTGAGCCGGGGGGTAAAGAGCGTGTGGAGCCCTTCGAGGATGATGATCTTTTTCGATACGAACGGTACGGGCGGGTCGAAGGTGCCGGTCGTGTGGTTGTACACCGGCTTCTGGATTGCGTACCCCTCTTTGAGCCGGGCCACATCGGCTTCGAGCCCCGCAAGGTTGTTGGCATCCGGGTGGAGCGGGGTGATATCGCGTTTTTTCCGCTCCTCCCGGTCATATTTGTGGTAGTCGTCGAGCGTGATCGTGGCGACAAGATCGGGCCCGAAGATCTGGCGGATCGCGTTTGTGAACGTGGTCTTCCCGGATCCGCTGTCCCCGGCAACGCCGATGATAAAGACAAGCGGCGAGCGGGCGATGATCTCCTGGAAGGGGGGCGTTCGGGGCATGTACCCGTACCTGATACGCCATCCCACATAAGGGTGCAGGAACCGGCGCCCCGCAACAAATGTTAGAAAAAGATAACTTTATTACCTCACAAATGTTAGAATAAAATAACAATATGTGAGGTAATTCGCATGAAACCAAGAAATATGTACCGAATTATTATTGGGATCGTGATGGTAATCTACGGGCTGGCCTTTGCCCTGATGAGCGGCAGCGACACGATTGTCGGGACGGTCCTTGCCTGTGCCGGTCTCGCGTTTCTCGTAACGGGGATCATCCGCCACCGGAAGTACGGCGACGAGCCCGAGTCGGACGAGCGCTCAAAGAAGATCGGGGCATATGGCATCACGTACGCGTGGCTGACCGGCCTTTTTTTCATGACCGCGCTCTTCTGGCTCGATTACGCCGGCTGGCTCCGGCTCGGCACCCAAAACGCACTTGCGGCATCCGTTCTTGTCCTTGCATTGTCCGCGGTAGTGTACCAGGCATGGCTCTTCCGCAAAGGGGATGTCGGTTAAGGCGGAAAAATATCCGGGACAGGCTGATGGACACTCATGCAGACAAAAATTAAGGAATACCGGGCCCGGTACTCCCTTACCCAGGAAGGGCTCGCAAAAGTGGTGGGCGTAAGGCGCGAGACGATCGTCTTTCTCGAACAGGGAAAGTACAACCCGTCGCTCAAGCTCGCGCACGATGTGGCAAAGGCGCTGCACACGACCATCGACGACCTTTTTATTTTCGATGACGATGAGCCCGGGCCGGAAAGCCGGGTCGTGCTCGTAGACTAACCCTTTTTTTACTGCGCCACCGGGCCGGCGCCCGGGAGGCTCCCGGCCGTTTCAGGAACCGCAGCGTTTCCGGCGCTGGCCGCTGCAAGCCCGGCAAGGATCATCACCGTTGCTTCCTTGTCGAGCGGGACATTATCGTTCCCGCACTTGGGGGAGTAGATGCAGGACGGGCAGCCCTTTTTGCAGGTACAATCGCGCACCATCCCGTGCGTGCGGGTGAAAAGTTCCGGTAGCAGCGTGTATGCCTTCTCTGCAAGGCCGATGCCGCCCTCGTACCCGTCGTAGACAAAGATCACGGGCTCGCCGTTCTCGCCAAACGCAGGACTTGAGAGCCCGCCGATATCCCAGCGGTCGCAGAGGACAAAGAGGGGCATGAGCGCGATGAGCGCGTGCTCGGCGCCGTGCAGCCCGCCGGCAAGATCGAGGCCGGCGGAAAAGACCGGTGCTGCAATCGTTTCCGGGACCACCAGCCAGAATGCCTTTGTCCGGAACGTGATCGGCGGGAGGTCGAGCGGTTCGACCCCGAGGACCGTATCGCCCTTCTTGATCTTGTACGCGGTGTAGCGCTCGGTCACTTCAACATCGCCGAACGCGCAGGTAACGCCATTGATGTCGCAGGTCCGGAGGGTTTCGAGGATCGAAAGATCCGTATCTTTCAGGGGCTGCGTGTAGTAATCCACATCGGTCTCGCTCACCCGGACCGTGTGGGTCGCAAGGTCCATCTCGTTTACCACGTACGTGACGCCCTGGTGGAGCATGATCGCTCCCTTGTGCGCTTCACGGTACACCTGCGCCCGGTCCATCGTCTCGAGCACCCGGCCCTCGCAGAGGATCCGGAAGCTCTCCGCGGCCATCCCGTCGAGCGTAACCGCCTCTGCAGCCCGGCCCCGGCCGGCGTACACAAATCCCCGGGGCGTGCGGGAGAGGAGACGGCTCTCTGCGAGATCTGCAAGTACCGGGGAGAGCTCTCCGCCGAAAAATTCCCGGTCCTTTTCTTCGTGAAGGGGCAGTTCTGCCGCAGCGCACAGGATGTGGCCCGAGACTATGTAGGGATTGCCCGTATCGATGATCGCGTGCTCGTGGGGCCGGGCGAAGAACTCGTCCGGATGGTGCATAAAGTACTGGTCGAGTGGGTTTGCCTGCGCAACAAGCACGGCGAGCGACTCGCCGGCCTTCCTTCCCGCCCGGCCGGCCTGCTGCCGGACCGACATCATCGTGCCCGGGTAGCCGTCGATTACCACCGCATCGAGCGACCCGATATCGATCCCGAGCTCGAGCGCATTGGTCGAGACAACACCGCGGATCTCCCGGTTTTTAAGCCGGCTCTCGATCAGCCGGCGCTCCTCGGGAAGGTAGCCCGCCCGGTAGGCAAGCACGCTCTCTGCGAGCCGGGCAGAGCTGCGCCGGAGGTCCTCTTTTGCCCAGAGGGAGACAAGCTCGGCGATCTTTCGTGAGCCGGCAAAGCAGAGCGCCTGGAGGTCGCCTTTCACGCAGGAGACAAAAAGGTCCTTTGACTCCTGGTGGGCGGATCGCTCTCCGACCCCGTCATAGAACGGGTTGTAGAGGACAAAGTGCCGCTTTCCCCGCGGAGAACCGTCACTGCCCACCTGCACAAAGGGGAGGCCGGTGAGTTTTGCGGCGAACTCTTCCGGGTTTGCGAGCGTTGCGCTCGAAAGGACAAACTGCGGGTCTGCGCCATAGTACCGGGCAACCCGGCGGAGCCGGCGCACGAGGAGCGCGATCTGCGATCCGAAGATCCCCCGGTACTTGTGGGCCTCGTCGAGTACGACATACTCAAGGTTTGCAAAGAACGGGCTCCATTTCCCGTGCCACGAGAGGACCTGGTGGAGTTCGTAAGGGTTCGAGATCACGATCCGGGCATGCTCCCGGATGGCGGAGCGCTTCGACTGAGGCGTATCGCCATCGTAGATCGCGGGTTTTACGGAAATGCCGGTGAACTTTTCCATGGCAAGGAGCGTTACAAGCTGGTCGTTTGCAAGCGCCTTGGTGGGGTAGAGGTAGAGCGCCCGGGCATCCGGGTCTGCGGCCATCCGCTCGAATACGGGGAGGTTGAACGCAAGAGTCTTTCCGCTCGCGGTGGGGGTGGTGATGATCACGTTCTTTTCTTCACGAAGGAGGTTTACTGCCTCGCACTGGTGGGTGTAGAGCCGGATGCCGGCATGGGCCAGGTATGCGGCAAGCGCGTCGGGAAGAGGCCGGTCGAGCGTCCCGTACGCGGCCGGCTCCGGTTCCGCGATATTGTGGCAGGCCACCCGGCTGCGGTACACGGGATTGGTGCCTATAAGGTGCACCACGTCAGCAACGGCCACAGGTCTCCCCCAAAAGGTAAAAGAAGAGGCGGGCGGTAGAGACCACGTCTTGCCGGTTGTGGCCGACAATAGGGACGAGCGGGCCGCAGTTTTTTGTTTTGAGATAGGTCTCGTAGAACTCGGGGACCATCTGGCCCGGGACATCGTCGTCCCTTCTCACACCAAAGACCGCCGATTCGAGTTCGCCGAGCCGGCAGGAGGGATACTCTCCCTTCCAGCGGCGCCGGGCAAAATGCAGGACATCGAAGTGCGGGACCCGGGCAACCGGGGGGATGCCGTAGTACGCGAGCCGGTCCTGCACGTACGGGAGGTCGAATGCCTTCCCGTTAAAGGTGACCAAGGCTTTTCTCTCTCCGGTAAAATGATCCGAGAGTGCGGTGAGGGCCGCAGCCTCCTCGTCGATATCGCGGAGCAGGTACTGGCGGACGACAAAATTTTCGCCTTCAACTGTCCCGACCCCGAAAAGGATGATGGGCCGGGAAAAAAGGCCGAGCGTCTCGATGTCCAGAAAGACGAAATCCTCTTTTGCAAACGCGCCGGCAGCGCCGAGCACGAACGGGTGGGACTTTGCGTGCCGGCTGCCGGCAAGGTCCATGATCCCGCAGGGGTCCGGGCAGGAGAGCCGGTCGAGCACCTCCCGGGCCTCATGCCGGAACCGCGGATGGTTCGCAAGGTCTGCAATGGTCCTGCAGCCCCGGGCCCTGAGCCGGGCTGCCGAGCGCTCCCCGATTCCCTTTACAAGCGTGAGATCGGCAAGCATCTCTGCATCGAGCCGGCCCGTATCGAGCCGCGGAACGGAAAATGCCTCGCGGTTTTCAAGCGAGAGACAGGTCCCGTTCTCCGTCTCGATCGGGTTTCCGGGAAAGAGGCTCTCAAACGAGGCACCGTCGTACTCGGACAGGAGTTTTGCAAGAAGGGAGCGGGCCCGGTCGTACTCTGAAGAGTACAGGCAGGAGCCGGCAAGTCCCGCGCCAAAGACATTCCCGTCGCGGACCACGCTGTATTCCCGCAGCGCAGCCATCCGCTGCTGCCAGAGCGTCCCGATCCTGCTTTCAGCCTGCATGGCGCCCATCTGTATATACCGGATCAAGAAAACCCCTGCTTAAAGACCCGCCGCGGGGAGTGAAAGTGACAAGAAGCCTCATCATCCTGCCCTGCACACCACTTTTATAATGATCACGATCCTCCAGCACGGCGAACACGAACCCGCTGGCACCGTTGAAGAGACCTTAAACGCGGAAAGCGCCTCGTTTTCCGTCATCAGGCTGTACGAAGGGGACCCGATCCCCACTGAACCGCCGGAAAAACTCATCATCCTGGGCGGCCAGATGAGCGTGAACGACGAGCGGGAATTCCCGTTCCTTGCCGGGGAAAAGCAGCTTGTAAAAAAAGCCGTGGCCCGCGGTTCCACCGTGCTCGGGATCTGCCTCGGGGCCCAGATGATCGCTGCGGCATGCGGGAAAACCGTGTATGCGGGAGAGAAGGAACTGGGCTGGCGGACGATCACCGGGTGCCACGCCCCCGGGCAGCGGTTCTTCCCGGGAGAATTCGATGTGTTCCACTGGCATAAGGAGACCTTCGATCTCCCCGAAGGGGCCCGCCTCCTTGCAACCGGGAAAGCGGTAAAGAACCAGGCGTTCATGATCAATAACGCGCTCGGCGTCCAGTTCCACCCGGAGGTAACAAAGGAAATCATCGCTTTCTGGGCAAAGGATCTCGGCGCTGACGAGAGAACGGCAATCCTGAAAGACTCCGAAGAAAAACTGGACGAGAACCGGTTTTTGTGCAACGCGATCGTGCACGTGTTCCTCGCCGGGTGGACGTGGTAAGGGCAGTATGACAGAGGGTACCATCAGCGGTTTTTTGATCGACCTCGACGGCGTGCTTTACACCGGGGACACCCCGATCCTCGGGGCCAGAGAAACGATCGGGTTTCTTACGGATCACGGGTACCCGTTCCGCTGCCTCTCGAACTCCACACGGAAATGCCGGAGAACGATTGCGGCCCGGCTGGAAACCATGGGGTTTTCGATCCCGGAATCCTCGATCTTTACCCCGCCCCTTGCCGCGGTCCGGTACATGAAAGATGCAAAAAAGGACCGGGCCTTCCTGCTCGTGACCGGTGACGTTGACCGGGACTTTGCCGGCGCCTGCACCGATAACGGATCGGTGCAGACCGATTACGTGGTTGTCGGCGATGCAGGGGACAAGGTTACCTATGCAAACCTCAACCATGCCTTCCGCTGCCTGATGGAAGGAGCGGAACTCCTTGCACTCGAACGCGACCGGTACTGGATGGACAGGGACGGCCTCTCGCTCTCGGCCGGGCCGGTGGTCGCGGCCCTTGAGATGGCCGCAGGCACAACCGCCACCGTTTTCGGGAAACCCTCAAAGGAGTTCTTCGGTCTTGCTCTTGCGGACCTCGGTGTCCCAAAAGACAAGGTCGTGATGATCGGCGACGATATTGCCACGGATATTGGCGGGGCACAAGGGACCGGCATACGCGGGACGCTCGTCCGGACCGGCAAGTTCAGTCCCGCAGCGCTCAAAGATTCTCCCGTCAGGCCCGATCATGTTTTGGATTCCATCAGTGATATCCTGACTCTTGTGTAGACGAGCAAAACCATGCACCGCGCCATCAAATCCCTTGCAGCAATTATCGTCGTACTCCTTGCGGTCGCACTCGCTGCCGGGTACATCTACACAAGGCAGTCGGTCGTGGTTCCCCATATCGTCCCGCAGGCCGGCACTGCGACCCCAATAACGGCGACCCACTCGTTTCTTTTTGAGAACAGCAAAATTACCATCTCGGTACCGGTAGATGCCGGGGTATATGCAGGGGCAAAGGCCACTGACAAATCGGTCTCCATCTACGGGAATGTCTCGGAGAGTACCTGGGTCACGGACAGTTACCTCGCCATGGTCAACGATACCGCGCAGGACGCAATGTACGAAAGCCTGCTCTCGCAATTCAATACGATTAAGAACAACCGGAACCTCACGAGCGACGAGTATCTCGAACTCATGGCAGCCTATGTCCAGTCGCTGACCTACGAGACAACGCCCGACAACCCGGCAAAGTACCCGGTCGAGACGGTTGTTGATGGTGCCGGGGACTGCGATGACAAGAGCCTGCTCCTTGCCGGGCTTCTCTCGCGGGAAGGCTATCGTGTCTCGCTTTTCTCGTTCTCACCGGAGTCCCACATGGCGCTCGGGGTCGGGTCCACCGCATCGCCCTACAAGGATACCGGGTACGCATACCTTGAAACCACCAACCTCTCGTACGTGGGCGTTGCCCCCCAAGAACTCGCGGGAGGCGTTGTCCTCACGTCAGAACCGCTCATCATCCCGGTCGGGGACGGCACAACGCTGTACGAGAGCGGCACCGAGACCGCGGCGTTAAACGATCTGTCCGTCTCGGCAGCAGGGAAGGCAAAGGCATTGGAGCCGAAGATCTCCTCGCTCTCAACAGACCTTGCCGCGCAACAGGACCGGATCAAAAAGATGGAGGCGCAGATGCAGTCCCTGCGGAACAGCGGAAATGCCGGTGCCTATAATGCGCAGGTCTCCGCCCACAATGCTCTCGTTGCTGCGTACAATTCGGAGCTTGCCACATACCGGGGGCTTGTCTCAACGTACGATGCATACGCACAGGTCCACAACTACATCGTCTCCCATGCCTATGACCGAAAGGGCACGTACGCGTGGGCGATGGCAAACATGCCCTCCTGAACGCTCCGGCCCTAACCGGGAGACCGGCGCCCGGGTGCTGCTGACCCGAGGCGTTCCCGGGCCGTATCGCAGTACTGCTCCGAGATATCGATCCCGATGAACCGGCGCCCGTTCTTTGCTGCAACAAGGGTCGTTGTCCCGGTCCCGTTGAAAGGGTCGAGCACGATATCGTTTTTGTACGAAAATAGTTTCATGAGCCGGCGGGGGAGCTCCTCGGGAAACATTGCCGGGTGGGAGAACTCCTTCATCCGGTGCTCGGGGGTTATCTTCCAGCGGCCGATCACCCATTCCTTGAACTCGTCCGCGGTAATGTCGATGTCCTCGCGCCGGCCGGTCTTCTTGTGCGTGCCCTTGTCGAAGACCTCGATGAACTCCCAGGTGTACTTGATGTAGGGCATGGACGGCGACTTCCAGCTCCCCCACGCGGTGTACTTGGCATTGTAGTTGTTCTTCTCCCACAGGAATTCCGCTTTCCAGAGCAGGCCGAGCGCGGCAAGCTGGCGGGAGATGATGTGGTGGGTGGGCACGTAATCGGAGAAGAGCGGCTGGACGTTCACCGCAATCCTCCCGCCGGGCACGAGCACCCGTTCGCATTCGGTCCAGACCCGGTTGAGGGTGGCAAAGTACTCGTTCCACTCGTGGGTATCATCATGGGGGTCGTGGGCATAAGAGTGGCCGAAGTTGTACGGCGGGGAGGTGATGACAAGATCGACACTTTCGGACGGGAGGGTGGCAAGGATACCGGCCGCATCGCCGCAGACGATCCGGTCGAGGAATGGTTCGATCTCCGCGGTTTTGCGGGAATGCACGGGCTCTTTTGCATCTTTCGAACCCTTCCGGACCCGGGCCTTTCCTGCCTTGTCCTTTACTTTTTCCTGCCGCAAAAAGACCACGCTGCTTACCGGGTACTGGAACGTTGTGACAGATAAAGAACACATTCGCGGGACCGGAAGCGGGCATCCCGATCTGTCCGGACAAAATCCCTGACATTGCCGGACTATGCCCCTGGCAGGGACGCCCGCCCCGCCCACCAAAAAAAACGGTCACCCCCCTCCCCCTCCTTTGCATTCATCAGAAAAATTGGTCGGGGCGATCGATCTCAGTGATCGGTCAGGGTGACCTCTTTTGTTCCAGTACCGTAACGTGCGTTTCCACTGGAGTTTCAGACGAGACGGGGCGGTCGCCCCGACCGTACCCGATCAGAGGCCGGACCGACCGATCTCGGACATTGGTCGGGGCGACCGTTGATCCACGCGGATTTGAGGTACCCCCCACCCCCCCTTCCTTCAATTCAACAGAAAAGATGGTCGGACCGATCATTTTCAGGATCGGCCGGGGCGGCCGCATGTCCGGGCGGTGGGACCTTTCCCCTTAGCACAGTAAAAAGCGTTTAATGCAGCCATCGCCAAACACTCATCCGGTTACACGTATGCTGGATATCAGGGATCTGCATGTGAATGTCGGGGAGAAGGAGGTGCTGCATGGCATCAACCTCTCCATCGGCTCCGGGGAGACCCACGTGCTCATGGGCCCCAACGGTTCCGGGAAGACCACGCTTCTTATGACGCTGATGGGATTCTCCGGCTATAAGATCACAAAAGGGACGATCACGTTCAATGGAAAAGACGTGACTGCAATGCACGCCGACGAACGGGCACGGCAGGGGATCGGGATGCTCTTCCAGCGCCCGCCCACCATCTCCGGCCTCAAGCTCGGCAAGCTGCTCACCGCCATCTCGCACAACAAGGCCGTTGACATCCCCGGCCTTGCAGACTCGGTGCACATGAGCGGGTTTTTGGAACGGGACATCAACAAGGGTTTTTCCGGCGGGGAGATCAAGAGGAGCGAAGTGCTCCAGCTCATGATCCAGAACCCGGACTTTGTGATGCTCGATGAACCCGAGAGCGGGGTAGACCTCGAAAACATCTCTCTGATCGGTAAGGCCATCGGAACCCTGCTTGAAAAAGACAAGCGGATCATGAAGCGGGAAAAAAGCGGTCTTGTGATCACCCATACGGGATTCATCCTCGATTACCTTGACGCAGACAAGGGTCATGTCATGTGCGACGGCAGGATCAGCTGCCACGGGAACCCCCGGGAGATCTTAAAAGATATCAAGGAACGCGGATACACGGAGTGTCGGGAATGTCGCCGCAACTGAATACACCGGGGATCACAAAAGACGATCAGGAACGGATCGTCCAGTCGGGTTTCGATCTCAACCTGGAGAACCGCTGCGGCAGTTACCTCCAGATGGACCAGGACGTCGTAGAATCCGAATGCCGCGAGGAAGGCATTGAGGTCCTGTCGTACAAAAAAGCCCTGGAAAAACACGCATGGCTCAAAGATTACGTCTGGAAAGCTGTTGCAAAAGACAAAGACGAGATCACGAAATACGTTGCCGAGCAGCCCGACCCGAAGGGATACGTGATCATCGCCCACAAGGGGACAAAGAATATCCTCCCGATCCAGGCCTGCCTGTACCTCGGCCGCGAGACCATCCAGCATGTCCATAATATTATCATCGCCGAAGAGGGGGCCGAACTCCACATGATCTCGGGCTGTGCAAGCGGCGGGCATGTAGGAAACGGTGCAAAGCACTACGGCGTCTCCGAGTTCTACATCAAAAAGGACGCGAAAGTCAGCTTTACCATGATCCACACCTGGAACGAGAATGTGGAAGTTTTCCCGCGGAGTGCCTCCATTGTCGAGGAGAACGGGGTCTTCCTCTCGAACTATGTCTGCATGCAGCCGGTAAAGAAAGTCCAGATGTACCCGACCGCGACGTTAAAAGGCGATAATTCGGTTGCCCGGTTCTCGACGATTGCCATTGCGTCCCCGACCTCGTTCATCGATGTCGGGTCCCGGGCGATCCTCGAAGGAAAAGGTGCAAGTGCGGAGCTGTTGACCCGGGCCATCACCAAGGGCGGGACGATCATGTCCCGGGGCCATATCCAGGGAAAGACTGCCGGGACCAAAGGGCATCTCGAATGCAAGGGCCTGATCCTCAAAGACGGGATAATCTACGCGATCCCGGAGATCGAGGGCCAGGTGGTAGGCACCGAGCTCTCGCACGAAGCAGCGGTGGGCAAACTGGCGCAGGATGAGATCGAGTACCTGATGTCCCGGGGGCTCTCCGAGGACGAGGCGACTGCTACGATTATCCGGGGATTCCTCGATGTCACGATTACCGGGCTTCCGGAAGCGCTCCAGAAGCAGATCGATGCCACCATCGACGTGGCAGAGAAGGCAGGATTCTGATTAAACGGCCATGCCCCCTGCGTATCCCCGATCAGAAGAACGGATCCGGATGGTGGAGCAGCAGATCGCAGGCCGGGGCATTACCGATACACGGGTCCTTGCCGCAATGCGGGAGATCCCCCGCCACCTTTTTGTCCCGGCGCCGTACGACCGGGACGCATACGCCGACGACCCTCTGCCGATAGGAAACGGGCAGACCATATCGCAGCCCTACATTGTTGCGCTCATGACCGGGCTGCTCCGGATAAAAGATACCGACACGGTTCTTGAGCTCGGGGCCGGGAGCGGATACCAGGCGGCGATCCTCTCGGTGCTCGCAAAAACCGTGATCACGATAGAACGGATCGAGAGGGTTGCAGCGCTCGCACGGGCAAACCTTGCTGCTATCGTTGCAAAAAACGTACAGATTATTATCGGGGACGGGACGCGCGGTTATCCCGCAGGGGCACCGTACAACGGGATCCTCGTAACCGCGGCAACCCCGCAAATTCCCGCACCGCTTACAGCCCAGCTCGGTGAGGGCGGGCGGCTGGTAGCCCCGGTCGGCGGACGCTCCCTTCAGGACCTGGTCGTGCTCGAACGGCACGGCAGCCGATTTATCGAGGCGCGGCACGGCGGCGTCCGGTTCGTGCCGCTTATCGGGGAATACGGCTGGGAGGAGAACTAACCATGAAAATTATCGATATCACACGACCCCTTTCCAGTACTACTCCGGCATATCCCGGGGACGCACCTTCGCAGTTTTCCCAGCGGGACGCAGGGCTGTACCTGGTAAGCGAGATACACATGAGCAGCCATTCGGGCACCCACATCGATGCCCCGGTCCATTACCTGAAACGGGGGGACACGATCGATACCGTCCCGCTCGATCACCTGATCGGCCCCTGCCGGGTAATCGACGTGACCGGCGCCGGCAACAATATTACAGCAGCGGCGCTCGATGACAGGCTTGGGGGAACTAACAGGATCCTCTTGAAGACCGCCTTTTCCCGCGAGACGCAGTTCCGGGAAGACTACCCCCATCTCACCAACGATGCAGCGGAACTTTTGACGAAGAATGGTGTCCTATGTGTGGGGATTGACTCGTTCTCGATCGAGGCGTCAGTCTGCGACGGCTCAGTCCACCGCACGCTGCTTGGCGCCGGCTGCCTGGTAATCGAACTCCTCGACCTTTCCGGAGTCAGGGAAGGAGAATATGAAATGATTGCACTCCCGCTTCGGCTTTCTGGCCTTGACGGCGCACCGGCACGGGTTGTACTGACACAGAAATAACGGAGACAGGAAAATGGACATTATCACCGATTCGGTAAACCGGCTGGAAGAGCACCTTGCACAATGCGGCTGCGACGATATGGGGGTCAGGCTCGATGTCGATCCTGACCGGACGCTCTGCGAGTACGAACGGGGCGCCTGCATGGTCGCCACGTTCGGCGGGCGCACCGCCGAGTTTGCAACAGACGAGCCCATCCGTGCGCTTACCAAGATCTCGTTCATGTTCGGCGTTCCTCTCGAAACACCGAATGTCAGAGGCGCTGCCTGCGCTATTATCAATGTAGCCACCGGTTTTTTCTGCCTCTCCCGCGTTTTACATTCCTGCCCGAAAGCCTCGCATGCTCCCTGCATGGCAGAACTCGAAGGGGAGTTAACCGGCCACCGGGTCTACTGTGCCGGGAAAATGCCATCGATCGAACACATGCTGGGACCGGCAGTGACCGGAACGGTGGACGAAGCCGATACGATCCTCATCAACCATGAAGGATTGATTGCACCGGAGACCGGGACGCTTCTTGAGACCTGGGCCGGGAAAAAACGCATCCTTTTTTTGGGGCCGTCCACCGCCGGGGTCAGCCGGCTCCAGGACAAAGAGCACTGGTGCCCGTACGGGAAACAGGCACCGGAGTGCATGCCGGATCCGTCGCGGTAACCGGGGCTAAAACTCTTTTTATATAAACCGCCCACCCTCATACATGCTTTTTGGCTCGTCCGGTATCCGACAGAGGTTTGACCGGACACTGGTGGAAACGGCACTGGCAGTCGGTGCCGTGCTCGGCGAACATTTTCCAGATTGTATCGTAGGAACCGATACCCGGACAACAAGCCCGCTCCTGGCCCGGGCAATAATTGCCGGCATCCTTGAGACCGGCGGGCAGGCACGCTTTGCCGGGATCGCCCCGACCCCCGCAATCGCGTACAGTGCCCGCACGGCAACGGCGGGGTGTATGATCACCGCCTCCCACAATCCCGAAGAGTACAACGGGATCAAGCTGTTCAACCCGGACGGTTCCTCGTTTCTGCAGGATCAGCAGCGGGAAGTCGAGGCCCGGCTTAAGGAGCTGCACTGGGCGGATTGGCGCAGGCAGGGAACGGAAACTTCTGTTGACGTGCTCACGCCCCACCGAAAAGCGATCCTCGACGAAGTCTCCATAGATCCCGGCCTTTTTGTTATTATCGACTGCGGAAACGGCGCCGGTTCGGTCCAGACTCCCCCGATGCTGGAAGAGGCCGGCGCAAGGACCATGTGCCTTACCAGCAATCCCATGGGATATTTCGGCCGGCCTTCGGAACCGCTCAAAGAATATCTCGGGTACGTGGGGGAGATGGTAACAAAGACCGGGGCTGCGTGTGCGGTTGTGCACGATGGCGATGCCGACCGCATGATGGCGTTCGACAACCGCGGACGGTATATCGACGGCGATCACCTCCTGATGCTCTTTGCCGAACATCTCAATGCAAAACGGGTGGTCACGACAAGCGATGCCTCGATGCTTGTTGAGGAGACTGCCGAAGTCCGCCGTACGCCGGTAGGCGATGCCTATGTCTCGGAGGAGCTGCGGTCCTGGGGGGACTTCGGCGGGGAGCCGAGCGGTGCCTGGATCTTCCCGCAGATCTCCTACTGCCCGGATGGCCCCTTTGCCGCAGCGCTCTTCTGCGAGATCGCATCGGGATGCGATGTAGCGGAACGCCTGGATGCCATGCCTTCGTACACGATTCTCCGCGAATCGTTCCGCGATGAGAAGGCACGGGAGAAAGTTACCGGCCTTGGCGCTGCTATACCTACCGATGGCATCCGTGTTGCAAAAGAGAACGGGTGGTATCTCATCCGGGCGAGCGGGACCGAGCCCAAGATCCGGATCACGGCGGAGGGCACAACGCCCGATGCAGCAAAAGAGATGATGCGGGCGGCAAAAACCTGCCTTATGCAGGGGAAAACACCTTAACTTTGAGAGAAGGATTTGGTACGTATGGAATGCGTTGTGCTGGCTGCCGGTGAAGGGAAACGGATGCGTCCGCTCACTGCACAGCGCCCGAAAGTGATGCTCCCGGTGGCAAACCGCCCGATGATGGAGCACCTTGTGCTCGCGGCAAAGGACGCCGGCATAACCGGGTTTGTCTTTGTGGTCGGATATGGCGAACGGGAAGTCCGCAGTTATTTTGGCGACGGTTCGCGCTGGGGAGTAAGGATCCGGTATTGCCGACAACGGCAGCAGGCGGGAACGGCCGATGCACTGCTCTCGGCCCGGGATTTCGTATCCGGACCGTTCCTTGCCATGAACGGCGACATGATCCTTTCGAGTGCCGATATTTCCCGCATTATTCGGACACCGGCGCCGGTTATGGGTACGAGCACGACCGATCACCCCGGGGACTTCGGGGTCGTGCTCTTGGAGGGAGATACGGTCACCTCTCTTGAAGAGAAGTCGGCGCACCCGAAATCAAACATCATTAACGCCGGCGCCTATCTTTTTGGCCCGGAGATCTTCGACCTGCTGGAAAAGGTAGGGCTCTCATCACGCGGGGAACTCGAACTCACCGATGCGCTTACGGCCCTCATAGAGGAACACCGGCTCCGGGCAGTCCCGCTCCCGTCGTGGAGGGATCTCGGGTACCCGTGGGACCTGCTGGATGCAAATGCCCTGCTGCTGGAACCGGCAGGTGCACAGAATGACGGCACCATAGAAGAGGGTGTGTACACCTCCGGAAAGGTCATTGTCGGGAAAGGATCGGTGATCAAATCGGGGACGTATATCGAGGGCCCCTGCATCATCGGGAACAACTGTAAGATCGGTCCCCATGCTTACATCCGGGGTGCCACAAGTATAGGCGATAACTGTCACATCGGGCACTGTACGGAACTGAAAAATTCCATTATTATGCCAGGGACAAAAATCCCCCACTTTAATTATATCGGCGATTCTGTCATCGGGAGCGGCTGTAACTTCGGCGCCGGGACCAAGGTAGCCAACCTCCGGCACGACCATGCCCCGGTCAGGGTGGCGGGTCACGATACCCGGCATACGAAGTTCGGGGCGGTTGTCGGGGACAACGTGCGGTTTGGGATCAACTGCTCGGTCAACGTGGGTTCGGTGATCGGCAGCGGGGCCCATTTTGCACCCGGTTCGTATATTCACGGTAAATTCGGAGAGAATGCGACAATCAGGTAGGTGAAAACAATGCAGGCAGTTATCCTTGCAGCAGGAGAGGGAAAAAGGGTCCGGCCGCTCACGTGGAGCCGCCCCAAGGCGATGATACCGGTAGCCAACCGCCCGATCATCGCGTACACGATCGATGCACTCATGAAAAACGGCATCCGGGAGATCATAGTCGTTGTCGGATATCGCAAGGAACAGGTGACCCGTTACTTAAACCAGCTCGACATCCCGGTCACCGTGGTCGTGCAGGAAAAACAGCTCGGAACAGCCCATGCACTCGCACAGGCAAAAGATAATATCCACGGGGATTTCCTTCTCCTGCCCGGGGATAATTATATCGATGCGCAGTCCATAGCACGGATCAAGGATATCAAAAATGCTATTCTTGTCAAAGAGCATCCCCACCCGTCGAATTTCGGCGTTGTAACCGTGAGTGACGGCAGAGCAGAAAGCATTGTGGAAAAACCGGAACATGCCGCCAGTTTCCAGGTCAGCACCGGCATCTATTCCCTCACCAGAGAGGTGTTCCAAAAGAATCACTGCAACGACATGACCGATGTCATTGCCGGTATGATCGATGCAGGCACTTTTATCCGTGCAGTCCCCGCCGATGACTGGCAGGATGCTATCTACCCCTGGGACCTGCTCACATTAAACCAGCGGCTCCTCCGGCACCTGCCTTCAGCCCGTGAAGGCGTCGCAAGCCGTCAGGCCACAATCACCGGGCCGGTCCAGATCGGGAAGGGCTCGACCATCGGCCCCAATACGGTGATTACCGGGCCGGTGATCATCGGTGACGACTGCACGATCGGGCCGAACTGCTGTATCCTCCCGAACACCAGCCTCGGATCCCGGGTCACCGTGGAGCCGTTAAGCCTTCTCGGGAATTCGGTAATCATGGACGATACATGCATTGCCTCGCACTCCCGGATCGTGGATGCCGTTATAGGGGAGCGCTGCACGCTTGGAGATCATACTTCGACAGGACGAGCGGAGGGCCTGCTGGAAATCGAAGGGGTTCCGGTCCATACCGGGTTCGGGGCGATCATTGGCGACCATGTCCGCTGCGGCCCGTTCTCCCGGATCAGCAACAGCATCCTCGGGAACAATGTCGTTTCGGACAGCGACCAAAACGTAATCTCCCGTATTATTCCTGATAGCACCCTGGTGATATAACGTGTGTGGCATTGTCGGGTATATCGGGAGACGGCAGGCAGGTCCCCTGATCCTTGATGGCTTAAAAAAACTCGAATACCGGGGATACGATTCGTTTGGCATTGCGACAACAGGAGATTGTCTCGAGGTGGAAAAACACCAGGGACGGATCTCGGAATACGCAAAAATAATCCAACTGCACGGCACCCTTGGCATCGGGCATACCCGGTGGGCAACCCATGGCGTCCCGAACGATCAAAATGCCCACCCCCACACGGACTGCAGGGATGAGATAGCCATTGTCCATAACGGGATCATCGAGAACTTCGGGGAATTAAAAAAGGGACTCATTGCACGGGGCCACTCCTTCCGCTCGGAAACGGATACGGAAGTCGTGGTTCACCTCATCGAAGAACATTACGCACAATCTCACGATCTTGCGGCTGCGGTACAGGAAACCCTGCCTCAGCTTAAGGGGTCGTACGCTTTGCTCGTTATTGCAAAACGTACGGACCTGCTTGTTGCAGCCCGGTCCGGGAGTCCCCTGGTGCTCGGTATTGGCGACGGGGAATACTTTGCTGCATCGGATATGACACCGGTTCTCGAATATACCGAACGGGCCGTTTTCCTTGAAGACGGCGATCTTGCCTGCCTGAAAAGAACCGGCATAGCGATCACAAACGCCGGACAGCCGGTCACCCGTGCCGTGGAGCTGATCGACTGGTCGCCCGATGAGGTAAGGAAAGGCGGATTTCCCCATTATATGGTAAAAGAGATCTACGAACAGCCGCAGGCCTTTTTTGCCACGGTCCTGGCAGACGACAAAAACCGGATCCCCCGGTTTGCCTGCCAGGCTGATTCCATCAGCGTCGTGGCCTGTGGCTCCTCGTACCATGCCGGGCTGATATTCAAGTACCTGCTCGAAGAGACCTGCGGCATTCCTGTGCGTGTCGATGCTGCCTCTGAATTCCGGTATTTTCCCCCGCCGTACGGGGGCCTGGTCATCGGAATTTCCCAGTCAGGGGAAACCGCGGATACGCTTATCGCGATCAGGCAGGCACGGGCACATAACTGCCGGACCCTTGCCATTACCAATGTGCTGGGAAGTTCCATCAGCAGGGTTGCCGAAGCAACGCTCTTTATGCGGGCCGGGCCGGAGATCAGCGTTGCTGCCACCAAATCGTTTGTTGCCCAGCTTGCGGTTCTCATGCGGATTGTCGATGCCCGGTCGGAGGGGAAATACACGGAGACCCTCCTGCATGCACACCAGGCGATCGAGGAAGTCCTGTTAATGGACCTGTCCGCGGCCGTTGATCTGTGTAAAGATGCAAAGAGTATGTTTTATATCGGGCGCGGCCCGTTCTACCCGGTTGCACTGGAAGGAGCCCTCAAGATGAAGGAGATCTCATACATCCACGCAGAGGGTTTTGCAGCGGGAGAGTTAAAACACGGGCCTTTTGCCCTCCTTTCAGAGGAAACACCGGTTATCGCCATCTGCCTGTCCGGTGAGACCTACGATGTGATGGTCTCCAATATCAAGGAGATCAAGGCACGGGGATCCCCCGTGATTGCTCTCGGCAGAGCCGGGGATCCTGATCTGCCGGAGATTGCAGATCTCTTTATCCCCCTGCCAAAGACGCCATACTTTACCGAAGTACTCACCAGTCTTGTGGTTCTCCAGCTTCTGGCATACCGGACCGCAGTTGCTCTGGGAAGGGATATTGATAAGCCAAGAAACCTTGCAAAGAGCGTGACGGTGGAGTGAGTGAAGGGGGCTAAAACAGAAAAAACATTCGGGTTTTAAACCGGTGACACGAGGGGTACTCTTATGAGTAAACATGGCAACTACTACGGTTATTGAAACAAAAAGGGAGACGATGCGGTGTTCAGGTAAGGAACCCTTATCAAATGAGAGGTGACATCCCGTTGTTGAGATTAGAATCGGTGCGTTGGTCGCAGCAGGAGCGATTGGATTATAAGATGTGCCGGCTCATATGCTTGCCATCGACTGTCCGGCTCATATACGGGAACTCCCCTCGATCTTGATAATGGTTCGCACGAGAAAAATATAAGGAACATTTAACCCGCCAATCCATTGCCAGAACTAGTGAGATTTCTATGAGAATCCTACTTGTCTCCACTCAGGATTACATTCATCACCCAATTCCTTCGCGGCACCATTACATTTTCGAAGAACTCGCCACCCGCCATGAAGTCCATGTCGCCCATTTCCATGTCAGCCGGGGTGCAACACGTGAAACCCGGCTTATTATTGAAGAGGCGACACAATTCCCTATAAAAAATCCATTCCTGCATTACACCATTAACGCTCCTTATCATTATTATATCTTCAACAAGATCCTCCGTGAAAACCGAATCGATGTTATTGTTGCCGCCCATATTCTTGCGGGATCTGCCGTCATTTCAGCGGCAAAGAAAAATGGGATACCGGTCCTTTTCGATCTCAAAGACTGGTTCCCGGACTCGGCTGCAGCTTATTTCAAAAACAAATTTCTTGCCAATACCGTTAGGAGAGGTGTCTGGGAGATTACCCGGCACAACCTTGTCTCAAGTGATAGAATTACCACAGTATCTCCTTCGCTTGTGGATAAACTAAAAAAACTGGGATTTTCTGCAGATCTCATTACAAACGGTGTTAATACAGACATTTTTGTTCCCAAAAACGGCCTGCAGATGCGGCACCGGCTGGGAATTGGTGCCGATGACTTCGTGATAGGATTCTCAGGAAGTGTTGAAAGGTGGTATGCAATCGATGAGATGATCCGGGCGCTCCCCGACCTGCTGCATTACAGAAAAAATACGCGCCTTCTTATTGTCGGTGATTCACTATTCACTGATTATGCTACGAAACTACGTGAACTTGCACAACAATTAGGAGTACTCAATCAGATAATCTTCACCGGGACCAGACCATATACAGAACTTCCCGACTATATTTCCTGCATGGATGTCTGTACTATCCCCCTTTCGCCACCACAGTGGGAAGATATTGCCCTGCCAAACAAATTTTTTGAATACTCGGCTTGTGGGAAACCAATTATAATGCGCCCCATACCCGATGTCGAACGGATTGCGGGAAAAAACCTATTTGTCTATCGGACTCAGGAAGAGTTTATTACGCATATAAAATATTTGATGGATAAACCCGTTGTTCTCAAGATTGATGTCAGTCAGTATAGCTGGAAGGAAAAGGCCCGCCAAATGGAATCGATCCTTAAAAATTTAAAAGAGATCTCTCTATCCAAATAATTAATGCTACAAACACTGAGCTAATACGTGAAGGATAGGTTCGATTTATGGTACATCTGGATTTTCTGAATCGTCGTAATCTTTTTATCGCCGGGATTGTGGCGGTTTTTGTCGTTTTCTGCCTGTGGATCCGACTGTTGCCCATGATTTTGTCCGGTGGGCACACCGATATTCTCCTCCTGGTGGGAAGCGACGATCCGCTCTATAACCTGAGGCAGGTCGAGTCCCTCCTTGCCAACCACTTCACGTATGCATGGTTTGACCCGATGACGCAGTACCCAAATGGGACTGACATTTACTGGGGTCCGCTCTTTATCTATATCTCCGGTTTTGCCTGCCTTATTGCCGGTGCAGTGACCCGCCCCGAGATCATCGGGGCCTGCCTCTTTGTTCCGCCAATCATGGCGGCCATAACCGTAGTCCTGATGTATTATGTCGGCAAATTCTGCGGGGACTGGAAGACCGGCCTTCTTGCATCGGGATTTACTGCCATCGTATCCGGACAATTTTTTTACCGGTCCCTGTATGGGTATTTCGATCACCATATCGGGGAAGTCCTCTTTTCGACCCTGTTCTGCCTGGCCTACATCTACCTCCTGATCTCAGAGAAAGATGCGAAGATCGATCTGAAAGACTTCGCATCCTGGAAAAAGACGGCACTGCTGTCCGTTCTTGCCGGAATAGCCTATCTTCTCGGGCTTTTTTTAATGCCCACGATGATCGTGTTCGCCCTCATCGTGGTGGTATTCACCGTCATCCAGTTTGTAATCAATTCCTGGCGTGACACCCCAAGCGAGTACCTGCTTGTTTCAAATGCAGTAATTTTCAGCGTAGCAATCATCGGACTTGTAATCTTTGGATTTAAAGCATCCGGCCTCTCACTTGCAACGTATTCCATAGCACATGTCTATGCATATCTTGCAATCATCGCAGGAACAGCCGCCCTTTACCTGCTGGCCCGGTACCTCAGGGGAAAGGCGCACATCTATTATCCTCTTGCCCTCCTTGCCCTTGCGGGAATCGGAGCTGCGATACTGTACGTCATCAGCCCGCAGATCTTTGATATGCTTACCGGTGCAGCCTTCCAGTTCTTCGGCCAGGCACCGGTAACAGATACGGTTCAGGAAGCACGGGGCTGGACAACGGCGAATGCCTGGGCAGCCTTTAACTACGGGCTTATCCTCATGATCGGAGGATTTTTGGTGCTGTTGTACCGGATCTTCTTTAAGGAAAACCGGCCCCACGATACCTTTGTACTGGTATGGTCCGCGGTTGTTCTGTATTCCACCTGCCAGCATGTCCGGTATGAATATTACCTTGCCATCAACATTGCCCTCCTGTCTGCACTCTGTATCGGATTTGTCCTCGAACTCGGATGGAAAGATCTTTTAAGCCTTGCAAGGGGTACTGCACCGGCTGCTGCATCCGAGGATGTGGCTGATGAGAAGAAAGGGAAAAAGCAGAAAAAGTCACCAAAGAAAAGCCCTGCGGTCACATCGACACAATATATTGTAGTTGCACTGATCGCGGTTCTTGCCGGTATCGGATGTCTCTTTGTGTATACTTCGGTCACGTACAGTTATACCAATGCATCCAGCGGCGCCCTGATGATGAATTCGGACTGGAGGGACTCCCTGGTCTGGATGGAGAACAACACCCCACAGACAGGTGTAGGTTATCTCACCGTTTACGATAAGAAGTCCTTCACCTACCCGAACTCATCCTACGGGGTTATGTCGTGGTGGGATTACGGCCATATGATCACGTACATAGCAAAGAGGATCCCCAACGCAAACCCCTTCCAGGCAGGAGTTGTCGGTCCTGACGGTTCTGCAGCGTACTTCATGGCAACCAACGAATCGACGGCAGATGCAATCCTCGACCACGACGGAACGAGATACATAATCACCGATGTTGAGATGGACAGCGGTAAGTTCTGGGCTATGGCCACCTGGTATAACTCTACGGCAGCCGCAGCCCCGTACCAGATGACGGTCCTTGTACCCGACCAGACCGGCACCGGGTACCAGTCGGCCCTCCTCAACACCGATCTCTACTACAACACAATGATCTCCCGGCTCCACAACTTCGACGGTTCGATGACCGCGGCAAGTGCCGCCTACTACGTGGAATATGCCGACGAGAGTGTCTCGCATGTCTCTTACCCGGTCCTCACCAATGCAGAAGCCATGAACGTCACAGCGGCGGCGGCAAAAGCTGCGCAGTATAATAAAAATGCCCCGGCCGGGTACCATGCGGCGGTACTCAGTTCTTCCCTTATCCTGCCGGTGACAGATGTCCCGGCCCTGCAGCATTACCGCCTTGTCTATGAATCGCCAACCAACGTATTCACATCCAACAAGAACGACCTGAAGTATGTCAAGATCTTTGAATACGTCAAAGGCGCACACATCAAAGGATCGGGAATCATCGAAGTCCCGCTGGTCTCAAATACCGGCAGGAACTTCACGTACCGCCAGCAGAGCACCAACGGTGAATTTGTCGTTCCCTATTCCACAACCGGCAATCCCTATGATGTGAAAGCGACCGGGAAATACCGGATCGTGGGAACCGGTGCCACATTCGATGTACCTGAGTCCGCAGTGATGCAGGGACTCACCATCAACTAATATTTTCTTATCACTCGTTTTTTAACAATTGCCGATCCGTTATCCGCCCGGTAGTTCCGGCCATAATCTATCTATACCGCAATAACCTCATGTTCTTTGTATGGCAGCAGATGAGATCTCCCTTGGTATGCGGGTCAGGTACCCCCGCACCGGAACAACCGGTTCTGTGGTGCGGATCGAACAGGTGAGCGGGAACCGTTTTGCCGAACTCGACAGTACTCATCTTCTGTACCGGATCGACCTGCTGATCCCGGCAGAAGAGGCACACCGTGAAAAGCCCGCGATCCATGAGGATGCAAAAGAGATCATCCGCCGGGAACGCGATTATGCCGCGGGCCTTGAACTCCAGGAATCGCTCAAAAACATTGACCAGAGCTGTGAAGGCGGGGGATAGACACCGTTTCCGGTATTTTGCCCGGAGCATTTCCTGCCGTGACCCGGGGCTCTTTATTTTTATAGGGATTTGTCATCCAAAAGAGGCCCGGATCCCGGGTTATGTATAAGTATGCTTGGGAGAGATAGGATAAGGAGGTTCGATTTCATTTGCATGATGTGACAATCCCCAGCGTAAATATCGGGGTTGTGGGCCATGTCGACCATGGAAAGACCACGCTCGTGAATGCGCTCACAGGTACCTGGACCGACCGGCACAGCGAGGAGGTCCGCAGAGGGATCTCCATCCGCCTCGGTTATGCAGATGCGACATTTTACCAATGCGGGCACTGCAAAGGCCCCGATGCATACTCCACAAAACCGGTCTGCCCGATATGCGGGGGAGAGGGGAAACCATTCCGGTCTATCTCGTTTGTCGACGCACCGGGACACGAGACCCTGATGGCAACGATGCTCTCCGGTTCGGCTCTGATGGACGGGGCGATGCTTGTCATATCAACGACAGAGAAATGCCCGCAGCCGCAGACCAAGGAGCACCTGATGGCGCTGGGTCTGGTCGGTATAAAAAAGATCGTGATCGTCCAGAACAAGATCGATGTCGTCTCCCAGAAAGAGGCTCTGGAAAATTACCAGCAGATCAAGGCATTTGTGAAAGGATCCGTTGCCGAGAATGCACCGATCATCCCGGTATCTGCCCAGAAAGGGATCAATATCGGGGCGCTCGTGCAGGCGCTGGACCAGACCATCCCGGAGCCGGTCCGCGATCCAAGCGCAGATCCGATGATGCTTGTTGCACGATCATTTGATATCAACAAGCCCGGCTGTAACTGGAAAGATGTCAGCGGCGGCGTTGTCGGAGGGTCTCTTATCCGGGGCATCCTCCGCGCCGGCGATTCCATCGAAATCCGGCCCGGCCGGCAGATGCAGGTCGAAAACCGGATCAAATGGATGCCAATTATCACGGAAGTCACATCGATTAATGCCGGTTCAAAAGTTGTGGACGAGGCTACCCCGGGCGGCCTTCTGGGAGTCGGGACAAAACTTGACCCGGCACTCACTAAAAGCGATGCGCTGGCCGGCCAGGTGGTCGGTCACACCGGTAAACTCCCCCCGGTATGGGACAAGATCCGGTGCCAGGTCACGCTTATGGAACGGGTCGTGGGAGCGACCAGCGAGCTGGTGATCGAACCCTTAAAGTTCAACGAACCGCTCATGCTTTCAGTAGGTACCGCAGTGACCGTGGGCGTTGTTACAAGCACCAAGAAAGAGGCAGTCGAAGTGCAGCTGAAACGGCCGGTCTGTGCGGAAAAAGGCGCACGGATCGCCATCAGCAGACAGGTGGGAGCACGCTGGCGCTTAATCGGGATGGGTGTCCTGGCCGAGTAAAAGTGCTGCTGGACGCAAACGCGCTCATGATGCCGGCGCAGTTTAAGATCGATCTCATCGAAGAGATCCGCGAACTGCTGGGCAGCTTTGAGCCGATCGTCCTCTCAGGTGTCGTGCGCGAACTGGAAGGACTCTCCCGGGCCAAATCCCCCGACGGGGCTGCGGCCCGGCTCGGCCTTGCCCTTGCAGGCCGGTGCACGGTCGAAGAGAGCGGCGACCCGTCCCTTCCCGTGGACGATCAGATTGTTATCTGGGCTGCAAAAGAGCGCGGTCTTGTCGTTACCAACGACCGCCGGGTGCGGGACACACTGCTCGGACAGGGGATCGGGGTTATATCCATGAGAAAACAGAAAAAACTGGAGATATTGCGGAGATAAGGTGGGATATATGTATTACAAGATGATGCTGGAAGACAAAGTCAGGGTTCCCCCCAACAGGCTGGGAGAAAAACTCGAAAAGGTCATCCTTGAGGTTCTGCAGGAACAGCTCGAAGGGAGCATCGACAAGGAGCTCGGGATCTTTATCGCGGTGACCAAGGTCGAGGATGTTGGCGAAGGCGAGATCGTTCCCGGGGACGGCGGCGTCTATTACGATGTAAAGTTCGAAGGGCTCGTGCTCCGCCTCGCCCTGCAGGAAGTCATTGAAGGGCTCGTGGTCGAAACCACGAGTTTCGGGGCGTTTGTCAGCCTCGGGCCGATCGATGCGATGCTCCACGTGAGCCAGATCTCCGACGAGTACATCAACTTCGACGAGAAGAACGCCCGGCTCATCTGCCAGGACTCCAAGAGATTTATCGGGGTCGGGGATACCGTGCGCGTGCGCGTCGTGACGCTCTCGTTAAACGAGCGCGAGCCGCGCGACAGCAAGATCGGGCTCACCATGCGGCAGGCCGGCCTTGGCACAACGCTCTGGCTTGAAGAAGAGATCGAAAAGGAAAAAGAGAAAGCAGCGGGCGGTGCCGCGGCCCCGAAGGAAAAGGCCGAGAAGCCCAAGAGCAAGAGGAAAGACCATGCCGCCAGCGAATAAGAAGAAGCAGGGAAAAGTCTGCCGCGACTGCCACCGGGTTGTCGAGGGCGAGAACTGCGTGATCTGCGGTACGGCAAACCTGACCGATGACTGGTCAGGGTACCTTGTCATCATCGACCCGGAAAACTCCGATGTTGCAAAGAGGATGAACATCAAGCTGCCCGGGCGCTATGCGCTGAAGGTCCGCTAAAAGAATGTTTGTACTCCCGGACGAATCCCGCCGGCTCTTCAAAGATCCCTTCGGGACACTCTACCCGGAGATCGAAGCTGCCCTCCCCAGCCTTGCGGGCCGTACCATATACGCCGTCGGGGATGTCGTCACCCACAACCTCCAGAAAAACGGGATCGTCCCGGCCATTGCCGTAATCGACGGGCAGACCATGCGCTCGCCCTGCGACCGGTTGCCGGAAGTGAAAGGTACCTGCATCCGGGTGAAAAACCCGCCCGGCACGATCACGGACGAACTGATCCAGGCACTGTACGATGCCCTCGCCCATCCCCCGGCCACCATCCTTGTTGATGGCGAGGAAGATCTTGCCGTAATCCCGCTTGTCATCGCCGCGCCGGACTCCTCGGTCCTTCTCTACGGCCAGCCCCGCGAAGGGGTCGTGCTCCGCACGATCGATGCCGCAGCCAAAACTGCCGCCATCAGTCTGCTTGCGCAGTTCACCCGGGTCGATTAACCCGGGTGAATCTGCCGGATTTTTTTTACTTTTTCTCGGGATAACACGACATCATTCCTTCAGGGTCATGTTTTAAATAACACGGTTTCCTATAATTACAGGATATCCGATGGACTTTAAGATCGAGAGCGATAAAAGAAATGAACTTTTATCACGGCGAGAGATTCAGTTTACTCTCACATATGACGGTGCCACACCATCCCGCACGCAGATTATCGGCAAGCTGTGCGCACTGGCCAATGTAAAAGAGCCCCTGGTGGTTCTTGACAGCCTCAAGAGCAACTTTGGCAAGATGGTCGTCACCGGCCAGGCCCGTGTATACGATACGGAAGATGCAAAGAAGAAAACCGAGCGCCCGTACCTCTCTGCACGCGGCATGCCCAAGCCCAAAGAGGAAGGAGCTGCGTAATTATGGCAGCGGCAAAGAAGGCAGCAGCAAAAGGTCCGTCGCGCAGCGCATTTTTCAAGATTGAAGGGGACAAGGTCAGCACGGCAAAGAAGTACTGCCCCCGCTGCGGACCCGGCGTCATGATGGCCGACCACAAGGATCGCGTCACCTGCGGAAAGTGCGGATACACCGAATTCAAGAAATAAGATCATCCGATGCCTGCTTTTGGGCAGATTCTTGGCATTGAGGGGACAGCATGGAACCTCAGCGCCGCTCTTTTTGATACCGATCTTCTGGCACTCTGTTCGCGCCCGTACTCGCCCGCACATGGCGGGATCCACCCGCGGGAAGCGGCACAGCACCATGCTTCTGTCATAAAAGAAGTAATCGGAGAGGTCCTTACCGAGCCGGAGAAGATCACCGGCATTGCCTTCTCGCAGGGGCCCGGCCTTGGCCCCTGCCTCCGGACGGTTGCAACTGCGGCCCGGTCGCTCGCGCTCGCGCTCGATGTCCCGCTTGCCGGTGTCAATCACTGCGTGGCCCACGTTGAGATCGGGTGCTGGGCTACCGGATGCAAAGACCCGATCGTGCTCTATGCGAGCGGGGCAAATACGCAGGTCATCGGGTACCTCAACGGCAGGTACCGCATCTTTGGAGAGACGCTCGATATCGGTGTAGGCAATGCCCTTGACAAGTTTGCCCGGGCAAAGGACCTTCCCCACCCGGGCGGGCCGCTGATCGAGGCGCAGGCAAAGACCGGGACATATTTCGAACTCCCGTACACGGTCAAGGGCATGGACCTCGCGTTCTCGGGCCTTGTTTCCGCTGCAAAGGATGCAAAGATGCAGCTTCCGAATGTCTGCTGCAGTCTCCAGGAGACTGCGTTTGCCATGTGCGTTGAAGTAACCGAACGGGCACTCTCGCTGACCGGAAAAGACGAGGTGCTCCTGGTAGGGGGAGTTGGCGCGAATGCGCGGCTCCAGGAGATGCTTGCGGTCATGTGCGAAGAACGGGGCGCGAAATTTTTTGTCCCCGAGCGAAAATATCTCGGCGATAACGGCGCGATGATCGCGTACACGGGAAAACTGATGCTTGAGAGCGGGCAGGCACTTTCACTCGAAGAGTCCCGGGTCAACCCCAGTTTCCGCTCCGATGAAGTTAAAGTGACATGGAAACATGACGAGCACCGCGCTCCAGAAACGGCACAACAGGCAAGTGCTCTCCAGAGGCGCGGGGCCGAGGCCGTTGTCACGTTTAAGGACGGGAATGCAGTAAAACAGCGGCAGTCCAAGCAGTACCGGGCCCCGGCACTCGATAAAAGACTGATCGCCGAGCGGACCCGGGCCGAAGCCCGGCTCATCCATATGGCCCGCAAAGCCGGCGTCCCGACACCGGTGATCCGCGACATCACGCACGACACGATTGTCATGGAGCAGATCGCAGGAACGCTTCTTACCGAATCCCTTGGTGCAGCGCACTGCGAAGAGGCCGGCCGCGCGGCCGGCAGGCTTCATGCGGCAGGGATCATGCACGGCGACCTCACTTCGAGCAACATGATCCTGCGAACAACCGACGACAGGTGCGTCTTAATCGATTTCGGCCTCGCGCAGGTCACCACCGAGATCGAACAGCGCGGGGTGGACATCCATGTCATGTTCCAGACCCTTTCGAGCACCAACCCGGAAGAGGCCGGCGAACTCAAAACCGCATTTGCCCGGGGGTACGCAGAGACATTTACCGGTGCCGCCGAGGTACTCAAACGCGAAGAAGAGATCGAACTCCGGGGGAGATACCTGTGACCACCCTCGCATTTACCATAGTCACCAGCAACGCCCACAAGGCAAAAGAGGTTGCCGCCTTTTTTGCCGGTACGGCAACCGTCCGGCACGTGGCGCTCGAAATCCCCGAACTCCGGTCCGATGACGTTGCCGTGATCGCGCGTGAAAAGGCCCGCTATGCTTTCGGCGTCTTAAACGAGCCGCTCATTGTTGACGACACGGCGTTTTCCATCGATGCACTCCACGGGTTCCCCGGGCCGTACGCAGCGTACGTGCTCAATGCGATAGGAAACCAGGGAATCCTCCGGCTCATGGACGGCATCGCGGACCGCAGCGCCGGGTTCACGACCGCGATTGCGTATGCCGACAGCACCGGAATATACGATTTTTCCGGCACCATCCGCGGCACGATCACGACCGCACCCCGGGGCACGGCCGGGTTCGGGTATGACCCGATCTTTGAGGTTGCCGGGCGGACGCTTGCCGAGATCCCGCTCGAAGAAAAAAGCGCCATCTCGCACCGCGCCCGGGCCCTTGCCGCATTCAGGGACTGGTATGCAGATCGTCACCTGCAGTAACGAATGGGATACAAACGGTTAAAAGATCGAAGAACATTGTTATAAGGGCAGACAGGAGTGAATACATACCATGGCAAAGTTCCCCGAAGCCGAATCCCGGCTCCTCAACGTGAAAATATGCATGCACTGCAATGCACGCAATGCAATCCGTGCGACCAGCTGCCGCAAGTGCGGGTACAAGAACCTGCGGCCGAAGAACAAGGAACGAAAAGCGTAACGTTTCTTTTCTTTTTTTTTTAATATTTTTTTAGGGATTTATCCCAAACTTATGCCGAGTAATACGTAACGCGTTTCCCTTTCTGCGCATATTCCCCGGCAAAGGTTTCGAGGTTGCGCTTGTAGCCGATCCGGTCGACAAACCCGAGGGACTTTAAGTGCTCCCGCACCCGCATCACATCGGCTTCGTCAGCCCAGTCTTTGGTGTACACGTAAATGACCCTGCGGTTGTCCCGCGAGTCGGGGTTGGGTTTTGCGGTACTAACCTTCGCAGAGATCCCAAGGCTGAGGGAAACGGTCGCATCCCGGACCTTTTTCCATGCATCGTCCGCAGCGTCCGGCTCCTGGAAGATCAGCCACTTTCCCGCGTGCTCGTCTTCGATTGCTTCGGGTGCGCTGCCCGGCGCGTCCTGGACAATCCAGTACATCTGCGTGGTCCGGGACGGGACGACACCCTCCCCGGCACAGAGCAGGGCATAGATCTTTTCCACGGATTCAAAACGGCCGTTGAGTGCTTCTGCCAGCTGGGGATACTCGTTGCCGAACTTCTGGAACGTTTCGTTTAAGTCCGCAGTGAAGTCAAGTCCTCCTTCAACAAGAGCATAGAGATATTTTCCCTTTTCCTGGAGGGTCCGGGTGAGGAGATGCTCGAAGATGCCATAGGCCACATCGGCCAGAGCTTCGGAATCGACTTCTTCCATAGTGTACCCATCCGGTTTTCTGGTGAAAAATAGTTTCTGATTTTTATATCCTGCAGATCCCTTTTCGCAGTCCCGCAGTACGCCTGCGGGAAAATGTGCGACGGGGGCACCGGTTCTCCAGATATCCATGGAGCACTATGATATTCGAATGGTTTAAGAGTCTTAAAAAACGAAAATGTACCACTTATGGAATGGAAACGAGACTGGGGCCTGACGGCCCGGGTATTGCTGACGGGCTTCCTGCTCTTCGTGCTTTACCTCGTGTTCATGACGGTACTGGTACTGCTCTTCCCCTCCATCAGCATCTTTCTGATTGTGGGGCTCGCTGTGGTCATGGGCCTTGTCCAGTTTTTTTTCTCGGACAAACTGGTGCTCTGGAGCACGGGCGCACGGATCATTGCCGATGACGAATATCCCGAGCTTCGCCGCTCCGTAGAGAATCTCTGCCGCGAAGCGGATCTGCCGATGCCAAAGATTGCGATCATGCAGAGCCCGGTCCCGAATGCATTTGCAACGGGCCGGAGCCCGAAACACGCGGTGGTCGCCTGCACGGACTCCATCCTGCGCATTCTTTCAAAAGACGAGCTCGATGCGGTCCTCGCCCACGAACTCTCGCATGTCAAGAACCGGGATATCCTGACCATGACGCTTGCGAGTTTTGTCGCTATGATCGCGTCGATGATCATGCAGAGTTTCTTCTTCTCTGCACTCTTTGGCGGGAACGACCGCGAGAACGGGGGCGCATGGATTGTTGTCTGGATCCTTTCGATCATCGTGTACGCGCTCAGCACGCTCCTGATGCTCGCCCTCTCCCGGTACCGGGAGTTTGCCGCAGACCGGGGCAGCGCTCTTATCACGAGAAACCCGCGGGCGCTCATCTCGGCCTTAAACAAGATCAGCGGCCGTATGGAAGCGGTCCCGCCCGAGGCAAAGGCCAAAGTCGAGGGCGCAAATGCGTTCTTTATCATCCCGGCCCTTTCCGGAAATACGATCATGGAGCTCTTCTCCACCCACCCGCCCACGGAAAAGCGGATCGCGGCGCTCGAAAAGATCGAGGCCGAGCTTCGCGGGTACTAACTCCCCGACACTTTTTTGTTTTTCTTTTGATCGTTATCTGCGAAAACACGCGAATACCGGAGCGGAGAAGTAAGCATTAATATTCCTCCCCGCCTAAATTGTAGAGCGCAGTGCATCGATGGTCTAGAGGTATGACTTAGGCCTTCCAAGCCTATAGCCCGGGTTCGATTCCCGGTCGATGCATTCGGGCTCGTGGTCTAGCTGGCTATGACGTCGCCTTCACACGGCGGAGGTCCTGAGTTCGAATCTCAGCGGGCCCATCGCGGATAATCAGGCTTTTTTTTATAAATCAGGGCTTCCGCACGGGTAATCCGCATACCGCAAATCCCATAATTCTGGCTGCTTACGGGAAAACAAGCGCGGTTTTTCGGATTTCCAGTGGAAACAAAGGGGTATACATATGCCTCCCTGATTCCACAATAGATCGCACATGCATTGCACATGCAGTTAAGTTCCTGTACCCGGGCACGCCGGCTCTGCCTGCAGGCACAGTATCCTTACCATTCTGGTGAGGGAAAATCTGCATCCCGCAGGATACGTTACCGTCCGGGTAAGTTACTATTTAAGGAGAGGATGGGGGGAAACCCCGTACATCCGGTCCTTTACAAAAATAAAGAAAGTGTAGGGTTATGCGTTCTTCATCTTGGCCTTGGCGACGAAGCCGTCCTTGCCAATGTAGTACATGTAGCCCTTTTCCTTGGCTATCTTCTCGGAACCGACTTTCTTCTTCTTGCCGGTCTTGTTGTGCTTCATCGGGGCTGCCCAGACGTACCCGTCCTTGCCAATGAAGTACAGGAATCCCTTTTCACGCTGGATTTTTTCCTTTCCAATTTTCTGTCCCATTTAAACACCTCAAAACCCCGATTGGGTTTTGATAATGAAAGTTACCGCCTGATAATATAAAAGGTTTCCGTCGAAAGCACGTCGAAGTTCATAATTTAACCAGTTTTTTGTCGATATTTCGGGCAACAGGTCTCAAAATTGCGGCCGATTAAATCTCCGGAAATTTCTGCCCGTTTTCCGTTTAAAGCTCCATACAGTGTTTTTTTATAAAACTCCCCCGATCCGTTTAGGCAGTTTGTCCCGTCCGCTGCGCAGGTTGCCCGGCACTTCTGTCCCACCCCTGCCGCACCTCGCGGCCGGAAACCGGGGAAATACTACATCAGCGAGCCGAGCGGACCGGTCATCACCGGCACGGTCCCGCCCAGAAACGGCGACTGGTACCCTCCCGAATCCTCGATCCTCACCATAAAACTCCGGTACGCGGGAAGCGGCGATGCCGGGCAGACAAAGATCATGAACTGCTCGCCGGGCTCGAGGATATTGTTGCTGTTTGCCGACTTCATCGGGATCACATTATATTTCCCGGCAATCGTCCAGCCGGGACAGACCAGCGGCCGGGTATCCGTACGCGGGATCCTTTCCGCAGTCCCATTCGCGATCCAGACAAGATTGACCTTGTCGAAATCCACGCCGCCATCGTCCCCGATAAGGAGCGCAACATTGCTTTCCAGCGACCCCATCCGGGTGCTGTCCGGAACCGGGTACCGTACAGAAACATCGGACGGGTTGTTGTTGATTGCGGCAAAGACCGTGACCGTTCCCACGATCCGCAGGGTTTTCCCGGTTGCACCGGCAGCGGTCGGGATGAGTCCCTGATCTCCCCCGGATCCTGCCGCGGGATGGGCGGTTGCAAGAACAATGACCAGGTACACCGCGGCAATAATGACAAAGGCAAATGCGATCAGTTCAAGGACCGTCACAGCCCGTTCGTTCCATTCGTTTCCGGATATCATGGTACCTCACCGTTTGCGCCGGTCAACCAGCCTTCTCGGGCGCCCTTTCTGCCCGAAGATCAAAAGACCCCGCGGGGCTGCATACTCAAATGCCAGCACAAAAGAACCCTCCTCATACAGCTTTTTTAATCCGGGCTTGTGCCGGAAGAACCGCCCGGTAAACCGGTCTTCCACCAGCTGGCGGTCGCAGCGATCCGGATCGAAACACTCGAACCTGACCGTGAGTGTCGCCACACCCGGATCCGGGGAGATCCCCTCCGGGGAAGTAACAAACGATTCGTACTCCCCGGATATATACTCCATGCTTTCGCTCTGGAAGACCGCGGATTCAATATCCACCCGGTTGAACGGGCTGCCCGAGACCCAGACGGTCTCTGCCTCGCGCTCGGGATTGACGATCCGCATGTGCGTCCGGCCGCAGGCACACCGGTCGCGCGAGAGGACAACGGTCGTATCCTCCGTATCGTAATTAAGGAGAAGCATCCCGGACTTCCCGCCCACCGGGAGCAGGGTCGTGAGGACCGCCCGGCCGCATTCGCCGTCTTTGACAAACGACTGCATCTGCGGATCGTACACATCAAGGTGGACGAGATCCTCCGGGACATGAAGGCCGTCGATCTCCCGGCACTCCCCGCACATCGTCCCCTCGGTACTTCCGTACGTATTGTACACCGGGCATCCCCAGAGTTGTGCCAGGTACGATCGCGACTCGGGAGAAAAACTCTCGCCTCCGGCCACGAGCTTTTCAATGGATGTTTCCTCCGGCCGGATCCCTTCCGCAGAGAGTCTTCGGGCAAGCCGGAGGAGTTTATAGACGCTCCCGACAATCGAAGTGGGCAGGTAATTTTTGAGAACCCGGGCTTCAAACGTACATTTCCCGAGCGGGATGATCCCCATCCCGATCCTCTGTGCGGCAATCGTCATCGTGTTCGCCCCGACATTCATCCCGTACGAAGCGCAGACCACCACCTTGTCTTTGTCCGAGAATCCCTGCGAGACAAAACTCCGGGCATATTTTTCCGCATAGCGTTTCCAGTCCTCCCAGGTCAGGAAGAAACTCTTCGGGTTGCCGCTTGTCCCGCTCGTCTCCTGGATGGAGAAGATATCCTGCCAGTCTGCGGACAGGAAGGGAAAGCCTTCCGTTGCCGGGGGCTGGTGCTCCCGGATCGTATGCCCGGAAACGATCGGAAGACTAAGGAGATCCTCGTGGACCCGGATCTCTTTTGGGTTAATGGAATTTTCCTTAAACCAGTGCCGGTAAAACGGGGAATGCTCTGCCGCATACGAGACCGTGTACCGCACGCGTTCATCGATCAGGGCATCGAGGCTCCCCCGGTCCATGGTCTCGATCCCCGGGGAAAAATAACTCCCTTCGGCCATGAAGATGCGTTGTCGCGGCGCCTGTTATATATTGCGACAGGAATTTTTGGGGCCTGCGGGTTTAATCGTCATGACCTTCCCATAATATTCAGGAATTTTTCCCATGTACTTCCACATCATCCTCACGGACGACTGCAACCTCTGCTGCCGGTACTGCCGGGCAAAGGCATTCGAGGATGAGGAAGATCCGGATTCCGATATTCCGGTCGAGATCGACGAGCACCTCAAACCGGATCTCTCCTACGATCCGAACCTTCTCTATGGGTTCCTCAAAAAAGATCCGGACCCGACCATCACGTTCTATGGCGGCGAACCGCTCATGCGCCGCGATCTCGTGGAAAGGATGGTGCGCGAAGCCCCGGCGCGCCGGTTCATGATGCAGACAAACGCGATCCTGCTCGACAGGCTCCCGGCCGATGTGGTCAACCGGTTTACCACGATCCTCGTCTCGCTGGACGGCAGAAAAGAGCTGACCGATGGCAACCGGGGCGCGGGCGTTTTTGATACCGTCATGGCAAACGTCAAGAAGATCCGGGCAAACGGGTACACCGGAGAACTCATTGCCCGGATGACCGTGACCGAACGCACGGATATTTTCGATGCGGTCCGGTACCTTGCGGACAATCAGTACCATTCTTTTTCCTCCATCCACTGGCAGATGGACGCAAACTTTACCGGGGATTTTTCCCACCGTACATTTGCAGAATGGGCAGAAAAAAGGTACAACCCGGGGATCCGGGCGCTGGTGGACGCATGGGTCGATACCATGGAAAAAACCGGCCGGGTCCAGCGCTGGTACCCGTTCATCGATCCCATGGAAGACCTCCTGCTCGGGCGCGAAAGCCTCCTGCGGTGCGGGGCCGGGCACACGAACTATGCGATCATGACCGACGGCCACATCGCCCCCTGCCCGATCATGATCGGCATGAAACAGTATTACGTGGGCCATATCCGGGACGCAAATCCCACGACTCTTCCAAAGATCCCGGTGGGCGGCGAGTGCGAAGCCTGCGCCATCCGCACGTTCTGCGGCGGCCGGTGCCTGTACTCAAGCATTGTAAAACCGTGGAAGCCTGAGGGGCGCAGGATCGTATGCGGCACGGTCGAAAACCTGCACGATGCCCTTTTTGCCGCGCTGCCCCGGGTCAGGGAACTTATCCGGGACGGCAGGATCTCTGTCGAAGACTTTGCCCACGAGAAGTTCAACGGCTGCGAGATCATCCCGTAAACCACCCCGGACAAAAGGGCGGCAGAATCGCAGGGGATGATGCAGATGTATTTATACTCAACGGTATGATAAATGTGTGCAGATCTAAACTGCATGAGTAATACCAATGGAAAGAAAAGGATTTGGCGGCCCGAGAAATTTCGGTCCCAGAGAAATGACAAAGACAGTCTGTTCTGACTGTGGCAAAGAGTGCGAAGTCCCGTTCAAGCCGACCGAGGGCAGGCCGGTTTATTGCAGGGACTGCCTGCCCAAACACCGGAAGCCCCGCTTCTGAGTAGATAAACTTTAAAAATTTCTTTTTTTACGATCGTTTCCGTGTCCCCATCCGCGGGCATTATTACCGTACCGCCATAACAGATGCCCATGGCATCCACATGGCACGAAGCGCTCGATGCGGCAAAAAAAGCCGGTCTTCCCCAGGTCTTCCATGACTGCGATACGGAAACGTTCGGGGCCTGCCGCGAAGGCGAACCCCAGGGCACATTCAAAGGCGGCGTCTTTTCCGAGCACCGCTGCATCTGCATGCCGGCGCACCTGTCCGCAGAAGAACTCATAGAAAAAGAGAAGAAGTTCCGGGCGGAGAACCCGGACTGGTAATTACCGGTGCCGGAGCTCTTCGCGGAACCGGTGGATGAGCTCGTACATCATCATCCGGAACTCCGCGCCGACATCTTCCCAGCTCTTGGGGACGGGCGGTTCCTGTACAGGGGCCTCGTCACCGAGTACGACAACCTCGGACTTCTCGCGGAGCTTTGCCTTTGCCCAGAGATCGCAGATAATCTCGTAATAGCCGGCAAGGAGCACGATGATGAACACGATCGGCACGATCACAAACGAGAGCAGCCAGAAGTAATGGTAGATGTTGTTACCGGTGGTCGTGTCTACCCATTCGAAGATCCGGAGCACGAACGCGATGATAAAAACGCTCGCGATTGCCCTGATGACCGGCGCCGGCAGGTTCAGGGGGAAGGGGAACGCCCCGAAGATATCCGCGACAAAGATGATGATCGCGATTAAGAGCAGCAGCCAGAAGTTCAGGTCAAGGAATGCCACGCCCGAGTGGTAGAGCGGACTTTTGACATAATACGTCAGGATATTTGCGAGGACTACTACGATCAGGAAACAGAGGATCCCGATCATCCGCGAGACAAAAACCCACCCGAGAGAGTGCTGCTTGTTCGGCCACATGGTTGCTCACACAAGAGTACTTCCTAGTATTTTGTCTGCAGGGTATAAAGTCCTCATGGAGAATGCCCGGAAATCCCGGCGCAATGTGTACCCTGTCCGCTGCGCGCTGTTCTAAAACTGCACGTTTTTGTACATTGTTTTCTTTTTTGTACCAGCAATGTATAAATATGTACAATAAAAACCAGATCTAAGCGTTGGTATGGGCAATATGCCCCGTACCCTCCCGGGCAGGGAACCTTCATACACCCGGTTCCTGCCCGGGGATTCTTACGCGTACCTCGAACGAAGGTGATGACATTGGGATGGAGTCTGATACCATTTTCCCTCAAACGGAACTGAATCTCGGATACGATGAATTCCTGACCGCGGTAAGCGACCAGCCAAAGCCGCTCGTGATCCCGCTCTGCGCCGAGCTGCCGCTGCCCCGCTGTTCGCCGCTCGACATTTTCCGGAAGACCCGGGCAGGGCCCGGGTTTTTGCTCGAATCCATGGAAGGCAGCGAGAAGATAGCGCGCTACTCGTACGTGGGGCTCGACCCCGCGTGCGTAATCACGGCCGGCCGCGAAGTTACCGTCACCGGCAGCGATGCGTTCGTTGCTATCGCACAGGAGCCGGAAGGAAATAACCCGGTCGACAAGGTCCGCTCGATCCTCTCGCGGTTCCATTACATCAACCTCCGGGCGCCCCGGTTCTTTGGCGGGATGGTGGGGTACTTCTCGTACGATATCGTGCATAAGCTCTTCACGAAAGTCCCTGACTCCCGGAACGGCACGCCGCAGGAGACGCCCGATGCCCGGTTCATGCTCACCAAAGACTGCATTGTCTTCGACCACCTGGAGCGCAGACTTTTCATCTTCGCAAGCCCGTTTCTGACCTACGATTCCGATCCGGCAGAAGAATACCGGCGCAGCGCTGCACACATTGCAGAACTTGCCGGCCGGATCGCGGCGATTGAAGAAGCGGGCCCGGAGAATCCGGCACGGACCGGCATCTACAATCCCGAACATCCCGAAAAAGTTCCGGCAGTCACGGACAACACCGGCCGCGAAGCGTTCATGCACGCGGTCGAAACGATCAAGGAGCACATCGTTGCCGGGGATATCTTCCAGGCCGTACTCTCGCGGAGAATGGAGTGCGCGGTCGGGCCCGATCCGTTCCCGGTGTACGAGACGCTTCGCGGGATCAACCCGAGCCCGTACATGTATTACCTTGATTTCGGGGACGAGCAGGTTGTCGGCGCAAGCCCCGAGATGCTGGTCCGGGTAGAGAAGCGGCGGGTCACGACCGTCCCGATTGCCGGGACCCGGCCCCGGGGCCGGGACAAGAGCGAGGACAAACGGTTGGCGCAGGAGATGCTGCTTGACAAAAAAGAGCGGGCCGAGCACACGATGCTCGTCGATCTTGCCCGAAACGATGTCGGAAGAGTCTGCAAATTCGGCTCGGTCGAGGTCTCCGAATTCATGGGTATCGAGAAGTTCTCGCATGTCCAGCACATGGTCTCGACCGTGCAGGGCACGCTCATGGACCACCTTGACTGCTACGATGCGCTCAGGTCCTGTTTCCCGGCCGGCACGGTCTCGGGCGCCCCGAAGATCCGGGCCATGCAGATCATTCGCGAAACCGAGCCGGACGCCCGCGGCCTGTACGCCGGGGCGGTCGGCTACATCGGCTTTGACAAAAATCTCGAATTTGCAATTGCAATCCGGACCATGAACGTGAGAAACGGCCGGGCGTACATCCAGACCGGCGCCGGGATCGTTGCGGACTCGGTGCCCGAGAGCGAGTGGACCGAGACCGAGACAAAGGCCGCGGCCATGATGCGGGCGATCGAACGGGCTGGGGTTGCAGAATGAGTTCCCCGACCGTGCTCATCGTGGACTGCTACGACAGCTTCACGTTCAACCTGTACCAGCAGGTGGGAAAACTCGGGGGAAAACCCGTGGTCTTTCCCTGCGACACGCCGCTCGACAAACTCCGGAACATTTCCTGCGACCGGATCATTCTCTCGCCCGGGCCCGGGACTCCGGAGGACTCTGGGGTCTGCATGGACGTTCTCGCAACCATGAGCAAAACGATCCCGACCCTGGGCGTCTGCCTCGGCCACCAGGCCATCTGTACCGCGTTTGGCGGAACGGTAATCCGGTCCGGCCACCTGATGCACGGGAAGACCTCGGAGATCCGGCACAACGGGACCGGGATCTTTACCGGACTTCCCTCGCCGTTTACCGCGACCCGGTACCACTCGCTCGTGGCGGACAGGGCAACCCTTCCCCCCGAACTCGTGGTCACGGCCGAGAGCATCGACGACGGTTTTGTGATGGGCGTCCGGCACACGCAGTACCCGATCGAGGGCGTCCAGTTCCACCCGGAGAGTATTCTTTCGCACGATGGCGATGCGCTCATGAAAAATTTCCTCTTTGGCCCGCGGGCGGTGGGGGCATGAGCATGAAAGAGGCGATTGCCGCCGTGATCGCGGGGCGCGACCTGTCTCCCGCTGAGGCGGAAACGGTGATGGATGAGATCATGACCGGGCAGGCAACGCAGGCACAGATCGGTGCGTTCCTTGCCGGGCTCCGGATGAAGGGCGAGACGACGGACGAGATCGCCGCGTTTGCCCGGGTGATGCGGGCGCACGCGGTCCGGGTAACACCGCACGTTGCCGGGACGCTCGTGGACACCTGCGGGACCGGGGGAGACGGGGTGCAGACGTTTAACATCAGCACGGCCGCAGCGTTTGTCGCGGCCGGGGCCGGGGTCCCTGTCGTCAAGCACGGCAACCGGGGCGTGAGCAGCCGGTGCGGGTCGGCCGATGTCCTTGCAGCGCTCGGCGTTACCATCGGCGCCGTGCCCGCGGACAGGCTGGCAGACATTGTCGGCGAGGCGGGGATCGTCTTTCTCTTTGCGCCAGACCACCACCCGGCAACAAAATATGTGATGGCCGCACGCGGGGAGCTCGGGTGCCGGACGGTCTTTAATATTCTCGGGCCGCTGGCAAACCCGGCATCTGCGGGAGCGCAGGTGCTCGGGGTCTATGACAAAAACCTCACGGTGCCGGTGGCAGAAGTCCTGCGCCTGCTCGGGATATCCCGGGCAATGGTGGTCTATGGCTCGGGGCTCGACGAGATCACGGTCACGGGCGAGACGAGCGTGACAGAGCTCGACAGGGACCGGATCACGAATTACACGGTCACGCCGGAGCAGTTCGGATTTCTCCGGGCCGCGCCGGCCGATCTTCGTGGCGGCGACCCGGCGGAGAACGCACGCATTGTCCGTGCGATCCTTGCCGGGAAAAAAGGAGCCGCACGCGACATCGTGCTCATGAACGCCGGCGCTGCGATCTACGTGGGCGGCCGGGCCAAAACACTTGCAGAAGGGATCCGGCTCGCGGCCGACTCGGTTGATTCGGGAAGGGCGGCGGGAAAACTCGATGCGCTTGTTGCGGCAACCCGGGGTGCAGCATGATCCTTGACGAGATTGTCAGCCGGACAAAAAAGCGCGTGGAGAACCTGCCCGCAACCTTCCCGGAGCCGGAAGGGTTCCGGCACGCAAGCCTCGAAGCCGCCATCAGATCGGCGCCGCAGAAGAACCCGGTGATTGCCGAGATCAAGTGCGCATCGCCCTCCGGCGGGATTATCCGCCGGAACGTGGACATGGGAATGATGGCTGGCGTTCTTGCGGACGGCGGCTGCGTCGGGATCTCCGTTCTTACCGAGCCGTACTTCTTTGGCGGATCGGGCGCGGATATTGCAAAAGTGAAAGGCGCAGCCCAAGTCCCGGTGCTCCGGAAGGATTTTGTCGTGGACCTGCGGCAGGTAAGAGAGACCCGGGCACTCGGGGCAGATGCCGTGCTCCTCATCGCGGCAGTCCTCAAAAACCGGTTGCCGGAATTCGTTGACGCAGTGTACGCTGCCGGCCTCGAACCGCTCGTGGAAACGCACAACGCGGACGAGATCGCGCTCGCGCTCGACACAAAGGCGCAGCTCGTGGGGATCAACAACCGCGATCTTTCCACCATGACCATTGACCGCTCCACCACCCGGAAACTCTCGGAGATCGTGCGGAAAAACGGCCGGCTCGTTGTCTCCGAGAGCGGGATGCGGTCCGCGGACGATGTCCGGGAACTCCGGCCCTACTGCGATGCCTTTTTGATCGGATCGTCGATCATGGCCGACAAACGGCCGGACAAAAAACTGGAGGAATTTTTGTGCGCGTAAAGATCTGCGGGATAACGAGAGTTGAGGATGCACTCTTCGCGGAAAAGGCCGGGGCCGATGCGATAGGTGTCGTGATGTACTCGCCTACTTCGCGGCGCTCGGTCCCGGATGCGAAAGCCCGGGAAATTTTTCACGCGCTCGGGCCGTTTGTTACCCGGGTCGTTGTCACGCACACGGAATCCGAATCCGATCTCGAAAAGATTCTCGCGCTCGGGCCGGACGCTATCCAGATCTCGCACCCGTTTGTTTTTGGAAAAAACCCGGGCGTGCGGGTGCTCCGCGTGATCGGGCGCGGGGATGCCGTGCCCGCTGACTGCGATGCGGTGATCGTGGACGAGAGCATGGGAGCGGGAAAAACATTCGACCGGGACTTTGCAAAAACCGTGATGAAAACCGCAACGGTGCCGGTGATCCTTGCCGGCGGGCTCACACCCGAAAATGTCGGGGCGGCGATCCGGGAGATCCGGCCCTGGGCCGTCGATGTGGCAAGCGGCGTAGAGACGGAACCGGGAATAAAAGACCATACAAAAATCGCGGCGTTTATTCGTGCCGCACGGGAGGCATTATGACAGGAACAGGACGATTCGGGAAGTACGGCGGGCAGTATGTCCCGGAAACCCTGATGAACGCATTGATCGAACTCGAAGGAGCGTACAACGAGGCAACGCACGACAAAAAATTCACCGACGAGCTTGCAGCGTACCAGTCGGAATACGCGGGCCGGCCCACGCCGCTCACGTTCTGCGAGAATATGTCGCGTGACCTCGGCTTCAAAGTATACCTGAAGCGCGAGGATCTCGTGCACGGCGGCTCGCACAAGCTCAACAACACGCTCGGGCAGGCGCTTCTTGCAAAACGGATGGGAAAGAAACGGCTGATCGCCGAGACCGGCGCCGGCCAGCACGGGGTCGCGACCGCGATCGCCGGGGCGGCGCTCGGCTTTGAGGTCGAGGTCTTCATGGGCGAGGTGGACACGAAACGCCAGGCCCTCAATGTCTTCCGCATGGAACTGATGGGCGCAACCGTCCACCCGGTGACCTGCGGGACAAAGACCCTCAAGGACGCCACAAACGAGGCGCTCCGCGACTGGGTCGCAAACGTGAACGACACGCACTACCTGATCGGATCGGTGGTCGGCCCGCACCCGTTCCCGACAATTGTCCGAGATTTCCAGTCCGTGATCGGGCGCGAGGCCCGCGAACAGATCATGAGGAAAGAAGGAAAGATACCGGACGCGGTTGTTGCCTGCGTGGGCGGCGGCTCGAACGCGATCGGGATCTTCCACCCGTTCCTTGCCGATGATGTGGAGCTGATCGGTGTCGAGGCAGCGGGAAAGGGCCTCGATACCCCGGATCATTCGGCAACGCTCTGCGCCGGGGACCCGGGCGTGCTGCACGGCACGCTCTCGTACCTGTTGCAGGATGAAAACGGCCAGGTGCTCCCCACGCACAGCGTTGCGGCCGGGCTCGATTACCCGGGTGTCGGCCCCGAACATGCGATGCTCAGGGATTCGCACCGGGTAGCGTACCACGCGGTAAAAGATCCGGACGTGCTCACAGCATTCCGGTACCTCTCGCGAACGGAAGGGATCATCCCGGCGCTCGAATCCTCGCACGCGGTTGCGTACGTGCTCAAAAACCGGGACCGGTTCGACAAAGGGGAGATTGTCATCATCAACCTCTCGGGACGGGGCGACAAGGATGTTGCCGGGATCGCACCGGTCACGGAGGCGGCATGATGGGACGCATTGAATCGGTGTTTGAGAAAAAAGGCAAAACAGCGTTCATCGGGTTTACGGTTGCCGGCGACCCGGACAAAGAGACCTCGGTCCGGATCGCAAAGGCGCTCGTCGATGGCGGGACGGACATTCTCGAATTCGGCGTGCCGTTCTCGGACCCGGTGGCGGACGGCCCGACCATCCAGCGGGCGGACGACCGGGCGCTCGCGGCCGGCACCACGCCCGACACGATCTTTGAAATCGTCCGGGAGGTCCGGGCGTACTCACAGGTCCCGATCGTCTTCCTCACGTACTACAACACGATCTACCGCCGGGGAATCGACACCTTCTACCGCGAGGCACACGAGGCCGGGGTCGACGGGATCCTGGTCGCAGATATGCCGGTCGAGGAATCCGGAGAGGTCGTCGCGGTCGCACAGAAGTACGGGATCGATCCGATCTTTCTTGTCACGCAGACAACTTCGCCGGAACGCATGGACAGTATCGTTCGCCACGCCCGCGGGTACCTGTACCTTGTTGCGGTGCTCGGGGTCACCGGGGCGCGAAAGGAGGTTGCGCCCGAGGCGCTCGCGCTGCTCCGCCGGGTCCGCCCGCACACGAAGCTCCCGCTTGCGATTGGCTTTGGAATCTCGACGCCCGGTCACGCAAAAACCTGCCGGGATGCCGGGGCGGACGGCGTGATCGTGGGAAGCGCGATTGTCAGCATCGTGGAGAAGAATCTTCGCGACCCGGCCGCAATGGAAAACGAGCTCCGGGCGTACGTGGCAGAAATGAAAACGGCAACCGGGATCTGATTAAAACCCCACACTACTCCGATCTTATTTTAATTATGGCCGGATAAAACCTATCCGGTCATAATTATGGTTTCGAAACTTTCTGTGATTCTTGTTCTGTGCATCTGCCTCGGGGCCGGCCTGGTTATTGCCGGCTGTACCCAGCAGGCACCCACAACTGTACCAACAACGACAGCTACACCAGCCGCCCCGGCTACCACATTGGCAGGTCAGGCCGGCATGGCAAACCCGGCATCGGTCAACTGCGGCAACATCGGCGGGACCACCGAGATCAAGACCAGTGCTGACGGCAGCCAGTACGGCATGTGCTCCTTTAAGAACGGCACCACCTGCGAGGAATGGGCGCTCTTCCGCGGCGAGGGATGCCAGGCCGGCCCGTCAGTAAACCAGACACCGGCAGCACCCGCGTCCAACCAGACCGGGATTGCAAACCCTGCCTCCGTCAACTGCGTGAATATCGGCGGCAAGGTTGATATCAAGGACAGCGCGGCCGGCCAGTACGGCATGTGCACGTTCACGAACGGCACCACCTGCGAGGAGTGGGCGCTCTTCCGCGGCGAAGGCTGCAAGGCCGCGAACGTGACCGCATAAATTCCTCTTTTTTTTCTTCAGTACGATGCGCCGCTCCGGGATTATTCCGGAAGGCGGGTGCGAAAAAACGGATTATGGGTTCCGTCGGTATCAGAACTCTTCTGCAATCCCGTAGCCCCAGGCATAGAGCCGGGCCGCGGCATCGTTTTTCGGGAAGAGATCGCAGGTAAGGCCGCGGACCTGTAAGAACCGGTCCGCAACCGGAGACGAGACCGGCAGGATCTTGTCACGGATCGAGCGGTTGTTCGACCGGAGATGGAGGTAATAGACAATTCGTTTATCCTCCCCGGTCTGCGTGTGCATGTACAGGTCTTTTCCAACCTCTTTTGACCCCCGGGCCGGGTCTGCAAAACGCGGCGCCCGGTACAGGCATGTGTCGTACCGGGTGTTCACGGTCGTTTTGCGGCTGCCGTCATACAAAGTCTGTTTCATACCGTTTTTCCCTCCTTTTTTTGCCATACCCGGGACGGTTCCCCAACTTATCCCGGGCGGGCAGCATTCAGGAACGGACGTGCAATATCTGCTTTTTTTGTCGAAGTGTGAGGAGAATCCCGCATGAGGACCGGGTCATCCCCGGAGATCACATGGGTTCCCCGGTGTGATAAATATTTTCATTTTTGTAGCAAAAGGTAAGTAAAATTTTCATTTTTTGACAGACTTGCGGCAGAGGAGCCCTCCAAAAAGACGGACGTTCTGTCGTTCCGTCAGCCTGTTCCGGCAGAGTGCAAAGGGAGTACAGCGCCCGGCATCTTAAAAAAAGATCCACTTCCGGTTATCCCGGAATCCCTCCACGGGAAACCTTCCCGGGGACGGCTCACAAGGTATGCATTTTGATCCCGGTAAAAAACCGGGAAACGACCGGACAACGGCTGACAAAGAGCGGCCCTCATGGCGGCAACAGTGGCGAGGATTCACCGGCAGAGCTTTTCCGGGCCGGTACGGTCGTGAGCCGGTACGATCGCTCCGGGATCTGCATCTCGAATCGCGCACCATGCCCCGGCTCGCCGGTCTCCTTAATTGAGATATCAGTAAGGGCCAGGATTTCCTGTACAAGGTACAGACCGAGCCCGGTATTTTTCCCGTACCCGCGTTCGAATATCCGGGCCTTCTCGTCCCGGGGGACTCCTGCACCATTATCTTCATAGACAAGGGTTACCCCGGAATCGTCCTTTCGGGCGGAGATCGTGATCGCACTGACCTGATGGCCATGACGCAGGGAATTATCGATAAGATTGTAGAAGGTCTTCTCAAAGAGCGGGTCTGCATATACCTCCAGACCTTCAGCGGCAATGGTAAACCGGATGCCCGGGGCGGTGGCCTGTGCGGTTACACAACAGATAAGATCCTGGAGGTTCTGCCATACCGGTTCATGGATACCCAGTGCCTGGTAATCACGGGTAAAAAGAATGCTCCGGTAGATTGCCTGGGCTGCACATTTCTGTTTTTTAAAATACTCCTTCAGCACGGGATCGGTAATTCCTGCTTCAGAGAGTTCCATAAAACCGGTGAGAACCGTGAGCTGGTTGAGGATATCGTGCCGGGTAATGGAGTACAGGAGGTTGAGGTTCTTGTTGGCCCGGTCCAGTGCATGGGCATACCGCTCCGCTTCATTGTGCTTACTGGCAGCATGATCTTCAGAGAGTTTCCTCTTGGTGATATCATGGAAAAAGAGCTGTACGCGTGCCTGTCGGTCATTGCCGAGGGAGGATACCGTTGTCTCCAGCCAAACGGTCTCTCCACCCGGTTTTTTTACGGAAAATTCAAGAGGCAGGGCCGGGCTCGCTCCTCCGGCTGCCGCCCCGGACAATGCGGCAATAGTTTTCCCGGCGCCGTTTCCCAGGAGACTTGCAAGGGGAATCCGGACAAGGGAGTGCTGGTCCACCCCAAACATGGCACATGCTGCGGGATTACCGTAGACAATCTTCTCTCCATCATGGATGAGAAGCGCGTCCGGTAAGGTATCGACGAGGATCCGGTATTTCTGCTCGCTCTCCTGAATTAGCCGGTGACTTTGCCGGAGCTCATCCAGGGTCCGGGAGAGTACTTCTTCCGTGGCAGCAAGTTTTTTGTTATGCGAAAGAATCTCCTCATTTTTACGGGCCAGGGATTCACGGGCCAATTTATGCTCGTCAATGATCCTCTTCTGTTCCGTGATATCGTGGAAGATCTCGATTGCACCGGATATCTCCCCGTCCGGATTGTACAAGGGTGTCGCCTTCCCCCAGAAAACACGGTGTCTGCCATCCGGCAGATCCACACCGCATTCCGCCATAAGGCAGGTCGCGGAATTCTCCAGAACCGTATACCTGGTGAGAGATTGTTCGTCCGGATGCAGGATCAGGTCCACCAGCAGGGGCCGGGGTTTCCCGTAAAATGGAACTGCATAGATATATCCCCCTTTTCCCAGCATATCCGCTGCCGCAATACCGGTAAGCTCCCGGGCGGCATGGTTCCAGAGGATGAGATTCCCGGAATTATCGATAGCAAGGGTGGGATCCGGTAAAAAACTGAGAATTGTCTCCATCTGCTGGCGGGAATCCTGAACAGACTTCTCTGCCCTGAACTGCAGGTCGGCGATCCGTATCTTTGAGATGAGCTCCGCATACTGGGTTTTCGTATCCATGCCTTTCTGGAGGTAAAACGTGGCCCCGCTGTTGAGTGCCTCGATCACAATCTCTTCCCGGCCTTTTCCGGTAAAGAGGATAAAAGGGGTTTTCCTGCCGGACTCACGGAGCTTTTTCAAAAAAAGAATACCATCCATTCCCGGCATCTCATAATCGGAGACAATCACATCATAGGATGCCGACTTCATGCGGTCCAGGGCAGAAAGGGCAGAATCCGCAAGATCGACAGAGATTTCACCGGATTTTTCAAGAAAGGTTTTGCTGAGTTCCAGAAGAGCGGGTTCATCATCGACAACAAGCGTCCTGATCATTCCATCTCCACATGCTGCGTCATGATGTACTAATGAAATTTATATTATTACGAATTTTAAAAGTATTGTTATTTTATCCACGATAAGGTTAACGCAATTCAATGGATTATTCCCAAGAGGGTTGAGAAACAGCACTGCTGTTTTTTATGGGGATTTCTAAAAAAAGCGTCCGGACGGGTTTTTCTGCCATACCTTCCGGCACTGCATCCTCTTAAAAAAATGCGGGAGTATGTTAGTCCTTAAGCTCCCGGAAGACCCGGGCATCGCTGCACTCCCGGCATTCGAACTCGAGCGTCGAGTGCCCGATCCGGAACGCTTCGAGCCGGTGCCGGATCTCTGCCTTGATCGTTTCCTGGACCTCCGGGTTGCTCTCGCAGCAGTACACGTGGGCATCGAGCACGTTGATGTTCGAGCAGAGCGTCCAGAGATGGACGTTATGTACCCCGGAGACGCCGGGCACGGATTCCATTGCCGCGATCACATCGGCGACCGCCACATCCTTTGGCGCGAACTGGAGAAGGATCCGGAATGCGTCGCGGAGAATCGAGAATGACGAGACGAGGATCACGATCGCGATAACGATCCCGAGCACCGGGTCGACAACGGTCTGGCCGGTGAGCATGATCCAGATGCCGGCAACGATCACGGCAACCGATGAGAGCGTGTCGCCAAGTACGTGCAGGAACGCACTCTTTACATTGAGGTCATGGCTCCCGTGCAGGAAGTACGCGGAGGCGAGGTTGGCAAGAAGCCCGACTGTTGCGACAGCGAGCATGACGCTGCTGTTGATTGCCTGCGGGTGCGCGAACCGGTCGATTGCTTCGTAAATGATGATGCCGCTCACGCCAATGAGGAGCAGGCCGTTTATGACCGCGGCCGCGATCTCGACCCGGTGGTAGCCGAAGGTTTTTGTGGGAGTCGGGAGCCGTTCGGCAACGATCATGGCGCCAAGCGAGAGGAAGAGCGCAACCGTGTCCTGGAGCATATGGGCGGCATCGCCAAGAAGCGAGAGCGAGCCGGAGATGAGTCCGCCGATCATTTCAGCCACGAAAATGGTGGCCGTAAGTGCGATCGCAAGTTTCAGCGGTTTTTTGTGTGCGTGATCATCTGCATGATCGCGGGAGTGGTCGTGGGTGTCCATGGGGATCCTGCCGGAAGCGTATCCGGTATTTTCTGTACAGGTAGTATTTTTTTTATAGGTAATAACCAGAAAAGTTTCAGCAGGAAGAGGTAGTATCCGTGAAGAAACCGCCAGCGCCGGATGAAGAGATCTGTCTGTGCCCGCTCTTCGGGCTGCTCGATGTGGTGGCAAAGAAGTGGGCGCTTTTGATCATCGCCATTCTCGGGAACGAGGGTTCGAAAGGATTCAATGAATTAAAAAACGAACTCGGGGCAATCAGCCCGAAGACCCTCTCGGACACGCTCAAGAATCTCGAACGGATCGGTCTTGTGGAAAAGAAGATCCTGCCGACCTCGCCGCCCACGACCCGGTACCTGCTCACCAAAGACGGGACCGAACTGCGGGAACACCTGATCCCGCTCCTTGTCTGGGTGTCGGAACGGGGGGCACAGGATTTGCCGGGGTGTCCGATACGGAAGAGGAAGGGGGGATTGGGAAAATCCTAAAATCCACGGGATAAAAAAATAAGTGCTTTTTAGACTACGGCTGGATCTTCACCTCCGTTTTGGCAAAGATCCGGCCGTTTTCGTCCGCGAGCTCAAGCCAGAATGTCTTGCCCAGATTATCGGTACTGTTAAAGAAATAGGTCTTACTCGATCCGGGCTGGAGGAAATTTGCATTCTGATACGGCGGCAGAATGTATGCGATATCACCTGCCGCAAAAGATTTGGTTCCCGAATATCCTTCAGGGCGAGTCCATGCTGTTGATGTATTTCCTGTAGAATCTGTGATCATAGTTTTGTTAACCACCCAGATCATATGCTCCGCGTTTCCAAATGTTTTTGAGGGACGGATCTGGACTATTGTCGTGATTGTCGGGAGAGTGTCGCCACCCGTATGTTCAATGGTCATCCCATCGCTCTGGCTATAGACCGCCTTGATTGTCATGGTAGGTGCTTTGTCCTTTGATGAACTGAGTCCCCCGGACAATGCAGCCACAAGTGCTGCAATAATAATTGTAACAACGAGCATCAACATTACACCAACTACCGGGGACACGGCTTCTGAGCTATTTTTTTTCATTATCACCCCTCCACCGTAACCTTGTCGTCGTACAACAGCCTGCCGCTGGGGATATGGACAACCTGGACGGTAACGGTATCTCCCGGTCGCAGGACATACCAGTTCATACCAAGGAGGGATTCCATCGCATCCACGCCATCATTTCCCGATTCAAGATGATAAGAACCTGCTGTGTACTGGTACCGCGAGCTTACCGAGACACCATATCCACCAGTGGACGTGCTAAAGCCGGCCGCGGAATTATGCATCCGTGTTCCGGCCATCAGGGAATAATTCCCGAACATCTGATCAGGGTAATACGAACCGGTAAATGCGCTCTGGTTCACACCGGGGCCAAACCCAAGGGGGGAGTTGTAGGTATAACTTCCATAGTGGGTATTTCCCCCGGTAAGATTCGGGCCGGTGACCGTGGCGCCACCTCTTGTCCCGTTTACTGCTTTCCAGGATGTCATGATCTTAAGATCTTTTGTCGAGATGGCATCGCTTACGGCTTTTGTAGAGATATCAAAATAACTCCCTCCCCAGGTTCCATCATTTGCAATGTGGACTTCGAATGTTGCAGACGGACCCTTGTCAGTACTCTTGGACAGTCCCCCGGCAAACGCGCTCACCACTGCGGCAATAATGATCGTGACCACCAGCATCAGCATCACGCCAACTACCGGTGACACAGCCTCCTCGCCGCGCTTTAACCGAAAACTTCTCTCTGGATACAAACATTTCACCTCTGCCCGATGTTCATGAGAAATCCAATGATCGCGGCACCCTCCCCCATGTGGGCAGTGTATGAAGACCGCAACAATCAATAGCCTTTGATATTACATCGGTTAAAATTTGTAGCACTTTAGAATATAAAAAGTACGTTTTTTGATATTTCTGCGTGACGCTTGCATACCAGGTTCCCCGGATACCGGGTACCTGCGACCATCCTTACCCGGGAGACCGCGCCCTAAACGGCACGATAAATTTCCCGAACTCATTCTCCACCGCAAACGAATCCACGCCGTACACGGATCGGATGCAGTCCGGCGTCAGGACCTCGCAGGGCTTCCCGTGTGCTTCCATCTTCCCGCGGTTGAGCACGACAACCGTATCCGCGTACCGGTACGCGAGGTTGAGATCGTGGACGGCAACGATCATGGAGGTCTGCTGCTCGCGGGTGATCCGGCGCATCGTCTCCATCACTTCGATCTGGTACCGGATATCAAGGGCGCTCGTGGGCTCATCAAAGAGGTAAATCTTCGGTTCCTGCGCGAGCGCCCGGGCAATGAAGACTTTCTGCCGCTCGCCGCCTGAGAGCTCGTCCATGAATTTGGCGGCATGCTGTCCCATCTCAAGCGCATCGAGCGACCGCTGGACCCGGGCGAGTTCCTCGTCCGGGACCGACCACCGGATGTACCGGCGCCGGCCCATGAGAACCGTTTCAAAAACCGTGGAATAGAGCGTGTACGAAAATCCCTGCGGCACGTACCCGAGCAGCATGGCAAGCTCAATGGGCTCGATAGACCGGACATCACGGCCATCGATCGTAATTGTCCCACCGGTCACCGGGTGGATCGTGGCGATCGCCTTAATGAGCGTGGACTTGCCCGAACCGTTCGGGCCGACAAGCGCCACGATCTCCCCCGGGTGCACGGCAAACGAGACCGCGTCCAGCGCTGCCTGCGACCCGTATGTTTTGCTCACATTCTCCAGCACCAGTTCCATGCAGTTCACCCCTTAGTACAGCCCCCGTCCCCGGGCCCGCATGATCAAAAAGAGGAAGAAAATTCCTCCCAGCACGTACATGATCACGCCGACCGGGATCTCGACCGGGCTTAAAATCGTCCGGGCCGCCGTATCCGAAACAAGAAGGATCGCTGCCCCCAGGAGACCGGCGCAGGGGATGAGGTAGCGGTGGTCGTTCCCGATAAGCATACGGCAGATGTGCGGGGCCATGAGTCCGATAAACCCGATAACCCCGGTAAAGGCAAGGCAGCACGAGGCAGCAAAGGTCGAGATCATAAGCCCCGAGAGCCGGAGCCGGTTCACGTTGATGCCGAGGTTTTTTGCCACATCGTCCCCGGCCGAGAGTGCGTTTAAGTCCCAGGACATCCGTTCGAGAAGGAAAAACGGGATGAGCGTGAGCGGGATGAGGAGCAGAACCGCCCCCCAGCTCGCCCCCCACATCCCGCCCATCAGCCAGACCATGAGGTCGCGGAGCTTCTCGTTGCTCGAAATGTACTGGAGCGCCGTGATGCCGGCCGAGAAGATGTAGCCGATGACCACACCCGAGAGGACGAGCGTCGCCTGGTTGATGCCCCGGGCCCGGGAGATCGCGTACACGAGAAGCATCGAGAGCCAGCCAAAGACAAACGCCATAATGATGACAAACGAATTGCTCCCGACAAGAAGAAGCCCCCCGAGAACTGCCGGACCGATCACGATGGCAACCGCGGCCCCGAACGATGCAGCGGAGGAGAGCCCGAGCGTGAACGGGCTCACGAGGGGGTTCCGGAGGAGCCCCTGCATCACGGCCCCGGCAACCGCGAGGCTGATCCCGGTAAGGATCGCCAGAAGAATCCGGGGCAGCCGGAAGCCCACCACGATCAGTTCGGCCTGCGGGTTGGACGGTGAGGGCACGGTAAACGGGATCGCATCGTACCAGCTTCCGACCGCCGGGAGATACGCGTGCAGGAAATTCTGGATCGAGACTGCGCACGCATGGGCAACCGCAAGAACCGTATCCTCCGGTGAGATGGAGACCGTACCTATCCCGGCCGAGAGGATCGCAACCGCGATGACGAGCACCAGCAGGGCCGCAACAAGGACAATCCGGCGCCGGCTCCCCTCTTTGTACAAGGAACTGACTGATGGCTGCGGATTCCCGGGATGGCAGGACGGGTCGGGCACGGAATTTTCCCCTCGTAACACGTGCAGGCAGGTGCACCGGGCTTACATCCCGATACCCTTTACTGCCCCTGCAATCTGGTCCGAACGGAGGTCTTCAAGCCGGAGATACTTTGCCCCGAGTTCGTCCGAGAGCGCATGGGCAAGACCAAACGAGAGGAATCCCTGCTCGGAGTCGATTACGACAGACGGGATCTCTGCCCCGCGTATCCGGGATGCGGCCTCCTTTGCATCGTCGAGCGGCGAGCCGGAGCCCATACTTACATTTGCCTTCCCGTCCGAGATCACGACCATCCGGGGGATAACATGGGGATGGGTCATGCGTTCGCGCTCCAGTACCTCAAATCCCTTCATGAGGCCGGAGGCAAGCGGCGTCTTTCCCCCGACAGGGAGCGCTTGCATGTACTTCCGGGCAAGTTCCACGCTCGATGTCGGCGGCAGGAGCTCCTCGGCATGATTGCCGCGGAAGACCACGAGCCCGACTCGGTCGCGCTTCTGGTAGGCGTCGATCAACAGCGAGAGGATCGCCCCCTTGACCGCGGTCATGCGCTGCTGTGCGCCCATGCTCCCGCTTGCATCGACCACAAAGAGCGTGGTGTTTCCCATCTTCCTCTCCCGGACTTTTTCGCGCAGGTCGGATGCCTCGATCCGGATTGCAAGTTCCCCCGTGCGCTCCCGCTGGTGCGGTGCGGCGGCCCGGATCGTTGCATCGAATGCGATGTCGGGGCCGGGCGCTGCCGGGATCCGGCTCCCCACATACTTCCCGTCCCGGGACTCGGTTGTGCTCCTCCGGCCGTTGCCCTCGCGGCGTAATTCGTCCATTCTTCGCGGGAGCGCAAGGGATTTGCGGTCGAGAGAGAACGGGGCACCCTCGGCAAACTGCGTGGTGGCCGACCCGTCCGGGTTCCGGTTCTCCTGTGGCGGAGGGCTGGGCGGGCGTTCGTGCCCCGTTTGAGGTTCCTTATGCTGGTTCTGCGATTTTTTTATGGACTCTTCCACCTTCTCTTTGTCCATCTGCTGCTCCGAGAAGGGACGGCGGCGCATCCGGTGGGAAAGGACAAGGGCCGCTGCCTCGCGGACATCGTCTTCGGTGACATCGGCCCGGTCATTATATGCCGCAATTGTCGCCGCGGTCTTTGCCATCGTGATATCGGCCCGGTGCCCGTCAACCGCCATATCGATACAGATCTGTGCGATCGTGTGGAGCATCTCATCGGAGATCCGGACTTCCGGCAGGAGTTCCTGTGCACGGGAAATACGCTCCCGCAGTGCCTGTTCGGCCTCCTGGTACTCTGAATGGAATGCCAAAGGATCGTCCTCGTACTTCCGGCGCCGCTTTATCACCTCTACCCGGGTATCTGCATCGTGGATCCCTTCGATCTCCACGCAGAGCCCGAACCGGTCCAGCAGCTGGGGCCGGAGCTCCCCCTCCTCGGGGTTCATGGTGCCGATCAGGATAAATGCCGACGGGTGTGCGTAGGAAACTCCCTCGCGCTCGATAACATTGGTGCCCATTGCAGCTGCATCCAAGAGGACATCCACGATGTGATCGTTTAAGAGATTGACTTCGTCCACGTACAGGATGTTCCGGTTGGCCTGCGCAAGGATACCGGGCTCGAACTTTTTTTCACCGGTTTTGAGTGCATGCCCGATATCGAGGCTGCCCACCACCTTGTCCTCGGTGGCGCTGATGGGAAGCTCGACCACCCGCATCGGCGCCAGTACTGCGGTTACCCCGGGGAACTTTTCCCGGCAGTCCGGGCACATGGTTTTCTCGTCCGCCGGGTCGCAGCCGAAGATGCAGCCCTGTACCACCTGACGGTCCGGGAGCAGGCGGGCGAGCGCCCGGGCTGCGGTGGACTTTGCCGTCCCCTTCTCGCCCTTGATAAGGACGCCGCCGATCTTCGGGTTGATCGCGTTTAACAGGAGTGCCTTTTTCATCTGCTCCTGGCCGACAATCGCCGGGAACGGGTAGATCTCTTCGAAGTGCTGCATGATTCCCCCGGATAAAAATATCTGAAATATGATGATCTTTTCACCAAAATTTCATTTCATAGTGTATTAAATATTTCATTTTGTAACAATGATACTAATCTGTAACAAACTTTGTAAAAATTATAATACTAAAAAACAGAGCCGCACCGGCAAAGCCGCCGGTGCTAACAGAAGACCCGGGGAGGTTTGTTTAACTTTATGAGAATGACTGCGGTCATGTGGGGATCCTATGCCCCGGTACTCAAGCGTGCAGCGGCGGCGACCGGCTGTACCTTGTCGTTATTCCCGTGCCGGGTGCTCGAAGAATACCCGGAAAAGATCGATGAAGCCCTGTCCGCAATGCGGGACGCCGATGTCGTGCTGTTGTATCATACCTCCGACATGTTCTGGGAACACCTCGACAAGGAGATAGAAACGATCAAAAAGAGCGTGCCTGTCGTCTGTCTTGGCACCGATCCGCTTACGTGGAACCTTTCCACCGTCCCGGTGCCGGTCGTTGCAACCTGCCAGACCTACCTCACGAACAACGGCGACGAGAATTTCAGGAACCTCATCTTTTATATCGAAAAGACCGTGCTTGGAAAGGAGGGGGAGGTACCACCACCGGTCGCTGTCCCGTGGGACGGGCTGTACCACCCGGACGCACCACGGGCATTTTCCTCTGTTGCAGAGTACCGGGCCTGGTACTCGCCGCGTACATGCAGCGGGCCGTGGGCGGGCATCCTCTTCTCCCGGGTTTCGTGGGCATCATCCAACTGTGCCATCGAGGATGCCCTGATCCGGGCGCTTGAAGCCACCGGAATGAACGTAATCCCGGTCTTCACGTACTCGATCCGGGACGAGACGATCGGCGCAAAAGGAATGGCGCAGGTTGTGCAGGAATATTTTGCCCCCACGGGCGCACCGGAGGTCGATGCGATCGTAAAGCTCGTGCCGTTTCTTCTCGGCACATCGTCAGATGAAGGCCATTACGGGAAGACCGCGGCAGAGAAGGGGACAGCTCTTCTCTCACTCCTGGGGATACCGGTTTTCTCCCCGGTTATCTCCGCGTACAAGTCGCTCGAACAGTGGCGCGAATCCGCCGGGCTCACGCTCGATGTCGGCTGGGCTGTCGCAATGCCCGAGTTCGAGGGTGTCATCGAACCGGTGTACATCGGGGCCGGGGCGAGCAGTGCCGATGGCGAGAAGAACCGCGTGCCGCTCGAAGAGCGGTGCAGGAAAGTCGCGGCGCGGGTGAAAAAATGGATCGCCCTTGCACAAAAACCGGTTGCGGACCGGAAGGTTGCGTTCATCCTCAACAACAACCCCTGCGCGAACGCCGACGCCAATATCGGGGCCGCCACCCACCTCGATTCGCTCGAAAGCGTTGCCCGAATTCTCTCGCGCATGAAAGAGGCCGGTTACCGTGTCGAAACCCCGGCCTCGGGTAAAGACCTCATCGAAAGGATCCTCGAAAAGAAGGCGGTCTCGGAGTTCCGGTGGACGACGGTCGAGGATATCGTGGCAAAGGGCGGGGCCCTTCTACAGATGGACACCGCCACGTACGAGGCATGGTTTGCGAGGATTCCCGAGCGCGCCCGAAAAAAAGTCTGTGCAACGTGGGGCCGGCCCCCGGGGGCGGGGATGGTATATGGCGGGAAGATCCTCGTCACGGGCATTTCGCTCGGAAACGCTACCGTGCATGTCCAGCCCAAGCGCGGGTGCTTCGGCGCCCGGTGCGACGGCTCGGTCTGCAAGATGCTCCACGACCCGGACTGTCCGCCTACGCACCAGTACCTCGCCACCTACCACTGGATCGAAGATATCTTTGGCGCCGACGTGGTCGTGCAGGTAGGGACGCACGGGAACCTGGAATTTCTGCCCGGCAAAGGAGTTGGCCTCTCGGAGGAATGTTTCCCGGATATTGCAGCAGGCGCAACCCCGTTCCTGTACGTGTACAATGCGGACAACCCTCCCGAGGGAACCATTGCGAAACGAAGAGGGTACGCGGTCCTCTGCGATTATATGCAGGCCGTGCATGCAGAGAGCGGGCTCTATGGCGAACTCGAAGAACTCGAACGCCTGCTCGGGCAGTACGGCACAGCAAAGAACGACCCGGCCCGGGCCCATGCCCTCCAGCACCTGATCCTGGATGCAGTTCACGCGGCCCGGCTCGAAAAGGAACTGCCGTTCTCGCACGACACGCCGCTTGAGGAGATGGTCGGCCGGGCTCACGAGGCTCTTATAAAGATTAAGAGCACCCGGATCGCGATCGGGATGCATATCTTCGGCGAGGTCCCGTCCGGGGAAAAACGGGTGGACTTTGTCTCATCGATCCTCCGGTTCGACACCGGGGAGGGATCGCTCCGCCGGGAAATCGCCCGGGTACTCGGGCAGGACATGTCCGAACTCCTCGAACATAAGGACCGGTTCGATGATGCAACGGGCATGTCGTACGCAGACATTCTGGAAACAGCTGACCGCATGGCCGGGCAGTTTGTCCGTGCTGTCGTAAACGGTTCAACACTTTCGGCGGACAAAATTTTCTCCCGGGCCGTGCAGCCCGGGCAGGCAGAAACGTTCGACCGGCTCCGCGAACGGATCCTCGATATCTCGCGGAGGCTGGACGAATCAAGGGAGATCGAATCCCTCCTTTTTGGCTTTGACGGAAAGTATATCCGGCCGGGCCCCTCGGGCCTTGTCACAAGAGGCCACGATGAGGTGCTCCCGACCGGCCGGAACTTTTACTCGCTCGACCCGTACCAGGCCCCGACCCGGGCTGCATGGCGCGTGGGCGGCCGGCTCGCGGATGCCCTGCTCGACAAGTACCGCCGCGAAGAGGGAAAACTCCCGGAGAATGTCGCATTCTACTGGATGGCCGGGGACATTATGTCCTCGGATGGGGAGATGTATGCCGAGATCCTCCGGCTCCTTGGGGTCGAACCGGTCTGGCTTGCAAACGGCCAGGTGAAATCATTTGCCATCACGCCGCTCGAAAAGCTCGGCCGGCCCCGGATCGATGTGACCGTCCGATCGTCCGGGATCCTCCGCGACAACTTCCCGAACTGTTACGAGCTCGTGGACGAAGCGGTCCGGGCCGTTACTGCGCTTAACGAAGACCCGGGGCAGAACTATGTGCGCAAACATGCGCTCACGGCAATGGAGACCGACGGAGTGAGTTTCCGCGAGGCAACGTACCGCATCTTCTCCTCAAAAGCCGGCACCTACGGGAACGGCGTGAACCTCGCAGTGCTTGCGAGCGCCTGGAAGACCGAGGCCGATCTCGCGGAGGTCTTTGTGGCGTGGAACGGCTACGCATACGGGAAAGACACACAAGGTGCCGCCGCCCATGCCCAGCTTGCAAACAACCTCTCCACGGTCGCCGTCACGTTCAACAAGGTCCAGTCAGACGAGTACGATCTTTTAGGCTGCTGCTGCTATTTCGGGACGCTCGGCGGGATGACCGCCGCCGCCCGGCAGCACTCGGGAAACGAGGTAAAGCCGTACTATGGCGACACCCGCGAGCCGGATCATGTCGAGGTCCGGGACCTTGCCGATGAGATCCGGCGCGTTGTCCGGACAAAACTCCTCAACCCGAAATGGATCGACGGGATGAAGGAGCACGGCTACAAGGGCGCGGCGGACATGATGAAACGGATCACCCGGGTGTACGGCTGGGAAGCTGCGACCCGCGAGGTGGACGACTGGATCTTTGACGACATTGCGGAGACCTTTGTCAACAACGACGAGATGCGGCAGTTCTTTGAAGAGAACAACCCGTACGCTCTCGAAGAGATTGCCCGCCGGCTCCTTGAGGCCGAACAACGGGGGCTCTGGGACGCAGATGAAGAGATCCTCGACGAACTCAAAAACCATTACCTTGAGATCGAATCATGGATGGAAGACCGGACCGGAGACGGGGATTTCCAGGGCGGCGGTGTCGATGTCATAACAAAAGATGATATTGCCTCGTGGGGAGATTCCATGGAAGGGATCCTTGCAAACGTCCGTGCACGGCACCGGCGGGAGCCCGGCCCGCATTAACCTGGGGGATACACATGATCGCAATCGAGACACACGACCTTACCAAATACTACGACAGCCTCTGTGCGGTTGACCACCTCTCGCTTGAAGTAGACAACGAGATCTTCGCGCTTCTCGGCCCGAACGGTTCCGGGAAAACTACGACCGTCATGATGCTCACGACCCTGCTCCGGCCGACACAAGGGAGTGCCGCGATATGCGGGCACGATGTTATGCGTGAAGGCGAGGCGGTCCGGAAACGGCTCAGCTACGTGCCGCAGGACATGGCGGTGGACATCAAGCTGACCGGGCGGGAGAATGTCCTCCTCTTTGCCCGGCTCTACGGGGTCGCAGACCCGAAGGATAAGACCGACGAGGTGCTCGCGATCATGGAACTGTCGGATCGGGCCGACGACCTGATCCGGACATACTCGGGAGGGATGCGGCGCCGGCTCGAACTTGCACAGGCGCTCGTCCACGAACCGGAGGTGCTCTTTTTAGACGAACCCACGATCGGGCTCGATGTCGCGGCACGGAAAAAGATCTGGGAGCACATCCGGCAGCTCAGGAAGAACGGCATGACGATCTTTGTGACCACGCATTACATGGACGAGGCCGACCAGTTCTGCGACCGGGTCGGGATCATCAGCCACGGAAAGATCGCTGCGCTCGGTACTCCTGCGGCCCTCAAGGCAGAGCTCGAAAAGGACGTGATCACGGTACAGGTTACCGGGACGCTCCCCGGCCCGGTCACGATCGACGGGGTCCGGTGCGTGGGCCAGCAGGAGAGCGAGATCACGTTTACCGCAGAGAACGGCCGGGAGGCAATGCCCCTGATTGCCCGGGCGCTCGAAGGAGCGGGCGTCACGGTGACCTCGCTCTCCATGCGGGAACCGACACTCGACGATGTCTTCCTCCACGCGGTGGGGACAACCGAAGATTCCGGGGCATTTGATTTCCAGCAGTTCAGGACAATGTTACGGAGGCGGAAATGAACGGCATACAGGAATACATTTCGCGGGATATGATCAAGTGGCTGCGGAGCCCGGTCTCGGTCGTGTCCATGCTGGTCATGCCGGCGGCGTGGCTGATCTTTGTCGGCCTTGCCCTGCCGGTCACGTTTACGGGAAACTACCTGGACTTCATTGTCCCGGGCATTCTCGTGATGACCATGCTCTCGTCCTCGCTCAACGGCGGGACGCTGTTGATGTTTGACAAGATCCTCGGATTTTTGAACAAGTTCCTTGCCCTGCCCACACCCCGGGAGAGCATCCTTTTCGGGAAGATCTTTTTCATCACGATACGGGGGGCCATCCAGGCAACAATTATTCTCGTGATCGCGGTTCTCATCGGCGCGACCATCCTCCCGCCGGCCCAGTACGGGATGATCTACCTGATCCTCCTCCTCTTCGGGTTCTTAATGTCGGCATTTGCCACCACGATTGCGCTCTACCTCGGCGACCATGATTCGTACGCGGCGTTCAATACGATGATTGCCATGCCGATCTTTTTCACATCGAGCGCTCTGATGCCCTACGATGTGATGCCGGCCTGGCTGCGGACGATTGCACACGTTAATCCCCTGAGTTATGCAATCGATGCGGTCCGGGCCACGGAGACCGGCGCGGTCCCGGTCCTCCAGATCGGGATCCTTGCGGTGCTCGCCGGGATTGTGATCGCGATCTGTATGCAGATGTTCCGGCGGGTGTCGGTGTGAAAAAAGGTGACTTCATGGACAAGCGGATCATTATTGCAGGAATTATTCTTCTCTGCTGTGTTGCAGCAGGGGCAGTTGTACTGACGAGCGGATCAGGGCCGCAGGAAAAAGCCGTGGCGGCAGCGGTTGTTCCCGCAATGCCCGCAGCAGCAAACACAACCTCCCCACAGGCCGGCTGTACGCAGGTCACGATCACCCAGACGGACGGGACGCCCGTGACGCTTCCCTGCCGGCCGGAGCGGCTGATTGTAGCAAACGCCAATGCCGCTGAAATGGTGATTGCACTCGGCGCCGGCGATAAAATTGTGGGCGTAACCGACTCGACGCTCTCGGTCCCGTACATCATGGACAAGATCCCGAACGCCACGAGCATCGGCAACTGGCAGACGCCAAACGTGGAACAGATCCTCGCGCTCCACCCGGATGTGGTGATCGCGTATTCGAGTTACCAGCCAAAGAACCTCGACCAGCTTCTGGCTGCAAACATCACGGTCATCTCGCTGGACTGCTACAAGCTCGATACACTCCCGGCAGACGCCCGGGCAATCGGAAAACTCACCGGCCGGGAAAATGCTGCTGAAGTCTATGCACGCATGGTCGAGGATTCGGTAGCAGAGGTGGATGCCCGGGTAAAGACCCTTCCGAAACAGGATTTTCCGGGAGTGTACTTTGAGTCCTATACGGATTACACGGCAGCGGCAAATGGCTCCGGGTCCGATGAGATGCTGGTATCAGCCGGGGGCCGCAACATTGCCGGGGATGCAATGACATCGACCATGAAGGTGAGCCCCGAGTGGGTGGTCTCAGCGCAGCCGCAGTACGTGTTCAAGGTCGTCTCGTCATCGGATACCCGGGCGCTCTCCGAGGTCGTGGCATCCTTAAAGAGCCGGCCCGGCTGGAATACGATCCCGGCGGTCCGGAACAACCGGGTGTACGCGTTTGCAAACGATATCGAGTTCGGGCCGCGGGCCTACATCGGCCTCGTGTACACGGCCCAGCTCCTCCACCCGGACGAGTTCCGCGATATGCATCCGAAAGCGATGAAGGACGAGTACGCGGCAGCGTACGTGAGCGGGACGAATACATCGGTGACGGTGTACCCGTAAAGGGGATCTGTTGAGAAGAGACCCCCGTTTTTTTACCATTTTCCGTGACCGGGTCCAACCGTCAAAATGACCCCGACATAGTACAGGGAACATTTTTGTTCCTTTGAAAAAATCCCGAAAATAACCCGGATTCCTGAACACTCTTTTTTCCAGCCCCTGTTTTCCCGAAAAATCATTTCATAATCAAAGCACATCCTCTATAAACGCCCCATACTGGTACGTCAACAGGGCCCTGGAGACAAAATTACGTACCGTAAATCCGGACAAAGTGGGGAGCCGCAAAAAAATAACGCGATCTCCCGCCGGAATGCCGGGAACAAAGAGGCGCTATGGGTCATAAGGGACTGGACTGTTTTTTTCGGTTCTCAGGAAAACAACAGGCGCGAAACGATCCGGGGGATTGGTATTGCGGCTGTTTACGAGGGAATCCCCTCTCCGGTTCTGCCCGTTCACTTCTTTTAGCCGCGGCATTCTGAAAAACCCGTATGAAACGAGGTGATCGTATGGAAATTTTACCAACGAACAAGGACGGTGCAGCCGGGCCCGGACAGGAAAACGAAGAGCTGGAATGGGGAAAACAGCATATCCCGTATGAACCGGAGATCCGGCTTGCAGACCGAATAACGGCACTCCACGATATCCCGAAAGTCCAGGGCACAGGTTTGCCCGGACAAAGAACGAGCCGGACAGCCGAAGCTTTAAAACATGCAGAGGAGAGGGATGCCGCGGCGTACCGGGCGCTTGCGCAGGAAATACAGGAGCGGCAGGAAGAGCTGGCCGATGCCTTGCTCACGCTTATTAACGATCTCCAGTACCGCGTGGACCGGCTGGAAAACCGCCGGCGTATTCTGGTAGACCATCCTCCCGCAACCCGATCGGAGAAAAAGGGATGAATCCCTTCTGCTGCGGGACTGGACGGCCGGGCCGTGCACCGAAAACCGCAGAGGGGGGATCATGACCCGGGGCCCGGTCCCGCAGAAATCCATCGATACTGCCCTTCCCCTTGCCCGGGCCCGCGGGCTGGTTGCCTGCTGCACGCCCGGGCGGGCAAGTATCTGCGACTTTGTGATCTGCGAACCGGTACAGACCGTGCTTGTCCGGGTCCGGCCATGCCGTCGCCTTCACTGCCCGGCGCCGGAGATAGCGGATCAGTTCGCTGAACCCGTTGGCCGGCTCCGGCTCGTCCCGGATGCCGCCGGCCGGGCCCGCGAGCTCTGGGTCTGCGGGCAGTACGGGACATTCCGGTTTTTCCGCATCGCAAATGCCGGTCTTGTCGAGCTCGACCGGAACGGGAATGTGCCGGGAAGTACCTGACACCCGGATACCCGTCACCGTAAGGTCTTTTCCCGGCGGTACTACCGCATATTGCAGAACATGAGGGGAGTACCTCCCAAATCTCCCCGTTTCGGGCTCCGTTTACCGTGTTTTTCTAGGAAAACAAGCTAGTTTCGCAAAAAACCAAGTCAGTTTTTTGGATCTCTCATACAGATCACGCCGTATACTGACCGTTTTGGACCAAGCGTATTTGGGCCTGTTTGGGCGGCGGTCGTAATGGGTGCCCTTCCCTCTCGCACAGGGCAAAAACCGGGTCGTACAGAACGGACCGGCAGCCGTGCAAACGGCACGATACGGGTAAAAATTCACGCCGGCAGGAGCCATTTTGCGGACAGGGGTTCCCGGGAAGCGAGCGGTTTTTAAAACTGGAACGATCCGCTTTGTCCCAACAATGATCAATTAAAATAGCATTAACACAAGTACAATTGTTTAGCGTTACCCGTACGGATCCCGTCTCCGGTGTCAGAGCAAATCTTCCACGCGGCCGGGGGCAGTCATGCGGGCAACGGCGCAGAGGTGGAATTTCAGATGCAGTTTACAGAATCAGACGAGCGTGCAGTCTCGCCGGTGGTCGGCGTGATGCTGATGCTCGTTGTCACGATCATCATTGCCGCAGTCGTCTCCGCATTCGCGGGAGGACTGGGAGGAACACAGCAAAAGACACCCGCTGCGGTGCTGGATATAAACATCCATTCACTTGAAAATCAGGGTGCAATGCCAGGATATGGAAGCGGATATTACATCCCGACTATGACCATAACCGAAATCAGCGGAGATGCCCTCCCTACAAAGGATCTTAAAATCACAACCTCCTTTACGAATTCCAGTGGGACAACATTTACCGGAAATTTGAGTGGTGAAGTTGCCGTAACGGGGAATGACGGTTGGAACAGTTATACCTCCAGCCAGTATGCCGGAGTTTTGTATCTGAGCGATATCAACCGTTTTGGATGGGCCGTTCAGAACACCGATCACGGGTTCAAAGGATGGTTCGGAAATTCGTCTGCCGTACTACAACCCGGGGATACCCTGACAACACCGGCGCAATACTGCGGAAATTACAATGATAACACGGGGCCCTCATCTCCCCATACCAATCCGGGTATGAACTATCTTCTTGGATTCGATGTGACAGAACAGGAGAAAGTCGGTGGGTTCGGGCCCGGTTCCGTTGTTGAAGTAAAGATTCTCCATACCCCGAGCGGAAAGATGATCGCTGATCAGAAGGTGGTTGTAGAATGATCATGCGCAAGGATTCGGCAGTATCTCCGGTTGTCGGTGTCATGCTCATGCTCGTGGTGACTATCATCATCGCTGCAGTGGTCTCTGCATTTGCAGGAGGACTGGCAGGAAACACGCACAAGACGCCCCAGACAAGTATTGCCGCAACGGCAACTCTGCCCCCTTCAGGAAACGAGACGGTCTTTGCCAACAATGGCGGAGATGTTCTTGATCTCAACGAAATTAAAGTGATGTTCCAGTCGCAGGATACAAAAACAACACTGACAACGACAGATGTCGGAACCAATTGCATTGCGTTCCAGAAGGTCGGCAGTACAAGTTCAACGATGATAAAACCCGGCGATAGTTTCAAGATCGTTGGAAAAGCGGCAGGTTACGGGACCGGTGTCACGTATGGCAGCTTTGCAATGTATGCCGATTCCAAGATTACCTGGAGTGTCATTGACAAAGTCAGCGGAGGCACGATTGCAACCGGGACGGTGGTCCTGTAAATCCCGGACATGAACCTCATGTCCCTGTTTTTTACCGTAAATGAGGGAAGTGCAACAACAATGCCAAAATTATCCGTACGCCCTCAGGGAAAAGAACCCCGTACGCGGAAGAGAAAATTCAAACCCAACCTCCGGCTCCAGCTGGACTGCCAGTTATTTGCAAAAACGATCTGCCCGGATCTGCAGGAGACTGCATGTTCCATAAAAGACGGATAAAAAAAGGGGAGAATTCACAAACCATGCCAAAATTTTTCGGATGCACGCCGGCCGGGCCGACCCGGCAGGCAATAGAGAAGTTCGAGAACGAAGTGATGGTCCGGCAGGACAGCCAGATGCTGGTCGGGACCGTGTACCTCGACATGCAGGAGAACGCGTGGGCGGTGGCCGTTGCGTACAACCATGGACGGGCCCCGGGCCTGCACGGCCACGAGAATGCCCTGGAAGTGCGGTACTCGTACGCTCCCGGGGCCGGGAACACCGCACAGATGTACCGCTCGGATCCGGGAACCGTTACTTCCCTGAACACCGGGCCGTTTGCCGACCCGGACAGCTTTGCCCGGTATGCCATCGATCACGAGCGGGCCGTTGCAAACCATGCAGCCTGAACCGGGACCAGGGCCGTGCCGGCCGTTCCCGTTTTTTAAAAAACCGGGATTAGCACCGGCGACTGCCTTGAAGAGCCGGTCTTTCCCGGGGAACCAGACCGGCCCGGACCGGCGGACAAAAAGGCAGCGGTAGCCTCGCGCCGGGCCGGGCGGCACCCGGTAAAAAAAGATCCTTAATCTCCCATCAGAACGGACAAAGATACCCATGAAACAGATCTATCTCATCCTCATTTTCGCCGCAGTCCTCTGCCTTGCCGCAGCCCCGGCGCTTGCGGCACCGCCGGCCAATACTACCGCACCGGCCCGGACCGTCACCGACGATTACGGCACCACGGTCACGATCACCGGGACCCCGGAACGGATCGTCTCGCTCGCGCCCACGAACACCGAGATCCTTTTCGCGCTCGGTCTTGGCGACAAGGTTGTCGGGGTCACCGATTACTGCAACTATCCCCCCGAAGCTTTGACAAAACCAAAGATCGGCGGGTTCAGCACGGTGAGCGTTGAAAAAGTTGCCGCACAGCACCCGGACCTTGTGGTAGCCTCCGAAGGAAACGGTGCGGAGCTGGTCGATCACCTGCGAAAACTCAACATGACCGTGATGGTAACAAACCCGAAAAATGTCTCCGGGATCTTACAGGACATCACGCTTGTCGGTGAAGCTGCCGGCGCCGGGGACAATGCCTCCGCTCGGGTCGCTTCGCTTACTGCACGGATCCGGGCAACCGAAGCAAACGCCTCGGCCCTCGGTGCGCACCCGAAAGTCGCCCACATCATCTGGAACGATCCCATCTACGCGAGCGGCAGCGGGACGTTCCAGGACGAGCTCATCAGCATGGCCGGCGGCACGAATGCATTTGCCGGTAAAACCGGGTACGCTACGATCGGCACCGAGGAGTTCATCGCGGCAAACCCCGATATCCTGATCGTAAACTCGGGCACCGGCATGGGCGGCAGCGAGGACTCTGTGGCGCAGTATTTCGGGAACGAGACCCGGTTTGCCGGGATCTCTGCCATCAAAAACCACCGGGTATACGTGATCGATTCCGACACGGTGGACCGGGCCGGGCCGCGGGTCGTTGACGCCCTCGAGATCATTGCAGCCGATGTCCGGGAATCGGATAAAACGACCGCTCCCGGCACGCCGAAACCTGCGGCGCCGGGCTTTGGATCCCTTGCGGCCGCTGGTGCCTGCCTGTCAGCGCTCGCCCTGTTCGCACTGCGGGAAAAATAACCCGGGGCGCCGGCTTTTTTTGGCATATACCTCCATCCGCCATTTTCCACAACGATTTTTTATCAGTCCCGGGTATTCTCCGGTGCGGGTAATTTTATCGCGGCACCGGGTCACGGCCGGACCGGTACCGTAAACTACTTGTAATCTCCCATGCATGGGACACTATGGACCAGGCATCGTTTTTTGTTGCGTTTTTTGCAGCGCTCTTTGCCATCACCAACCCCCTGGGAAATATCCCGTTTTATCTCATGTATACCGCCGATATCGAGTCGCCCCGCACCCGCCAGGCATTTGCCATCCTGCTCGGGCCGGTGATCTTCGGCATTATCGTGCTCTGCATGTTTTTCGGATCCGCGGCCCTCTCGTTTTTTGGGATCTCGGTCCCGGCATTCGAGATTGCCGGCGCCATCCTGCTTCTCGTCATCGCACTCTCCATGGTCAGCGGGACGCGGACAGAACAGGTCCACGCCACCACCTCATCCGCAAAAGGGCTCACGCCCTGGAAAGCGGCCGAGGCCTATATCCCGACCATCCTCGTGCCCCTGATCTTTCCGATCTACATCGGCGGCGGAACGATCACGGTCGCGACCATCTACGGCAACGAGGCGCTCACCGGGGGACACTTTGCCGCTGCGATTGCGGTCGTTGCCATTGTCTGCATCCTTATCATCCTCTGCAACCTTGCGTCTGATATCATTGCCAGGGTCCTCGGGCGGCAGGGGCTGGAGATCGTGGTCAGGGTTTTTGGTATCGTTCTCCTCGGCTTATCGGTCCAGATGTTTGCCGATGGCGCCGGGCAGATGGCGGCAGCGTTTTTGCAGGCGCACAGCTTCTGAGCGGACCGCAAAGAGAACGGTGGAACCGGCACAGGTACCCGGACAACCCCCAGCCCGGTCCGGCACCTGCCGACGACAGAGCATGATGCTGCCCAAAAGGATACAAGAATATTTTACTTAATTCAACTAAAATATACCCTATGCAGAAAGGGTACGCGGTCACCGGCGTATTAGTCGTTGCCGCGGTTGCAACCGTTGTACTCTGCACCGGGTTTGGCCCGGCGGGAACGCCCTTCTTTGGCATGAACGGCAGCGACACCGCGTCGCTCATCCTCTTCGATGTCCGCTTGCCCCGGGTGATCGCCGCGATGCTTGTCGGGGCCGGGCTTGCCGCGGCCGGTGTCGTGATGCAGGGCCTGTTCCGGAATTCCATGGCCGACCCGTACCTCCTTGGCACCTCATCGGGCGGGGCGCTCGGGGCGGCCCTCGCCATCGTCTGCCTCGGCGGGGCGCTCCACGGCCTCTTTGCGTTTATCGGCTGCCTCGGCGCATCGTTTCTCGTGTACGGCATAGCGCAGAACAAGGGCCGGGTGCAGGTCGAGCAGCTGCTCCTTACCGGGATCGCGGTCTCGATGTTCTTTGCCGCCGTCCTCTCCGCGGTCATGTACTCCTCGGGCCAGAACCTCCATCAGATCCTCTTCTGGCTGCTGGGCGGGTTCTGGAATATTTCATGGAGCGATGTGGAGCTCGGTCTCGTGATCGTGCCGGCCGCGCTCGCGCTCCTCTTCTTCTCCCGCGAGCTCAACATCTTTTCCATGGGCGAGGAGGACGCGATCCATCTGGGCGTCAACACCGAGAAGCTCAAGCTCGTCCTTCTCGGGATCAGCTCGCTTGTCACCGGTATCGCGGTGGCAATCGCCGGCTGCATCGGGTTTGTGGGCCTTATTACCCCGCATGTGGTCCGGCTCGTGGTCGGCCCGGACCACCGGGTCCTGCTGCCGGCCGCGATGCTTGCCGGCGGGATCCTGCTTGCGCTCTCCGACACCGTGGCCCGGACAATCGGTAACGAGATGCCGGTCGGGATCGTGACGGCATTTTTGGGCGCACCGTTCTTCATCTGGCTTTTAAAACGGAGGTATGCCGCGTGATCGAACTTGCCGGCCTTGACGTAAACTACGGGGCACGAAAAGTGCTCGACGCGATAACCTTCGAAGCAAAGACCGGCACGTTTGCCGGGATCATCGGCCCGAACGGCTCGGGTAAAACCACACTCTTAAAGGCCGTCAGCCGGGTCATCGCTCCCGCAGCCGGGATCGTAAAGCTCGACGGCCGGCCGCTCGACGCCCTCACGAGCCGCGAGCTTGCGCAGTCCGTTGCGGTCGTCCCGCAGGAGACAACGGCCGGCTTTGACTTTACGGTCCGGGACGTTGTCCTGATGGGTCGGTACCCCCGGCTCGGCCGGTTTTCCCGCGAGAGTGAGGCGGATCTTGCTGCCTGCGACCGGGCAATGAAACTCACCGGCATCACTCATCTCGCGGCCCGGCCCATCAACGCGATCAGCGGCGGCGAACTCCAGCGGGCGATCATTGCCCGGGCGCTCGCGCAGGAACCCCGCCACCTCCTCCTTGACGAGGCGACCTCGCACCTCGACATCAGCCACCAGGTCGAGATCCTTTCGACCATCAAAAAACTCTCATCCGGGATCGCAGTCATCGGCGTCTTCCACGACCTCAACCTCGCCGCGTACTTCTGCGACGAGATCATTGTCTTAAAGGACGGGAAGATCGTAACGGCCGGCACGCCGGCCGAGGTGATCACGCCGGCACTCCTCGCAGATGTGTTCGGGATCACGGCCGCGGTAACCATCCACCCCGGGACGGGAAAGCCCCTTGTCGTCCTGCTCCTGCAGGAGCCCGGGAAGGCGCCCACCGGCCGCCGGGTGCACGTGATCTCCGGTGGCGGAACCGGCGCTTCGATCCTCCGGGCCCTGCACCGGGCCGGCTGCCGGGTCACGACCGGCGTCCTTGCCATGAACGATTCCGATTACGCAGCGGCAACCGAGCTCGGGATCGCCTGCATCACGGAGCCGCCGTTTGCGCCCATCACCGGCCCCTCGCACGCTGCGCTGGCACACCAGATCGGCGCAGCAGATCTCGTTGTTCTTACCGCAGCGCCGGTCGGGCAGGGGAACCTCGACAACCTCCGCGTCCTTGCAGAAGAGACAACCACCCCGGTCCTCTTTGTCGCGGAGAACAAAACGGCCGCAGTGCCGGACTTTACCGGGGGTGCAGCAACGGCGTACCTCGACCGCATGGCAGCCTCCGGCCGGCTCTCCACCGTTACCGGATCCGATCTTATTTCCCGCTGTACCGCAAAAGGAGAGATATCCAGATGACCGCACAGTACGGCTGTTCCACGTTCTGCTGTATGGACCTGCCCTTACAAGAAGCCCTCCCGTTTGTCCGCGAGAAGACCGACCGAATCGAGATCGTATCCGAAGGGCTCCACGACCTCTTTCGGTACCACGAGGACTGCCAGTCGGTCTCCGCACACTACACCGTGCACGCTCCCCTTTCGGACATCAATCTCGCAAGCACGAACGAGCGGATCCGGGCGGCAAGCCTTGCGGTGATCGACGATCTCTGCGGGATCTGCGACAGCATCCACGCCACCGTGCTCGTGGTGCACCCGGGGTACTTCCCGTGGGAGAACATGCGGGCGGTCTCACGGGAATCGCTGGTCCGGTCGCTCGACGATCTCTGCATTGTCCAGCAGGAGCATGACGTGCGGATCGGGATCGAGAACATGGGTTCGTGGGAGTGCCTCCATTTCCGGCAGCCGGACCTCGTGCCCGATCTCGCGTCCCGCGACCTCGGCTTCGTGCTCGATGTCGGCCACGCCCGGCTCAACAATGCCCTTGACGCGTTCGCAGAAACGAGCCGGCCCTGCCATATCCACTTCCACGATAACCGGGGAACAAACGACGACCACGCGGCCTGCGGGACCGGGACGATCGACTTTGCAGGCATCCTCCCGCTCCTCCCAGAAACCGCGTCGCGGGTGATCGAGGTTTCCAATATTGCGGCATACGAGCAGAGCGTTGCATTCCTTACCGGGCTTGAGCAGAACCTAAAGCGCCGGACCTAGAGGAACACGATCCAACAGATTTTACTCACGAACGAGGCAAAAAATGATCATGCAGACCGTAATCCCCCGGGTCCTTGTCGCCGGCACCCACAGCGGCTGCGGCAAGACCACGATCGCCACCGGCCTGATGGCAGCGCTCGTGGCCCGGGGCATTACCGTCCAGCCTTTTAAAACCGGCCCGGACTTCATCGACCCCTCGCACCACACGCTCATCTGCGGCCGGCCGTCGCGGAACCTCGACATCTGCATGATGGGCGAGGCCGGGATAAAACGGACATTTGCCGAAGCCTCGGCCGGCGCCGGCATCGCGGTGATCGAAGGGGCGATGGGCCTCTTTGACGGGCGCGAAGGTTCCGATACCGCGAGCGCCGCCCACGTGGCCCGGGTGCTCGGCGCCCCGGTGATCCTGGTCGTGGACGTAAAGGCCGTCTCGCGCAGCATCCACGCGACCATCAAGGGTTTCCGGGACTTCGACCCCGGGATAAAGATCGCCGGCGTCATCTACAACCGGGGCGGCAGCGACCGGCACCGGCAGATGATCGCAGAAGAGGAGTATGTCCCGGCGCTCGGCTGGGTGCCCCGACAGCCGGATGCTGAAGTAAAGAGCCGGCACCTGGGCCTGCTCATGGCAGACGAGTCCCCGGCGCTCACAAAGTACGGGAAGGTGATTGAGGAGACCTGCGACCTCGACCGGATCCTTGAGATCGCCCGGGCCGCACCGGCGCCTGACCTGCCAAAAACGGCCGCACCGGACGCCCGGCCAAAAAAGGACCGGCCCGTAATCGCCGTTGCCCGCGACGCAGCGTTCTGCTTTTATTACCAGGACAACATCGACCGGCTCGCCCGGGCCGGCGCAGAGATCCGGCAATTTTCCCCGGTTGCCGGAGAAATTCCGGAAGCCGATGCGATCTATCTCGGTGGAGGATACCCGGAGCTCCACGCAGCGGCGCTCGCACGATCGAGGTCCACCAAAGCGATCCGCACGCTCGCGGAAGACGGGATGCCAATATACGGCGAGTGCGGCGGGCTCATGTACCTCTGCGGCTCGCTCGAATCCGAAGGGAAGGAGTACAAAATGACCGGGATCCTGCCCGGCCGGGCGGTCATGACAAAACGGCTTGCAGCCCTCGGGTACGTGAAAGGCGCATTCTCCGGGAGCGCCGGCCTCTGGCCGGGCACGGTCGCGGTCCGGGGCCACGAGTTCCATTACTCGCATGTCGAGTGCGACCGCGATGCACGCTTTGCGCTCCGGCTCACAAGCGGGGCCGGCATCGGGAACGGGAACGACGGGCTTTTCGAGAACGCCGCGATCGGGACGTACACCCACGCGTACTTCAGCGATGCATTTTGTAAAAAAATCATTGCAGCAGCAGCGGCGTACCGGAACGCACGGGAGAAGAAGTAACATGGACCACGATACCCTCTGCCCCTGCCAGGCAAACGCCCTCTTTGGGATCAAAAAGATCACGGTTGCGGGAAAACCGGTCGGGATCAACGGGCTTCCTGCCGCATTTGCCGCGGTGGACGCAAAAAAGCTGACACGCGATGCAGATATTACGGCCGAACTCATGCGAAAGGTGGAAGAGGAGAACTACATCCCGCCGGCGCTTGCCGGGGAATATGCCGCGGCCCTGCTTGCCGAGTACAAAAAGGTGTCTTCCCACAGATAAGAGGCCAGGGAGTTACTGCACGTATTTTTTCCCGGTCTCCGTGATCGAGTAGATGATCCAGTTGCCCTGGCACTCGCCATCGATAAGCCCGCTCTCTTTTAAGATGGAGAGATGGTAGGAAAGTTTCGAACCGGAGATCCGCATGAACCGGTTGATCACGCAGACGCAGAGCGGCTGGTCTTTGAGGATGTAGAGGATCGAGAGCCTCAGGGGATCGGAGAGGGCATGGTAGCGTTTGCTCTGTGCGGCAAGCTCGGCTTCCTCCGGCACTGCCCGGGAGAGCACTTTCTCGCCGCCAAGGCGCTCGATCTCCGCAAGGCCGGTATCGGAGCGTGCGGCCCGGTTTTTATTCGCGGGTTTTCCCGTACCGCAGCAGGATCGTCCGGAAGATTTCATTTCAAATTATTATGAAATGCCAAGGTATATACGGTTGCCCTGCACCAGTATTTCAATAAAATTTGAAATGAAGGCACTGGCATGATACAGAAAAATCCCGGCCACGATCTCGTGGCGCTGATTGCAGAAGACCGCACTGCCGACCGCCTCGCATGGAACCCGCACGCAAAATTTGCCGGGGTTGCCATGAAACATCTGATCACCGGGAACGATACCGGGGGCGCCCTGAGCGTCCACCACGTGAGGATCGATCCCGGCTGTGCCATCGGCGACCACGCCCATGCCGGGCAGGTTGAGATTCACGAAGTGCTCGCGGGCGGGGGATCCTGCACGGTCGGCACCAAAGAGATCCGGTACGTGCCGGGAGTGATCGGCGTGATGCCGGCCGACACCGTGCACCGCGTGGTCGCGGGGAAAGACGGGCTGCTGCTCCTTGCAACATTCTCGCCCGGGCTTGTATAAGCGGGTGAAACCCCGTGATGCCGCTATGACCTGCGTACTTGTCACCTGCTCCGGTGTCTCGAATACCGGGAAACTGACGACCCAGGCCGCACTCGCGCTGATGCAGCGCCGGCCCGGGCACTATCTCAGGGTGGATGCAAAACAGTCTGCCGCAACACTCGAAGCCGAACTCGCGTATGCCGACAGGATCATTGTCATTGACGGGTGCAGCGAGTGCTGTGCCATGAAAAAAATGCCGGAATCTCCCGCGGTAAAACCAGTCCATGTCATTGCCACAGATCACGGGATCGAGAAAAACGGGATGGCCGACGTGCAGTTCCCTGAGATCGGGATCCTTGCCGACGCGGTAAGGGATGCGGAAAACCTTCCGCAGACCGGGCCGTCACGGTGAATTAAAAAACGTGTGATACCATGAACGACAACCTACCATCTTCACAACCGGCCGGTTCCTGCTGCGGGACCGGCCCAAAAAAACCGGATACGCCTGCCAAACCATGCTGCTGCTCAGGGCCGGGAGACAACCACCCGGCACCGGTTATCCGGCAGACAACATCGGAGATCACGGCCCGGAACCGGTGGGACCACTTCCTTGCCCGGTGGGGCGTCAACCGGGCGGGCCATATCGTCACGCCGGGCCTGTACCGGCTCCGG